>Ga0247765_1000846_pt1 | contig 19307 bp, 17 predicted proteins | sample UWRJL106311C6_FD_179949 | JGI IMG/M metagenome (GOLD analysis project Ga0247765, IMG submission 179949) | Plant litter microbial communities from Arlington Agricultural Research Station in Wisconsin, United States - UWRJ-L106-311C-6 | ecosystem: Environmental > Terrestrial > Plant litter >... | reverse complement strand
GCGATTGGATCAGGTCCGTCGCGTTCTCACCGGACTCGAAGCTTATAGCATCCGGGTCAAGCGATAGGACCGTCAAAATCTGGGATCTCACGACGGGTACATGTACGCAGACGCTCGAGGGGCATAGCGATTGGATCTGGTCTATCGCGTTCTCGCCGGACTTGAAGCTTATAGCATCCGGGTCAGACGATAATACCGTTAAGATCTGGGATCTCACAACGAGCACATGTACGCAGACGCTCGAGGGGCATAGCGGTCCCGTCAGGTCTATCGCGTTCTCACCGGACTTGAAGCTTATAGCATCCGGGTCAAGCGATAGGACCGTCAAAATCTGGGATCTCACAACGGGTACATGTACGCAGACGCTCGAGGGGCATAGCGATTGGATCAGGTCTATCACGTTCTCACCGGACTCGAAGCTTATAGCATCCGGGTCAAGCGATAGGACCGTTAAAATCTGGGATCTCACAACGGGCACATGTACGCAGACGCTCGAGGGGCATAGCGTCTGGTCTATCACGTTCTCGCCGGACTCGAAGCTTATAGCATCCGGGTCAAGCGATAGCACCGTTAAGATCTGGGATCTCACAACGAGTACATGTACGCAGACGCTCGAGGGGCATAGCGATTGGATCAGGTCCGTCGCGTTCTCACCGGACTCGAAGCTTATAGCATCCGGGTCAAGCGATAGGACCGTCAAAATCTGGGATCTCACGACGGGTATATGTACGCAGACGCTCAAAAACATAAGTTTCTCGGCTTTTATCGCTTCTTGGTCAGGCGATGCGAAAATCTCCCTTCAGAAAACTTATGGTATAGGCTCAGACGGCAAGTGGATTACAAGAGGCTCGGAAAACTGGATGTGGCTGCCTCCAGGATGTCGACCAGGAGAATGGGCCTTATCTGCATCGACGATTGCTATTGGCTGTTCTTCAGGACGGGTCCTAATTATGACGTTCCCGGCAGACAACTAATGCTTGATCTCTCTTTCTTATTTTTTTATCATAGCGTGCCACAGGAGGGGTCCGGGGGGCTCCTTTAATTTATAATTCTTATAATATTCCAGAATCTTCTACTGATATGCCTTAACTTCGTAATCACAGTTTCTGTATGCCGTCGCCACACCTTGCCACGGGAGCCACCTTGAACGAACACAAAAGGAAAAGCGGATGGCGGGCTTCTGGCTTGTATCGGAATGATTCTAGTTTCCGATTGGCCACTCCAAATCGCATGCAAGCTTATCGGGATCGCTTATCAGGTAGGCACTACCAAAAGAAGCTTAGCGGCAGTCGGAAACGGTATAGCGGGCAGCGGCGGCTTGGACGATTGCAGCTTGAAATCTGCAAATCTTCCTCGTTTCTCTGTCGAACAACACCAGGGCGGTTCCTCCAGGCTTCCTTTGGCGGGCCGCTTGTCGGCACGGTCTCTCTTGTAAGGAGATAAGGAAGCTCTCCAGACAAACACGTACCGGCCAAAGCACGGGCCAACTAATTACCGCTTTTGGTACTTGCACGTGATCCTACACGTGGCGTCGCGTTTTTCTCACGCTTCTATGCCAAGACAAAAACAAGCCGGGACACGGTTTTGCAGCGAGCGCCTAGCGAGTCGCGAGAGCGCTTCAAGGGCGATTCAAAACCTGCACTTGGGGGTTCCTCCAGACTTCCTTTGACGGGCCGCTTGTCGGACCGGTCCCTCCTGTGACCGCAAAAGAATGCCTGGAGGAGCTCCAAGGGAGAGACGAAAGGCTCCTCATCGCTGGCTTCCACAAAAAGCACGGACCACTAACCTTCCCTTTTCGGCCGATTCTCGTCCATCCTGGCTGCTCGCACGTGATGAAACACGTGGTATCGCGTCAGTCTCGCGGCCCCATTTGCCAACAAGCCAAGGCCGGAACGTGATTTTGCGGGCGAGCAGAAGGGGCCACCTCTGACCTGAGGCATCCACCCGCTTGGGGGATCCAGGAACAGCCAATCACAAGTGTCCCAAGGGCTTCAGCAAAAAGCCCGGGACACTGACAAGCTACAACCAATCACGAACAACCCGAAGGGAAGTGTCCCGACCTTGGAGGTTTGGGCTCAGGACAGAACACACCTAGATATATATACGTCGGACAGGCACGGCTACAGAGGGTTTTCCTTTGCCACCTTCAGTAACGATAACAATACTGCTTTGCGCTCATCTGCACCGAAGCGTCTCTTGACTGCTTACGATCTGTGTGATCTACCACCATCTTGTCACTTTGTTCGCACGCCTACCTGAGTACGCACCTCTCTTGTGTCAGCCATAGTCCGGAACCCGGTATCAGGATTCGGATTGCATAGGTTGTCACGCCCTGTCGTTTGCAATGGACTTTACGCCGCTGCTGTTCGAGGCGCACGGGCCAGAGATTTCTGCATTGTGACGCAATGCAGAGGGTCATTGGTACAGTAAAGGTACCGGACTAAATGGGGTTTGCATGCGTGTTGGTACGTGTAGAACGAGTGTTGGTGTATTTTCTCCAAGTGATGGTGGAGCTCCTGTCTTAACGAATGCTGACGTGTATGAGGTTACGAACACAATTGGCAAAATGATGCAGCATCGACTGTATTCCCCACAGCTCTCTGTTTTTCAACCACCTTACTGCGTAGCTGTTTCCAAGCAACCGATTAGGTAGAAGCAGAAGCAGCCCACTTGCCATCCTTCCCGCGAGTTAACACTATATCCGCTACGAACACGAGGTTGGGATCGTTCCGTGCTAGCGTATCCTTGATGACCTTCTTAACTTCCACACTCCCTCTGGTTCCGGCATCGAGGGCGACCGACTGCAACACGACTGGTTGAGAAGGCGGTTGTTTCGCCTCCACCGTGACCACTTGGTCGACCATTTGGACGGACACCTGCTTGGACAAGTCCAGCATTCCCGGACGCAGCAGAACCCTCAGGTGGCGAACATGGCCGTGGGTGGATTGGACGCCTACTTGTTCCTTCTTGGAAGCACTGACCGTGATGGTGACGGCCACCTTGTTGTTCGCCTTGTCGAGCCATGCATGGATTATGGTACCGGGCTTGTTCCAGCGGTAGTAGTACGGCTTGTCTTGTTCCTGCGTGGTGAGGCCCGTATCGCCGATCTGCAACCAGTAGTTCTGCGTCAGGCCGGACATGTCTGGGACCCGGACGTGCCGGAAGCTGTCGTTGGATTCTTCCTCGACACCATTATCGTTGTTGTAGTTGCCGACATCTAAGTTCCACGCGATGTGGGTAGGGATGGGGCTGCGCTGCCGGTTACCGTTTTGGTAGAGCCAGTCGATGGCGTTCGTGTTGACTTCCTCCTTCAGCCTGATGCCGGCCTCGGCTCGCTTTCCCACCGCGCGCTGGCGGTCCTGATCGTATACCTTGAGCCAGTCGGCGTAGTTGTCGATGATGGTAGCCGGCTTGACCTCGTCGCTGGTTTCCCGGAAGTTGCCCCGTTCCCAGCCATTGTGCTTGAAGTCGGTCTGCTCCTGGGTGTTGGCAACGGGTCAATCCATGGACCGGTTGGGTGAATGAAAAGGTCGTGAACATAAAAAAGTTGGGTTGTCCTTTGCCAGCCCGTCAAGCCGAATGCCGAACCTTGCGACGTCCTTGCACCGACCTATGGGCTGACTATTGACCCAGCCCTCGTCTTGCTCTCCGACCTGAAGACACGCAGGCACATTCATCAAGTTAGTCGGGTCGACGTCACCCGGGTCGCCACTGCCGATGTTGGCCCCGGCAAACCGCTGGGCTAGACGATTGGAAAGGCGGAACGCCCCATCGCCGCCGGCGGAGAAGCCCACCAGAAGGTCCACGTCTTCAAACAGGATCATATTTTCGATCAGCCTCTAGACAAGAATGTAGCCTGAAGCACGGAAATGCAGATCCCAAGAGTCGCCGATGCCTCGGATGGCAGCCCATACGCCGCAGGTAATCCTGGCCTTACAGGTACCCATCATGCTGGCCCACTGGCCGTTGTTGACGGCATCTCCCGAGTCTCCGCCTCCGTGCAAGGCGATGTACAACGGGTAGCCCTGGCCGCTCGCGGGTGGCCCGCCGATCTTCTCCGACCTGTACTTCAGCGTTCGAAGCTTGGGGACATCGCTGGCTTTACCATGGTCGAACTCATGCTCCATGGACCAGTTGTCTTGCTTCCAGGCCTCAAAGGTGGCCGAGGTCGGAGCGAGTTGAATCTCTTTGTAAGTCAACTCGTGATCCACGACGGTGCGCCGTCAGCATGCCAGTCAACCTTGAATGTGCCCTTCAGCGTGCTGGCGTGCTCGGTGCCGCGGTTTCCCGAACGCATCTGCTTGATATGCTCAACCGAGAGAGCCCTCGCCATGGGCAGGTCCTTGAGGACAGACGGAACAGGGGCCATTTCTGAAGTGTCGCCCGGATGAAAGACAGCGAGTCGATGATATGGAAGCTTGGCTAGGAACTGATATGATAGAAACTTGAACTTGAAGAGAGACAGATTCTCAGAGATCTGATCGGGAATTTATATTCCATGTCTCCGAGTTGAACTGCCCTTGGATGCGTACCTACCTCCGAGGATGCCGATAGTTTCAGCCAGCCCTGAAAGTCGGCACAATCTTCAAGCCGCAGTGTGTGGGTGATTAGACCACCAGCGGCAAGTTGTATCGCCTTTAGTTTCTTATGCGAGGGTGTAGCCCAAGGAGTTGTCATTCGACGCCAAGGCGGGGTAGCAACTTCGTGGCTGAGCTGAAACTCCTTCCCTGGCACAGGCATTGGCGATATCGAGTCGGATTCAGCCCGCCACTACGGTTTTTCGACAGATAACATTATACAGGTGGCACTGGGGGAAGTTATCCTACGATAACGCAATCGCACAACAATACGCGATGAAGGCACCTGGGTCGGAAAGACTGACTTGCCCAGCGGCGGACTGCTGCTGGTCTGGTTGGCTTGAGATGACTCTGCCTGTCATTCGCGCTTGCTAGGTCCCGATCCTACCTTAGTGACAACCTCAGCGAGCCACTACCAATGGCAGCTGCAGCCCGCCTCTGGCCCACCAATCGATTGCCTGTATCCCAAATCTGCCAAACGCCACGGACATCTGTCAGTTCGTCACAGCCTAGGACTATATCCGGAGATGGCATACCACGTTCCAAATAGATACATTTGCCGGGATGGCTTGGAAGTGCGCGGCGTGCCCCTGCTTAATTCCACCAGGAAATCTCAACAGAGCGTGTTCGTAGATATCGCGCAACTGAGATAGGAAACCTTGAGCCAGTTAACTGTATTGAGCAATTAATAGTTTTCCTTATGAAAGCAATAACCTCTTGAACCATTGTCAAGACAACTGTGGCACTAGAGCCAGTCTAACTGGTAACAATCACATCCTAGCTTCGTTACTGTGCGTGCATTCTTTCTATGAGTCCTCTCGACCGACCCTCCGTTGACGCCCAGGGCAAGATATACAAAGTATGTACTTTCAGGCTTTTCCAGAAAGGGCCTGGAGGTCAGTAGGGATAATTTCAATATCACACTTCCAGCATCTGAAGCCATGGAGCAAACCCGCTCTCCATCTGATAGGGGTACCGCCACTTACATCCTCCCAAATCTTGCTGCATCTGGCAGCGTGAGGTGGGGTTGCTCTCATGGTGAATGTGGCAGATGGCTACCTTACCTATGTCTGGTGGCTACATGATAATGTCACTCCACGACTCCCTGTAAATTTGGCACCGGCATCCGCTTAGGCACGACCGGAATTGCAGTAACAGCTGGAAAAACGATAACAACAGGGAATTCAACTTGTTCAATTGACGAGTGTACCGAAGTAAGAATCTGAATGTGGCTTCCATCTAGACCTACTATAGTAATACCTCTTTCGGGATCACCATCGATTTCAATTTCCTTCCGTCGACACTCCGAAAGCAGCTTGGAAGGAGTCAGCTAGCCCCATCGACGCCACAAAGCGGTTCGGTTTTGCTCTACAGTCCAGACAAGTTTTCGATCGGCGAATAAGATTTGGCGTATGCAATCCGACCGCCATCCTCGGACATACACAATAATTAGGTATTCCTCGGTCTTAGCTTATGCAGAACTACGCACGGTGCTGATACCTGCAGAGTGAAATGAAGATTGGTGTTGATAGAAGTGATCTGAGCGAAGACCAACCATCTGTGTATGTCTTGACCACTCCTCTCCCAAAGCGCTATATTGGAGTGAAGCACATACTCGAATGAACCTGAGAATTCTTGACTCCTTATCTACCGTTAAATACTTTATTCTAATCCTAACATAGATAAAGATAGACTTATCGCTGGCTCATAGCCAATTATCTGGCATCGTTTGTTGATAAGGCTTAACGGTAGCCGGAAACGGTAGAGTGAGCTGCGGCCGCTATGCACGACTCCACGTCGGCAATAACCACCTCACGTCCTGCACAGCAGTTCCTCCAGGCTTCCTTTCGCGGGCCGCTTGCCGGACCGGTCCCTCCTGTGAAGAACTCTCACATTCGTCTTGGAGGTCGCCACGTTGCTCGGGCTCCACTCCACCCAGCTGCAGGCAGATTTCCAATTTCCAACCAATTGCACGATGCAAACGGCAGAGCCTCGCAGTCGTCAAGGTCCGGAGAGAGAACATTGAGCAGAATCCCCCGTTCCTACCCATTTCACCTTACAATATGGTCAATAATATCGAAAACGCTGCTACAAGTCCACAATGGAAGTTGCACTGACCTTTGGCGCTGTTGGGTTGCTCATCAAGGATATCGTTTCCGCTCTCGACGAACTTCGCGGATCGGCAAAGTCATATCGCGAATTGATTGAAGGGATCACCCTTCTCGGACAGGTCGTTGAGCAAGCAGCACAGGTCTACCAAGACTCGCAACCCTCTACACTCGACGGCCTAGAGGACCTTGTTCCTATCGCGAATGCTACGACTGTCTAGATTTGTACTTCGCTCCAAGGTTTTCGCGACAGAATATCCGCCAAGTACAGTCAGAGTCTCGTCGGGGGCGGGTCTGGAAATCTCCTCAAGGATGTGTCCAAGAAGATCCAATGGAAACTGGAAGAAAAAGACGTGGAAAAATTTCGGTCCGAAATACTCGGCTACACCACGTCGATGAAGTTGCTCCTCGAAGTCACCACTGTGTGAGTATTCCGCCAGAGCAGAGAATCCTGCGGTGATATCGACCAGACGCCTCATTAAGAGAAACCATGAGACAATAACACAGCAATTAAGCCAATCAGAGAAAAACACAGCAGCTGCTGTCCGCCAATATAGCCAGTCAGTCGAGTGGTATCTCCGATATCTTGGTCCGCTCATTCTATCCAAGCTGGATTTCATCTCAAGGTTCGGAACCGACCTGAGTAATTCGACATCGCAAATACTCAGCATGACGTTTGCTGCGTCAAAGGACCTCGGTATTATCAGAGCGACTGTCCTGCGACTGGACAGGGGCATCGGCAGTGGAGAGCACTTTGTCCTCGAAGACGCCACAGGACGGTCATTCCCAATTCATTTCAAGACCATCATATCTTGGGACTCGTTTGAATTCATACTGGCCGATCGATTCAAGGGTAGAAAGACGAACGTCGCACCCGTCGCAAACTCTACTCGCTCTATGAAAGCAATAGTCGGCTGGAAATCGATCAATCTGTTGCCTTTGGAGATGCCTTTGTTCCTTACCAGAAGGTCAACATGAGCCTGGTATGCAAAACTCCGAAATTTGTTATCCCCAACGGAGCTACCGATTCGTCGAGCTGTCCCTGGTGCCGCACGGTTTCGCTCGGTGAGCCAGGGACTTGGGTGCATTGCTTGAAATGCAAACGGGATTTCAGGAGAATTTTCATCGACACTCACACCCCACGCGCCTCACCATCACGTACTGCTGTGCGAGAGGACAAGACTCAGCAGCAGCAGAGTCACAAGGATAGGAAAGTACCCGTGACTGACTTTGACTCAGAGTCTGATGAAGAGAACGTCAGCGGACTCGCTCATGTCACTCTCCAGCCGAATTGGACTACGAAATTGCAGGTACAAATGATGCTCAAGGACCTTCGCCTGGCTGGTATGGGATTCACGGACATCTCTGACGAGATATACGCCAAACTCGGCGTTCGAGTTTCTCCCAACGCTCTGGTCAAACTTTGCCAACGACCCATAAACTCGGATTTTCAGGTCAGTCCCTGGATTCAATGACGACGAAATTGGAGTAATGACGCTGGTTTTACTGCAGCCCGTTATTGCGGCTGCACGATTTTTATCTATGATCGAGAGCCTAATCTCAAGAAAACTCAACTTTAAAGCAACATAACAAAATGACTTCCATGCCGGCAAGAGCGGGGAAGTCTGCTCTCGACCAGGTCATGTAGAATCAGCCGAGGATAGTACATGATCGTACGCTACAAATTCTACAAAGGCGGGAGGAGCTATTTGCAATCTTGGTGGGGGTGAATTGGCGGGTCCACGAGGGGGACCTAGGGTGGAAATATAAAATCATTTGGGGCGGCGGCGCATGGAAGTTCCCAGTCGGACCCGGGATGTCTTTGTTCATATACAGTTCGAGATATAACAAAAAAGCAAAAGAAACCAAAGAAGAAAAAAAAAACCTCTACTTTGATTTATTCTAAATAAGGCACCTAACCCGGGGCCTTTGGGTATTATCCTACCTTACCTAGGTACCTAGAGAACCGATCTTGAACCGGGATGGAAATACCAATGACGGAAAACCAAACAACAATAATACCATGAAAAAGAGTTGAAATTTCCACATACCTAAGGTATACATACAGTTACCACATCACCTCGACCACATGTACTCAGGGCAGCGCTTCCAGTGACGTGAGGGGAATATGTCAGAAAAACTCATCAACATTTTTGTCGTAGGTCTGGTTGCAACATGAATGCATTGCGTTGAGATTTATATACCTGTATTTTTTTTCGTCTCTCACCCAACTTCCATCATATCTCAACATGACGAATACATGACCCTCATCTACATGGCACTCTTCTTCCACGATAACAAGCCTATTTTCCTTCTAGCCCAAAGTGCGAGACTTGGCTAGCTATTTGGTGACAGGCTTCGGGCTAGGTTGCGCTGGACGCAAGCTTGGGGATGAAGGACGCTTGGAGCTGGGCTGGGCTGGAGACGACGGCTTCCTAGTGGCTGAACTCGCGGGAGGCGGACGTGTCGAAACCGCACGGATAGCCACTTCAGTGACAGTGACAGCAGCTGTGCCGGTCGAGGTAGGTGCCTGGCGAGGTGCTGCCGTGGTGGTGGGCAGTTTTTTTGCGGGAGCAGTTTCGGGATTTTTCTTGGCGGGAGCTGTTTGATATGGGGCTGCCGATACCAGTGCGACTACGAGGGAGAAAACGACAAAGAATTTCATTTTTGTAGCTTGTAAAAAAACGGGTTTGTAAAGGGGTAGTAGTTGGGTTGTTGAGATGGAGTTGACTTGACTGGTAGTAGTGCCTGGGAGGTTGAAGGTGAGAAGATGAGAGCGTTGTTTGATGATGTTTCTGAACCACCTGCGAGGACAGAATTAATTGATCTTTAATACTTTTTTACTTGGCCGTACAGTCACCAATGAATGCAATCTATTCATAGCGCTCTTGTTTTCAGAGCTTCTACCAACCTCCTCCATCTCACATTTGGTTTCCCAGAATTGATCATTTGTTGAAGTTTCATCCAATTTTGGAAACGGACTGGAGTCCCGTCTAAAGATGAAGGATGCGATTGACGGCGATGGCCGATGTGCGGCTCAAGAGGCTCAATAGCTTCTCGAAACGTTGTCCTATATTTATCTTGGCAAAACTACCTTTATCCTAGCGGCCCGGTGTTTGTACGACACTCTGTCATGGTGAGATTCCACAGGCGAATTCTTCAAGCTCCACGCCCCCGCCGCACAAAAGTTCCATGGGCTCACGTCAGATCTGTATCCCCAACTAGCCTGACATTTTAACTCATTTCATACTCTCAGTTTGCAGGAATATTGACTCCAGTCTGTGTAGGATGTTGTGGTCGGTTTCTCAAAGCGTCTCAACCGAGAAACCGGCAAACGAAGCTTGGAAAGAACAGAAATCAAACAGCGAAAATACAGATGCAATGCTGGTAGGCTCATAGGGTTGCGGCGGTGTCTCCACACCGATCAGAGGCGTGAATTCAGGGACCAGTATTTGCAATGAAGCAATTGGGCACGTAATGGAGGCCATTAATGTGTAACCGGCCAACACAGGCGCCTTTTGTACGACCAGTTTCCACTATTTCGAGTTTCATGGCGCGGAGCAAGGTCTTATAACCTAAATCGGCACTTGAGGTGCAAACAATGACGGCTATTGACGCAGGGAAAAATAGTTTTGGGTGGTCACGTGCCATGGGCACGTGACCCGGCCAACCTGCTGCCTGTATCTAGTTCACCTTTTTGCCCGTTGTCTTTCTTTCTTGGAGATCATTAACCCTTAAATTTTATCAGTTCCGGGCGCCTCTGGCGCCCGCTAATATTAGTATCCCTCGTTAGTTTCCTTGTGATCAGAATAAGAACCTGGAACTTAGTCAATCATTTAGTTTTATTGTACACTTAGGTACAGCCCTTCTTTGTTAGGTTCCGTACAGTTAGGTACGATGATTAATCCTTTAGATACCCACCCATCTCAGCAGCTGGCCGGAAGGCCAGCCGCCGCACCACTCATACTGGGCTACACATCTTTAGTAGTTGAGGTGGTGTGGTTGTGTTTTGTTTTTCTCCTTCACCATCAAGTCAAAAGCTCCAAATAAAGTCCTTCTCTACCAGTCTACCTAAGTACACTACAGCATATGCATCCGCCTCAAAAGTCAGAGGCAGGTCTCTTGTTAAAAGTCTGAGTAATCCTTACATAATGGAAGCATGGCCAACTGGCAGCTTGAACGCAGCCAAGCAAGTACAGCCACAGCATCAGGCCGTGTCCAACCTGCAGGAAACCCATTTGGGGATGCGCCACCCCCGCACAACGTCCTGGTAACCACTCACACAGCCTTTTGCAAGCCAATTCTATGCACAAGAAACAATTCCTCTCTTCCTTGGTTGGAGCTTGCGGGGTTTAATAAAACAGCAGCCCCGCTTCCGAAAAAAAGCTGAATGGGCAAACACAAAAGGCAGACAGAGCCTTGTCCATACATGTACTCAAGACGCACTCGGGCGTCGGGAATTCTGCACGTTCCCAAAAATGGTTTTTTTATTGGTGGAAGTTGGGGAAGAGCTGAGTGCGGTTATCATTTTATTGGTTCCTCTTCTTGGCTGGGCAAATGTTGTCTGTACTTTTTGCTGCTAGTTTATAACAGTGATAATTACGTCCCCAGCGCCGGATGTTTCCACGTCGTGCGTTGATTGCTCTTATGATTTATCGCAACTAACGCACTAGCACATTCACCAATACCAAAGTTTCAACCTGTCTCATTTGAACAGTTCGTTGGTCGATGTACATGGAATGTCCCGATGTGGTACAAATGGACTCGCCGGTATTTGGCGGGCACCAAGTCGTTCTCCAATGGGTTCGGGAATGGCTTAACAAGGCGATGGAAGCAAACACCACCGCGTCACAGCGCTGTCCGAGACCCGACTTGTTTCGCAATCAGTCTTGGGACAATCCAGAACTTACGTACCAAGGCTGTCGGGCATTCGTGGGAGACAGACGTTGGTACAACGATATAGGGAGCAGGGTGTACGCATGGGTCATTCCTGTTTTGTTTCTTCTCTTCAACATATCTCTTGGCCCCGCCGATAAGTTCAAGCTTCTTGCCATTGTGCACGCCGTTGGGGATCCTATCGACACGATCTGGTCGCTGCTGGATAAACTCCAGGCATGGCATCGATGCTACGAAGAGGCAGCGGCATTTGTGGAGGAAAAGTCGGGGGTGCAGGATGCTCGACCGCATGAACAGGGAGACATGGAAATCTCAACGCAAATCCTAGCCACCGTGTTTGCTGGTATCGAAGACGTCGTCGGCCATGTCCCCGGTTGCGAAAGAGTGTACCGCGAGGTGGCCGAGGAACTCCAAGCCTGCGATGGAACCGCATTGCAGCCCGGAGGCGATGTCTCCAACTTTGTCAACCCAGATTGGCGCAGAGTCGCCCTCCATCTGGCCGAGAGTCGGACCAACCAACTCGTACGAACCTTCCTCGCTCTCGTCGTATATCTGTTCGCCATTATTGCCGAATTTGTCGACCAGATATCGGGAAATGGCGATATGACTCCAGCGGGAAGGATCGGGGCAGCTATGGCTCTTTCCTTTCTCATCCCAATCACCCTCCTCAGTAACCTCCTAGGGACTTTCCCTTCACGCCGAACCTGTCTCGACATCTGTGCGGGCCTCATGCCGGAAATTGCCATGAGACTGTGCCCTGATCTGGACAACGGACAATACGTGATGCACCGCTATTTCGACGCCATGTCGTTCATGGGGTCTACCTATTCCTTCCGTCCCGGCAAGCTACAGCGAATACGAAGCGCCTCCGGTCTTGATCGCCGAACACGACTTCTTCTGCCGTGGCTGGCTATGCTTCCCTTGGCCTTTGGCTTCATCCCCGCCATGATTCTTCACCACTATGCTGCTCCACCGGGGTTTGGGTGTCGTCACCTCTGGATTCTCGGTCTATTCGCGACTTGGATCATCAGCATGCTTCTCACTAACCTGTTGCAAGAACTTGCCTATCGGAACTTGAACTGGAACAGGACAGAAACGGTTTTCTGGCAGCGACGTAACTTTTACTTTTGGCTCATCTACATCAAGGATCTCGTCATTGGTGTCTCCGCCATTGTTCTAGTTTTCCTATCGGTAGCGGGAATTTTTAGTAATTGCTGGTGTTGGTGTCGAGTTCTCTTTGTTGGCGAAAGAGATGCATGGTTACCATTATGGTATACGGAAATATCCCAAGACAACAAGCGGAGTAAGTTTCCATGGATTGTGGCGGCCTTTCAGGCTTGTCAGTTTCTCTATGTCTTCTTCATAGCCCGATGGCGGCGGCGCGGTCGTAGGTTGGCGCAGTGGGGAGAGACGCTGAAGCGGAGGGTTTGGTGGCAGGTCCATTCGGGAATCTAGCCATCTGGTCCAAAATATTCCATCCAGAGGCAATGCATTTGTTTTACTCGAATGAGCACTGGTGCTGTTTAAAATGTAGAAAAGTGTGGTATGCATGTCCCTCCACATTCCCAACAACCGATACCTGATTGAGGTGCCCGGTCGTTATCAGTGCAGGCTGGGTCGCTTTGAATCCTACCATCGGACTCGCCAAAATCCCATGGAAGATAAACTGCCCAGTGTACGTGTCGCTAGTTCTGCCTACACGTCCAGCAATATGTGACCCCCCATCGGTGTTTCGGGGTCGCAAGTTGGGCCGCCTCGCATCCGTCGGCCAGCGGTACAACATCATCAACACCAGCGCTAAAAGTCTCCGAACGGCGTAGAATCTGCACTTATAAGAACCCGTAATTCTACACGCAGGAGACATTTTGTATCCGGGTTTTTTGTATGACTGCTCCATCCAAAAGCCATTCAGACTTGTCAGCAAAAGTGTTACGGATTTAACTGCAACAATGGGTGGGTCAAGCTTCGATCCTACCAAGGACATCCCCGACCTCACGGGCAAGGTGATCCTCATCACCGGAGGTACGTCTACCTTACCCATCTCGCTGGCTGATTTTTTACTAACACCTAGAAAAAAAACAAGGCACGGCTGGCCTTGGCGCCGGCACCGTAGTCCATCTCGCGCAACACAACCCAGCACATATCATCTTCACCGGCCGTAACGCCAAATCCGCCTCGTCCACCCTTGCCCAATGCCAGGCCGTTGCCCCCTCCACCCTAGTCACCTTTCTCCCCTGCGATCTCGCCGACCTCTCCTCGGTCCGTGCCGCCGCCGACAAAGTCCTCGCCATGAACAATCTCCCGCGGATCCACATTCTCATCTGCAACGCCGGAATCATGGCCAGATTGCCGGGGCTTTCCCCCGATGGATACGAAATCCAGTTCGCCACCAACCATCTCGGCCATGCCCTCCTCATTCATAAACTCATTCCCCGCATCCGCGGTGAAGGCGAAGCCGGAGGCGGTCGCATTGTAATTGTCACTAGCGTAGGGTGGCGAGGCGCGAGAGGTATCGCATTTGATCGACTTCGCACCACGCAGGAAATGCCGTTCCTGGGCCACTGGCTACGGTACGGCCAGAGTAAACTCGCAAACATGATTTACGCGCGGGAACTGGCGGCGCGATATCCCGATATTTTGTCACTCAGCGTCCATCCGGGCGTCGTCAGTACCGGGTTCGTGACTGATCTGGGATTTGCCGATAAAGCGCTGGTGCATGTGACGAACATCGGACGCATCCTGACCCCGGATCAGGGAACGCATAATCTGCTGTGGGCGGCTGTGGCGGAGGAGAATTCGATAAAGCCAGGGGCGTTTTATGAGCCGGTCGGAGTGCTTTCCAAGATGTCCTCGAGCGCGAGTAAGGATCCAGAGTTGGGGGGGAGATTATGGGAGTGGACGGAAGGGGAGCTGGCACGGTGGTTATAGTCAGTCTCCAACACAATAGGTAATAGGGGCCGATAGTTTAGGTAGCTGTACAAGTATTTCGAAGGGAAATATTGCTGGAGTTTTGTGTCATTGTCCATCCACCACCCACTGATAGCAATCCACCGTTTCCCGACTTCTTGGTCGAAAGACAATGGCGGCTTCTCCTCCGTCCCGTTTTACAACCACTTTGAGCGTGTTGTTTAGCGAATCGCCAGTTGTTGAGAAACCCCCTGATCGGACAACCTTATCACCTTCTCGAAGCCCAGCTTCCTCAGCTCTCGAACCGGGCACTAAATCAGTGATAATCCCGGTCCCCAGGCTACCCTCTGAAAACCCAAGTTCCAGCTTTTCGCAACTTGTTCGCTTCATTCTCATCCCGAAACGAACTAGGCTGTCAGCAGCGGGCACGATCAGATCTCCATCCGTAAACAGCTTGAAACTCGTCTCTGCAACTTCCATCCCAACATATTCGCCTAGGACTGCCAAGAAATGCTCCGTCTGTGTCGGGTATTCTGCTTTATATCGTCGATACAGCGCAATAACAACGTCGTCCAAACTCTTGGTGCCGTTGGTTGCTTTGTTGATCAACCCTTCGCAATACGCCAGATAGATGAACCCCCTGTAATAAGATGTCCGGGCCAACGCAGTGCTCGTCCAGTAGTGATCCAGCACATATTTCCACGTCAGGTTCGTCGTGCCTCCAGTGTAGTAGGCCTGCTCGTTGTTGTTCATCCACCGAAGCAAATAACTCTTATCCACTGACCCAGCCAAGAACGGAGCAACGACGGCGTAGTAAACGGCGATACCCTCTCGATACCACACATCTTCTTGTCGGACCGGATTCATCAGCGCATACCCGTGGATCGACTCATGGGCTATGAGATTCTCCAATGCCTCGCCTGTGAGTTCTTCTTCGGAAAACTCGGCGTACTCCAGCATGAAGGACCGGAACCCCCCCGCTCCGCCATAGCCTCTGGCTGCTCGACGCCAAAACATGCGAAACGAATCCTGTGGCTCTCCAAAGAACCCTCTTACTGCCGCTGTCAGATTTCTCACGCGTTTACCGAGGGCGTCCATATCCCAGGGCGGTGGATCCCCCATCCAGTACATTGCGAACTCGCCATTCCCTTTCCCTCCCTCATCCGCCTGGACAAGGTCTTGATCCCAGGGAGGCCATCTCCCCACTCTCCCTACCGCAAAATAAGTCTTATCCACCACCCTCCCTGGTCGTCCAATGATCCTCGCTTCTTTGCCCTCCCCTAACGAACTAACCGCCCTGAATCCCTGTGGTAATTCATACTCATTAAATTCCCACCGTAACGTAACATCCCATTCCTCATCGACCGCTGGGCGCGGAATAAACCCCTCCCCTAAACCAACCAATCCCCCACCGGGATCACGGCGTAGATCAACCCGTGGACCGTTTCCAATGCCGAGTCCAACGGGGGGGGTTATAATCAGTGGTCCCACGGTGACGTCACCTATGGGTTTACGCACGGCAGACCAGAATCGAATTGCATTGGAGGAATTGGTGTCGATATACGTTGTGAACAGAAAAGGGCCGGTCTCATCATAGGCAGGGAGATCAGGGTGTTGGATTGTTTTTGTTGCGCCGTTGTTGATAATGTGCGAGAGCATGGGGTTTAAATAAGGTATTCCGGAAAGCGTGATGGTGACGTTGAGAGCGATGATTTCAGGTGGGGAATTGGAGATGTTGGTTGAAGTGAAGATGGGTCGCAGTGATATCGCGAGGCGAGGTAGCGGCGGGGTTGCCATCGTCATAGAAAGGAGGCAGAAGGAGAGGATGGCTGTAACTGGAAACATGGTTGGGTTTCTCTTTGGGCTGGAAGAAGAGTGGTGGTTGTGGGTTGATGTTCGGGACTGGACTTGGCAGTAAACAGGGCAAGAAGAACAAACATGAAGTTTCCTGCCAATACACTACCTGCCTACACACTTGTTTATTGCCTCCAGGCAACTTTACTACGGACCAATAATTGCTCCGTCGTCTTCATTACTTTTCACATTTGAACCCCCCATTCACCTCGGCTAAAAGGGACGATAGCCCGTCACTGTCGGTTGTCGGTTGAGATGTTGCCAGAAAATGAACCGATTGACAGAGCGATTTATTCCCGGATTATTCCAGCAGTGTCCTACGAAATACCTACTCCATAAACAAGCCCTACTGCGTAGTATTTCCTGCAGAGCCACCCTCTACCCCGGATCAGTCGTGGAGTCACCTGCTGCCTGTAGGGCTGACCCCTGTCCAGACCTGTCTTGGCGGACAAATCCCGGGGTAGCTCGGGCTGTTCCGAAAAGCCCGAGATCACAACCATCACATCAAGGCACGATTGTCATGAGAGGAATGCAACTTGGCCATTTTTATCTCTCTTCAAAACTAAAATGGATCGCAAAACCGTGATTAGTGCTCCACGTGGATATACGCGCATCTTGGCCTGCGCGCATTGCCAACAGCGCAAGGTCAAGTGCGATCGCAACACGCCCTGTGGAGCCTGCATCAAGGCCGGCGTCGCTGCTTCCTGTGTTCCCAACTCGCCCGCGCCTGTGCGCATGCGACGACGTCCCGTGCAAGACCTCGGTCGCCGTCTCGCACGATGCGAAGAACTGCTTTTACAACATGCCAATGTCGAGCAATCGACCCCATCGCCCGCACCGGAACCAGTCACGGATAATGACTCGGCCAACAGCAGTAGTGGCGGGGGTCCCATGAATGTTGCCAGTCTGAAACGCGCCTGTCTAGTTATACAGAATGAGAGCAGCACGCGGGTTATGGACAGCCATCTATGGGCGGCATTGTACGATGAGGTGAGTTTCATTCCTTTCCTCCACAGGCGTGTCATCTGCCAAGACTCATGGGTTCTTCAACAGCTGCGAGACATGCGAGCCATCGTGGAAGCCGAAGACGCCCAGATTCCCGACGACCAAGACGGCATGGCAGAAAGCGACGCCGATTTGCTTCTCTCGGGCGTCGACCCGTTGACGGATGTGGCCGACTTACAACCAGATCCTACCCATACCTTTCGACTCTGGCAGCTATTTCTCGACCGTGTCAATCCCCTCACCAAGGTCATCCACGTTCCGACCATGCAGCCGATTGTGCTCGAGGCAACTGCGGGGATTCAACACCTGCCTCTGCATCACCAAGCCCTGCTCTTTTCCATCTACATCTTGGCTATTGTGTCATTGTCTGCTGAAGAGTGCACCACCACGTTTGGCATGACTAGGGATGATGCGCTTCGTAGATACACCCTCGGTGCCAGGGTTGCCCTCAACAGGTTCAACTTTCTCAAAAATGAGAATATGGCTATTTTACAAGCACTGGTTCTGTTCCTGGCAAGTCACATATCAGCCCGTCCCTGGTCGCTTATCTCTCCGCTAATACAGACGCGTCTAGTATTCTCTTCCAGGTCGCTATGATCGCTATGCCACCTGGATCGTCAGCGGCATTGTTGTGCGCATTGCTCAGAAAATGGGCTACCACCTCGATGGGGAGGCTTTAGGTCTTCGGCCCTTTGAAACCGAGATGCGGCGGAGGATATGGTGGCAGATTGTCATTCGCGATGCAACTCATACAGCAGTGTCAGGCGTCAGCCCATCTCTTCTTCCGGCAGACTGGGATACCAAGGAGCCCCAGAACCTCAACGACGCCGACTTGTTCCCCAACGCAACCGAGTTTCCACGTCCCCGGGAAGGACTGACAGAAATGGCCTTTTGTCTCATTCTCCATCGCGCTCACAAACTGATTGCCGAGATACAATCTGACACGGGCGGACGTCGGGCTCTCGAAGCCGCTTTGCTGGGACGGACGCTAGATGGCAAAAACACAGCCGGCGAGATACAATGGACACTTGCCAAGTTCCGCGGCCTATCTGCATCCGTAGACGCCGAGCTGCGTAATCTCGAAGTGAAATATCTCGATGCCCAAGCCGGCCCCGCCCACACCGCCGCCCGCAGTTTGAGAGCTTCTCTCGCAAGATCACTCACCACGGTCCTCACGCCGATTGAAGAACAAGCTGAATTCGGCACCGAAATCCTCACACCCGAGGATAACGTGTTCAAACTCCTCGTCATCGGCCACGAACACAACCGCGACACCTTTGACATGATGGCTGAGCTTAAATTCGGCTGGTGGATGAGCCTGGATTTTCAGGCTGAAGGTCTCGCCGCCTTGACGGGACAGCTGTGTCAGAGGCCGACCGGGTCACTATCCGATCGAGGCTGGAAAGTTCTCGACCGGACTTATACGCAACATCCGGAGCTACTGGACACGGCAGTTAAAAAACACCGAGTGCAAGGGCGCTATGTGCTCAAAGCCTGGGAGGCTCGGTCCGCGGCTCTTGTGCAAGCCGGACAGGATTTGGAAACGCCGCAATTTGTTTGCCAGCTGCAGAGCGCTCTGGGGGGTTCTGGGAGTGAATCGGCCTCGGTGCCGTCGGTGGAGACATTGGAGACGGTCGAGACCGGCCTGTCAAGTTGGAGTTTGGGGTTTGAACAGCAGGAATTCTCGCCCCAGGTGCAGGAGCAAGTGCAGGGGCTGGATCCCTTGTTGGGGGGTTTTGACTTGATCTCGTGGGGTGATTGGGGAAATGTGTTAGTTGGGGCGGATCAGTTTCAGTTTTCGGGACAAGGTCCAGGTGTGCCACACTGATGGGATTTGACATCTCTCAGGTAGTGAACTTTGATGATGACTTCCATGATGAATCAAACATGCTAGTCATCTCTAATGGCAGTGGCTCTTGACCTGATACGGACTGGAGGTCAGGGACTGGACTGTAACCCG
>Ga0247765_1000845_pt1 | contig 19317 bp, 18 predicted proteins | sample UWRJL106311C6_FD_179949 | JGI IMG/M metagenome (GOLD analysis project Ga0247765, IMG submission 179949) | Plant litter microbial communities from Arlington Agricultural Research Station in Wisconsin, United States - UWRJ-L106-311C-6 | ecosystem: Environmental > Terrestrial > Plant litter >... | reverse complement strand
CCAAGTTCCGATTGAGAGGTCCGTGGAAGTGGGAAGACGGCGACGCCGCGGCCGAAGTTTTGCACACGGAGCTGTGGGGGGTGGTGCAGAGGAATGGGGGGTTTATTGGTGAGTTTTTTTTTTTTTCCGGGAATCTAAACCGGTAAAATGTTTTGTGATCAAATTTTAACGTTTACACGGGCAGGCATGGTTCTACAAACGGCAATCCCGTTTGCCGTATTTGGGACGCTGAATCTGGTATGCTGGATCTACGGGAGCATACTCAGCTTGTTTGGAGTCAAGGCTCATGGTCCGTATACACCACCGGAGGAGTTTTGATGCGGGCCCAAGACTCGAAGGCTATGTATATTCCATCGGGAGGACAATAGTGGCGCTTATTCATCTCTTCACACATATCCCTTCGCCACCTACCGTTTCTTATTCAAATTGACTCCGCTCGTGGACAATATTGCAACTCTACCCCATTACTTGATCTTGGCATTCCGGGAGGATTTGCCCCTTACTTTTTACCTACCGACGGTACCTAAGGACCTAGATGAATAGGAGGTAGGTACAAGCCCATGACGTTCGCCGTAAACGATCAACCGTTTTGCCGGAATGCGGCACGCCGCGCCTGTACTTTGTAGGACCTAGTACCAGACCATGATATTTGATGGGAACATGAGATTTGTGGACTTTAGGGCCGACTTCCATCCCGTGAATGAGTTACAAATTCTCCGAATACGTTTACTGAAGAGTTCAAATGCGAGCAGGACCCGAACCAAGGTCCTCGATGCAACGTCCCGCGGCATCGCGCGTGTTAAAAAGGATGGTGGTAGTACCGGCCGTTTATATAATTGCTGTGTAACCAACCGCCAACCTACAGGTAGCGAAGGTAGGGAATCTTAGTTATTGGTCAAGATGCATGTTACGTACGACTAACAAGAACACTCTATGCCTACGGCTATATAAATGCTTTCTCTCCTCGTAAGTTCAGGTACCTTAGTTATTAATCCTCTCTCCCCCCAGTATCGGGACACAGAAAGTTAATTATCTAAATGCAATGCACTGGTCATCCACCCTCCTCCTCCTCTGGGCAGGGCTCACCGGGCTCGCCAGTTCGCAAAACTGCCCCTTCATAGGACCAGCCTACCCGCCTGCCAACAATGCCTCCTCCCCCGCATTCATCTCCGCCGCCGCCGCGTTTGACAAGCTTGTAGCCGAAGCTCTCTCCATCGGACAGATCACCGCCAACAGCACATATTTCGCCGTACAAGTCTTTTCTTCAACGTCCAAAAAACCGCTGTACGAAACCTATCACACCCCCACTATTAGAACAGCGCCGAATATCCCCCAGATGGGGACAGCAAAGGTGGGACCCGACACTATCTTTCGGATTCACAGCCTTTCTAAACTCTGGACTGTCTACACGGCTTTGGCAAAACTCGGTGATAAATACTGGGATGAGCCAGTGACCAAATTTGTTCCCGAGTTTTCGGGCTTGCAACATGGCGAAGACGTGCGCCATATCAAGTGGGATGAGGTTACTTTGGGCAGTCTCGCGAGCTTGACGAGCGGGCTGGCGAAGGATTGTAAGTTATGTCCTAGACCATATGTGGGATTTGGGATGGTATAGTTGCTAACTCTAACAGATGCATTCAGCGACTTTAGCGCGGGAGGCCGACCGCAACCCCCCGGGTTCCGACCTCTCACTCCTGAAGAAGTCGTCCATTGCGGGCCCGATTCTGGTAGTCCCCGGGATTGCACGCGGGCCGAAGCCGTGCAGGGCATCTTGGCGACGTATCCATGGAGTAAATCGTTCAACAACCCGCAGTACTCCAACATGGCATTCCAGATATTCGCCTGGGCGGTGGCAAATATCACGGGAGTGGCATTTCCAGATTTGATTCGCCAGCAGTTACTCGAGCCGTTGAATTTGCAGAGGTCGTTTCTCACCCTTCCCCCGAATGGGACGGATGATTTGGCGATTGCCAATGGCTGGGACCAGGATTTTGGGGATTACTCGCCGTAAGTCTTTCTTTGGCGTGTTTTAACGTGCGATTTCACAGTTAATTTGTCGCTTGAAAAAAAGAAAAAAAAAAAAAAAAAAAAAAAAAAAAAAAGAAAGAGAGAGAGAAGAAGAGGGAGGAATACATTGAACTGTTTTACTGATAATGACTTGCAGCACCGCCGGCTACTACTCGTCCGCCGCCGATGTCTCCACCATCGGCCAATCCATCCTCGCGTCTTCGCTCCTCCCCGAGATTACCACCCGCCGGTGGCTACGTCCTCTAACCCACACTTCCAGCCTATACACCTCCCTCGGCCAACCATGGGAGATATTCCGCCGACACATCCCCACCAACCGCGCCGAGGGCAGTAAAACCACCCGCATCGTTGACCTGTATACCAAAAAGGGTGGCGGCGGTCCCTACAACACGTTGCTGGCCCTTTCTCCCGCTCACGACCTCGGCATCACCATCATGACCGCAGGTCCCAACGCCGCCGCGGCATTTCGTCTGATTGAAAAAGCAAGTATCGATATCTGGGTTTCCGCAGGCGAGCAAGCCGCGCGGGATGTTGCCGGCCAAACCTTGACGGGAAAATACTCTATCCCTGAAAGTAACTCTACAGTGGAAATCATCCTCGACAGGGACGAGCCAGGCCTCTATATCCGACAGCTAATCAGCAACGGCACCGATATCTGGGCACTCCTGAAAAATATCCTGCAGGATCCGAGACCAGAGGGGTTCCGCGGGTGGTTGTATCCCATGGGTCTTTCTTCTTCATCCTCTCCGTCCGGGAATGCAACGTCGGAGATAACAAAAACGACAAAAGTAGCTTTCAGAGCAGCATTTGGCTTTCTAGGAACCCCCGCGGGGGAAGACTGTCGTTCCTGGGCAGAGGGGGATCGACTCCGCCATGGCAAGTATCCGGGGGATTTGGCTATATTTGAGCTAGAGCCCAAAAGTGAGAGGGTGAAGAGTGTGCAGTTTCCAATGTTAAATGAGAAGGCCTTTAAAAGGGTGAACTAGCGAGGGGGTTTCTGAGTGTGTGGCATTGGGAGGGTTACAGTCCAGCCTGGTGGGTGGGTTGGTGATAATACCTGTCAGTGGGTGGGTAATGGTGTGGGGAATAACTTGGAATTAAAGCCCCCCCCCCAAATGCATCACTCCGCGCTACACAACTCTGCCGTCTGCCTTCTCCCATCTGCGTCCGCGTCTGCCCCGTGCCGTGTGTGCTAACAAGAGCACCATCACACAAACAAATGATTGGCTAATCTGATGCGACAGCGTAAACGCCACGTCCAAGCATATCCTATCGGTATCGGTCTTGAACATCGGATGCGTAGGACCGAAACAAGGAAGGGGGGTCGGAAGCGGGATTTTTTTTTAGGGAGGTAGGGAGTGTCCAGTCCGAGGCAGCTGAAAATTTAGGTATCTCGTGAAACGGGAGTTAGTAACCCGGCCCCCATTCAGACAACAAAAACGCTAGCCCCCAATCAGAGACAAAAAAAAAATACTTATAAGATGCTATCCGACGCGACGTAATTCCTAGGTTGAACTAAACAAGTTTGAGATTTGACTGCAAGTGGCCCAACTGCTCCCCCCCCCGCAAAGGTTCTCGGAAGTTCAAACAAAAAATGGTCAAAGACTTAACCCCCGCCGAGGTCGCCGAGCACATGTTCTCGGGCTCGCGGGATGTGCCCTGGTGGTATGACGAGCCCAACATTGGCTGGCCCGGCCGTCAGCTGCTGCAAGAATACAGCGGCTATGACCACCGGACCATGGACGAAGAGGTGATTGCTCTGGTGAGTTCAACTCCCTTCTACCCTCCAGACATTTCCCATGTATAGGTATCTTTACTCCATCACAAACGCTAAAAGTGTCTGGGCAACAGCGCGATCGAGCCTGGGAAATGTTTCCCTACCCGTGCATCAGCCAGTTCCAATTCCTCGACTTCAGCCTGTCGCAGCTCCATCGGCTGTATCCGCGTCTGCTGTGGAGACTGCAAGCCGGCGCGCGATTTCTTGACATTGGCTGTTGTCTCGGCCACGATATTCGCAAGCTCATCTTTGACGGGGTTCCCGCTGCACAGCTCAAAGGGGTGGAATTACAGCAGGGTTTCATCGATTTGGGCTTTGAGCTGTTCCGAGACAAGGACAGACTACCACCCGACACATTTTTGCAGGGTGACATTTTGGAGGATGGAGCGCCCTGGACGGAGTTGGCAGGCACAGGCACGGGGGGATTCGACGTGGTGCAGCTGGCGAATCTTTTACACTTGTTGGCCTACGAAGAGCAAATCACTGCGTTTAAACGGGCGATTCAATGTCTCAAGCCGGGACTTGGCACCACGATTTTCGGTATCGCGGCCGGTACAGTTGGCGGCACGGTGGAAGATTGGGCGGGCAAGAAAGTGCCGGCTCACAATGTCGATTCGTTCAAGAAGCTGGTTGCAGATTTGGAGAAACGCACCGAAACAAAATGGACGGTGGAAGTCAGTTTGGACTTTGCCATGTACAAGTACGGCAACAGGCGGCCTTGGGGGAGCGAGCTGGTTCGACGTGTAGTGTTTGAGTTGACACGAGTTGGGTAGGTCTATGTGTGTACCTTATTACACGAAGGTATAGTATACTAAGATAGAGCGTCAAGCATTTCTTATATCTCGAATAGAGCCAAGAAATGCAACTTTGCACCAAAAGTGAACAATCCATCTCGCTGCCTGCGGTTAGACACCAAACTCCACCCACAATGGTCCCCAAGCCGTGCCGCCTCCTCTGCCCGGGCCATTTGCGTGGTCACGAACAAAAATCTTGGTGTCGCTTGGCAAACAATTTGCGACCCAAGGCTCCGCCATGAAGCTATGATTCATATTTTAATTCGCTTGTTTAGAAAGAGTGTAACCTTGGACCCGTATTTACTATGTAACCAATCTCCGCTATTTCTCCTGCGCTTGTCTACGCCCCGCCACGCCGTGCCATCAATGCATAACCGTGGCGCGCAAAATTAATGCAAAAGGTCTTGGGAAGGTCCGAAAGGAAGGAAGAACATAACCCACTCCCCACCCTCACCCCCGTCAAAGGGTCTGGTGGTCGTGAAAGATCGAACCTCTTGTTCTTTTGCTGCGTCCTTTGTAGGTACCGGCATTGACTGACTGAGAGATTCCAATCCAGTCACGATGGCGATGGCGGCGCGTAGCTATGGAGTAGTCGCCGCCGTTTTGTTGGCGCTTCTAAGGCCATTTGCGTCGTCGCAGACTATTAGCCCGTGTAATCCGATGCAGAAGTGTAAGTCTACCTACCTACCACTCTTCGTCTTCCTCTCGGGGTCCAACAAAGAATTATTGAATCCTCCAAATATTTCGCGATCAATACTGATTTATTTCTCTCAGCATGTCCCGCGATACCAGCGCTCGGCACGACCGTTACCGTAAACTATGGGAGTCTCTCCACCATCGGCACGGCCATGGACGAGCTCGCCGGGACTTCTGTAAAACTCGACGTTCTCGAACCCCACGGCCGGACGCTCGTGTTTCCTATCGAGAACAAATCCCACGCCCCGACCATCACCACTTCCAAATACATTCTCTTCGGACGCGTCGACTTGGCTTTGCAAGCGGCGAACGGCACGGGGATCGTCACCTCCATTGTCTTGCAGTCTGACGATCTCGACGAGATTGATTTCGAATGGACGGGAAACGACAACGCGCATGTACGGACGGGGTATTTCAGCAAGGGCAACACATCGCTGAATATTTCAAAGACTGTTAAACAGATCCCTGTGGATAAACCGCTTTCGACCATGCATTTATACAGTATCGTGTGGACGCCCAACCAACTCGACTGGCTTGTCGACGGCGCCGTCATCCGGACCTTACCGTACGGAAACAACGGAAGCGGCGAAGGGTTCGGATTCCCGCAGGCGCCAATGGTGTTGAAAGTCGGCACCTGGGTTGCCGGGAGCGAAGAAGCTTCCCCGGGAACTCGGGATTTTGCAGGGGGATTAGCGGATTTCTCCAAAGGGCCATTCAACGCGTATTTGAAAAGCATAACTATTTACGATGATTCCAAGGGTGTCAAAAACGCGACTTGGTATCGATATATGGATCGATCAGGGCTGTTTCAGAATATCGCTGTAGAAACTACCAAGGAGCCAAGTACCCTCGGCACGGGACCGGGAGCCCCAAACAACAATAACAACAGCACTACCGCCCCTATCAATCCTGAATCAGGAGGAGGAGGAGGAGGTCTAAGCAAAGGAGCCATCGCAGGTATCGCCGTGGGATTCATCTCCGCGATTGGGGTCATCGCGGCGCTCATCTTTGTCGTCTTACGACAGCAAAAACGCGCCGCCGCCGCCAAATCGACAGCCGATGCCAAAGAACCCGAATCACCGACTGGAGGAAAAGATGATCTCGCCGGAGTCGACGCGAAACCCGAGCTGGATAGCAAGACGTTTGCGGAAATGGATTCCGAGGGACCGCCGCCGCGAGAACTCAACGGGGAATGTGGCATGCGGGTGGAAATGTATGTTGACGAGAAACATCATGAGTTGATGGTTTGTGACTTGGACGAAAAGGCTGCCGTGGAGGAGAATATGGGAGAGATATACGACGAAAAGAAAAAGGAGATGATATATGAGGAAAAGGAAAAGGAGGACGACACGATGGTGTATGAGCTTCCGGGGGATTCTACACCAACGGAGCCAACAGGGCCAAGTATATGTAATGATAAGGGCGAGAAACGTGCAGGGACATGAGTAGTAATAGGTGCTTTTCTTACAATCACGATATTTAATTTGTCACTACAAAAAGAAAATACCCCTTGCTGATGTTATCTGTTTATCTGAAGTGCACTTCCCCTGACTCGGTAACGCCGCAGCCTCGAAGGGCGATCCTATAACCCCTGACAAGGCCTTTCCTAAAATTCCATCAATAAGGTCTGGCAATTTTGTCTATAAACATCTCCCACTTCTCGGCCATGGAAAAGGAACACAGTAAATACACTTTTTCTCTGGAATGAGGAAAATCTAAGAAATCTAAATACTAGAATCTGCGATCGGAATAAATCCATCTAAATCTCAGCATCTCGCTACATGCCATATCGCTATATGGCAAAATCCGGAAATCTTTCACCCGTGGTAATTGTTCGGATTCGGCGCTTGATCTTCCTGGTTCTCCATCCTTTGCAACAAAGCTGCCTCGATGTTGATACCATGTAGCTCGGTCGCCCTCAACGCGTTTGTGCGGAAGAAGCAGCCCTCGGCATGACCTGACGATCGTTGACCGTGAGTCCTACTCTTAATATTCCTCCAATCGGCCAGACACACCCAGCAAAACTCAAAGTTGCAGTTTGCGCACGTCATGTGGAAACAATGTTCTCCCTTTTGGATGTTTTGCTGGCATCCCGGGCAGGGCTTGGTATTGTCCCGGATCCACTCTTGGGTTTGTTGGAAGTCGGGGTCGCCGTGATCTCGTCGGCTGTCATATTGCTCGCACGTCAGGCCCTTATGCCATGGCATGGAGTGGGTAAAGCACATTCCGAAGCCGCAGTGGTTGCACAAGTAGTGTGGCTCGAGGGGCTGATCGTCGTCGTTGTAGAGCTGCCCATTCTCGCAGTTCGGGCGGAGACACCAGCGGAAGTTGGGTAATTTGCTGAGGGTATCGAGATAGAGGTATCTGTCGTACTCGGTGAATGTATCTGGGTCGGCGTAGAGTTGGATCTCGTGGTAGTCCAGCGTTCTTGTGCAGTCTACCGCCGCGCACAGCAGCTGGCCACTACTACCCCTCCCACGCTGTTCCACCTGTGACTTGAGATGGGCCTGGAGACAGGTGGTGCAACAGTCGATGGGGTGCTGGCATCCGGACTCGGTCAGTCCCAATTTCAGGGGGAATGACAAGATGTTCCACATCCACTTGCCGTGGAACCCTTGACACTTCTGGAACCACTCCTCGGCCGAAGCACCAGTGTCGAACTCAAAGTAGTCTTCGGCGCATACTTGGCATTGCTTGGGGCCCTGGCTCTTCTTGAAGAATTGAGTGAAAAGGGGAATCTCCAAAGTGTTGTTGCCCGTCTCGTCGTCGATGCTGACGACGCGAACATCCCCTGCGTCAAAGGGCACGCGGCATCCCCCCTCCCCGAGAGATGGCTTGCAGAAGCGGGGATCAAAGTGGGAGTATAGGCAACCCAACGAGACAAGGTGATTGTGGAGTGCTGCTGCACGGCGCAGGGCATCGTCGGCGATGCCTGGTACAAGTTGCCTAAGAGCGGTGCGGAAGGCCTCGGCATGATCCCACATGTCTAGATGTTTGTCCATCTCGGGGTCTTTGAGGTCTTGGAGAAGCTTCGTCAACTCGGCCTTGTCGGTGATTCCAGCAGGGTTCTGGCAGCCGATGGCTGGACACACTAGCCAGCTCCGGTTATTCAGATTGAGCCACCAATCAACCATCAGTCTCTGGCTGATAGATGCGACACTACACTCTGAGCATACCGACTTCCCACAACAATCCCTTTTGTGTGGTGAACCGGCGAACTCGTCAACAGGGATTTCTGACTGGCCAATCCCCTCTCGAAGCCCGAGTTTATGCAGCCGGCAGTTGCCACAGCGTCTCACTATGATATCTCTCACAGCAATATCGGCCACACGGTCCTGCAGGCGCTTGGCTTGAGTTCTGGTGAGCCGGATGTCGAGATGTTGAGTGGCCAACGTGGCAGGGGAGCACGACTGCAGGAAAGGCGCCGCCGCAGCCCGGGCTTCTTCTTCCGTCACACCGGAAACCGCCGGATTATTGCAAGACAGTGCGTTCATCAAAATGATCCGTGGTGTCAGATATGTGTCCAAAACCTGGGAGTCCCTTTCCGCTCGGAGGCTAGCCTCATAACTCTCCATTTCCACCCGCTGCTGTCTTGCCATGGCACTTAACTCGCGGGCCATGTCGCTCTTTGTTGTTTCCAGCATCTCGTTGGCTTCCCGCAGCCATCTCGTCAGTTGGTCACACTTGACCGTCATCTGCTCGATTTGTCGGTCCTGTTCTAGTCGATCTCGTCGCGTCTGTGCCAAGTCGTGATATAACTGCTTTATTTGATCCTCCAGCAGGGTCTTTTCCGACATCAGCGCAAGCGCAGGAAGCGGCAATTGTGCCAACCGCTGCGTCTCGGCCAATTCGGCGCGGGCTCGGGCCATGTCCTGATCGTGTAGCCGCTTGTCCTCGGCCGACCTGGCGAACGAAGTGCGGTACTCCCTGACGGACTTTTCGAGATCCTGCACCTGATTGACGAGATCCTGCGCCTGATTGTCCAGCGCCGCGTTCTTTTCTTCCAGTCTCTGGGCCTTCTGCTCGAGCTCGCCATGGCATTGCCGCAGCCGCTTGAGTTCGGCTTCCCTGTCCCGGAGCCTTTCTTCTGTTTGGTGAAGAATCCGTTGCCGTGTCCTGTTCGCATTCTTGTAGTCCTCGACCTGACTGCGCAGAGATCGGAGAGCGGCGGCCTGGCGGGCGACTTCTTCTTTCATGGAGGCCTCCTCGTCCTTTCTGCCCCGCAGCAAGCCCGAAATTCTTCGACGGATCGATTGGGCCATATTGGTGACACCAGGCAAGAGGTGTTTTAGCAAGGGACGATCCGCCGATATCCACCCCCAACGGCAGAAGACGAAAAAAGGAAGGCAGTAAGTGAGAAACAAGGGCAACGGCCTCGCAAGATACAAGAGGGAATGGGGGAGATTTTGACCTGTCAACCCAGTCTTAAACTCCGGCATTTGGGCAGCGCAAGGTCACTTGACCGAGGAATCAAAAACTGACGTCCGTTGGCAAATAAATAGAATTGGATTTAAAGCAGTGTGCGGACGCAACGGGGAAGGGTGAAATTTAAAGTTTTAACAAGCGGGTCGTGGTCCTGACGCTACGGCTGTCAGAGAGGTGAATGTGCGCCCGGCTCCGCCCTAACAGGCATTCGCTGGGGCAGAGCCAAAAGACCACGTGCAATTATCACGAGTTTCATGACAGTGAAGCTGTTCGAAGATCTCGGTGGTAGCTGTTGTGAATGTTTCTTATTTCTCCATTCCACTCCGAGGGCGGCTGTTGCAAGCTTACAAACAGTGTGTGATCAGTGGCAACACGGCCAAGATTAATAGAAATGACTGTGAATGCATGCATCATTTGGCTTCCACGTCAAATGTGAGCTGCCACCGCCCGGGCTTTCGCTTTCGGATGGCGCAGTGCAGCGCGTCGAAGTTGCTCGCAAGATACTTCCAGCTTGACAGGAACCCTCAAAACGCATACCGAGGAAGTATACCGAGGGTCCAAGCCAAACTCCCCCTAAATATATCTCCTTGTGAGATGCAGGACCTCGTTTCTCAACCGGGATCATATCTTCTCTTTGAACAGTCACCCAGTCGCTTGCGAAGGCCTTCGAGAATGCAATGCGCTCGCCTTCACCCGACCGAGTCACGCGTTAACAGCTTTCATGGCGCCGGAGTTGAGCTATAATTTAAGCCACGGTGGGTAACTTCCAAGTGTATCCGTCCCTCGGCAATCTCAGCGAAAGCCAATCGCAGACGTATCTATGGGAATTCAAAAAAAAAAAAAGTTTTTCCCCTACAAAAGTCTAAGCTGGTAGAAACTCATCACTGCCATCCATCTAACAAGATGCTAGACCTCATCATACTCGAATTCCTCCAGTCGTCGTCCCAGGACTGGAGTTCTACTAAGGCCCTCCCCCTCTTCGTCGTCATCTTCTTCATCATTTTCCCCTTTCGCATCCTCCCCATGCCCTCGACTTCCGGCCGTCCTCCGCTCCTTCCTTCGGCTTACCACCTGGATGGCATCAAATCTGGCGAGGCTGACGTAAGTGGCTTTTTCCATCCGCCTCCGGGTTCCACTTGCCCCCACCACCAGAATGTCGATGACGTTCCTGAAAGCAGACCCGCTTTGCCAATCTCCAACCCGCCGTGGCTTTTCCGAGCTTGACTTCTCGTGAACTTCCTCTCGGCCAATGACTGTCCGCTAATCTTCTCATGCTTATCACCACTCAAGGTCGCGCCACCAGTTCAGCCCTTGCTCTATTCTGGTCTGCTTTGGTGAGGTAGGATCCAATTCGCTATCTTCACCGCCGCGTCATCCATACCCGCAGCCCATTCCGATGCCTGTGCTCGATCGGGCAACGTCCCTACGCAAACAGTAGCCACAACAGTCCGCGATGGCGCAGGTCATACCACGGGTCATACCCTGGAGCGCCCATGCAGGCTGACAAACTGTAATGTACCTCGGGAACAGTCTTCCGGACGCGGGCTGCATATTTAACTGTTTTGTGGCTCAGTTTACGAAACAGCATATCGTCAAGTTGCTCTTGTGCGCATTTGATGTGTCGCCAGCATCCTGGAGCTTGGCCTGTCCGCATGGCAGGCAATCACGATTGTCTCCAGGCATCCCGCTCCGGCAACAAAATCACCGCTGACCGGTCTTCCGGGATCATCATGCTCCACCAGATTTCACTTACGAATGGCTGCAAGATTGATGATGGGATGAAGCTGTTAAGAAGGCGGATTTGCAAACCACCCTCGCTACTTCTCTCAAAGGTCTCAATGAGCGAGCCCCAGAACATGGGAAATAGCTAACATGCAGAAAGGTTCTTCTACTGCAGAGAAGAAAAATTTCTGACTCAACGACTTCAAATCCGACACATGTCTCATATCATCATCCACATCACCCACGTCATCCGCTATCCATCAACCATATCCATATCATCTGGATCACCCATCATCGTCGCTGGTCGGTGAAAAAGAAAATTCCTGTCGTCCATAACGGGATACAACAACAGACGGAGAATAAATAAAGAAAAAGTTCTCTAATGATGAGCAGCCGGCGCGTCGGTGTACCCCTTAAACGTCGCCTCGGCCTGGTTACAAGTTACCGGACCGGTGGCGGAAGAGCACTTTGGTTGCATGACGAGATAACCGACTCCAGCGTAGGAATCCCTATTTATCACACAAATCGCATCAGACATTTGAAACGTTGATCCAGCTGGGTCAGGCCGGGTTTGGAGGGGGGATGAGGGGAAAAAAAAAACTTACGGGTCAACACCACTAACCCCATCGGCACATGTCCAAGTCTGCTTCACGCCCAGGACATTCCGGTCATTGTTGAACATGAGTTGGGTCGAGAGAATACGGTTCGAGGCAGCCGCGGTGGCAGGCTTCGCGGCGGGACAATTCAGCCACAGCTCTGGGTGTTTTTCACTTCCGAGCACGGGCTTATCGACTTTGATGGAGCAGAGCAACCGCTCGTTATTCGACAGGTTAGTGACGTTAGCGGAAAGTTCCAGCGATCCCGTGGCTTGCGGCCGATAGGAAAACCCTTCGACTTTCCAGCTGGGAAAGGCGGACCGTTCAGTACAGCGCACGACCTTGACGGGAGGCGCGTCGGTCGGTGGCGCGGGGGTCGTGGGACCGGAGGTGACCGGGGAGGTTAGGCTGGCGGCGGCAATTCCGTCGTTCATCATGCAAATGGTTTCCCATCCTCGCTCTTCGTACGGGTAGTCGTCGCATCGGGTGATGGAAGAGTCGGTGGTGCCGTTTCCGGTGAATACCATGCTGCTGCGGGAAAAGGTTAGAAAAGAACGAGTAAGTGAGCATTCTGCAGACTCTATTGACGTGCAGTGCAGGTACACTGGAAGTTGAGCTCACGCGGGAAAGAAAAAAAAAACACGTACTCGGGTGTGCCACCACAACCCCAGGTGCCCTGGAGCTTGAGGTCATAGTTTATCAGACTGAACTGGAAAGTGGTCTCGACGCTCTTGCACTTGTGCCAAATGCTGCTGGCACCGCTCAGGTCGATACTCTCAGCGAAGCAGTCGGTCGTCGTGTTGGCAGCGACATTGTGGGCCACAAACTTGATATCGCCGACTCGTTTGCCATCCCGGTAGTTGATGGTGGTGAAGGACAGATGAGTGATTTCCCAACGCGGATACGACAGGGAAACGTCGATGCACTTGAGGATGCTCGCCGGGTCGTCAAGGGACTGGGTTTGTGTCCGCGCAACAAGCGGCAATGCGCCAGCAGCGACGAGACTGGTGAAGAGGCCCAAAATGGTAAACATTTTGTTTTCTTTTTTTATCGGTCTGTCTGTCTCGGTGTACAGAAGCTTGACCACAAAATATTCCCCGACGACAAACCAAGAAGCACCATCACATCCTCTCTCATATGGGAAACGGGGGGCCCCGCGCGCGTTTAACGGACGGTAGCTCCAACCTATAAACCTGCACCCCCAATAAAGGAAAGGATAGAAAAATAAGCTAGGTATCTGCGTCTCTCTGCTTGTTCTGCTAGAAGGTATTACTTTTTACTAGCAACGATATTTGGAGGGACTCAGGCTAAAGCCAAGCAGGTATAGTGCTGATATATTGAACATTGAAATAGGCCGGTCTTGCGGAGAGCCTCTCTCCAGTGCGGAACGCGGGACCCCAGATTTAATCAGGGCACGGCATCTGGGTCAGCTGCTTGAGCCGGCAGTTGGTTCCCATCGTCTGTGGTTTGCGGTACGTAGCACAGACAGGACAGGACCGCGGTGCATGAGGACCACTTCCCGACCGACCCCGACCCCGACCCCCGGAATGCCCACCCATTCATGTTAGACGCATGGAGAAAAAGAATTGAGAGAAGAAAAGGAAAAGATAAAATGGGTATCTACTTACCTGAGGTAGGTGTGCAAAGAATGTATGAATACGACGATCCAAAGCTTAACTTCCGAACCAGAAACAATACCAAGACGGGCGCCGGACTTCTAGACCACCCATCCATCGGCCGTTGCTTGGCTTTTTTCTCGTTCCCTCTATCTCTCTTTGTCTCTGCAGTCCCTGCAGTCTGCCTGCACCGGGTCGGCTCTGCTCTGGTCCCAGTCAGCTGAGAGTGCAGTTTGGTCTCGGCCTGCCGGCAGAAATGGACCGGGTATGTTTATCAGCAATGCAGATTCCCATCTCATTTGTGTTTTTGCCTTTGCGAATTCGGGATTTTGCTGATTTGCTGCACGCCAGGATAAGAGAACCATGGCAAATCTCTGCCACCCTCCAAAAAAAAAAACCGAGCCGGTAAGCGGTCAGTCTGCCGTTTATCGTTCATGCTGGTTGGTTGGGATGGGGAATGCATGTCATGAGGCGCGCTTATTTAAAGGCAAAGATAAGTTCATCAACTTTTTCTCTCTTTACGAATCCCTGTCCAACATGCCATTCGTGAATCTGCCGATCCCAGCAACTCGGACAATTTCTCCGCATGTCGTCTGCCATGTATGATCGCCTTACAGCCAAATGAGTGGCGAGTGTCCATCACTTTTGTACGCGCGTGCATTTTGGGGGGGGAGGGGCTTGGTATCAATGTTGGTGGTGTTGATGTTGTCGCGTCGGGTCGGGTCTGGTCTGGTCTGGTCTGGCAATTTGCCGCCAATACGAATACTACCAAAGTCTAATTCTAATAGAACATGACTCGATGCAACCCCGGAACTTAACTTTATATATACTTTCTTACGATGGGGAGATTGAAACCATGTGGTCCCATGCAATTATCTTCCATCCCGGAAGTTCTTCCAGCTCTAGTTCTAGACTTTGATATGTGGAAAAAGTCTGGAACCTGTCCTGCTGACGCTAGCCCTCACGATTGGTCAACACGGTATGGTACGGTCACCCAGCGCGGCTTTTTTGTTTGGCGGGGGAGGGGCTGGCCACTCTGGAAGATACCCAAGTAAATTCTGGAAAACGGCCGAGACAACCGCCCGGGGTGTATTAATGTGGCCGCACTTTGGTATTCTTGGCATCCATTGCACTGGTGAAAGAACGAACATGCGACTGGATCAATGCTGCCTCGCCGTCGACTTGACAATGCAAAAATTACATCTTGTAGTCGCAGCGAGGGAAGGATTAGTCTAGGTCATGTGCAGCATCAATGGGGATCTGGGCTGAAGCGGTCGACTGAAAAGCAGCCCGAACTCAAGAAGCTGCAAAACGAGCGGTGATGATCGCAGACCATTCCGGGCGGGATGGGGATATTATGTCCCAAATCAAAGTCTGAGAATAAGTTTCGCTGCGTTAAATCCGTCACATGTGCCATATCAACGAGGGCTGGGTCTAGAAGCGTCCAGTCGAGTGTGAATTGGCCATGGATATATAGAAGCGTCAAAAGCGATTTTGAGCTTCAGGTCAACTTTGCTTTGTCCTGCTCTCGTTGTTCTAAATGGAAAAGAAAAGAAAAAAAAAAGCTGGGATGCCACATGTGCATACCCAACACGACAAAAAACATATGTTGTAAAAACTGCGCCAAGAGGGAATCGAACCCCCCCCTCAACCTTGGAAGGGTTGAATCCTAACCACTAGACCATTGGCGCTTCTCGCCCAACTCTGTTTCTCATTTGCAGCGCTCCGGAATAGACATATATGAATACCTTGCTCTGATCAACAAGCCATTGTTTTTGTTGTGATGGTGACTGAAAGTTGACCACTTCATATTACTTTCTCGGACACTTATACTGGCATGACTTGGCTGGATCTTGACGCGCAGCTTTGGCCATACTCCAGGCCAAATAGTCAAGGTTTATGTCTGTTCACCACGAAAACGCATCCACCTCCAACTCAAACACGGTCCTCCCTCTTCTCCCCACCTTGACCACCGCCGCTCTCACATCATCACACATTCCTCCCGGACCACAAACCACGACGCCCACTCTCTTCCAGCCCGCCTCCTCTTCTTCTTTGACTAATTCTTCGACATTGAATCTTTCGCCCACTTTGACCTTGACTTCTTTACTGCCTCTGCCACTCAGCCTCTCTACATCCGGGCTCTGATTAAGATTCACCGCCTCAACTAACCCCCTTGCTGCTTCGGAAACACTCCAAGCCAACTTGACATTCCAGTGTGAGTAAACCCAGGGTAACGCGCCAGTGATGCCGATACCTCCGGAAATGACCAGGACGCGATCACAGCGGAGGACCTGCGAAGGGGATGCGGTGCTGGCGTAGGGGCCGTCCAGGAGGGTTAGTAAACCGGTGTTGCCTTCTGGATGGGAACCGGGAGGAGGGGATAGATGGTGGGTCATTCCCGTGGATTTTTTGATCAGCAAGGTAATTCCAATTCCACTTCCACCTCCCCTTCCTTTCTCAGAGTTGCTACCGGTTTGGGTAGTAGTAGGTAACGCGGTGATGGCAGTTTTGGTAGCGGGAAACTTTTCTTCGTCGCTGATTTTGCCGTTCGGGTCCACTTCATTTCCCTCACCGTTCGCATGAGCAGTGGTCGTGGTATGGGTATCAGACAAAAGGTTAACACCGTCAAGAAGACACGTCGGAACCACAGAAAAGGGATGGTTCTCCCACGGCCGCCAGGGGATTACACCGGGGAAATACACAAACGTATGTTTCCCCGGCTCAGCACCCCATCGCACCCCCGGGATATCCACACGGATATAGCCCGCACCGAGATCCGTGATTCGGGAACGGTGGATGCCATTGCGAAGGACTCGGAGCACGCGAACAAGCCGGTCGAAAAACCAGACGGAACACGCAAAATATAGCCAGATCTCCCAGCTTAGTGTGTCGGGGATGAACCGCCCGAGATAAGCGTACCATTGAATGACATGGTACCAGGATCCCGCAATAGTGATGACGGCGAGGACAACGTGGGAGGCAAGAAAGAATTCGTAAACGGGTCTTCGGATGTACAGACCGCTGCCGACAGTCAAGGCCACGGTAGTCACCGTCCCGACGATACCCCAGATATACCAGGAGGTGTTCTCAAAAGCTTTGAAAGCTTGAAGTCCGAGGATGGAGTGGATGACAACATGGACCATAAACAGGCGGGCCACCCAGCGGTGGAGAAGCAAGTAGGTGGAATGGGACCAGTCGGTGAGATACAGCAGGATGTTGTTCCGCGAGGAAAAGAGGATGAGAACGGGGAGAAGCACAAAGGCGTAGGCCCCAGTGCGCAAGAGGATGTACGTGCACACTTCCCGGAACTCGGTTCCCCAAACGGCATTGGGCTGACGAATGCGGTAGTCGACGGCCGTGAACACGACATTCAGAACGACCAAAACGGCGAGATACACCGCCTGGCCGACGGTGGGGGCATTGCCAAGAAGAAACGGCAAGGGGCGGACCTGGTATGTGCCGAGAAAGCTTGGGTAGACGACATAGGGCTTGATCTAAATGAGGGCCAAGAATCAGTGTTACATGTTATTGCCTTCCTTTTCCCAAGGTACCTTATCTAGGTGGTACATACCCAGTCCACTACCCGGTGCAGCAGTGGTAGATATTTTAGCAGCGAGAGAAGGATGGGAAGCCCCAAGGCCACTACCACCAGCGCGATGCTATACGTGGACCCCTTGGCCTGTTCCTCGGTGAGAGCCGAAAACGCATTCCAGAGTGCCTGGTAACTGCTGTTCACCACCAGCGAGGTGCGGTTCAGTCGTTTATCGGCAAGGGTAAGCTGGTATGTGGGTGGACGGGGATCAACATTCGCTAGGGCGGCCGAATAAGTCCATTTCGGCACGGCTGACTTTTTTCCCGTGACGCGATATTCCCAGAAATTCTCCAACTGGGATATGGTTATCGGCACTGCTTCACCCGCGCATTTCGTACTGATACACCAAGCCGACGAGGTCAGAAACGCTTCATCCTGCGCATAGCAATCCGGCAGCGTCGGGAGGGCCAAGGGTCCATCGGCAATGCCAGTTCGCGAACACGCCAAGAGATAGGTCTTGAGAGCTTGCACGCAGGATTCGGCACAAAACGGCCAATAAGGATAGTTTCCATAGCCGACGAGCAGCTGTTGGCCAGCGACTAACCCGGGGGCGCTAAACCAGAGAATTAGCCCTAGGGCGGCGACCACCACGCGGAGCCGTCTTATTGCACCCGGGACCTTCATAGTCGCTGGGGTTGTTACTGGTTTTCTAGCCGTGTTTTTATGCGTTCCTAATGGTGGTGGTGGTGGTCCCGATAGTGAACCCGGTCGGTCCCAGTCAGTGGCAGGAGGGTGATATGGAGAGAGGAGGCAGAAAAGCTGTGGGGAAAAAATTGGAGATTGATGATAGCGGATCATAGGTAGGTATTTAACCGGAGACTATCGGCTCGTCCCATCTACTTGCTTTTTGGGGGGAATTACTCTTGGTTTAGGGGACGGTGTGGTTGGTAAGCTATTGTCATGATTCATGTTCAGATAGGTTTAGACTCGACATGATGTGTGAGTGTGTGTGTGAGTTGCACCCCCAAAAATCTGCGAGGATCTAGATGTAGGCTACGACAGACAAAGTCATTGGCTGATAGCAAGACGCCACGGCGGTAAAGATATCCCCCAACGGCAAGTTAGCTTAGTGTGGGGAGGACTTTTGTGAGGGGTTGTGCAGCGGCAACTCGGGGGGATCATTGAGTGATTGGTAGTAGGTTACCTTTTCCTTGGCACAGTTCCGTGTCAACGAGCGCGGAGAATCTTAACCACCGGGCCAAGTCCCTAGAAAACATCCTTTCCAGGCCGTGCTACATTTTGGAGAATCGGAAGAAATAACCCCGACTGCCGACCAGATCAGACCAGCCGGGCGTCGTGGCGTCTGTACATGTAGAGTTGTGACGGCTGAGTCGACATTTCGGAGACCGAATAGATAGAAGTATCACGGGATCAACGATTACAGTACCGCAAAGCCTTCATCGAGCCACTTAAATGGCAGAATGAGGTAATGCAAATGTCAACTGTTCTAGTACGAATAAACCAGAGCACTGCCTGGCGAGTCTACCGGTAGGCACATCGCGAAAACAAAGAGACCCCGCAGACGACCTCGGGATCCGTCGCGGGGCAGGGCCTTGGTTACACACAGCTGCATGGTTTCTGCACCTGTGCTCCAACACGAGCAGTGGACTAGCTCGCCCAACCTTACCGTCTTGGCTCTGCACATGCAGGATGCAGCAACTGCGGTAGAACTTCGGTCATCAAAATTCCATGTCTGCTGCTGCATGTCTGCATGTGTGCACAAGTTGTGAATATTACCCCGCACTGGGGACTGCGAGTCTAGTGTCGGCATTTGACATGTACCTCCGAGGACCGGCTGGGACGGGCTGCTTGGTCGCACAGAGCGTGACAGATAGTCAGGGATCTTGCAGTTACGCGGCATGCTCCGTAATGGTGACTTAGGTAGGTACCTAGGTACTTTGTCACACCATGTTGCAACACTCAACATGTCAGTGTGCCTCTCTCGCTGATATGCGTGGTCGAGTGGCTTGGCAATGGCATCGTGTACACGGTGATTGTGTTGTGTCCAATGAAAGATTGCCCCCCCCCCCCCCCCCCCACCCCGTTGCGTAAACAAAAAAAAAAAAAA
>Ga0247765_1000844_pt1 | contig 19326 bp, 14 predicted proteins | sample UWRJL106311C6_FD_179949 | JGI IMG/M metagenome (GOLD analysis project Ga0247765, IMG submission 179949) | Plant litter microbial communities from Arlington Agricultural Research Station in Wisconsin, United States - UWRJ-L106-311C-6 | ecosystem: Environmental > Terrestrial > Plant litter >... | reverse complement strand
AAAAAAAAAAAAGATGGCATATTCGGGTACTGGGAATCGAACTCCAGGTCTCCGGCCCACGCTAGAAAAGCCAAACGCTAAGGAAATGCAGACGCTGAAAATCAAGGGCCGGTATGCTAACCACTGCACCATACCCGATTACAATTTGTACCATTTGTTATAAGCAGGGCTTATAGTTCTAGTATATCTACCCACCTTACGTATGGCTTGCTAGCCGAAGTTAAAGAGCAAGGTTTGGGGAAGTGACACCGTGGCTTGAAGTATGCATGTCGTGATTGCTAAAGATGAGAGGCAAAAGAAAAGAAAAAAAGAAAAGAGACATGGTTACTATTGCCAGTTACACATCTACGACCAGGAAAAAAACAAAAAAGATGGATGTTTTCGGGTACTGGGAATTGAACTCCAGGTCTCCGGCCTACGCTGGAAAAGGCAAACGCTGAAAATGCAAACGCTGAAAATCAAGGGCCGGTATGCTAACCACTGCACCATACCCGATTACAATTTATACCATTTGGTATAAGCAGGGCTTGTGGTTCTAGTATATCTACCCACCTTACCTAGATGTGGCTTGTTAGCTGAAGTTAAAAAAGAGCGAGTGTTTGGGAGATGGCGCTGTTAAAGTATGTGCGTCGTGATCGCTAAAGATAAGAGGCAAAAAAGAAAAGAAAAGAAAAAAAGAAAAGAGTGCCACATCCACGACCTAGAAAGAACAAAAAAGATGGATGTTTTCAGGTACTGGAAATCGAACTCCAGGTCTCCGGCCTACGCTGGAAAAGGCAAACGCTGAAAATGCAAACGCTGAAAATCAAGAGCCGGCATGCTAACCACTGCACCATACCCGATTGCAATTTATGCCACTTGTTGGGAATAGGGCATGTGGTTCTGGTATATCTACCTACCGACCTTACGGGGACGTGGGCCACTAGTCGAGGCTAAACGCTAAGTTGTGGAGGAGCTGACGCCGTGGCTTGGAGTTTAAACTTTGCCGGCTTACGGTCAGTCATTGCATGTGTCTTGGTTATGCCGCTGACACGTGAGACCAAGCTGTTTTCCATCTGGCACCTAGCGGGCTGAGTTCTGTCTAAAGGATGAGAATGGCAGAATACCGATTTGTGTAAATCTCTGTTTACTTGTTTCATACCCACAATGTCATCGAACAAACAAGTCACATACTATATGAACCAAACCAGGACAATGGACAAGAGATACAAACAGAGAATTCAGACTTACAACCCCGAGTCCATACCATATACAGGTTTGACGTCGACACTACTGCCAATAGTACGAGAAACATCCACCTCAACCATGCCCCCTGCCGCGTCAACACTCGTAATCACCCCCGGAACACGTAATCCCTCCCGCTGCGCCAAAGCCCTCACCGCTGCCGGCTCAACCCCCGTATCCGCCGTCACGGCACTAATCTCATCCAACAGCCCACTCAACTCCTCCCTCACCGCTTCCGGTGTCTTTTTCGACATGCCATCTTGCACGCCCCAGTGATCCCATAGTAACATCTCCTTCTTGTCCAGCCACACGAGATCATGTAGCAGGTTATGCGCCAGATAATGCCACCCCTTCAGAAACGGCGGTAAATTGTCATCGGCATCCACTCCGAACTTGGCCGCGTCAAGTTTTCCTTCCTGTACCGCCTTCCATGCCTTGGGTGCAGTGAGGAATTCCGCCTCCGTCAAATCCAAGAGATTGAACCGCCCAGAGTCATCCTTGTCATCTCCTTCCTTTCGAGAAGCCATCCTCGTCTCGACCATTCTCCACCGCGATTCCCCCGCGTCCCAAACTTCCGCAATGACATGATCAAGCCACCATCCTTCGGAATCCGTTTCCGCATCTCCAAACATGGACGTGAACCCGACTCTTCCTCGCGCGGGGATTCCCCTCTCCCGAGCGAGGCACAGGAATGTGACCACGGAATCCCGAGCACAGCCTACTGCGCGATTGGCATTATCTCGCGTAGCCGTTAGAGAAGCCTCTCGAGAGACAAGCGTTTCCAAAATGGACGAGGCATAACGTAGCGAGATTTCCGACCGACGAGATGGTGGAACTCCCTTGTCGGCGTAGTTGCTGTTGAGAAAATGGAAAATATGCTGCGAAGTGGCGTTGCGAAGGGTAGAGAGGGAGTTGTTCGGAATAGCGGCAATGGCAGAGGTGACTAGGTGGGAGGTGCCGGGGGAGGTTACGGGGCTGTGGGCAGCCCAGAATTCTTGGGACGTCATTTTTTTTGTCAAGGGGTTGGTCTGGTTTGATATAAGATGTGAGAGAAAGGAGACTGGGATATGGAAAAATAACAGGAAAAGGAGGAGGATTAGACGTGAGAGGGATGAAAGGATAAAACTTATACTCGTGAACCACTCTATATTGGACCAGGCCTTCGTTGCGCTGGAGCACAACAATGGTTCAACTCCGTGAAGTTTGGCCCTGCCTACTTTCCCTGCAAGTAGCATTGCTCACTTCTCAGCCGTCGGAGAACATGGTCTTGGCAAGTTTCTGGCAGATGAAGCACGCGGTTGAACTTGCCTCAAACGTCTGGTTTGTCATGCAGAAGAGGTGGGGGGTAATAAATGGCTAAAATGGGCGAATTGGTAAACGAACCTCAAAATAACAATACTCGAATACTTTGGCATGCTGTGTTCCAGTCTCGACTCAGCATCTCGGTTTTAGTTAAGTGCCGGAGGTCGGAGATAGACGGAAACCGAGGTGTGCAATCTGGGCTATACAGCACATGCAGCGACAGAACCTCGCTGTTGAGCAGACACATTATAGGTTTATGTTTACCAGTTAATGCCAAAGACATAAATGCGCACCGATTCTCTGTGTGATTCCAGTCGTTGAGGCAACCGCCTGTGCTAAGCAAGGCTCACCCTCCTTGTTGGGCATTGCAATCACCTCTTCGCGTCCCGGATATTTCTCTCATGACTAGCACCCCAGACCTCCCGTCACAGTACCACCCAACATGCCCAGACACGACCTATCCAGACCACACCATGGACAGTAATTACACTCGGCATCAGCCTGGCTATCATACAAGCACGACTCATAATGGAAACCCAGACTATTCTCCACACAAACCAATGTTTTCCCCGCCGACTCTTGTTTGTCGGATCTCGGAACCAAATCAGTAACCTTTCCATCTGGCCCCTCAAATTTTACTGAAGTGCCGTTTTCCGAAACCGTCAAGACATAGCCCATCTCGCATCCATTATTATGATCAAAAACCCATGTGCCATTGGAGCCAAACATTTTTCGGATAATCCCGAGACAGACTTGCTGGCAGCATCGCGAGCCAATTTGAGCGTACGCTTCAAAGTAGAGATGTTCCCCGTCAGGAGCGCAGCTGGTGCGGTAGGTGTGGGCGAATATGCAGTTTTGGGGAGCAGATTCGGTGGAGGAGAGAAGGAGGGCGAGGAGGAAGAGAAGATATCTGTAGGGAAACATTGGAAGGTCCAAATTGAGAGAGAGATGATATATCAAATGGGAGCGTTGTTGACTGTGACTGGAAGCCGCCAAGAAATTCGTGTCCTTTCTGCTTGCTTATACGTGGAGACAATCCCTATGCATGCCTTCCGAAAAGCTGATTTTCCATCTCTTTATGTAGCAGAAGAGATCTGGAGAGAGCGTGTTAGGTAACAGTGGGTTAAACAGGATAAATCCTTACCGGGGCAGTATTATTGGCGGGCTCGGTTTCTAGATATTGTCGCTAGATCTGCCCAGCTTTTTTCTGAGCTGGAGAAGTCAGCTGTTGATTTGGTAAGTGAGTAGCGATGAGAAGGCTCAGATTTAAGCGGTGACATGTCTGGGCCTGTCTGGGAAGACAGGTATGTCCGGACGCATCAATGGAGCAATGCTCAATTTTTGTCGAGTTGCTGCCGACACTGAACAGTGAGATGTCAAAACATTTTTAGGATTTCCCAAGGATCTCCTTCTCAACGCCAACTAACCCGAGCCGACGTTTGGAATAGTATTGGCTGAGTTGGCTCGATCAGAGCGCGGCTTCCATGCATCTGGTTGTCGAGTTGTGGAAATTACCAAGGGATTACCACGAGCCTCGCCATGCAATCGCGAGCAAAAGAATGGCGTCAAGTCAAAAAGTAATGTCGCTCACTTCATATTGCGCATCTCATGTCTTGTGGTTTAGGCAATGCTCGATACTTTTGTCACGTTGGGACGAGATGGTGATGAGCTTCCAACTTTGTTTGCCAATCCGGGGAACATCATTGGTCGACTTTGAGATATGGAAACGGCACTTGTGAAACCGGCGACTGTGATAAACTCGGGGGGTGGCCGATTCGTCGTGAATCATTCACAACAAGGCGTGGTTGGGATTTCCGGGATGGGGGTATATATACTAGGTCAAGTGGGATGCTTTCCACCGATCCCCCCTCGGGGTACACAACGGAGACTTCAGTTGGCACAATGGCTCAAGGGTCATTGAAGTCACACTGTCGTTCCCCCCCGGGGGGTGCTTCGAAGGCACCGGGTTCGAAACCCGGTGTAGTCGCACGCCACTCCCCCTTCTCCGACGGAGCAAAAACCCACCGGAGTTTTTCGTAGCCACCAACCTCCTCCGGGAGCTTGGTGGTGAGCTTTTTGTTTTTTTTCTTGCTAAATGAAGGTTCGAGACAATTTTCTCTTTTTCCTATCCTCCTCCCCCTCATTTTCCCTTCTAGTCGAGAGTTTGGGATCTCGCGGTCAAATTTGCCATGCAGCTATATTTCCTTTTTTTTTCTGTGAGCGAAGACGTGTTCCTTTTTTTTACATGTCAGTAGTGGCATGTGTGGACATGCACTGTAGATATCCTGGTGATACGGAAGCTGTTGTGTTCAGGTGCAGAACAATGTGCCGTTTCGCTATCCATCGTCACTCCATGTCACTGTCGGCTGGGAGTCAAAGTCACAATGTCAGAGCTGTCATGACTCATGGGAAGTGTAAGGAACATTACTCACCTAGCTAACTGAAGGCGACAATCAAGTCGAGTACACGCACAACCAGGTACAGGTTGTGCGAGGTATAAAAAAAAATTGTAGAACGCCATGCCCAGCGTCAATGGTGAAGCCACTTTCTTGGCATGACCCAATACATCTGCCCTAACAATTTCTACCCCAGATTTCTAGACGCCACCAATTTCACACAACCTTGGGGGTCGGAGACCCGTCGCGTGCGCGCATGTCGCTTAATGAAACTCGATTTTGGCCATCGAGCAATCTTATATAAAACCACAAAGTCTCACATGTCTTACGACAACAGGATACATGATTTCATCTGGTCATCTGGTCTATCTGGTGTCACTGGTATAAAAGTGGAGCTGCTTCACTTTGGGCTTTTGCAAATTTGATGGGGCGGGTCGGTCTGCTGACTGAGGATGCACTCTCGCGGGGTGTGACCGCAAAACCTAAAAACTTGAACCCAAAATTCACTCGACTGCTTAATCTCATCCCATCTCGCGCTGCAATAAATGGAAGGCAGACTGAGACTGCTACTGCTCCCGCCGCTGCTGCCGAGGTCGCGCGCAACTTCCGTTGGTGCCTAATCATTTGGCCTCAACTGCAACTGCTGCCTGCGCGTTTCCCACAACACCTCTCTCTCTCTCGCCATTTCTTCCATCCGCTTACCCACATGCAAATCACCCCCCCAGCTTGGAGAATACCTAGACCGACCGCCCGTGCTGCCTACCTAAGGTATCTCGCATTTTCGCGCAAACATGTCGAACTCTCGCCCTCCAGTTCCTCCCGCGGCGGCGCCCAAGCCGATTTCGCCGAGCCCCGCCTATCTCGAGCAGCTTGAACGACTGGTTACCGGTGGCGACAACAAAAAACGACATCTCACGTACGCGCAACTGCAGGGGAAAAAACGCTGTCTTCGATGTGGAGCTCGGCGTAAGTTGAGGTTTACTTTCGGCCCCGGCGCTCGCACGCTAACCAAAGACCGTTTTGTGGTGCACAGCTTTTCGCGAAAAGAGACCATTTTCTCGAGACGGCAGTAATACCAAGTCAGCCACGGCAAAGACATGCATGTTCCATCCTGGCAGTGTCCAATCCAAGGTATGTGAGGAATCACGGAGCTGGGACTTCGGAATAGAGTACCCAGGCTAACGCACGAGAAATCCTTCCTCTCAAACAGAGCTGGACATGCTGCGGTAAACATGTCTCTGGAAAAGAAGCCTGTGCGGGCGAGGATGAACACTTGCTCCCCAACGACCCGGATGACGTGGAGCTGAAGAAGCGGTGGCAATACCACGAAACCCCCGAACGGGTCCAGCCCGACCATGTTCTTGCCGTGGCCTTTGATTGCGAGATGGGCACAGCCTTTGATGGCGACGGCGAGTTGATTCGTCTGTCCTTAGTGGATTACTTTACGGGGAACACACTTATCGATTCGCTGGTTTATCCGGACGTCGAAATGAAACACTTCAACACCAAGTGGTCGGGCGTCACCAGAGGGCAGATGGAGAGAGCTCGGAAGCAGAAAAAGTGTCTCATGGGCATCGAGGCCGCTAGGTCTGCTATTTTCAAGTATGTCGGCCCAAAGACCATTGTCATGGGTCATGGCATGTCCAACGACTTTATCTGTCTCCGCTGGTACCATGACCGCCTCATCGACTCACATGACATCGAATCTGGGATCAGAAAAGAGGCAGAGAGAAAAGAAGAGCGGCAGAGGAGGCGACAGGCCAAGGCTGAAGGTGTACCGTGGAGCGAGTCCAAGGTTGAGGAGGACAAACCAGCACTGGGAAAGGGCCACCCTGATGGCACCTCGCTGAAAGCCCTGGCGCTGAGGAGACTGGGTCGGCGGATTCAACAGGGAAAGGGCCATGACAGCTTGGAGGATGCTGTTGCAGCGAGGGACCTGATTCATTCTTATATTGTGGAATGGAAGCCTGAGCTGGGGGTTATTAAAGGTGATTTAAGCACCTTGTAGTCTGGGAGGTAGCTTAGAGCATAACGGTTTGGGTTAGAAGTATGTCAGATCTAGGCGTTAGTTAGCGATAATTTTGCAATCGTGTTAGCGTCCATTTGTGGTTCAACCATGTTGTGATCGGAGATGATGGATTACACTGTTTTTTTCGGGAATTGACTGGGAAAACCTCGGTCCGCGACTCATCTTTGACTCTGCTTTGATTCATTCGGGGAATACTGAGAAATAGGAGCAATCGAGAACTGCCCGGGCAGTAACACCAGCAAGTCCATCCACGCCAAGGGCATCCTGCTATCATGACAAGCCATTCCACCGAGTCCAAGTCCATTCCGCCAGGTTCATTCCAACCAAGATTCCAAGTCCAATCCCAACCAAGGTTTCCAAGTCCATTTCCAGGCAGAATTTCCAAGATTTCCAACTCCAGTTTCCAAGTAGGGTTTCCAACCTAGATTTCCAATCCCATAGTTCCCAGCAAATTTCCAACCCAAATAAATGCCCAATTCCTATGCGCTAACAATGCGTGGATATCCCATCCAACTTTTTTCCTCCCGTCAAAAAAGATCAAAACCAACCACCTAAAACCTTGCGAAACAAAAAGGTATCAAGTCCAAGTCCAATAACTATCAACCCGCGTATAAACCCAAGTGTAAACTCCCTGTCATCCTCATTCTCACGTCGACATGTCACACCCGCCCTTGTTAGCTACTTAGACACGGCTCTTTTCTCGTACGAAACTAAACTCTTCCGTTGTCGAGATTTGCGTCTCCACCCCTTTGGTTGCTGTCGTTGTCACCTCCTCTTCTACGACAATTGATTTCGACTTTGATTTTGTTTGCTGTGACGAAGCTGACGACTCGGTAGACTCGCCAGATTCTAAACTCTTTATCGTCGGTAAAGATCTCGGTTTGACCTCGCCGAACCCGCGGAAGCCAACCCATTTCCTCGCCCAGCTCTCCAGCGGCTGCTTGAGAAGCGGCGCGCACGCGGCGATGATGATGAGCGCTTCTTCGAGACGGGACCAAAAGAAGATGAAGGTCTGGAGGTAGAAACTGTCTTTGGAAGAGAAATCGTACGTCGCCTGGTAGTAGATCTTGGCGATGCCGATGCCCGACGCAAAAAGACACGAGGCAAGCAGGATTGACGTTAACACTTTTTCGACAGTCGAGCGCGTGAGCGACCGGATCAAGAGGATGGGAAGAATTCCGCAGATTAGGTCCGAGAACATGGCGACCGCTATAATCACTTTTTGTTAATTTTGTTTCAGAGAGAGAGAGAGAGAAACGAGAGAAAGAGAGAGAGAGAGACCCACTGATCTGCGCATAGGTAAATGACCGCACATGACTCGGCGGCAAACACTTTGTTCCCGGAATACCACTGCCCGTCCCAACGAGGTTCGAGCACTGCACCAGCTGCGTGATGACATAGAGCGACATCATGAGGGCTTGAAGAACAATGATGCCGATAATGGCGATGCGCCAGGATAGTTTCTGCGTGAACTGCAGCAGCAAACACGCAATGGAAACGCGAGCGAATCCCGAACACAGCGCGCTGAACAGGAATACGCAAAACACGTAGACTTTTATACGGTAATGGTGCGCCGAGGGGATATGTACGACATGTTGTCCGAAACCAAGGCTCACGGCGAGCGTGGTGAAGGTGACCGACATGGTTCGACAGATCTATTTCCTCAACTGTTAGTCATCTCATCTCATACAAACAAAAAAGATTTTAAAGTAAGAGAGAGAAAAAGAGAAAAACTAACCACAGCCACGGTAACGGTATAGTCCGCCGCCGTTAGCGCAAACTTGGGCCGCAGTCGTGACCACAATCGGATCGCAAAGACAGTGAGGGTAATGGCATGGAGAATCCAGGCCGACACCAAGAGCAGCGGCCCTCGGTTGTCGGTGGCGGGATATTTGGCAGCATCGTCCATGATGGGACTCAACTTGATTTCCCAATTGTTAGAGTTCACATTCTTTTGGGGGGGTTTTGCCAAGTCGAGAAGAGTGGAATTGTGGTGGAGTTGAGAGAACTGTGGAGTGAGCGGTCAGTGAGGAGTGTGGGGAGGGGGGGAAGTCATAATTGGGGTGGAAGCGGTCTGGCCCGGCGGGGATTTCCAGGTGCTTGTCTTGCGTTGTATTTCTGGGCAGGGATTAGTGTTAGTGACCGGTGTGTCTGGCACGGCAAGTTCCTTTCTTTTCTTTTCCTTCCCCTGCTCCCGTGCCCCGGAAATGCAACCTCGTCCCCCCGGACTCGAGACCGAGCCTAACCTGAACTAACGCGAGTTGACGCGAGTCAAGCTGAATCAATCAGGAAAAAAATCCGCCGTGGCGCTAGTCAGGGAGTGATGGCCACAGAAGGTCACATTGCAGGCTGCATGACCCCTCCAAGTTTAATTGGTCAACCAGGTATTTTTGAACCGCTGTGCCGTAGGCCCACACCCATTGCATAATGACCCTAGGCGGACAATCCTGCATTTGCATTCGCACACACACACACACACACACACACACAAATTCGCCGACGGTGATTTCGCCTACGGTGATTTCGCCTTGTCCCTTCCATCCCAGTCAGTCAGTCCCTTCACTCCCTTCCCTCCTCTACCTTTACAGTACCGCCCGCATAGGTCATGGTCTCGACCACTCTTTGACCATCATATCCGCCGCCCTTTCACCTACTGCATAAGCCAGGGCACTAAGGTGACTACTTGGGAGAAACGGCAAAACGCTCATATCCACGACTCGTAGACCAGAAGTTCCATAGACCTTTAAATCCGTACTTACTACCCCACCCTTTTGGCGAGGAAACATGGCTGCCGTACAGCATGGGTGCATGAATGATAGGTTGATGTTATCCTTGACATATTCGATCAATTCGTTGTCGCTTTGGAGTGTTGGGCCAGGAGACGTTTCAACAGCGCTGTGTTTCTGCATGGCGGGGGTGGCGACCATGCGACGGAGATAGCGGACATGTTCAACATAGACTTGGAAATCCAGCGTGTTGGAACCTGTTCCATAGTTGACAACGGGCAATTCCAGAGGATGGGTGAGATTGAGTCGCACAGTGCCCCGACTTAGTGGATGTAGGTTTATCGCCCGCACGTTGTTCCCCGATGCAAATGTGCTTTCGAGACTCGGCGTCTGGTCATCACCGAGCAGGGACGCGAGGATAGATAGCTGGTGAGTGTATCCCGCCGACATGGTAGGATCGTTGCGGTAGTCGGCAGGAAGAGAGGAAATGGCAGAGCCGTCTTTGAGGCTCTGCTTGATCTTGTTAACCAGGTCGTGCGTCTTTTGGCGTCCGGCTATATCTTGGTAGGGGATGAAAATGGCGCTGTTGGAGTTGGCGAGCGTGTAGGGTCCCCGCGCGGGCGTTTCGTCGAATCCCGCGACGGCATCGGCGAGAAAGGCCGGGTCTGCCATCTGGTTGGGCAGCGGCGCCAGGTCCAGAGGCTTGGTGTAGTTCCAGAACACCACGGCTCCGGAATGGTCTTGCAGATTGGATCCCACGCCCGGAAGGTCAACCACGGTCTTGACACCTGCCTGGTTGAGGACAGATGAGCCCCCGATACCGCTTCGCTGGAGGATCGCCGGTGTGTTGAAAACACCTGCGGAAATCACTACTTCGGCCTTTGCGGTAACGTTGAAGAGTTTGTTGTCGGCGCGCGACCTGACCTCAACAATGGGTGGACCGGACTTGTTGCCGGGGGTAGATTTGGGCCATATGACGCGAACGACCTGGTGCTTGACCAGCAGGTCGTAGTTGGGGCGCGTCGCATTGACGGCGAGGTAGTGGCCAACTCCGGAGTGCGACCGCCGAGCTGTAACGGGATGTTGGGAAATGGGAACCCAACAGAGTCCGGCCTTGTGTCCTCCGGCACACTCCTTGAGCTCAGTAGCATTGAGCCCCTTCCAGGCATCGCGGACAATGTGGTGATCGGCCCAGAGAAAGGCCGGGAAACTGGAGTGAATAGGAGTGGTCGAGCCGTAGACCGAAGTATCCCAGGTGAAGCCGTATTTCTGAACTGCTGCCGGGGGAGGAGCAGTGAAGGTGACGCTTTTCTTGAAGAAGGGAAACAAGCTGTTCCAATCCCATTTTTCTTCCTTTTCCTTGCCATTGCTAGCGCCAGCTGCTGCCTTGACCCAGGCGTCCAAGTCTTGTCGAGCCGGTCGGTCAAAGAACATGCCATTAACCGCTGATCCTCCGCCTACCACCTGACCGGCAAATACCAGAGCCGTCTTGTTCTTGAATGCCGGGACTGGTTGCGATATGACACTCCAGGACGTGGCACTGGCACCTCGTCCACCCCAGACGGCGAGAGGGGGGTCGAAAGTCGCGGGAGCATATTCGACATCGCCGTATTCGATGACAAGTACCGTTTCTGTTGCACCTGTTAGTCATGTTTTCCTCGGACCAAGAAATAGTTGACTTCAGATTGGGGAGAGAGATGAGCTTACTTTTCGGAAAAGCCTCCGAGAGACGGTCCGCGACCGTGAGACCCGAAGTGCCACCACCGGCAATGATGAAATCGTACCCTCCATTCCGGAGCTGGGAAACCTGGCGCCTGACCTGAGCGGTTTCGGGCCGAGGCACCGCGCCCACGACGTCACCGGCCAAGCACAAGAGAGGCAGTGAGGGTTTCATGGTCGAAAGAAAGACTGGAGGGCCACAGTCACAATCACACCTCACTCAGTTGCGAAGGGGGGTGTTTGGCACTTTTTGAATCCTACTTTCATCTCAAACCCCTGATGGGTTTCCCCCCCTCGTCCCCTCGTGAGTTTTGTGATCCTTGCCAAAGTCGGTTAGGTTAGTCGGTCTAGCCGTACACACAAGACTCACGGGCCCGTAAGAGGAGTAAGAGTATTGGAGAATTGCATCAAGCAACCATGTCGGAATGGTCTGTGCTGCTGTCGAACAAGGTGGTGAACTTGCAAGCGTGCGGCAACGACGGATGGTTTATTATCTCGTGGCCGTGCCCTGGACGAGAGAGGCCAAGCGGAAAGCAGGGATCTCTCTCTCTTATCCCTCCCCGCGCCCTCGTGTAGGGGGTAGACTAACGTTAATTGGGAAGAGTTGGCGGTCGATCCACTCCCTCGGGCGTTGCATCGAATTGTTCTCGAAGGTAATCTGCGCGAAGGACCACGCAAAGAAGCAATCATGCCAATAAATGCAACCCCAACCCAACATGAACCCCGCATTCACGGGGAGGGGGCATTCACGGCTAACGCTGCCCGCCCACGTAAGCTGTGTATCCCGTATCCGGGAAGGGTTGACTTTACCCATAACGTGAATTCGAGTGGCCTGTCATCTGTCATCTTCTGGCAAACATGTTTGCTACAAAAGTATCATCGAGGCAATCTTCTACTGCAGGTCGTATTCTGTAAACCCACCCCCAAAAACAATGCTGGGTGCTGGTTTTGCCGCAATTTCTTTACAAACCCAGGAACAAAAAAACCTAAGTCTCGGTTCCCGTCTCCGAACCGAGATCCCAGAGTCACACAGGATCCTGCCAAGTATTTTATTTCCTGCTGACTGTGGCACATACTGTGAGCGTGGCATCATCTTTGCCATGCGGGTGCCGTGCAGCGGCGCGGGGTATTAATGATTCATCATCCTTAGCAAACTTGCTGTACGCAGGGTGCCCGCATATTTCATCTACAACTAGACGATGGCGCAAGCTGTCTTGAGATGAGGAGACAGAGCTTGGAATTTTAAAAAGTCAATGGTACATATGGATGGCATGGCCGAAACAGCGAGACCCTGTTATATCTTTGCAATTACAGCAGAGAATCGAATTCGACCAGACTTTAATTACGTCGACTGCTGGACTCTTCAAGCTTACCACGGTATCCCCCAAGTGGACATGCGGGCTTCTAGCTTGACAAGGCGCATGCACAGCCCTGGGTTTAGTCGGATGCTTGATGCGGACTACCTCGCCGGCAAGCATTTTTGCTTACATGAAAGTCAATCAAATGAATTCGACATCGTCTCAGTGTCGGAGGGGACTCGGTGCTGTGGATTTGGAGAGGAAAAAGAAGAAGAAAAAAAAGGGTGGATAATAATTTACCAAGAACGGGTAGATTCCTCGTGGTTTATTATCGACAGTCGAGACTCTGTAATAGTACCTACCTACATGTACCACCTCTGAGGCCACATACATTGTAACAGGAGATGCGAACCCCAGCATACAAGCTGGCTCGCTCAGTTCAACCTCCAAATGCAAAGAGACGCCCAAGCGACAGCAAAGACGCATCACGAAAACATGCTTGCCCGGGCCCTGATGTCTCACAGCCTGACTTTCGGCGGCGCGAGGACACTACAAGACCGTGCTTACGACACCTAGATTTCCATCCCTCGGAGAAATAGCTCAGTGGTAGAGCGTTCGGCTGCAGAATCCAAAAGGATTTGCGTAGGTTCCGATTGGTCACGTGTTCAATCCACGTTTTCTCCTTTCTTTTTTTCTTCTTTTTTTTCTTTTCTATCCTGGAGCAGGGTGTCCGTCCCTTGGGACATGAAGGAGTTTGACGTACCCATTGGAAAAACTGGATCCCGCCCGCTCTCCTGTCGGTAACCCGGTGATGGTCAGGCTAGAAGTTGGATCGGTCATGACCAGCGAACCCCCTAGTGTTGTGCGTTATTTCCTTCCTGTATACTAGAGTGGAATCTATTTTGACGCTCTAGTATAAGATGTGCCATAGCTGCCATGCTAATTTGTTCACCACCCGTTCCGCAGCCTGTCCGGCCGAGACCCATCTGTTCCGGAGCTCGTCCAAGGCACCCTGTTTTGCCCGTATAGGTAATATGCGGGACTTTCCGGGTTCCTTTTGTTAAATATCTCCAACAAACACCCAGGTTCATTTGCATTCTATATCAGTTTAGATTTCCTGACATCTACCGGGCAACCCGCTGCTCTGTTCTGTGGCCCTTCTAAATCGGCGTAACTACCAACAAGCTCTCGCTTGGCTGTTGGGGCACTGTTGGTAGTCCCCTCATTTGGGTTACAGTTCTGTCGGTACACTGCGCAACAATCTATTCGTGGTGGCCATCTATTAAAGTTTGCTGCGTTTTCGCCGGCTAAACAGCGACCAACAACAAAAAATGGCAGCACACCCTCCACGGCTGGACTACAAAATAGCGCACGCTCATGAACGTGAGTCAGTTCATGTCCTCGTCGCCAACGGCCGGGGCCAGACAAACTTGGCAGGCTACATATTTCATAGACGTCTGGTGGTCGGCGGTGATTATAGGTCGAAACAACCCCTTTAAAACCGACAGTGCCACTCTCGCCCCTTTCTTCACTGCCAACACCCAGATACCCCTTCTCTCACCAACTTTAACGTAATGTCTACCAGCGCCAGCTTTACCTGCCTGCCCAATGGCGCCGTTCCTCTCGTGGAATCCCTTCCCATCCCCAAGGGGATCAACTATGCCGTCGTGAAGGGCCGCAACGGAAGCGAGCCGTGGATGGTAAAGTGTTGTGCGCCCAACCCGGTCAGTCTCATTGGTGGCTGCTACATTTGGTGCGAGCTGTCCGCGGCGCAAATCCATACGAACAAGGACGGCAAAAAATATTCCGACTTTGGGAACTGCATCAAGGTCAACGGGAGAGATGATCTACAGCGGGATCCGGGTCCGATCGTCTACGAGGTGAAAAATGTGGCTGCTGCATCGGTCAATATTAAGGGAATGGGTGTGTGGATGTTGGTGGTGATGGGGCTGTTTGTTGTGCTTTGACTGTAGTGGTGGCTGCACTGCTGCAGGCATGTAATCTATTCCATCTCTTTTTTTTTCTTTTTCTTTTTCTTTTCTTGATACTTAAGGACAAACATATCACTCGAGCTATATTGATGAGCATAGCCAGAGCACCGGATTGATGGGGCCAATGCGCGGTGTTCAGACATGTCAAGGATGGGTCTAATCTTAGGTTACTGTCCCTGGCATAGGAGACAGAGAAAACTGCGTTGTTAATATCTCAACAGTTATTTACCTTGGGTAGTTGACCATTGCATAAAAGGGACTAGGCGGATGGAATCTTATCTGGATATGGCTGGGAAGCTGAAAGCCTGTACGCCCGCCGCCGCTAGAGCTGACGAAACGCGAAGGATCAGCGTTGCTGACCAACAGCTAACAAACCCAGGCAATTCATCCATATAAAGCCAATGAGCGGCCTCTATACCACCTGGGGTATTTTAATCGACACCTTTATTCTTCACTCACTCACTCATTCATTCATTCCTTCACGGTGTCGATGTTTTCAATTTTCGACGCATCGCAATTCGCTCCAGCTGTATATAACCTCAACGGCGATAACAAGCGACCCGGCCCACAAGGATAAGCGACAACAGTCTCAAAACGAGTCCAGTCCACAGAGAAGAAATGATGAACCAACTCCCAAAATACAGCTTAATAGCCCTGACCTACCTCGGGGCCTTCAGCCGTCTCACCCACGGTCGATACACGCCGCGATTTTACCAATACCAGCTGGAACGCGCGCCGGACGATAATCCGCTTATACCGATCATGGATCTCACCCTTGGGACACTCCTTGCTATTGAGAAAACGCGCGTGGTAGCAGCGGGGCTGTGTGTTGTCTTTCAAACGCTGGGCGTAGTTTTGCAGTTGCGAAAGAGGGGGCAGGCCTGGACGGATGCGATGGGGGTTTTGTTGGCGTTGGCGGTGTTTTTGCTGTGATTTTTTTCGGGGTGGAGGTAAGGACTGGCGGTGAGGGGGCTTTTATACTAGTGTTTCCTTTTATGAGACGGACCTGGGTGCAGGAACTCAGCTTGTGGGAGAAGAATACGCTTTCAATTGTGAGATTTGCGTCAGTTTGGTCAGAATTACCTATTCAGATACAGCTATAGGTGCACGTAGGTAACTACCTCTATAGTCACACCCGACAATTGTTTCTGGCCTAGTCCGTATTAGTCGTACATCCTGACCAGGGGGTGAGCTGCGGTGAGCGCCGCCTGAGCCCAGGTGAGTTCGAGGATTTGCCCCGCCTATAGTTGCCGTGATCATAAATGGGACGGTGTACATTTCTGAGCCCAGTTTTGGACACCGGCCTCCTACACGTCGCGGTTGGGGCGTGTGGTTTGCAAGGGTTCCCGAGCCCAGATTTAGCACAGCGGCCCACTGTACGTAACGGTCGTGTCCCTCGCGAATTGCCGTTTTCTCTTTTCCATATGAGCAACCACCGTTTGCGGTCCTAATGAAACTACTCGGATAGCCTACTATAGATACTACGCTAGAAGGGAAAACGAACTTCGTTTACCGAAAGTGTTATTACTGGGGATGGAGTTGGAAGAGATCTATCTGATGTCCGTGACTTTGTCAACCAACAAAAAATATGGCTGGGAACAGCGAAATAGATTGACTGTCGGGGTGTAGGCAACTAAGGTGGTGGCATTCCGAGCATGGCAGACATATGCACAAAATCAGACAGACGCTTCCTGCGGCGCCCGTTCCGTCCACCGTTGGATTCGTATGTTACTGTAAGAGCTGTAAAACTGAGAACCAACACCCTAAAGGACAAACCTATTGGGTTTAAAGAAGCTCGTCTATCTCTAGGGGAGCACCCTCGCTAGACCTATGGAGTCATTTAATCTTGTCGCAGATACAAATCCCTGCAGAGTTACGCTCGGGCTGGCTTATCCTGCTGACGCGTTCCGTCCGATATGACTAGTAATGCTCATAGATGGCAGCCTGATTTAGATCTGGAGAGCCGGGATTGTGGCATCAAGTTAATTGGCTCTTATATACGAGTTCCTTTAAGCAATCTGCACTTCCCTTATCTTTATACATGGAACCAGTTCTGAGCCCACTTAGCTAGAGTTTAAGCAATTCAGCATGCTACGGCGGAGCCTACCAAAAATGGCCATTATAGTGAGCAAAGGTGAGCAAGCCTAAGCAAATCCTGAGTAAATCCTAAGCCGAGCCTGAGCCAGTCACGTGGGCGAGGTACGAAAATGGAAATCTCGTGTGCCTAGATTCGTCTCACAAAGTAGCTAGTGTTTAAGATCGGTCTTGAGCTACTTGAAGGTCATACTAATACCCAGCAGAGAGGGTAGTTGAAGCCTCGCAATGTACTTAGTAGCCCTGTCCTTCTTGTACCTGTACTGTTCTGGGACTCTGCCCACACTTTCAGTCAACAGTCAGTACAACGGCAACACCAAAGTTTTCTCTTCCTCTCCGGAATGGAGGAATTACTTGCCCGGGCCGTCTTGGCAATTTTTTTTTTTTTTCCCAACAGTTTGAACATGGGCAAAGTGGCGCGGATAACTTCTCAGTTCCGGTGTAGGACATCCATACGACCAGTCTCATGTATAATTCTGGAATAGCACCCAAAGGTATATCCTTTATGCGCTACGTGAGGTCCCCCCCACTGCTTCGAGTTGAGCGATTGGTGGGTTTGCAAGACTGGAAAACAACCCACACCACCATTCCAGGGACTCCACGCGGGAGTGTTGGGTTTTGTGAAACCTATAGCAGCGACGTAAAGTTGGTGAGCTTACTGAGCTCCACTTATCGCCGGCAACGTAAGTTTCTGTAACCGATGGAGTTTACCGGGATTGGTCTCTAATACGCCGAAGGACCTGTACTCGTACCGGGTGGAGCAGCGCCCGCAACCACGCGCTACGCAACCTCGTCACGATCATCATACACCAGCCCGACCTCGACCCGCAGGCGGCCGCGGACTGGATCAGCGCGTGGGCCGAGGGAGTTGCGGACGAGTTTCGTGCATAGCTGGGCGGACGTCCCGTCGTGGCGCCCCGAGATCGACGGGCAGGTCTAAGAGTATATTTTGGACGTAACCAACTTGTCATCATTCTCGTAATTCCAGCTGTTAAACTTAGTCAGCCCAACGTCTTTGCTTAGCCCATTGTAGTAGATTCATATCTAGAAGAGCGCCTAGAAGAATGACTTGAGGTCGTGCATGAAAGGAATGTTGCTCGCCCAGAAGTGCCACCGATCGCCATTGACAAGAAGAGGCCTGGGGGAATTCTTTGACTCGAGCTTCAATCAAGCTCCCGAGCAGCGGGAAGAGGGGACTCTCCAGGATCTTCTCAGAAATCTAGATCCGCAAATGTAAGCCTAGCTACCTGTTTCAACTTAGTGCCAAAGTTAACCAAGAAGAAGGAGCAACGCCCAACTAGCGGTGCTGACGAATGCTAAAGACAATATTCAAAGTAGTGATTTCAAGGTAAGATCTTTGTACGCTATTAATTCAATTCAATTCAATTCAATTCATTTTAGGGTGGCTCGCCCTAGCCGTAGGCTAGGGTTAGCAGTGCTACCACCTGAGTGATTACGTAACACCCCCCCGCTAGATCGGGTCTCGCTTCCACCGCTGCCTACCTACCGCCCTCGGCGGTTAAACGCACTAAGCCAACCTTTCTTACGCCGGTAGGGCTCGTAGTCCAACCTTGGCCTCTACTTAGGGAAAAACCGTAACGCCTGCCTTCCGACCATTGCCTCGTACAGTTCCTTAGTGCCCGGAGCTGTTTCTTTCCTTCGTCTCCCTGCCCGGCACGCTTCTCGTACCGCCGTTCGATGGGCTGCCAGCTCCTGGCAGTACGACAGGTGTTGTGGTTCCTGTGGTACGCCGCAGCTGTGTACCGGGGTTCCTTCCTTGCCGAACCTCCTTAGGTAGCTCACGTACGGGCCATGTCCCGTACGGTGTTGTACGATCTTGCCCATCCTGGGTCTTGTGGTGTTGAGGGCGTCTGGGTGCGGGCCTAGCCCCAGCACGCCATACCTGGCGGGCTTTGCCTTGTCCCACCACTCTCGGACTCTCTGTTCGTGCCTCTTCCGGGCGGCTGCTTTAGCGTAGGCGTGCGTGGGTAGGCCTCTCGGTTCCGCCCCCGGGCCTGTAGCGAGCTTGGCTAGTTGGTCCGCTCTTTCGTTACCCTTGATGCCGGCATGAGCCGGGCACCAGTCGAGCTTGACACCGGGGCGCTGTAGGCTCCTGTAGGCTCTTTCTACCGCTGGCTGGCAAGAGGGGGAGAACCCTTTGCTCACCGCGCTTACTCTTTGTACGCTATTAAATATTATTTCTAACGGGATTTGCTGCGGGGGCACCCCCCCCACAAGGGTTAGGGTTATATATGGCACCACCCTACGGCAGCCAGACCACCCCAACCCGTGGACTTTGACATTTGCATTCGGCCGCCACCCAATTAACTACCAATTCTACTGGAAAACGCGTTTTTTATCGAGAAATCCCAAATACACCTACAATTTAATTGCGTACGTAAATCCTAAACCGAATTCGCCTCGTGCGCAAAGTTAACTTAAATATAGCGATTTTATAAGTAGACTAAAGGCGCTGCAGCTATTGTAGCAAATGTAACGATTCCAATAATTACTATTATCGTAAAAACGCGCAGGAAGACGCTAACC
>Ga0247765_1000843_pt1 | contig 19345 bp, 18 predicted proteins | sample UWRJL106311C6_FD_179949 | JGI IMG/M metagenome (GOLD analysis project Ga0247765, IMG submission 179949) | Plant litter microbial communities from Arlington Agricultural Research Station in Wisconsin, United States - UWRJ-L106-311C-6 | ecosystem: Environmental > Terrestrial > Plant litter >... | reverse complement strand
CTCACCTCCTTCCCCAGGTGTGGATTCAGATAGAACCTTACAAGATTGAGATATACAGTTAAACCCTTGAAAGAATATCTCCGTAGGATTTGGAGGTTTGCCGAATATCTTCAATCTAAATCAGTGAAGATTGGGTCCAAGCTGCTAATTCCAAAGACCCCGGTCCGAAGCTTTTGAGGACTCACATTCTGTAACCAGGGCCTGGGTATCTCAGACTAACACCCTTTCGAATAGTCTCCCGGCCATTTGTAAATAATATATATATATATTTAGAGAGAGGAATGGAATATCTATTCTGATCGTCCTCAAGAATTATACACACCTGCCATCTCGCTGGATATATGAGTATACAGATACATACAATGACCGTGATGCAGGTGGTGGTGCAAACCAGAAAGACCCGCTAAGACAAGGCGAGGCCTGTTCGCTCGGCTATTTCGAGGTCCTATTAGTGCCAGCAAATACCTTACGGTCCAGCCCCCTAAAGATTATTCGCTTTACAACTTGGAAACCGTAAGCGCCACTCGAGCAACGACCCAGCGGCTAATTCAACCAGGACTTTTGAGTATCGAGGGCCTGACGAGAAGAACTCAAGGCCTCGATTTCAAACTCCGGGTCTCAAATTCCCTTACCCAAAGGCTTTTCAAAACGGCTGGAGGCTATTTGGGCACTGAAAAAAACCATTGCCAGACCGATATTCCATCAAGGCTCGCGCCAACACTGTGTTCAAGGACTAGATTGTAAACTAGATGCTGGGTGGAAGCCAGTCCTTCACTTGGCTTGCTGTTGGAGATGCGTGGGAATATTGTAGCTTGCATAATCAACATGGACAAAGGCGCGGTCAACAATCGGTACTGATTCCAACACGTATTGCAAGCTCTCGCTGGCAATGGTGTAAGTGATGTGATCAATATATATTCGCATGTGTTGGGGGGACACGATGCTGTTCCGTATGTGCATGGGGGCTCATACCTCAAGTCGTGGCTGTCTCTGAGCTCGGTGCTCGCATCCAGGACAATGTCAACCTGTTTTGTGGAGTCAGCCTTTACCGACCCTCTTTGGGATTCTGGGGGCCCAGATGGTAAATCTACTACTAGCCTCTACAATCAGCTTGTCACCTCCATGGTAGGCCTGCAGACCTTGAATCTGTTTGATGGTCTTTGCAAACCGCATAGTCAAGTATAGGACTGAAGAGTTAGCAGGGACGGGGCTGACAGAGGCTGCGGCTCTGGCGACTCACGGATGTTCCTCTGGTCTGCGGTAGCGGAAAAGCCCGAGAGATGAGCAATGTGCTCGTAGCATGTCTGTGACCAGTTGAAGATGACGACGAGGGCGAGGAGAAGACCACCTAGAGCATCAAGCCACCAGATCCCGGCATAGAAACCAGCTGGGTGGGGTGTCAGCAGCAGAACCCGGGTGAGACTGGAGGGGTTGGACGCACTTATGGGGAGGGCAATAGATCCAGCGTTGAAAATGACGTCTGACACGGCGAGGTCAGGGCTCGTCCTCGACAAGATTCGAGTGTTACTTACCAGTGCTTGCATCGGAAGCTCTGCGATGAGGTCAGCAGGGATATTTTGGATGAAGGATGTTCTCAGGAGATGGATGCTTACAGGGCTTGGACGCTGGAGTTGTTCACCATGCGACACCACAGCCAACACATCCCCTTAATCACAATGGTGCTCAGCATAATGGCAATAGCGGCAGGGCCGCTGGTCAAGTCGTTAGTCTGCGATCGGACAAATACGGGGAAAGGTCAACAGACAGTTGGATAATCTCATGGTTAGACGAAGCGAGGCGACTGAGGGACTCGAGAGCAACTTGAACGAAGGAAGTGACCATGATGACAGAAAAGATGAGTACGCCAAGCGGCTCCAAACGACGGCGGCCAACGGGATATCGGTAATGATCCTGCCTCCTAATGAGAAAGGTGGTAATCCAAACAATAACAGTCGATAGAAAGTCGAGCAAGGCGTCGACCAAGCTTGCCAGAACCGACATGGAGGGCACAGATGCGACAACAGCAATCTTTCCGGCGAGCAAGATGGCATTGGCGGCGAAGTTGACGTAGATAGCCAGGGTGACAATGGGGGCATCGCTGTCGACCTGTTCGTCCTCCAGCCAGGGAATCTCGGGCTTCGCTCGAGCTCCGGTGTTCCCGGCTTCTTCTTCGGCGGCGCCAAACTCATCCTCGTCCAGACGTTGACTAAAAAGGGGCGTGGTTTCGGTGGGTCGGTAAATATCCTTGGGTGTCCGCTTGACCTTCCGAGCAGGCTTGTTGACTGATTCGCCGTTTGGAGATCCGGCAAAGTGGTGCTCTTCAGCGATGGTAGCTGGAATCTCAACGCCACGAAAAGCCGAGGGCGGCATGTCGTTGTACTCATTGAGCAAGTCGTGGGGCAAGGAGGAGTCCAGCAGCTTGTCAATGTAACGATACTGCTGGACCAAGTAGTTGGTACGCTCATAGTATTCTCGTCTACATAAAGAAAAGAAAAACGTAAGTCCGGTGCATCTACAGCATCCAACGCAAGGGGAAAGACTAACATGGGCTTCTTCATGACGGCTAGCTCATCATCCGTTTTCCAGTAGCGCTCCCACCTGTACCTAGGATTGCTGTTACCAATCAGGCGCATGCTTCTCATGTGAGGCGCATTGAAAATAGCGCTCATGCGCCGCTCGCGCGACTCTTCGACAGCATCATCGCCGACAGCCTCCTCCTCATCACGCCCCAGTGGATTCGACGAGCGCTCCTGTGACATGACAGAGCGCTCCCTGATCAGCGACGCCAAGGCACTGTGGCCCCTGGGTGCGAGAGGCGGCTCATCCTGGAGCAGCAAGAAAGACCCGCGCCGGAACGGCGAGCGCGCATGAGTTGGGGGAGAAGTCATGAGGCAGTCGCACAGCGAGCTGTTGATGACCGGGTGTTGCTGGTAAGAGATATTAAAATGGATGAGACGAAACAAAGGAAAAAGTTGCTGAAACGCGAAGAAAATAAGAAGTATCAATGACCAGCAGAGAAGAGATAAGTTTTCAGCGATAGTCGTTGCGGGTCCCCGATACTGACAAACTTGGTGAGGGAGAAATGCCTGATGACGAGAAGGCCGCACGCAGATTGCCTGGCTGGCTGTTGCACCGACCGCTTCACCGAGTCATCACGCGTCCGCGACTCGTCAAATCTAGCGTGTTTGCCATCGCAAGGGCCCTTCCGCCGAGCCTGGTTGGATGTTTGGCATGACCGAAGACCCATCCTTGCTGGCACGCTGGCCCGACTGGAAGGCGGAGATCAGGGCAGGAATCTGGTGGCAACAGTTTACGCCTCAGTTTCTGTTTCCTCGCTTCATCTCGCGGTCGGTTTCGGTGCCCCACAATCGTCGGCACCGGACCCGTACAGCTGTGGGGAAGCACCAATTTATTTCCATGGTTCACCCGCCGACTGGTTTCCAGATCTTGGGTTGATGGCAACCCTTTGAAAAACCACGACGCTCCTAGTCGGCCGTGGATTGTCGGAGGCTCTGCTGGTATCCCGTGAGCGGCATGGGCAACCCCTGACAAGCTGCAGCCCTTTGTGCTTTTCTGGGCTCCCAATGCTCCCCAACACGGAGAAATGCCGGTGATGTCATGCCGCGGCGGGGGGACGAGGAAGATTTGGTATTCATCCCGTGCAGGAGCATCAAGCGATTCCGAAAAACCCGGAACTGCAAAAACCACCGCCCTGCCGATCCGGTCTGGCTAGCCACCGTGCTTCTGAAGTTGTCAATTCAGCCAGCCGCAAGCCAGGCCCTTTCAGCTGAACTGCCAGAAACACACGGGCTCGAAGCGGATATGATTGGACTTGGCAGCTTGTATTCGGATAGCGGCCCTGTCTTTGGGTCTTCGAATCAGCAGCAAAACACGGCGCGAAGCGATAATTGGCCATTGTCTTATATCTGTATATCTTGCGAGGATGGTTGTCCGCAAACACGAGCCTCCCGCACGAATCAATGGGGCCATGCATCGGGCCTCAGGAGAGGCTCGGAGAAGTTATCTTCGCATTGCGCTGTCTTGGTCGTGCGGTGCATGTCTCCGAGGCTGTGAGACAAGCACAGAGAGGAGAATTGCGTAGGTGGTCGGATCCGTCAGTGGGACAGAATGTGGCCGTGAACGGAGGACAAATGCCACCCCAAAATATTTTCCTAATGGTCACCGGCTTATATCTTCCCGCCTCGCAGATGCGACTTTGTGTGCTCTGAGCCTCCTGCTTCATTGGGCGCCTCTCGAACCGGCCTTCGTGTTGACCTCTTGGCCATGCAAAAGCAATGGGCCACAATCAATCCAGTTGGACTCCAGTTGGTGATGGAATAACGCCATCCGTGTCGCGCTCCGGAGGGCCGAACGCGTTGTCAATATCCACAGCGACAGGGATCAGGGGATTCAGCAGCACAGCTGGGCCGGCGATCCCGGCGATCGACAGCACATCTCCTGAGTGCTTGGGGCACTTGGGGGCACGGCGCTCAGGTCGCTCTGCCCTGTCTGGACGGAGATTCGCAGTTCAGCCAACAGGAGCTCGTCACGGACAACGTGTGCATTCCTTCAGTCCAGCCAAGGCATGTCGTTCCGTCAGTGTCGTTTTTTATTTTCTTGCAAAGTTCTGTGTGCGGCTGCAGCGGCCTCGGGTCCCGACCAGGGGCAAGCGGCAAGACCCTGCCAACGGGAAAGCGCTAACTATTGTCGCCATCGTCCCTCGCTAGTTCCTTCGCTCTCCCCACCTCCTATCATGCTGGCCGTGAACAATAAAAATAATTCCTTCCAGCCGTCATTCTTCCCCCGCCATTCGATCCCACCTTTCAGGCTGGCATTTTCTCTCTTGGACTTTCTCGTTGCCTGGCCTCCTTGCATCACCACCATTGCTCGTTCCACTGTTTGCTCGTCGCTCACTTTCGTGTGCCTCGTTGGGCTGGCTGGCTGTGCTGACTTGTTGGGTCAACTCTCACCCCTTGACCGAATCCTTCCCGATCCAAGACCCATTCACTCTTTTGTCACTCACTGCCCGCCTGCTTGGGTCGTTTTCTGTCAACAACCACCACGACACGCTGTTTCCAGATTTCCAGCTTCACTTTGTGGGAGATTATCAAGAGAACGGGGGTGCGGTCTGCCAGTCCAGTCTAATATAGACGCCAATTGCGGCTTGAGCTGTTGTTGGTGGCTTTTCAGTCCCGTAAGTGTGAACCTTCCGGCTCCGTTGTCCACGCCCCGAACTTTGCCCACTTGTACTTGTCATTGTTTGACAGGCAGCGCCAGTGCCAACTCACCGGCGCTGGCTTGGAGACTGGCTTCCATCCTGTGTACCTGATGGTCAAAGGACAACAGTTTCAGAGCATCAGCTCAACCTGTCTGCCAGTCGTCGTTTCTCGCTTCACAAATCTCATGTTTTTCTTCTATGGTCCACACCCCTGGTCCTCCGAACCCCCCAGTTTGATTGGGGTGCCAGGCGGCCCCCCTGTGAACACGGCAGCCTCCCACACCCTTGCACACTGGCAGACTAACCGTGGAACTCCCCAATTTATGCAGCTGGCCGACGTCTTGCATTCTTCTCGACGTCGACAAGACGACACGTCTTCAATTCATAGCAGTTGACGAGCCTCAGAGCCTCGCTGATTGTCTCTGGACACCTGCGAATCGTCCTCACTGCGCACCTGACACTTCGTTCTCGACTAAACCGGACCCGTCCAGCCCAGGCGCCATTGGAGCTAGGTGAAATAAGGGCACAGCTCTAAGCTTCCCCTTCCGGACGCATATCGAGTATCTATATGCCTAAATTCCCCCTTGCGTTTGGCAGGCGGAAGTCGACCGCTGATAACCTGGAAAATGCGGTAGCGGAGCCTTCTTTTCGGGTGCTGGAGCGATCGGAGGTGGCCCCAGGAAAATCTTTCGACGGTGGAGCGCGAATGGTAACGAAGACTCACACATTACCCAAGACAAGTGGCTCCGACGTCGTAGCCGACGATAATATCTTTGCCGGCCTTAAATCTAACCGGTAAGTTCCTTAAACCTTTTTCCTGGGTCATTTCGGTGTGTCTGGCCGAGGAATGTTGTCCTGTTGCTGTAGTTCATTTCACTTATTTCCTCCAACCGTGGCTGACATAGCTGCAGCGGAAGCGGATCATCCAACACAACCAAGACGGCTTCGACCGATAACTCGTCTCGTCATAGCAATTCATCTACAGCCCCGTCTTCGGCGGATACTAGTGGGCACGAAGAGTGGCGGAACTCGCAGAGGAAGTACGGTGATATACCTGTGCCTCCCATCCCCAAATCATCGTCGACGGGTTTCTTGAAGGCTGCAGGCCGGACTTTCTCTTTTGGCGGACAAAAGAAACAACACTCTCCGATGCCCACTACTGAAGAGGACGAGTCAGTTACACCAAGTGCCCCTGAGCCCTTTCCCACAATGAGTCGGTCGAGAGCCGCCACCTCCTCAACTTCGACCACTGTGACACCGCCCAAAGTCGATGGCGAATTCGACTTGGGCGGCGACTTTGGCAAAATTCTTCTCGGCGACAAGCGTGCGAGCGTCGCGACGGTCAGAGACGATCAAAACAGTGGACAGAGCTCCGCGCCCCGAACTTTGACAAGCTCGCGAATGAACCAACCTTCGCCTATACAGATCGATAAAGGCTCAAAAATCGAGGCTCCGCCCCATTCTTGGAGTAGCAACCACTCTGGTGACGGCCTTCTCAGCTCGACCAGTCCGGCCTTTTCGCCCCCCGCAAATGACAGGGCGCCTCCTGTTCCCCAGCACGCGACCCTTTCAGCGCCGACACCCGGTTTTCCTGGCTCGAGTCTTGCCCAGGATTCAAGGAAACCCTCGCTCGGTCCCCGGTACTCGAGCAACGAATTGGCAGAAGCAGATGATGAGGAAGCAAGACTACTCAGGGACTCGCTGTCGACTGTGTCCAAATTCATGACTGGGAAGACACCTGGAGCTCCTTCTACATCCAGATATCGCAGAAACGAAGGCGACGACAACGACGATGACGAAAGCCTTTTTGATACTAGTCATTCTTATTCGGTCCGATCGTCAAACCGTTTCAGTCCTCAGGGGTCGAACGCACAGCAGAGCAACAAGGTGATGACTCCGGCCGAGTTCGAGTCGTACCGTAAAGACAAGGAGCGTCAAGATCGACGACATGACACTTTCAGCCATGCCAAAAGCAAACCTGACAATGATGACGATGACGACGATCATTACGAGGAAGACGAAGATGATATTGAAAAAGCAAAGCAGCAAGCAAAACAGAGGCGGAAGCAAGAGGCTCACATGGCAGTGTACAGACAGCAGATGATGAAAGTTACTGGCGAGGCGGCTAACGCCCCACCTCGCCCGAGTCTGTCGATCTCCTTTAGCACCCCCAATCTTCCTAACCTGGGTTCAGGCCCCGGTCGCGGTCCAGAAGCCAACACTTCTGAGAACTCAGACGACGACGAGGAAGTGCCACTGGCGATTTTGGCTGCCCATGGGTTCCCAAATAAGGCCCGACCACCCAACCGGTTGAGCACGATGATGTCCAACCCCAACCTCCGGGCTTCCCAGCAGCCAAGCTATCAGCGGCCTGTATCCGCGGTACCGGAACCGCCGGCTGGTGGTGGAGGCGCTCGTCTCCCTGCATTCGCCAGGAACCTTCCTCAAGATCCATTTCTGGGAGCCGGACTCATCCGAAACTCGGTGCGCGAGAGCTTTGCTCTTGGTGGGGGGGCTTCCACTTCCTCGCTGCCCGGCAGCTCGGTCCCACCGGGTGGTTTGATTGGGGTCATTGCCAATGAGGAACGGTCTCGGGCACTGCGAAGAGGAAGTCCGCATATTGACAACCAGATGGGTGGTCCAGGTGGAATGCCCTTCGACCCGATTGGTGGCATTCCTCCTCAGATGATGTACCCCAACAACCCTTCTCCTACCCTCACTCCCGGCGATCATGCGCAGATTCAAATGACCCAGCAGATGCAACAGTTCATGCAGATGCAGATGCAATTCATGCAGATGATGACAGCCCAAAACGGAAGTAACGCGGGCATGTCCGGCATGCCTGGTATAATGGGAGCTCCGTCAATGTTGGGAGTCCCGGGCGGCCCTGAGATGATGCGACACTCGTTTGTGGCCAACGACTCCGCACCTGATCTGCTCAGCGCGCGGGGTGATGTGGCTCTGCGTACAATGAGTATGGTGCAGCCAAGCTCTGCTTCGTGGATTCAACGTCCAGGGTTCGCCCCTTCTATTCGCATCCAAGGTGGTGGTTACGCTCCTTCTATTGCCCCGTCGGAGCGCAGCAATGTTGGATTGCCAGGTCGCTACAGGCCCGTATCACACGTTCCTCCACCAAATCCCGTTGGGCAGGGGCATTTGCGAAATACATCGACAATGTCGGGAGCCATTCAACCGGTGATTGCGGTCACCAAGTCTGCCAGCGCATCTGACGACGATGACGAGGAAGGGTGGGAGGCTATGAAAGCCAAGCGCGACAAGAAGAAATCTTTGTGGAGGACCAAAAAGGGCAGTGGCAGTGATCTTGGGGCGTTTTTCAAATAACAACCATCTTGGTTCTTCTTCGGTCAAGGCATTGCTGGATTCCCCAGGAGCGATCTTCTCCCTCTGTCTGTCTCTCATAGGCATTTTCCAGTTGATCTATTCTGACAACGGCGGCAAGTTCATTTGTATAATTCCAGATGTTGGGGCGATGGGCGGGTGGCGTCAAGTTTGACGCAGACTGATGGCACGATTGCGGCCATCGGCAGGAACGAATTACGATAGATATATCACCAGCCTGGCACCTTAATTCTGTAATAGTTGGAAAAATTCATGTTTTGGGGAGACCTTTGCGCCGGGAAAGCAATACTTTCGACGGTATCACAATGTTCTCATCTTGTGTTTTCCTTCCCCCTTTTAAATTATACTGCCATCAGGCGTTCGATCTGTGATCCTCCACCGACTAGTTGATATTGCCAGCAGCCCAGAGCTTTCGCTTGACCGCCATCTCAATAGCTGCTAGGCCCCAATCCTCGCCGTGGTTATGGCTTCCAGCTGTAATTCCAGCTCGAGCCTTGGCCTGCTCGTCGTTCAGAACGGTGAGGACGCCGAATATCACCGGCACACCTGTATCGAGCCCAACACGCATAAGACCCTGGGACACGCTATCGGCAATGTATTCAAAATGCATTGTCTCGCCCTTTATTAGCACACCGATGGCAATCAAGGCATCGAACGCGCCTGTAGAAGGCGAGCCTGTGGGGAGGGACGTCAAGTCGGCCGTCGAGCTGCCCAGGAGGTCGCCTGCTGACCCCCCACTGGCCGCAGACGAGGATTGCACTTGGGAACCGGAATAGAGACTAGTGGGCGAGCAACAACCTTTGTCAGTCACAACGGCTCTTAGCAACGCAGAAAAGGGCGAGGAAAACGCGACACGACGCACCGCTGCACGGCAATTGGCAACTCCCACGACCCTGGGACAGACTGCACGACGATGTTTGAATCTTGTACCCCGCATTCCAAAAGCTTAGATTTGGTGCCGGTGAGCAGCGCGTCTATGATTGTGTCATTCCATCGTGCGTGCACAATGCCAATTCGCAGGCCAGTGCCATCATGGTGGACGGGGGAGGGGCCCTTGGTATGCATGGCGAAGGTTGAGATGAGGAGCAAATCAATGAGCTGGAGGGCTTCAAACGGTTCTTGGGGTTTTAGGAGCTCTGTTTGAGCAGAGCGGGGAGAGCTTGGGTGTCTCGCTCGCTTATTCAGCAGGTTAACGCAGTATCAACCTCATGACAGCCCCTATGAAACAACATCGCCGCCGTATAGCACGACAAAACCACGGGACTGCCATGGACTGGCCTTTGCTCTTCAACGACCGTATAACCCTTGAGTCAACATGCTCGTCTCGAACAGCTTCGAGGGTATTTTATGGCTGACTGAAGTGGTCCCGGGTGCTCTTTCCGATTCCATTACTCATGATTACTTCGTGTCTAGGTACCTAGTACAGCTGAAGAGGCACGCGGGAGTTTTCAGGGTTCATTGTTGGCCCAGCTACAATATTCGTCTTAAAACGGCGTACGTGCTATGGACTATCTCGATTTATACCCGAGACCAATCTGGGACACTACATCTCCATTGTCTGTAGTGGGGTTGAATCGTCCGGTCCAAACCCTGGAAGACTGTTGGTGCATGGTCTTTCATTATCCCTGCGCATTAGGTCTAGATTTTCCTAAAGACAGCTCGAAGCCGATCTTACAGGCATCTTGTTCGACAATTTTCGAAGACAGCCACGGAGGACTTATGCCATTGTTCTTACTTTGGAAAGGCCTTGTAAAACGCTCAACCCAGGCCTATGTTCAATATTTAAGCCCAAGGGCTGGATAAATTTAAGAGATTTTGAGGGGATGTTTGCCAAGCTACTTGAGGTGCTCTTAGGGGGGTGTCTCCCTGCTTTCAATGAATATGAAGTCTGGGAGTTCGGCATTTCCCCTGGAGGTATTTGGTCTTCATGCGGAAGCCTCAAGAGAGCCCACATCACTTATCCTTCCCCACAGATATAGGGGCAATATGCTTCTCTTACCATCACGCTCAAGTTGGTGGCTGGCAGGTGCTCTGGAGCCCGGCTTTGATAACGATGTTAGTGTCGCTCCTTCCTCGCGGCATAATGGATAGGGACATCAAACTCCGCAGCCGTTTGGTCGTGCGGTTTCCCTCATGCTCCCTCCTCCGGAACTTCTTCAGTGTCCTTCAAGACGCCCGTTGCCGATCTTTCTATGGGTTCCTCAGCCACCGCCAGCACATCCACATCGAGCATCGACAGAGCGGCATAGCCTCCTGTGCATTGTTCACTCACCAGTACCATTGACACTGTATCTAGTAACTGATTCTATCCGTCCGAACATCGCCTCCGGCCTGGGTTCGCCCCTAAATGTGCCCTGGCTACTCCCTCACTACCCGATGGCTATATTACCTCTACCCGAAGACACTGTCCGTAAACTCGGCGCTACTTTAGCTATCTCCAACCCTGTGCAACTTGTCAAGGAGCTCGTCGAAAATGCCTTCGATGCCGGTGCTACTTCAGTTGGTGTTTTTGTTTCGTCCGACACCGTTAGCAGGATTGAAGTCCGTGACAATGGATCTGGAATATCGCCGAGTGATTATCACGCCATCGGTCGCCCTGGACATACCAGCAAGTTGCGAAGCCTCGAGGATCTTGCAGATGTTGGTCCAAAAAGTTTCGGCTTCCGCGGCATCGCGGCGGCTAGCATCAACGCCGTGGCCAATGTGATGATAGCGACGAGGACGGCCAAGGAACCAGTGGCTTCAACTCTCCGCCTGCTTCGCGATGGCGGTGTCGAGGAAATTGGTAAGAAAGCGGCGCCAGTCGGAACCACAGTGTGTGTTACAAAACTCTTTTCCAACTTCCCAGTGAGGTTGCCAATCGTTCAGAGGGACAGCCCAAAGGCACTCTCGCAGATCAAGCAGCTGCTGCAGTCCTATGCCTTCGTCATGCCCCAGACAAGATTATTCTTCCGAACCGTGGAGAGCGATCAACCTATCCTAAGCTATTCGCCGAAGGCCGGGACGGATGTTGAAGAGGTTGTTGCCCAACTGCTGGGAGGAGACGTCGCGACCCGTTGCTGCTTCGAGACATTCTCCAACACGCCGCAGGTCACGGTCACTTTAAATACTCGACAAACCGCTGTTCGGAACCCCGTGCTGGGGTTTCAGGGATGCCTTCCAGCGCCAGGGGCGGACCCTGGAAAGTTGCGGCATGCGGCCTTCATTGCAGTCGATTCGCGACCTATATCGTCGGCGCGAGGCATCGGAAATAAGCTCGCCTCCCTCTTTAGAAAACGATTCAGCTGCTCGGTGTCGGGCTTGGAGCCATCTGTGGCGTTGAAGGATGTGTTCTTCCAGGTGAACATTCTATGCTCGCCTCGCAGCTACGACGTCAATATTGAGCCTGCGAAAAATGATGTGATCTTCAGCGACGAAGAACAAGTCCTGGAGCAATTCGAGGGTTTTCTGGTATCCCTTTACCCACCGAGGACTGAGCTGGCCCCCGCGAGAAACCAAAGTTGGCAGGTAGATATGTCACAAGCTATCGACACGGCAAGTGACGGCAACGGCGATAGTCGACCAAGAGAACCCACAAATTTGCGGAGGCCGCCATCCTATGTAGATGCCCAGGAGGGCGATTTAACAGGACGAGAAGGCAAGTTGAATCCATGGATAATCGCAAAGTTAGGGGCTCGAGACCAGCCAGGACAGCCTGGTCCTATTAACCCGGCCCGGGCTGCACATGAAATGCCGAGACAACCACCGCCCCCTGAACTGGTCACGTTGAGTCACCTATCAGCTCGCGAGGTCCATCCTCATCCCTCAAACATTGGCTGGCCGCCATCCACGAGACCCGGACCTCCTCTGAGAGGTATGAAACAGCTACGCCCCTTAAAACCTGACGTTGTCCCCGGGGGCACATACCGAAAGCCCACCATTCGGTCTCAAGGGCAGCAGCGTACCGGGCCGAGGGCTAGGCCCATAACATATACGTCCTCCCGTGGGGGCCGATACCAACAGCGCGCTGAGCCTGTCATCCCGCCGCCACGGCCACCGCTCTACACAGCAAACATGGTGCAGAGCACACTGTCCTTTGGAGAACAGCGGCGCACAGAGCAGCAGTCAAAATATCGTCGTGTCTCGCGTAATCCAGTTCCTATTGCGTCTCACGCAGCAGCTGCAGCATCACCTAGCGCTTTCCATGGCCTTAAGATAGAAACCAGAAAGGAGCTCCAGGACGCTGAAAAAAGAACAATTGAAAAGGATCTACTCTGTCGAGTCGATGAAAGCCCCTTGCTAACAGCTGCAGTTCTCACCCCCAACGTAGAACCTGACGATGACAGTCGAGAACAAATGCACCAGACCGCCTTTCCGAGCGAGGATGCACGTGCATACCTGATCAGAAGACAGCGTTCGATTGCAGAACATCCGGAAAGAAAATTTAGACGTGTACGAACAGAACTTTTGCCGTTGGAGGCGATATCACGCGAGCTCGAGACTCAGAGACTCGCTCTAACGTTGGCAGTAGACCTGCAAAACATGTCCCATCAATTGCTCAATCACCCAGCACTCTTCGAAGTACGCTTGGCGGACGGCTGCCCGAAAAGCAGCTTGGAGGGTGATGACTGTCTCTTTGCCCAGCAGCGGCTTGTTGCCTTTCTGTCAAGATCCGGGGTTGATGGGGCAGCAGCAGTCAAACTGGTGCGCCCCGGGCCGCGGAGAAGAAGAAGTATCAGAAAGAAGTGAATGGTGGTGTATGGAAAATGATATATGGGAAGGAATCGCAAGTGTTGAAACAATTTTGCACGCACATTGGGATCGTTATGGTTCGGCAGACTTGTGGCAAGACCCAGGGTGTTAGGAGGCTCACAATGGCAGCTTCCTTTGTGCAGCGTTAGTTATAAAAGTGTTAATGGGAACTTCCTCACCTGTCGCAGTGTCGCTCTGATCTTGCCGTGCCTCAGAATGGCGCGCTTCTGGTGGTTACGAGTCTGTGTAGGCCTGACAAGTCCAACACCTGAAAGGATTGTTAGCGTGGGACCTTCTATTATGGCAGTCCTGGACGGGGTCGAGAGGCGTATCTTCTCTAGATATTTTTGAGGAATAGTTTGATAATTGATAAGCCTTTGTTCAACCCTTCAAGGACTTGGCAAAAAGCTAAACACCTGAGGATGGAAATACCTATTGTAAAAGCGAAACCTTATGAATGGCATCGGCAAAGTCACACACTAACAATTTCTCCCATGAACTGGAGTGTTGGGAATATCACAACTCCACGCCTGCACTCATGTGGGAAATATCCAAGTGTTTTCTTGCTACCTGGCGCGGTCCACATCCTCGGTTATAGCTCCCCTTGAAAGTTTTACTGCTAAGGCAATTTACAACGAGAAACCTTTCAGCGTGTGCGATGTTGTCATGGAACTTGCCAATGATGGATGGTGAGGTCAGGGGTTGGCGGTTTGAAATGAAACCCTGCGCTACTGCATGATGAGGACGTAAGCGCCTGGCTAGGTTTCACAGAAAGCAGCGGCTTCACTGTCAATACCCGTTTTTGCGTAATTGAGAATGATGTTGTTGGGCGAGGATTGGATCCTAGCGCTGTTGGTTTCGATGAGAAAAAGGGTAGCTAGACGTTAAACCGAGGATTCCATTTATACAGAGTACAACTACCTTTTCCAAGAAAAATACCGTTCTGTTATTCTTGATGCGATCTATGAACCAGATTTTTTATCGGTCGAAAGACATACCAATACGATATGTCCCGGTCCGTATTTGAGGCTGGCGCATGTCCCGGCCCCTTGTTCTACTTTGTAGCGCGGGCAAGCACCAACCACGTCATAGCAAAACGCAGATTACCCACAAAATAAGCCTGACTGCACTGCCTCATCCTGGGCGAGGCTGCTGGTGCTTTCCCCACACATGGTTCATCCGTCGTCGTGCTGCAATCCATTTCCTCTATCCAACTCGTCATTGAGACCGAGGTCACGCTTGCCGGGAAGCGAACACCACACCATCCATTAAAAAGTTGCCGGGAATTTTACGGTTCAACGGCGTGTTCGCTCAACCGGCGCAGCATGTAGCCCACTTGGCTGCTGTGCTGTTTCCTAGTTTCTCGAGTTTGTTTCGTTTGGATCGATCGATCGACAGACAGCCGTGGTACAATCCCCCCCCCATTCGGCGGCAATCATGCCATCTACCAATGCTCTGGAAATACTAGGTCCCCCCGTACCCGCGTCCGACTCCGCCGACTGCCCTTTTTGCGTGTGTTGTGGGAAACGAGGGCTGTTTGGAGAACACTTATTGGTATCACAGCGACGACTGATAAGTCCTAGCGATTCATGCTCCGCCGCCGCATCGAGAGTGTCCCGGTTCGATGACGGATCCCGAGCCCAACCCTCACCAGTCAGGAGACGTTGCCGCTCGTTCTTTTCCCCAACAGACCTATTACCGCCCATCTCAAGCATGAAGTCGGTGGCCCTCCTCGGCCTGTTCGCGCAGGCTTCGCTCGCCGCAGTCGTTCGCTACGAGAATTGCCTCCAAGATTCATACAGAAACTACGATCCAAGGCCATTACAATGGCTACCGAATCGCGTTGATGCAAAATTTGACACAACGGACCCTAAGCACACGCTTCGAGTCACGATGTGGGGGAATGTGACCGGAGCTTTCACAAACGTCACTCTGCCACCCCCTGGCAGTCCAGACTGGACCGACCCGACGAAACTCGACGGCAAGATTCTCGATGAGCCAGAAAAAGACTCACCGAGTCCCAAGCTCACAACCCTCCATAGCAAGGTCGAGGTACTTAGCTACCAACCGTGGAGCAACAGCACAAATTTTTGCCAGTCTGTCGCCAGCGACGGCAACTCTTCGTGTCCATTGGCCCCAATCTTCAATGTCAATGAAAGGTGATTGAATGAGTGTTTGGTGTTGTCTTCCATATATACTAACTGCGCATGAATCCAGGGCGCTCCCTTACGCTCTGCCGCATGTGACGATTGTCAATGCCTTCAACTCTTCCTACGCCTTCACCTCGTTCGCAGCGACATTCATCATAATATACGGCGATTCAAGGGGCACCCACATTGGGTGTGTATCTGCTGCCATCACACCTGACTTGGGCAACCTTGCATGGATGCTCAAATTCCTGCCGTTGGTCGTTCTCCTCTTCGTGGGAGCCGCAACCGTGATTGCTGGAATTTATAGTCCTTGGGGAACCTCGGATATATTTAATTGGACTTCCAACTATGGCCGGCACGCGGATCTGCTTCGCCTTGTTACGCCTGGATTTGGGGACTGTCTCCAATACATACAATTCGTGGCTCTTACTGGTGGCTTGACGCTCAATTACCCGGGGTTTTACCAGCCCATTGTCAGTCAAGCGTCGTGGTCGGCCATTATGTTCAACCACAGCTTTGTAACCAAGGATCCTGGGTGGCAGAGCATCCAAGATGGTATCTACGTCACTGACGCGAGTTATGGCCTGCACCATCTTGCCCAGCTGGTCGGGATGGCCAAGGTGGAAGATATCTGGCCTGGCATGATGGTGTGGCTTCTCGTCATTATCGCCTGCATGTTCGCCCTAGTACAAGGAGGCTTCGTCGCACAGTGGATTTACCGATTTGTCAAGAAGATTCCCAAGGAAGACCTCCGCGCCAAGAACATCCCCTTCACTCTTGGAAATGTGGTCAGAATCGTCTTGAACTACTTTCTTCTCCCAATTGTGGCTCTCTCAACCTTCCAGCTGGTGGTCGCTGGCGAATCTCAGGCCTACACAGTTGCCTTGGCGGTGGTGACCCTGGTCATCATTATCGGCTTCGCGGCATGGCTCCTCTATCTGATCGCAACCACGAAGCCTAGGGCGTTTCTATTTGATGACCTGCCCACAGTTCTTCTCTACGGCCCGCTTTACAACACCTACTCGGATGAGGCAGCGGCTTTTGCGCTTATTCCAGTCGTGCTCACCTTCCTGCGCGGAATCGCCATTGGTGCTGTTCAGCCGGCTGGGATTGCCCAAATAGTTATACTTGCGATTTGCGAGGTTGTGCAGATTTTGACTCTGCATGCTTTCAAACCATTCCACTCTCCAACTTCGATGAATGCGTATCACACTCTTTTTTCGGTACTCAGGCTAATCACTGTCCTGATGATGGTGGCGTTCATCCCGTCACTGGGTGCAACGGAGGGGCAGAAGGGCTGGATTGGATACGCGATTCTGCTTTGCCATGCTGGAGTTCTCATTCTAGGATTCTTCTTGAATGCAGTGCAGACTATGGTTGAAGTGGCCGCTCGGTACCTTGGCGCCGGCGGTGATGACATACGAGGTCAGTCTCGAGGAGGCTTGTCGAAGATCTTCGGAATGCGACAGCTGTCTCGGCGCTTGCCCCGTCGCGAAGCCGGTCCGTCGAGGTCAAGCCAACTGTCTAGCTCCGCGATGTTGGATATCGAGGAGGCGGGCAAAGCCGGATACCATATGCCTGCTGGGCGCATCAGAAGTGAATCAGCAGGCAGCATGGGCCTTGCCATGCAACGAAGGGACAGAAGCCATTCGGCACTCGACAATCTCAGCCTCGAAGTCCCCGGTCGCAATATCGAGAGTGGCTGTTTCACACCCTCAACTCCAGGCGAAGCCAGCACGTATTCGTACCTGCCGTCGCCTGGGATTCAAGTCCGGCCTGGGGCTGGATTGGGCGTACAAAGCCCGGACCCGTACTACCGACCGCCGAGACAGCGTCGCCCAACCATGGATATCTCTTCTTCGCCGCTATCGAAGGCTGGCGGCAAAAAATCAAAGGGACGCTTAAGTCTGGTAGGCGTTGGTTCGCATGCGGCTCCATATGAGATGGATGGGCAACCTGCGCGTGGCGAGACTCCGGGCCCATATAGCTATGGAATTGCCGCAGCCAGCCCTAGGACAGACTACTCAACTCGCGAGGTGGATCTCGTCTACGGCGTGAGGGCAGGGAGAGGTGAACGACTTAACTCAGATGCACCGAACCGTAAACTCGGCACGGGTCCAGCAGACCCCACAGGGCCGATGGCATCCGCCGCTGGGTGGTTTAGGACACTTTTTGGCGGCAAGACGAAGGATAAAGGGAAAGGCTTTGAAGTCGTCCGAAGCGCTCGCATGCCGCCGGCTATGCGGGCCGCCGGAGGGAACTTCGAAGACGGGGCACCACCGCAAGGAATACCAGTGGCGATGGGTATATTGCGCAACGGGCCTATTGAGTCGGATGATGAAGATGACGTGCGGCAAGCGAAGCAGACACTCTCTAGCTCAGCCATTGCTGTTCCGAAATCCGAGTTACTAACTGGTGGAGGGGCTCCCTGGAAGGAGGAAGACGACCTCCCAAAGTTTCGCCTGATCTCCTCTGATGACGATATGGGTACGCAACCCCGTGAGCTTGGTTCGTGGAGCCAAACATCAATCAACCCCGAAGGACACAACCCAGCCGTACCTAGAAAGAGTTCGAAACGCGCATCTGGTCATTCGCAGATCCCACCAGGAGACACTGTGTTCTCTCAACCACCCAACACGTTGAATGGGTCCTCTAGGTTGCCCTTTGAGCGCACGCCTTCGCAGAAACGATTGTCGGGATCCTCAATGGGAGCCACCGACGAACTCGGTCACGTCGACTCACATGAGGCTCATCAGCTAGGAGACGAAAGACCAACTGCGTATGGCTTTGTCCACCAGGGGAGTATCAATCGAGTTGATCGGGATGCCGATCTTCTGGGTAGCTCTGCCGAAGTTGTGGACGAGAGGCGGCTGGAAATGTTCCGGTCTCGCCGTTAACTTTCGCATATTTTGCATAGTTTACCCATCACATGCAACGTCCGGTCACCTCCTCTTGGAGGTGTCATATCATACCGCAGGTAATATTATCTTGTGGTTTCCTAGGCGGGGATGACAGGTCATGAATTGCGCAAGTCTTTGTTGTTTTTGGTCTGCACTTCGAAGAAATGTCATTGACGGCCGCTTTCTTATTTATATCACATATCTAGCGTTGGCGCACAAAATGGCAATCGGGGTCACAACAAGCGCCTTTATTTCGACTGGGTCCGAGCAATACTGCGTTCACCATTTTGTGGGGTGAAGCGGGTTACAGCGTTGGTTATACGACGACCTAGCATGGTTGGAAGGGTTATTAATCATGTATTTATTGTGTAAATGGGTGTCATTGCCGTCCTCGACGAACATGAGGGCTGGGCTGGAATAGTAGTGGGTTTATATTCGGGAAGAAAATGTGATTTCAGTTCAACCCTTAACAAATTATCACGTAGTACTTTACAGGTGGTAGCTTGAGACTCTTGTGGTTGCACGTTCAAAGACCCTGCTAGCGCTCTATTGCGACCATACGACGCCGACAATCTCCAAGGGATTGGTTAACCAATAACAACCGAGCATCCGGTACACCTGTTGTCTTTTCCGTGAACCGCGGGAATTGATAACTACCAACAAGGAAAGACCAGTTTGTTGAAATTTTGTGCTCTAAGCCGGACTATATAGAAGAGAGCATCATGGAACCTGTAAAAATAAGCCATAGTGATACCCACCATTCATACCGCTCTTCCCCGCCCCAACGCCTTCCGAGACCCAAGCCAACCGAAATATAACCAGTCTGGGCCCAGCGGCCTACAACAGGCCAAGGCCAATGGCGCCAGCAGCCACGGCAGCAACAGCGGCAAGAACGGGGTGAGCAGCCAGAGTTCCGGCGCCGTTGCCGATATAGAACCCGCCAACGCTTGTTCCAGTCTGGGAACTGGGCAATGTTAGTCATTCCA
>Ga0247765_1000842_pt1 | contig 19374 bp, 20 predicted proteins | sample UWRJL106311C6_FD_179949 | JGI IMG/M metagenome (GOLD analysis project Ga0247765, IMG submission 179949) | Plant litter microbial communities from Arlington Agricultural Research Station in Wisconsin, United States - UWRJ-L106-311C-6 | ecosystem: Environmental > Terrestrial > Plant litter >... | reverse complement strand
GTGCGCTGGATATCGGCGCCTTGGGAGGGAGGGGGGGGGCCGACATCTCCCGAGATGGCGGTGGTGGGGGAACAGGTCCGCGACTTGGGGGCACCGGCGGTACACTGCGTTGGCCAGTAAAAGGCGGAGGGACGCCGAATCTGTGTGACGGATCCGAGTCTTCAATCGGTTGCTTTGGAGGCCGGGGCGGCGGCGGCGGTCCAGGCGCGGGACCTGGCGGTGCACGCTGAGGCTCTGTTCGCGCGTATTTCCCAGCATCGTTAATGGGCGGAGGTACAGCAAATCTGGTCCGGGTCGGAGGTGGGGGGGAGTCGCGCGGCGGCGTCGGTTCGCGATGCGGCTCGATCTTGCCCGATCTCCTGGGCGCCGGTGGAGGTGGAGGGGCTGCCCCCCGCTTCGGCAGCGAAGGCGCTGACTCCGAGGGGGAGCGCTGCGATGACGGAGGCGGGGGTGGTGCTCTCAAATTCCCAGAGCCGTTCACCGGCGGGGGAGGCGGGCGGTGAGCAACCGGAGGAGGGCTGGCTTGGCTCTCGGCCTGCTCCTGCTGGAGGAACTTGACAATAAAGTCCTGATTCTCCCGAATGAAGTCATCGGTGAGACCCTTGGATGTGAGGTCATCGCCAAAGTGTTCTCTCCAAAGGGGGTCAAAACGCTCCAGCGTCGCGAATTCGGATTGGGGCTTAAAGCCGTTCGTGCTTCCGTTGCGGGAGTGTCCGGTGTGGTTTCGCGGCGATTCGGGAGGAGTGGGGGCAGACGAATGGCGATGCCCTCCAAACAGACCTCCGAGGAGTCCGTGATGCTTGTGATGGCTGGCAGCTGGGGCACCGCCGAATGGAGTTTTTTGTGTAGCCCTGCTTGCGTTCTTTTCCCTTTCGTTAATTTTCTTCAGGAACTGCTTCGCCTCCTTCTCGTCGACAAAGGACAGGCCGGCGAGACAGTCCTCAAGCTCGAAGGAGTGGAAAAAGACGCGGTCCTGGTTGTAGCTCCAGTTCTCAAAGATCTCCTGGTCCCAGATTACACCACGGTTTCCCGGCTGTCTATACGTTAGCCCATTTGCGCCGACGAAGCCGGAGGCGCAGCCTTACCGAGATATCCACCATCTTCAGCCAGTAGGTGTTTCCAACAAGATCGTTCGCCAGCACAACGGCGCCCTGCAAACCGGTGTATGTCCATTTCGATTTGTTGGGATAGGCTACGTATAGCCTCGCCACGGCGACGGCATGAATCTTGTTTGTTGCCTTGGGTACGAACCGCTTGACCGTCTCCTTGTCATTCTCGTCGAGGATCGATGGCATTGTGAAGTCGGGAGGAGCTCGTCGGATTGTGATCGGGCGCCCTTCAATCGTCGTCGCACCCTAGATAGAGCTTCGAAAGACGAGCGGGCATCGAGGAGGGAGGCTCGAAACGTGAAGTCAGTGGCGCTGTTCGTGATGTGTTTACGTACGCAGAAGTGCAGTCGCTCGCAAGTGCAGTCGCTCGCAAGTGCAGCTCGGTGCCTGCGGAATGGGGGGAGCGCTAGCTGGAACAGCTCAGGGGCGGCGCTACAGCAGGTCGACGGTAAAACTGAAATAAGGATTGAGAATAAACCACAGGTCGAGGACGCGGTGATAAATGAAGGCCAGAGGGGCAGCGAGCGTACCCTGTCCAGTGACTTCTCGGATGTTGGATAAAACGTTGCGGAAGGGAGTTTACGATTCGGAATTTTGGCTTGCATCACCGGGCAGCATTCGCGTCTGCTGATTCATGTCCGCAGCCTTCAGGGTTCGGGACGGTGAATCTCGGGCGTCAGCCACATAACCCCCCGAATCTCGGGAGGCAGCCCTGGAACCCAGGCCCACTCCAGCATAGCCCCGCAGTACGAAGTAACAAGGTTGCAGACTCGTAGCCGAACTCTTGGATTCCAGGCTTCCCTGCAATCAACAATTCGAGCTAGCGGGATGGAATGTTTTCGAAACGGGCCCGCAACCTGGAACCTCTGCTCCGGGTCCGCTTTGCTGTTGTCAATCAGCACTGGCCCTCCAGGTTCTCTCCATAATAAGGAAGGACGGATTCGCTCGTCATTGTTATGCATGGATGGAGGCGTCAACTGATAAAATGTGATAGTAATTCACTACGCTAAGACAACCCTCGAACGCCTCATGGGAAACTATGGCCGCAGTCACTTATTGAGCTCCTCAGCCTTCGCTCGACGCTCCTCCTTGGTGCCTTCCTCCTTGATATTGAATTGCTCAGGCATCACCGGCCCGGGGTTTGCGTTGTGGGGCGCGAACTTAGCCTTGACTTCGTCCACGATCTTCTTGACGCCGCTGTCCTTATTGCCCTTTAAGGTTGTTAGCATATTTTCGGAGGGGATTGGGCTCTGCGGAGAATGCAAACTAACTGGCTCATCAGGCTTCAGCTCCTGTGTGTTCAACTTGGATGAGTCCATGGTGAGTGTGTGCTTATCGATAAGTGGTGGTGGGGGTTTGAGGTATGTCTGGGGTTTCCGCTTGAAATGGTCTTTCTTCTTGCACTATAGACTCAAAAAGAGGGTAATACTGGGACAGCTCAAAACCAATACGAGGTACTGTCGGAGTGGTATTTAAAGGAAAGAGGGAAAACCAGCGGTGCTCCCGCTCATCTCTATTGCTGAGTTTGTGGGCAGCTATGACGTCGGTCCGGGTTTACGCGGCTTTCATGTGGGCAGGAGCTGCACAGGTGTGCAAACGCCTTTGCCGGTGCATTGCAATTACTGTGGGATCTTCCCGGTTGAGGAACTTCGAACTCGTCAAACGGGTTGGTTTTGGCAGGTAGGCTTGCCGTAAACCTACTCTCATAGTTCTATTATCCTCCGTCATGTTCGGCCTCCTCCTCATTACATTTTCCTGCTTCGTAACACATGAACACCTGGTTAAGACGCGCCAGACCCAGACTTGGAATCCATAATCCCGTCGCTGTCGCCGAAAACAACCTCAAACTCATTATCAATACTCTCTCCTCCTCGCGCAATCCCAATATCCCCTGCGACAGCCCAGTCATCCTGCCCAAGTATCTCCCGCATGATAAGCTCGATGTTTTCGATCCCACTTAGGTCAATGCCTTCATCTCCTCCCTGGATTTCTGTAACATCATTCCCGGGGCTGACAAAGGACGCTGCATCATGGTCCGAGATGCTATCCTGGCCGTGACAATAAACTCTCTCAGGCGTATCAACCAACTCGCCCACATTGCCACTCTCCCTTCGACCATGTGCTGGCTGACCAGGATAGTTTCCAAAACCCCCCTCCTCACAGTGCTCGTATCTCGCAAGCATCCCACGCGTCAAGCCTTCCAAAACAGGGACGATCGCCCTCATCCATCGCCGATGGTCCCTTTCCAGCCCGTTCAATCTTTCTAACAATACGTTTAGCTCTCGGTCACGCTTCCGACCCAACTCTTGATACCGTCGCCGAAGTTTTTGGTACGAATCTAACTGCCCCACGCTCTGCCGCATCTCATGCCCTTGATTTCGAGGTCTCATCATAGGCCCAGGGCTGTCATGTGCAACTAACACCTGCCACGATCGCCGACGATTGAGCAGCATGCTTTCCATTGATCCCCTCATGCTCGCACTTCCAAGCCCCGGATTTGAAGTCAACGAATCTTCAGAAATTTGCAAGTTTGCCTGATACATTGAAGTAATTGAAGGTCTCGCCGTAACAAACTGCTGTACGGGGGACATTGGACGCGATGGTGAGGGCGTATCTACACTAGCTATCGCCGGGTCAAGGCAGACTGAACAGCTCATTTCTTGACTAGAGTGACCGGCGTCCAAATGAGCCGAGACTGGACTGGGTGAAGGCTTGTATGATGAACCGAGATCAAGCCGCGGGGGACAGCACTTGAGTGTCTTATTCCCACAGGAGACAGCGGATGAGGTGCTACCAATAGCTTCACTTTCAGCGAGAGGCGGCCGCTTTGGGATACGGCACGGCAGATGGCGTAGCCGCGGGGTGCGAGGATTGGTTACAGAGACGATACCAACGACTGCGTCTTGCTTAGGGTTTGCGGTCAGCGTACGGGATGTCAGCGCGAGATTGACAGGAGCATGACCGACCTCCGTTGAATACGACGAAGACGAAGACGAAGATGAGCCGCTGAGCCCACTTGTCGATCCCCTGAGAGAATGGCATGGGCTGAGGATTGAGCCGAATACATCACAGTTGATTTCGGGAATCAACGGGGGTGTTGGAGGCGGACCGTTGACGTCAAGGGACTCGGGCTGCTCAACTCCCGACTTCCCTTCCACCTTTGGCTCCTCTTGATCATATAATTCTGTCGGTTCAAGGAGATCGAGATGAGCGTGTTCGATTGGGATGGAGATGGCAATGTGCCGATGTCCTCCCGTTGTCCGCCCCGCGATGGCTGTATCGGGAAGACGTATAAGTGGTGTCGACGGAGGTGTCATTTTCCTCTCGGATTTCTTTCTCCTGCAGCCCCAGAACGGCCAAAAAGACCTTCTCTTCTTTCGGTGTGAGAAATGCGTGGCATGAGTACCACCCAGCAACGACATGCGATTATGGGGTGGCGGGGTTGTGTTTCTGAGGAAATCGACCAGCTCGTGCGTATCCCGCTCGTTTGCCTGCTTGATCTTCCTTCGCAGCGCCTCCTCGCTCGTTTCGGGATGGCGAAATATGTCGCTGAGCAGGCTTGATGAGTTGGACAACTTGCGGAATGCCTTCGGCTGGCCATATTGCTGCTGCACCTGGCCACCGCCCCTGCCGTTATCTGCATGGACTGTGATAGTTGGCGATGTGGTCTGCGAAGCAACATCTTCTCTATCGCTCAATATGATGACAGTCTCGCGTTTCACGCGGATCCCGCCGCGTTGATCACTGCTATCACCACGAGGTACCATTTCGATAGCCTGCGAGGGCCATGTTAACATTGAACCAGCTCATGAACATCCCAGAAAACACCTACCACGTCACAAATGCACCTGTGTGACGGATGTCCTAAGAGGAGATGGATTTATCGTCAAATATAAGTCAACACCGATATCGTAGATCATTAGCTCGTATCTGAAATGGAAAAAGAGAAGAAAAAGAGGGTAAGGACAAGGAACGATCCAGCCGCTCTCAAAGCAACAGGAGACTCCCAGCAGGAATGGGTGAGGGATCCAACTCGACTAAGTCTTAAATACCAGAGAGCCAGAAATATAGGCACGTCCGGGATGGTGAGCAACTAAGTTTGAAGAAGCAACCTGTTCTTCTTCAACCCGTTCCTTACCTCACGCAACGCAAGAGCACGGTTGACGAGGTAGCTACGTAAGGAGGTACGGACACGGCACCTAGTGTAAGTTACAGTACCTCATCCCTCGGGGTCCGACATCTAGGGCAAAAACAACGCAGCGCAATGCAAGGAACACAGAGCGCACAACACAACACGGAGAGGCCCCGTCGCTGCTCTGTCACGAAAACCATTGGCGTGGCAAACAAACAAACCGCTATTGGGGTTCGGATGCCTCCGAGGCAAGACTGTGCTGAAAGTGCCGTTTGCAGATGTGAACTGCGTGAAAGTGGCCAGACTTGACTGACCATCGTGATTTCATTTTATTCTCTGGCATTGAACATGCTGCCATGCACACATTGTGCACGCCGAAACCCTCCTCTCTGTCTCTTCGTTCCCCTGTCCTGTACGCTGTTACGCTACCTTGTCTCTTGTCCCGTGATGATGTGATGCGATGCAATTGCGATATGTCCGTGCCTGGGAGGGAGCACCAGCACCGGCAGTGGCTCCAAAACCGAGCGGCAAGACCCCGAGCTGGACTACTATGCTAACTGCCTGTTGGCCGGGATACAAAGTAATTAAAGAAAGACAGACCTGGGGGCTCGGGTCACATAGTCCTGCTGAACCGAAGGCACGAACGAAACCAAACTTCCCGATAGCCAGAATAGAACAAGCTTCAACCTTTCACCTCCCATTGATACCTTAGTTAGCTTTGAAACGGAGCTCATACTGGGGATGAGTGCGAGTTCAGAGTTCAGGTGAGGTGAGGGAAGTGACATTATCTACAGCGTTTAAGCCGTTACGAACCAAGCGCCATGGCTAGCGGCGAAGGTTTTCTTTAGTAGAGAGAGCACCCTCGTCTTTCTGAGCTGCCGCCCCGCAAAGTTTATTTTCACGCGGACGTCACCTTATCGTATCTGACCGTTAAACGCCCCCCCGCCCCCCCTTTCCCAAAAAGAAAAACAAGAGGAGAAAGAGAAAGAAAAAAAATGGTTAGTGCGTGGGGTTTGTTGTCTGCGTTATCAGCAACGTTCCGGGGGGATTCATTCACGCGTACTTTGCAAGAGATTCAACGCTCTGCATCCTCTTCACAGCCATGGACATACCCCAGGACTCTTGCCCTTTTGGGATATCTGGCTAGCGCCGGCCTGGAGTATCGGGGAGGTTCGTAGTCCCCGTCCTATTTGCTGGCGGTTACCTTTGTCACGAACCATCCTTCGGCCATGAACCGTTCGCTCGCGCGAATTTTTGTGTTTGTCTGTGCTTGGATATTGCAGCAGGACGTTGTCCCTACTATCCGTAAGCTATAGATTGTGGCACGTCAAATGCCTCTCTTTCCTCTATGTCGATTCCAGTGTTTATTTCCCTGTCCCGAACGACCATGTTCCTTGGAATCCCAGCCTGTGCCATGCATGAAAACATAACGCCCAGCTATGCAGATGCTGAAGAAATGCAATGCCGTCCCGAGAACCGAGTCCTGTACTAAGAGGTCCCGTGGGGGACGCCACAAGAGCAAAACACCGGAAGAAGGGCGTCACCGCCCTAAGAGAAACAAAACAGAACACTACTGTACAAAGCCTCGATACTGCTCCCCAAAGGTATCACCTCCCTTTCTACTTGCGCTTTCTGGGGATGAACATGCTGGATTCAGCTGGCTTTTTTTTGGTCATGATACGTGGTCCCTGTAACAAGTTAGCAAAATGTCTTGCTTAGGATAGATAGCCAACTAGATAGGAGGTATCATCGTCATCACCTACCATAGGCGCTCCCCTAGGAGGTCCACCACCCGGACGTCTCACATTCGGCCCACTTGACCCATTCGTGCCAGGGTTCCCAGGGTTCGGGTTTCGAGGCGGTGGTTGTGGAGGAGGCGGTGAGGGTCTGCGTGGGGCCACCAGTCCGAGGACTTCCATTGCTGACGGGTCGGTCGGCGGTCGCTGGGACCGAGGTGCTTTCGGCATGCGGGCGAGTGCTAGGTCGATGTCCGACTGCTGCTGCTGGATCTATAGAGTAGTAGGGATTTGTCGTTAGAAGCTGTCTCAAAAACCTATATGGCGTGGGGGGGGTTCTAGTAAGGTTGTACTTTGCGAAACGTAAAGTCAAATCATGGATTTCGGGTTTGTCACGTACTTTTTTCGCGCCCGGCTGGCCTTCAGGCCCGTCGTGAGGTCTCTTCTTGGAGCTACCACCCGTGCTTGTCTGGATCATGGGAACACCGGAAACTCTCGGCATCGAGACCTGCACTGGTTCACCTCGCTCGTTAAGCCCTGCGATGCCTGGGCCACGATATGGCATCGTCGGGGCAGGCGGCTCGCGTCTCGGCAACGACTGGGCTGGGGCATTTTGCAAAGCTGACTGACCCTGCTGAGACGGACGAACCTCTTGAGCAGGCCGGGTTTGCTGGGTCGCATGAGCGCGTGGGTGCAAAGACGCGTCCGACATGACCGTGTCCCTATCGTTTTCCGCTTCGCCGGCCCTCTTCGTCTGATTGGAAGAACTGGCAGCCAGCGAAGTCCAAATTTCGCCCGAAACTTTCTGGCCAGGCTTGCTCAGCATTGCCATAATATTGCCTGACGTGTACCGGTTGCGGCGTTTAGCGTCGTCGATGAGTTTTGCCCAGAATTCGCCCTGGACAAGGGCACGGGAATCACCCAGAATCCACAAGGACGACCGTGCGCGCGTCAGGCCGACGTTCATACGGCGGATATCTGTCATGAAACCGATACCACCCGTAGGGCTGGCTCGAACGCACGAAAAGATAATGATCTCGCACTCGCGGCCCTGGAAGGCATCGGTCGTGTTGAACTCGATCTGTTCATTGATCTGCTCGCCGTATACATCGGCAAAGCGCTGTCGAAGTCGGAACAGCTGCGCCTTGTAAGGGGTGATAATGCCGATCTTGCCCTTGAGTTCGATGCCGCCATAATCCTCCTTGAAGCGACGGTAGAGCTGCATTGCCACCTTGAGCTCTTCTTCGTTGACCAGGGACTGATTCCTTGGGCCGCGCTCCTGCGACCCCTTGACATCGAAAAAGCGATAGGGGCCCATGAGGACGCTACGGTGCCATTCTTGTCGACGCATCGCAGCCATGTCGGAGCCATCCTGCAGCAGTCCTTCGTAGAATTCCTGGCTAGGGAACAGGCTTATCTCCGGGTGCATGCGGTACTGCATGTCCAGCAGATGCACGTGCTTGCTGTGGTTCTTTTGCATGCGAACGAACAAACTCTGGTCATAACCATATCTGGCCGCAGACTGAGAGAGGACCGTGGGGGGCAGCTGTTTCGGATCTCCGACGAGAATGCACTTGGAGCATCCATACTTTAGCGGAATCAGGGCGCTTAACTCTACACATTGAGCCGCCTCATCGATGATGACCGTCTCAAACTCGACGTTCAGACCCTTGAACATCTCGTGGCCGCTACCGCTCAGAGTTGCGCAAAGGACCTGAGCCTGGTCCAGGATCTCCTGTTGAACCTGGCGCCGTTTGATGTCGACTTCGCGTGCAAACGTTTGGCCGCTTGCTTTGTCGGCTTCGATCTTGTTACCGATCCTTGCTTGCCTGCTCTTTAAATCATCCAACTCTCGCTGAAGCTTCATGGCAAGCTGCCGGTCTCCGGTTTCTCTGGCCGCCTCGAGTTGGGGACGCAGGTCATTGACCTTGCTTTTGAGTTCACTAGCCTCCTGATGCATCTTGTCGCGGTCGCTGACGGTGCCGCTGTTGAGCTCCTTCTCCATGCGGGCTTTGACAAGCTCATCAAGCGTCACATCCCTTACGGCCGCGTTGATGGCCTCTGATCGACCCAGGCGCAGAACCTTGATCTTGTGATGGGTTCCGTTCATCGTTTTGATTCCTTCCTTCATCCGGAGCACCAGTTCGTCCACGGCTGCGTTGCTCGGAGCACAAACGAGCAGCTTTTTTGAGGTACCATAGTTTGGCGCACCACCTCCGGGCCGGCTAATAGATACGGCGCCGGTATTGTTCTTGATATGACCTGTCATAAGAGATCCAACCATGGCGACGATGGTTTTGGTTTTGCCCGTTCCAGGCGGCCCCTGAACCAAGGTGAAGCCATCGTTATCTTTGGCATTGAGGATGGCCTTTGCCTGACCACGATTAAGCTGGTAGTTGTCCATCACCGCCTCTATTTTCTCCTCGGCGTAGTTGAGCATCGGGGAGGGGGCGGCCTTGAGGACTTCATCCATCAGATCGTAATACTGCAGAGACTCGAGTGCCGCATACTCTCTCTCAATAGTCGTCATGTTGGTGATCTTGACAACGGTGAACTCGGATGCCGGAAGCAAGGCGGACAAGATAGCATTACCCTTAGCATTGAGCCGGAAGAGAACTTCGACGTTTTCCTTTTTGTATTGCGTCTTCCAAATCCGGGCGAGACAGTGCAGCTCCTTCGGCTGGTTGAGTGGGTCGCTTCCTTTTGAAAAGATCACGATATCGCCCTCGGAGAGCCCGCGATCTCTGCTGATGAGTACAGGGATTGAGCCAGTGACTTCGAGGAACTTGTCGACCGTCATGCGGTTGAGGACCTTGATACCAAACGGCCTCGATGTAGCCTCGTCCTTGGCTGTGACAAACGATCGCCACGCCTCGTTTATGAGCAGTGGGAAAAATGTCTGTTTGTAGCTGGCTGGATTCGAGTACGTGTCCGAGACACCCTCGCAGCGGTATCCATTTGGCGGATCGTTGCCTCCGTGGAAGATGTCCCACTCCAGGATTGCCTGGTGCAGGACATCCATAGGTGGGATGAGCCGAGCCCGCATGTCCCTCGCTGATCTTTGAACCTTGATCTTTTTGACGGGGCCCTGGGTCTCGAGCAGTCTGCGACGACGCTCAGCTTCATCTAGCACTTTCTTGCTTGGACCAGCCCGTCCCGCAAGGATCTCGTCCTCTTCGGATTCCTCATCTTCTGAAGAAGTACCAACCATGATCTCGTCTTTGAGGGCCGGCGTATGATCTTTGCCACGAACGCTAGTAACGCCCTGCAGTCCTGAACCTTCGCCAGCAACAATTTTGGGCGGAGCGCGTAGGGCTCTTGCTTTCGCGATAGCTTCGGCATCTCTACGTGCTTTCTCAGCCTTTTCTTTGGCCCGAGCCTCCTTGATGGCTGCAGCGCTGAGCGTTGGCTTTGGCTCAGCCTTCCTGATGAGGGGTTTTGGCTGGGGCTGCTGCTTGAGAGTCTCGAGAATTGACTTGCGTTTGTCCGAGTGCGGTGTAAGTGTGTCGAGATGCGATCTGACGGATGCGTTGAGGGCAGTGCCACTCATCTTGGAAAAGTCTAGCTTGCTCTGCCTCAATGCTCTCTCCTTTTCGCGGGCCTCTTCGGCAGGTTTCACAAACTGCTCGTCGATCTCAGCATCCTCACCAAGAGCTTTCAGCAACTCAATACGTTGAGCATCCGTGAGGTTGGTCTTGGAAGGGTAGTCGTAAACACCGTCCTTCCATTGCTTCTTCAGCACCTTGTTCAGCTTGACTAGGGTCTTGTTTGGGAGAGTCATGTTGCAGCTCTGGAGACGGGTGACTAGCTTTTTGATGGTATTGAGGATGCCTTCGATGAGATACTTGTCGCGGAGCTGCAGCATTTCGGCCAGCTGGTCTGAGCTGTACTTGGTGGGGGGACCGAGGACAGTCTTCATGGCTTCACCGGCAGCATCTCCGTTAGCCCAGAGGGCTCCGTTGCTTTGCTCGCTGAGGGCCGAGGCCATGAGGCCATCCTGTGCAAGGAACTTGTTGGCAAGCTCCATGACATCGCGACAGAAGTTCTCCATCAGCTTCTTGTCGACCCGAACATGCCAGTGCCGCATCTTCTGAAAGCCGTGGCCGATGATTCGCCACTGGCTGTCCCACCAGTTTTTCACAACAGCCCGCTCCATTGAAGTGAGAGTCTTGAGTCTCAGCTGGCCCTCGCTGGGGTCACAGAGGCCGTTGAGGACGAGTTCGCTGCATTTCAGAAGCGGCAGCATATGGGCCCAGGGGCTGCGGTTGTCATTTTCCCCAAGGAGGTTCTTAACTGCTTCAGCGAAGGCGCCCAGGAACGGAGTAAAGTATTCCTCAAGCATCTTGGTGATCGCATCGGAAGGTGCCACCTCGGACGTAATGGCCTTTACGAGCTCGAAGCCTGCGTCTCGGATAGCTTCTTCAGAGTGGAACAGCGAGGCCGCGATGGGGTGAATAGTTTCGGCCGAGACACCAGAGCAGAACGTGTCCAAGTCTGAGGGGTTAAAATCAGAAAGCCGGCCCAACATTCTGGCGATTGCTGTTGTCTGCTGCTGGAATCGCTGGTTGAACTTCTCTTCCGAACTGCTGAGCTTCTCTCCGCGCTTGGGTATGAACTTTTCAATGTTCCGCAGGGGCATTGTCGCTGTCAGCATGGCTTTGGCAAGATCAACTTGGCCAGACCATAGCATCTCGAGGAATGACTCCCAGAGTGCCCCTGAGTCCCGAGTGAAGGCCTCCTGAACGGGTACGTCGTCGCACATGGCTCCCCATTCGATGAAAGTGGCTCTCGCGTCGAGGGCCAGCGCCGAGTGAATTATGCCTATGGCAGCCCGAGAGAGGCCAACATTATACCTGTCTCCTTGTTTTAGCTGGGATGCGCTAATGATTACGTCCCGGTACTGGACTACGCTATTCAGCAGCTGGTTGACTATGATGAGCTGCGTGCCCGTGTTAAATGGAGTGGATACGTGAAGATATCCATCTAGAGACTCCCCGAGTGCGACCAAACCGGCGAGCGTGCTTGTTGATCGAGCTTCCTGGCTAGCCTTGAGCCGGAACGTCTCGAACAGGTGCCGCAAGAGGGATTCACAAGCATCTGATCTACGGTTGAGCGGTAGTGAGCGGATCAGAGATTGGGTCCAGATCGCAAAGAACGGCGATTTGACGCCCATGTAGTCCTCCATCCACTCCGGCTGCAACGATCTATCTAAGAATGGCAGGAAAGCGGTGCTCTTGAAGATCTCTTCCACCATCTGGCTGGGGGTTACCTGGTCGTAAGCAGCCCAAAAGGCGTTTGAAGATTTTCCCATCAATCCGCGAAGGCCCCGCAGCACCGCATCTAGGGCATCGGGGGAATCGGTACCGAGGTGCTCGAGGGCGAGGTAATAGATACTCGGAGACACTTCCATGCCCCGGAGATTCTCTAGTATTCGGCGTTCGCTCAGTGCCGGGATCATGACTTGGAAGCCCTGCCAAAAACGGCGAATCTTGTCGCTGGTTGGTGATCCTTTCGCCAGCGACGTGCTGAGAATAGCTGCGGTGAGTTGATCGCCTACAGACCAATCCCATTCGTCTTGTGTCAAGGAGTCGGCGGGCTTTCTATGCCACGCGGCCCTGGCGAAGTTGACTCTGAACGGGTTCTCCTCGAAGAGAAAGTACGTCATGGTTGGTATGATGCCGCACTGCATTTTGAGAGGCTTCTTGAGCTGTGTATTTTCGAATACGTAATTGAAGGTGGCGCGGTTCTCGGGCAGCGAGAGGTATGGCATGCAGCAGAGCGCCTCGAAGAGGGCCAGGACAGGCGGCATCTCGATTGACGACAGCTTGCCCGTGTTCATGGGTCCTCTTTCTTCTAGTATTTGTTTGGCTCTCTGGAGCCCGCGATCTATCCGGTCCTTGTCAAACTCGTTCAATTTACGCTCTATAAAGTCGACATCTTCGAGCGGCACGTCTCTGCTCGCGAGGTTAGTAAGTATTTCCGGGACAGCAACTAGAGCTCAGTGCATACAATTCGAGTGCCTTGATGAATGGACCACGCGAACGATGCCAGTTCCTGACGCAAGCATCGCAACGGGTGAGGAGCGAATTGACCTTGTCTTGCCATTCCTTCAGCCACGAACCCGCGTCTTCGGGGGGTAATCCAAGCAGTAAGCTGAGTCGGTATGATTTGACCTGTCTGTTTTTGGCTTTCTCGACTCGATCCTTCTTCTCGGCGGTCGAGATGCAAGTGTCGTCGACGTTTTCGAGGTCTTCGTAATTGGCGACATCGAGATCGTCGACTTTGGGACAGAATAGGTGAGCTTCTTCAGGCCATGAAATGAGCTCGTTCCAAAAGCCGAGGAGCGCGTTGTGAATAGGCCCGGGGTGCCTCATTTTCTCAGACGACGAAGAGACCCTCGTCTCTCGGTATGCCTGTTCCGATTGTGCTAGGTTAGGAGACCTCTTCGCTCACCAGACACCATCGTTCGAGGCAAGTAGTGGGAATGGTGGTATTGTGAGAAGATTCGAGGTGTTGGGGTTTGGAGGTGAGCTAGAAAGAAGATTGCTGCGGAAAGCGCGACTGATCTGCGGATTAAGAAAGAAATCGATGCGTGGGGAACTAAATTACCCTCCAGGGCAAGAGCAGTGAATAAAGATAGGTTATCTCGGCGGGTCTAGTGAGTCGCGACAAGTCTCGGCGATCGAGGACGCCTAGCCGGCGGGCCTTTGGTGGTTGAGGATGAATTTGACTGAGCAACCGACTCTCGCGATCTCGCTGTAGGTGTTTGGGTTTGGGTCTCTAATCAGGTCCCCAGCAGCGGGTCTTATCCACTGCCAAGCTGCTTTGGTTCCACTTTACGCGCTAAAAGAAAGCTTGAGGGTTGGCTTTCACTGCTCATCCTTTGACCTTCAACAGCCTAGAACAGCTAGGTTGGCGACCTCCTCAATGAACGATTGTCTTTCACGGCAACAGTCGCGCCACAGTGTTTTTTATCCTACTTTCCACGGCAAATGGAAAACATATTTCAGACCAATGGCAAAGCGATCTGGAATGTGATTTGTGTGAACAAAGCAGTACCTACCCCTTGATGGACCTGCAGGACCCCGCCAACAATCCAGCTGAACAAAGACGATCTTCCCCTCTCGCTCGCTACTTCTGCTAGCCAGTCCCGCCGCATCGGATGCCAGCATGATGCAGATGGACGCCACACGACTTGCCGCAAACGGGCTATGCTGACATGAGGGAGCCAGGTGTTGTCCAGAGAGAAATCACATGGCATTTGCCGATTTTGAGCAGTTCAGCACGTGCGTGGTTTGCTATGTAATACTTGGACGTCATGGCTGCTGCCGGCACATTTGACGGGCAAAGGCAAACACCAGTTGTGTGGCATTTCCTGGAATTGAGTGGAGAACCATTGCTTTGTAGAATACATAGGGGAAGTAGGAACTCTTTCACTTTAATTTCTTGGTGACAGGTTTCGGTCAATCGGTAGCATTATCTTGAATTGTTTATGTGTTGTTTGTGTACCCTGCAGTCAGTCATCTCATCAATCTGCAGAGAAACAGCCCCTTCAAGGTCGCCCTCTCGACCTGCTCATCTCCCCCATTAACAACCCAGAGTGGCTACACATAACAATCATCCTAAAACGTCCAAGCCAGCTCGGAGGGAAAGCCCCTCTGTAGCCTCACGGCCATATGTAATTCTAGATTTATGCCAAACCACACCAGATCAATACCGGCAAGTCGTAACAAGTACTGCTAGCGTTGCCATCTCATCAACACTGCGACAACATACGATAATATCAAACACGAGAAATAGTCATCACTCGTCCGCACATGAAAATACTAAACCGCGACAGCACAACACCGGAACACCCATTATGTGCATGAGCGACAGTTATGCATACGAGCTCATCTCGCGGTCATCACCAGAGGAAACCAGAGGAATACATGGAACCCGTTCCCTCAGTCCTGAACGCCATGTTGCCAAGACACTCGAAGCCAAGAATCCCAATTTGTTACACGACAAGAAAAAGGAAACCTTGATGGAAATCACCCCGAAACCCCAATGACTCCGATGCAGACTTGATTAGTTACAAGCCTTTCGTCTGTTCCAGCTTTGCTAGTACCATTCTATCTGCTGCCTCTGTGAAAATAGGTCCCCCAAGCACCCCTTTTCTTCGGCCGGGCAGCCGCCAATGGAAAGCCGGAAATTGTCAAAGGCTGGTGGGCCCTTGGTTCCCTCCCCCCCCCCCCCCAAAAAAAACACTCCGGGATGGTCACTCGACGTGGCTTGGAGAGTGCTATGTGGTTTCTATTCACCACGGGCCCGCTTGGTGCCGTGCGGGTTTTGCCAATCTCCCTGGCTGTTGGGCGTGTTCGCCGCACCGAACATCGCCAGGTTCATGGGGGCTTGCATGCCCTGGAAGCCTGAGGTCCTGTTAGTAACAGACTTTGTGAACGAGCTGAAGTTGACATTAAAGAACAGAAACGCCGGCGATATTGTGATCAGGAGTGATTTCAAAACCCCTGGCGAAGTCATGGACGACACAAGAGAAGATGAAACATTCGTGAAGTTTATGAAGCGAAAACGGACATGACAAAACCACCAGTGAGGTTCATGACATGCAAAAGCATGAAAAAGACACTGGGCGACTTCCAAGACGGGAAAGTGGACAGGACCAAAACGCCGGCGAAGTCCGTGACGTATAGAAAATATAACAGAAACACTGGGCAAGCTCGTGACGAGCAGAACTGTGTGGGGAATTCTGCTGGCGGCGTTTATACCGCGAAGGGATGTGAAATAACAACGCCGGCAAAGCTCATGACGTAAAAATGGACAAAACACCAGCAGTACAGCTGTTGAGCGTAAAGTGACCAAAAACGCTCATGAAGTGGAAGCCAGGAACAGAAAAACCGGGAAAACACCAGCGAGATTGTGATCAGGCGCAAACAAGTGAAGAAAACACCTGTGACGCTGAGAACGGGAAGGGGCAAGGGAGTTAGAGAGAAGGAAACACAAATTGCTTACCAGGCATGCCGCCCATTCCGGCACCCATCATGCCCATTCCTCCCATGGGTCCACCCATCGGGCCTCCCATGCCGCCCATAGGGCCGCCCATGCCTCCCATGGGCATTCCGCCGCCCATCATGCCGCCACCCATCATGCTGTTCATGGCGCCGCCACGGCCACCACGCATGCCCGGACCACCGCGCATGCCCATCATGCCTCCGCCCCGGTTGTATCCGAAGCCGCCAGTGTTCATGGGGTTGAAACCCATATTGTTGCTGAAGGCATGCATATTGCCACCTTGGAAGTTTCGGTTGAAACCTCCCGAGTTCATCCCGCCGCGCGGGCCGTTGAAGCCACCTCGACCGCCACGGAAGCCACTGAAGTTATTGCTGCTGCCCTGGTAGTTATTGCTGCGGTCCTGGAAACCAGGGCCAGCGGGAGCGCGGTCTTGTCCACCCTTTCCGGCGCGGTTGGGTCCATCCTTGGGCAGGGTGCGGAAGGGATTGTTGCCCGGGTTGGCGTAGAGAACTGAAAAGGTTTTCTTTTGGCCGGGCTGGCTTTTATCAACACATGCTCCACCCTCCAAATGGTGCTTCGTGGCGGTGGCTGCCTGCTGTGAGAAAAATTCGATGTAGGCTTGACTAAAGGTGAATTTGCGTCAGCCATGTCCACTTAACGTCCCGAAATCCAAGAGATACTTACCCTTTGCTCTTGCCATTAACTTTGTGCTCGCTGAAGGTAATCTCCTTCAGCTTGTCTTCGCAGCCGGCCTGGTTGATCCAGCCGCGGATGTCATCATCCGTCGTCCACCAGTTCAGGTCCGAGATCATGATAGCCGAAGTGCCATCCCGGTCGATGGGGGCGTCGTCTGAGCCCTCCTTGCGCTTGGTACCTTGCTGGGGGCGCTGGTTCGAAACCGATGATGGATGATCCTCATCCTCTTCCATGTGGTCACGTTGGTCATCATCAACCTGGTGGCTATTGTGATCGTTGCCATGGTGGTCGCCATGGTCGTTGCCATTGGTCGCGTCGCCTCCATCGTACGCGCCATCGCTGCCGTGGCCACCATGGTCATTGGCATCATCGCCATAGACGTCAATCTCGTACTCTTCCTCGGCCATGTTGATGGGACTTTGGCGTGTTCGGTGAGATTTTCGACGTCTAATAAATTATGTGTGACAGTGGCGCCGTGGATATTCTGGGCCGGCCCGCTTGACCGAAGGTGAGAGGTGCAAGAGACAAAAAAAGTGGGGAGGGAGAAGGTAAAAACTGTGAGAAGTGTCAGAGTGTTGAACCAAGAGATGGCTTCTGGAAGAGAATTTTCCAGCGGAGCTGTTGGATTCGACAGGTTGAAGGTGGAGGAAAGAAGCGTAAATCAACAGACCTGATAGCTGATGTGCCGAGGGGTTTGATAGTGTCAATAGATTCTGTGAGTGGTTCTACCAAGTCGGCTGTTCGACCAAGCGGAATCCACTGGGTCGGGAAGTGGGTCGGTGATCGTGATAGATCTGAAGAGTCAGTTGAAAGTCTTCAAACGGGGAGAAAGTGGGCAAGCACAAAGAATTTGTTTTAAATGATTCTGCTAGGGTGATTGTGAACTTACTTCTGGCGAGCGGAATGTCGACAAGCTGGGCAAATATGCTCAGCTTCTTGTACTGGATTGCTGGGGAACGCGTTGATACCCCACTATCGGTGACTGAATTGTCGACAATTTGGACAGCTCTGCTCAAGTGATTGTGCTGAACTGTTGAGAAATCCGTCAATACCACTTTTTCATTCACTAGAATACTGACAAGCTCACACCTAGGTGCTTTGCTTTCGTAATATTGTTGGAAGCCAGTCAAAGTGAGGTGAACGATTGTGCTTGGCTGATAGGTGACGGATTTGTCTATCCGCTCGGCTCTGTGATATTTCAGAGCAAAGGCTGGCCAGAATTTAGGCCTGGGCAGCCAAGGACTGTCAGACCAGGTCAACAGGCCTGTATCTCAGGATTGATCTTGGTGCTAGTGGAGAGTTGAAAGGGCTGCCTCCAAATCGAGGTTTAAGTGAAATGTGGTGGGAAGAAGAGGAAGAAAGAGAGGGGAGGAAGTGGAAAGAGCTGGGGATTAGAATTTGCAAACTGGGTCAAGTTTTAACTTTCTGTGCTTTGTGAGGTTGTGTTTTCGGCCGCACAGCCCCGATTGTGGGGCCGGAGCCGAAGTGGGTCCCGGGGCCGGGTCTGAAGTGGGTCTCAACGACCGGGGAGATGGTTGATGAGAGGTGGAAGTGTTTGGGGTCAAAATTTGCAAGCTGGTTAAAGTTTTGACTTTTCTGTGCTTTGTGACCTTGTGTCTCCAGGACACAGCCCCATGTAGGTTCAGAGCCGGGTTCAGAGCGGGTCAAGTGACGGGGGTGAGAGTTGGTGAAAGGCGGAAGAATTTTGCAGAAAATTGCAAGCTGGGTAAAATTCTTACCTTCTTGTGTTTCCGGTGGCGCAACCCTGGTGTAAATCAGGCGTTGTTGTGATCTCAGGTTTCCAGCAGCACAGCCCAGAGCGAGGGCGGAGTTGGTTGGGTCTGGAGTGGTCCTCAGTAATGAGGTGATGGCTGGTGAGAAATAGGAAGAGTCCGGGTTGAAGTTTGCAAGCTGCGTGAAGTTTCTTTTAGCTTTTGTGCTTTGCGAGGTTGGGTTTCTGGCCGCACAGCCCCGATTGTGGGACCGGAGCCGAAGTGGGTCCCGGAGCCGGGTCCGAAGTGGGTCTCAATGACAAGGGGTGATAGTTAGGTAGTGAGAGGTGGGAAGAGTTTGGGGTTAATATATGCAAGCTGGGTATAGTTTCCAGCTTTCGTACTTTGTGATCTTGGCTTCCCGGTAGCACAACCCCAATACGGATCCAGATACGGGTCTGGACACGGGTCACTTGGTGATGGTGGTTACGGTTGGGGAGAGATGGGAAAAGGTAGATGAGGTAAGAGGAGGCGAGGAGATTTCAGGGTCGGAATTTGTGAGCTGGGGAAATTTTATAGGTTTCTGTGCTCTGTGATCTTGAGCTTCCGGGGCACAACCCCAAGGCGGGTCTGCTTGAGGACCGGGGTTACAGTTGGTGAGAGTAGGAAGGAGTGAGGGGAGCTTGGAAGGGTTCGAGTTTGAAATTTTAAACTGGGTGAAGATCTACCTTTCCGTGTTCGTGACCTTGAATTTCTGGCAGGATGACTCAGATGCAGGTCTAGACGCTGGTCTCGGTGATGGCGACACTTTCCGAAAGAGGTGGGAGGGGGTAGGGACAGGTGAGAGGAAGTAGGAAGGATTAGGGTTTGAGAATTACCTTTCAGTTCTTTGTGACGTTGCGTTTCCTAGCGCAACCCCGATACGGGTCTGGACACGGGGGTCCGGGGGGGGGGGGGGGGGGGGGGAGGGGGGGGTC
>Ga0247765_1000841_pt1 | contig 19479 bp, 18 predicted proteins | sample UWRJL106311C6_FD_179949 | JGI IMG/M metagenome (GOLD analysis project Ga0247765, IMG submission 179949) | Plant litter microbial communities from Arlington Agricultural Research Station in Wisconsin, United States - UWRJ-L106-311C-6 | ecosystem: Environmental > Terrestrial > Plant litter >... | reverse complement strand
AAAATACGCCGATAGCCGAGAAAAGTACCTAACCTTACTTAGATTGTCGGCGCGTGCGTCCAAGTCAAGGGCTGCGTGGGCGTCACTCTTTGGGACTTTTATGACCCCTTTAGCTGGGTTCCATATGTTTTCACCGGTGAGGGCGCCGCCGGTCTCTGGTTTGCCAACTTCACCACGCATCCCGCCTATGACGGAATCATTGAGGCTCTGACAAATAACACGTCGCCCGAGGGCAAAGGCAAGAATTGATGGAAATTGAGGGAAAAGGGTCCGGTCCTGGAAGAAGGTTGCTTAGGGCAGCTGTTTTGAATTTAATGTAAAAACAACGGATCTTCTACTTAATTACACATGTGGATAAAAGTTGCCGTGCTTCTGACAGATTATTCGCTTAAAGAGAAAGAAGTAAAAGTAACTAGATATAAAAGAGCGGAGACGGATTATAGGGCCCAGCTAGGTTTTGGATCATTCTGTGCTGTCTGGGCCCTTTGAACCCGGGCTCTCGGAACACAGCATCTGACTGAACTCAAGTGTACTGAACTGGACTGCATGTCATGAACAAACCCCCCCGTCTATCGGTATAAAATTGTATCTACTGCAGAATCTGGGACCTACGATTCTCGGTATTGTATGTTATACATGAAAAGAGGCTGAATAAGATCATATGACGCAAAACCCATCTAATTGAATACCTAAGTTAGGTAGTTTTGTGGTGGTTATCCTCGTCAATCTCTTCCAAGACTTAATATGGACGTCATAGCATACCTTACCTAGGTAGCCAACGCCCTATTTTTTTACCTTCACAACGCCTACCCATAAATGAGCCCAATCCAACAAAGCAAACCCATATGAGTGTCCCTTCCATTTTACACTTAAACTTGGACAACTCACTCAAGAAGCTGCTTCGTCGGCCTTATATACCCCGCAATCATTTGTGCGATGCTTGTCTGCCTCCTCAAAGTTATTCCCATCCCGGCATACTGCTGCTGTTGCTGCTGCTGCTGCTGCTGTTGCGTTCTCTCCTGCGGCGGTGTCCTGTCTCTCTCCCTCTTTCTCTCCGTCCCCTCAACCATACCATCCTCCATCCTCTCATCACGCGTGATCAATACGCCCATTCGTTTCGTATTGTTCGTCCTCCCCGCCAGTAAATCAACATTAACCTTTCTCTCTGTGCCACCACCACCTACTCCTGCTCCTCTATACCGGTGTGGCTTCAGATTTCCACTGCCACTGCCACTTCCACTGCCGCTGCCGCCGCCGCCGCCGTCGTTGCTGTGTTCGGAAAACTGTATCCCCAGCCCAACCCCAGGGGTGTAAGCACCATCCTCAACACAAACTTCTCTCAGTCCCAGAGCTCGGCCCCGCCGGACCAAGGTCTCAAACACCCGTTCGCGATCAGCGCGGTCCGTGGCTTCGGCATTGGCTATGAACCTCTCGTAATCGGAGAGTGGGGGAGGGAGACTCGAACTCGGACCTGGGCTCGTGCTAGTGCTCGGGTTCGACGGCTGAGTGGGTGCAGTAGTAGCAGAGTCGATTGCTCGGACAAAAGGAGGACGAGGAGAAAGCAGTGTGGCGGCAGGACTGAGGTCGGAAGAGGATAGGTTCTCCACATTGAAGAGGGTGCTGGTTTTGGTGACCCTTCTGAGGGTTTTGGGTTTGCTGTTCAAGGTTCTCGTGCCGAGGGCTTGAACACTGTCAGAAGTGATAACGGTGTCGGTGTCGGTTTCACGAATTCGGGCAAAATCTGGAGCATGGATGGTGTGTCTCGTCTCGGGTGCTTGTTGATATTGGGCAGTGGTGGCGGGAGTGGTTTTGGCGTCGACTGACATGGGGCGTCCCGATGGGTGGTGGATGGCGTTTCTTCTTCCCCCTGTGGAATGAGCGATCACGGGTATATTTCTTTTACCCAGGCCAGCCTTTGCCCGATTTGACATGGGCATGCGTAAGAAGTCGGCAGCGGCATGCTTGGGTTTGTAGGGGCCGCGGTTGCTGAGCGGTAGCTCCTCGGAGGCCGGGTTGAACGAAGGGGCCTGCGATGATTTGGAGAGCCATCTGAAATGGAGGCTCATCTTCTTTCTGATTCCGTCTTCGGGAGCCATATTGGTAGTTGGATTCCGCGGGTCTGCGGCGTGCGGATGCGGAAGGCCGGAGAGGTGCAAGGAGAACTGCCACCTCAAATTATTGGATCTGGTTCGATGTCATAGAGTTGGCTACCTGTAGTTGACGAGCGATTTTCACGGGTTGGTCCGGTTACTTAATGAGCCGGCGAAAGCCTTGATGACTCGGTGGCTTGACTTGGACTGCGACAGTGGACCGACGGTGGCGTCGAGTGGTGACCTCATCGGCGAATGCAAATTTGTGTGGTACACGACATTTCCCAGCTGTGTTGTGCAACCCCAGATCTAATCCGGACTCTCCGCGATCTTGGCCCGAGACGGGGAGCTGATGTCATCAAAGGTCAATGAAGGGTTGATTTGTCCTGCATGCCGTCAACCGTACCGCCTGGAGAACTGCCCGGTCCGGAGGTGTCTGGACTGTCTCAACCAGGTTGGATTAACTCCAGAGGGTCCTGCACTAAGGTTCTCAAGTAGTGGGGTTTCTAGTCATGTGCTGATTCGGATTGAGAGTCGCGCCTGCCACGTCCAGTCACGTCCAGTCCATTTTTTTCTAGTGGGAACGCTTCATTCGTGGCATGATCTGGGCCAAATTAACACGGCGTTAGAAATTCTGCACTTGAGATATAGGGAACAGCCGTTTCGGCAACCTGCCAGTCCTGGAGACGGTGACCAGGTTCAAAGGCGAAGCACCGGCCGTGCTGCCAGTCTGATGCCCCGGCCTGAAACGAGTCGGCAAGTTCCTCCTTAGCTGTTTTCTCCCATGCGACGTCTTAAGTTCGGGATGCGCGGAAAGAAACTTAGTGTTTTCGTTTCAGACCAGAGATTGGTCTAGTTGCTGATCGTCGACCTGACCTTGTCGAAGTCTCGGGCAACATAGAGCGTCGAATTTGCGTGCTCCGTCATTTTTACTGAGCTTTCTCAAATGGTCGTAATCGACAAGGGGTAGGATTCGCAGCAAGGCCAGTGCGGATGCTAGTAGACCCTTCAAAGCCAGTGGGTCTTCTCATATTAGACAAAGCTTCATCGAAAGCTAAATTAGATACCTGCAACTTGCCGGATGGTGATTGGCGGGCAGTCGAGCCGCGTGGCAGGTCGTCTGGCAACATCTAACTCCTGCCCAGAACTTGCGGTACACGTGAGCCGCTGAAGGAGAGCTTCCATCCCTCATTGGTGGCGATAGATAGTGCTTTGCAAGAGGGCCCCCACTGATAAACAAAACGGAGAATGGTCCCCCACTCCCCACGCCAAACACAGGCAGCTACCGACGAGATGTGACTGGCCCCAACACGCCCTCCTCCGGTTTGGACGCCTCATCTATCTCGACACCCCTCTTCGCTGATATGAAGAATGTGGCATCAAAGCGCTGTATGGTATTCAAGTACTCTCTGGCCAGCTCACTTTCAGGGAAGGCACCCCCCGAGGTTGCCACATGTTGGAACCCCACGTGAGAGCCAGGTAGCTTCCGCACACGACCCACGGTTGGAGTGACAAATGACATGCGAACGCGGACGGAACATGTTCAACAGGTGATATTCCTCCATGAAAGCGCGCTGCCCAGCTGCCGAGTGATATGGGTGAAGCCCGGTCCTGTGTCGATCTTTGTCGGTGATACGATGTACTTCGACTCCCGGACGACGAACCCTTGCCACCGCAGGAGAATGATGACCTTTCCGGTCTCCGCGGCTTTGTGCTCTACGGAATCGGTGGTGTGGGCAAATTCATCTCATCTTCGTCTCAGGCCAAGGCGTCTAGCAGGCACCTCGATGGCCCCACGCTGTTGTAATGGAAAATATTCCCAGGCAACCTCCCAATTCCATTGAACCGAGAAACTCAGAACAGTGGACGCCTAGTTCATCCACCAACGACAATCGATGGTCTGTGACGATGAATCTCAAAACAGTGTTGGCTGTTAGTCGGTCAGTCGATCTTCCCTCCCGCAGCTCAGGTCCTTCCTGATCCTAGTCTCTATGTTATGACGCGTCTGTTGCCTATGGGCTAATCGCGGCATCAGCCTCTAACTCATTCGCACCTGACCAAACGGGGGCTTTTTTTTTTTTTTTTTTTGGTGGATTGGAAGGGAGCGGCAATTCTATGGTAGGGGGATAGCCGTGAGGTTCCCTTGGGCATCAAAGTGTGCCGCCAAAATCAGGCAATGATATCATCAGGCTGTCCGCAGGCAGCACGGGGACGATGTGCCTTTGGCCAGTTGGCATGGTATGAGTCAACACGACGACGTTCCGAAAAAAAGTAGGGCGAACACTATCACTTCGTTTCACTGTCATTGGTGACACCAGATCACAACATGCAGTTTTATCTGCAGTGTCACATGAAAGCTTTGGCACAATCTAGCATAACAGCCGCCCATTGGTGCCAACCCCACCAGAGAAAAATGTCGAGTTTCCAGGCATTTCTACGAATGCAGAAGATGTGAGGGGGGGGGGGGGGGGTTAGATGTGCGGGTGAAGCTGAGATAAGAGCTTAACATCGTCGTGTCCTTGGTGTCTAGGCCTGACCGCACCAGTCCATCAGCGCATCTTCCTCAGTTCACTGTGATGGGCTCGAGGCAGAAGTCATAAACATAACAATGTACTGATTTCACTTTCTTCCTCTCATCTGTCGACGTAATAAAACTGACCAAACCTCAGACAGACCTAGTTTTTGCAAGAATTCATCATGGCACTGGCATCTGCACCCCCGCCACCAGACACATGTCGTGACTGCGGGAGCTCCGAGCTTTCCAAACACATAGCCAGCCCTTGGAATCGAAAGGGGAACCAAAATCGACCATATTATAAATGTTGGAAATGCAACAGATTTCTGTGCTTCGGAGACTCTGCAGGCATGGATCCCAACAATCGACCCTGCTACTGCGATCTCCCAAGCAGGGTGCAGATCTCAGGCCCAGGTGCCCGTGTCTCTTTGGGCGTGCATTTTGTTTGTAGCTATGGAACCTGCGATTTTTACGAGGAATTGGAGGGTGAAGGGGGGGGGCAGGCGACGGCGAGGGATGAGGGTATGATGGAGATGTTGACTCGACAGAGTGTTCGTGTCCCTTTGTAGGTAGTTGAGGTATCGATGGAGATGGGTGAAAATCGAACTCAAGTCCACCCTTAGGCACTCGAGCCGGGTCGAGAAATGACCTACAAGTATCGCGTCGGGCACAGAACAGCGGAATCGGGGAACCGGACTTTGCACCAGTGGCGATTTCCGTTTCGGGGACACACAAGGCTGGCGGCAAGAGCGTTTGACGGTGCATTAGCTCGGCTTTTTGGCCAATGGAGAGCACATGAGACCTCGGGCTTGCAGGTGATCTAGCCGCCGTCGCGAGAAAAAAAAACATGTCTCGGAGATATGCAACGCGAGCTGAAAAGATCCCCGCACTTTTGGTCTTGTGGCTTCGGTCGACGTGTCTGCCTCACCTGCCTGGGAGTATAAAGACTGCATCTGAGTGAGAATGGAGCCGTTTTCTGCCCTCGGACTTGCATGTAACATTGTCCAATTTGTGGACTTTTCTTGCAAACTCTTCTCAAGCACCAGCGCCATTTACCGCTCCGCCTCTGGAGCTGCGCCGGCTGTGAGGGATGCGACGGCTATTGCCCGCACCCTCCACGACCTCTCGTCGCGCCTTGTTGCGCAGACCGCAGCAGCTGGCCAAGATGAGTCCATGAATGGCCTCCTGAACGAGCTCGCTTCAAACTGCCGAGATGCCTCGGCCGAACTGATCTCTGCCCTCGACGGCCTTCGTGCCCGAACAACCAATTCGCAATGGTCATCTTTCAAAGCCGCACTTCTCACCATCATGAAGTCGGACCAAATCAAGAAGCTGGAGGAGCGATTAGAACTGTACAGACGCCAAGTAATCATGGCTCTAGAGATACTGCAGAGGTAAGTCAGCCGAACACAGCCAGATGGCATCCGAACAACCAAGCTGAAGGTGTTCGCAGTGAGCAGCAGTCAGCAGTGTTGAGGAAACTCAACGGCCTGTACGAAGCGAATAGTCGAATGCGTGCCGACATGGCATATCAGATCAGCGACGTTCGGGCGTCCATTTTGGACGCTGTGGCAAGAATCAGGGATGAACTCGCACGCCAAGACCTGCAAACCGTCCTGGGAAGCAAACATGTGAACGAGGAAGACTTCTTTAGCGGCTTGCGGGATAGGCGACCAGTTGATATTGAGCCCCTTGTTGGATCCTTGTCCAGCAACGCCAGGGCCGGTTCGCAAATTTCTGTCTCGTTACGCCTGCTCAAGACACTTCGCTTCAATTCGATGACCTTTCGATACTCCAAAGTCGCGGGCGCTCACAACAACACATTTGAGTGGATGTTCCACAATACCTTTAGGCATTGGCTCACCTCTGAGCACCCAATCTTCTGGATCAGCGGAAAGCCGGGCAGCGGGAAGAGCACTCTCATCAAGTTCCTTATCGACCATCCAGACATCCCGAGTTACCTTACACACCAGGCGAGCGGTGCCAAGATGATTATGGCCAGCTATTTCTTCTGGATCAATGGGACCGAGATGCAAAAGTCGCAGGAGGGACTGCTCCGGTCATTGCTCTACGACCTCCTCCGACAAGCACCCCACTTGATCCGCTTCACCCTTCCCGACCAAGCACAGCTGCTAGATATGGGTTATAGCGAGGACCAACTGCCGCCCTGGGAAAGACACCAACTGTTGCAAAGCTTCAGAAAACTGCTCCATAGCGGCATCACTAGGTCGGGATCGCGGGTTTGCATCTTTATCGACGGTTTGGACGAGTATGAGGGGGAGCACGAAGAGTTGATCCATATCGTCAGAGACATGGCTCATGCAGGTGTGAAGCTGTGCATTTCCAGTAGGCCATGGAACATCTTCGAGCATGCCTTTGGCAACGACGTGGTGCACAAGCTGTATCTCGAACACTTCAATAGGCCTGATATCGAGATGTACGTCAGGGACAAGCTCCAGAGCCGGCCGGATTTTCAAGCCATGTGCGCAAGACACTTGGAAGCTGATCAGCTGATTCTCGAGATAATCGACAAAGCCCGTGGTGTCTTCCTCTGGGTTTACTTGGTGGTGCGGTCGCTAATTCAGGGACTTCTCAACTGGGATCGGATCGAGGATTTGCAACGCCGTATCCGGGCGTTTCCTTCGGACCTCGACGAGTTTTTCAGCCACATCTTGGAGTCTCTTGATGGCGCGTATCGAGTTCAGACTGCGAGGCTTTTTCAGGTTTCCATTGCCGCCCCACGACCGCTTACGCTACTCAACTACTGGTATATCGACCTGGACGAGGTGGAAGAGAACTTTCTGTCCAGGATGTCTAATTCCGCGTTAGATCCCCAAGAGATGGCGGCCAGGCAAGAGGAGATGAGCAAGCGACTGAACGGCAGATTCAAGGGTCTCCTTGAAGTCACGACGATGCCCTATGAAGAGCCGCCGTATTGCCATCGCGTCGATTTTCTTCATCGAACTGTCAAGGACTTCCTCCGAACTACAGCAGTGCAGAAGCAGCTGACGACGTGGAGTATGTTGCAAAGACAGGACTCGGTGGTGGAATATGGCCGGCCGCCTGCCCGGAGATCCCAGTTCGATCCCTACCAAACGCTCTGCAAATCCAGCCTGGCAATGCTCAAATCCGCCCCTGTCAAGTACGGCTTTCTCCGTGGCCCGGGCCCGACTATGGATCTGATTGTCGACATGTTTTTTGCTGCCCAGCAGTACGAGATGGCCAATGGGGCAAGTCTCGGGCATTTGCTGGATGCACTACAGGGGGTCATCTTGCAGCGTATCCAGGAATATCCTACTCAACAACCGGGCTACCCATGGACCAACTGGGGCTCCTCCAACCTTCTCGCCTACGCAGTTAAGTGGAATCTTCTTCTCTACGTCCGCGACCAGCTCGATGCCAAACCCCCATCAAGCAGCCAGAAGTCATGTCTCCTCAACGATGCATTACGAGGCCGGTTCCACCGGAATGGAGAGGCCAAGTTAGGGCCTAACCCACAAATGATCGAACTCATCCTCAAGAAAGGACCGCATGTCACTCTGGATGAAAAGGATCATTGCTTCGCCATGCTTCCCCTCCCCTTCAATATGCAAATCCCGAACTCCTTTGCCTCGATGAACCCCGTTGTGCAAAATAATGCCCCGGCCCCCGAAATGTACGAGGGGTTGTACGGTTCCTTGATGCTCCTAGTCACGCACGATGCACTGCGCTTGAAACCGGATAGTCAGGTGTGGCAGAAACTGGGGGCACTGATGTCACGCGAAGAAGTGGCCTCGCTTCAGAGGACACAGCAGATCCAGGCGATGCGCAAGAGCTGGAACCCGCTAAGGAGGTGGTTTTCAAGGACGGGGTCTAGAGGGGAGTCTTCAGGGCAAAGTGTAAGATAATACGAGAGGAGATATCGATTGGGTATAGTGGATTCAAGGGACCAATTCTAGCGAAATCTACAATACTAGGTGCGTATTGGCGAGGTGCATGAAACCTGTCGGCGGCTAACAGACGCGGTTGAGTCGGGTGATAGTATCTCATCGAGTTGGGTAAGTCAGGCTACCTAGTTGCGTATAGTCTTGGATGAGAAGGCCCCGGGTACACTGGAGGAGGATTCCATAGCATGCTATGTTATTGGAAGAGGGGCCAAATCGCGTTCTTTTGTATCAAAGACGGGAACTTTCAAACCATATGCTGCGGGTGACAAGAGCACAGTTGTGGCACAATTCTGCAGAGGAATCCTGCTGTGTCGCGGAGATGGTGTGAAGGGTCGGGAAAAGGTAGGTAGGTATACCAACAAAGTCAAGTCCCGCTAACGTGCGTGATAAGCGAGCGGATCATCTAAGCGAGTGGATCAATTTCCATCACCCTACCACAACTATCCTCAACTACACAACCACAATACTAGGAAACTTCTATAATTGAATCAGAAACAGATGAATCAGACGATTCTGCAGCTTCCTTGCACGTGCGTACATTATGGCCAGGCTTGCCGCATACACCACAACACTGAATCTTCGTACGAGACCCCCCTGCACCACCACCATTTCGACGTCCTTCCTAAGCCAGCTACTCACCCACAGCCTTCTGATCCAGTAGATTCTGTGCCTCTTGTACAGTAAGTGATCCTCCAAACCGTACACGTGTTTTTTTAGCTCTCCGTCGCTTACTAAGGCCCTTATTAGCCTTACGTAGTACCAAGACCTCTGTACGGAGAAAAGCCACCTCGTATATAACCGCCATCGTACCTTTAGCCAATTAGTTTATAGCAATTAATATAGGTGTTGGAGAGCTGCCTTGATAATTGGAAATTCGATTTTTAATAAGCGTTAATTGTAAGGTAGCCTCTCGAGGGTTGTGTGGCGTTTGGGAAACCCAAGGTAGTATTATGGTTAGGCTTAAGGCTAGGGGTATTGGAGTTTAAATAAATATATCCAGTTTGGATATTACCCTCTCTAGGTTGTACAGTACAAGGCTAGCTCCGGCAAACCCCCCCTAGATGTTATTTTTTGTAATTAAAGCAAAAAACGCCTCTTTAAACGCATAGAGAAATTCCAACTTGTTAATATATATAATATTCATCCGTATTAACTGCTCAATTTGGCAACTATACGCCTTTTTTAACGGTGAAAAACAACCAACATCTAATGGTTAAAGTAGGTACGAGGAGTGAGGAGGCATATAAAACGTAATAATATTATACTCCTTATAATAATTTTCAAATTCCTTAAAGTAGTGGTTATTGTGGCCGTTAAGAATTAGTAGCCGGTATATACCCTTTATATAAAATATTGTATAGAAATCGAAATACCGAATCCAATCTATACCTTTCTTATTAGTAATCCAGCCATTATCGGTTATTACAATACGCCAAGCAGCTGGGAGGTTACACTCTTAATACCAGTTGGCAAGGTAATATCGCCCAGCCAGGATAATAAATAGCAGGATGGCCCAACCTAAAGCATTTACCCCTTAGATAACTGTTGCCCATTCTCGATTACCGGGCTGGGCCTATTTAGCCCTGCTGCTGCGGCCGTCTGAGGTAGTAACTACTATAGTAGCGATAATAATGCCCATCATAAAGCCAGTTTCGTTAAAATTATACGAATCGTCATCAAGGATGCCGTATTTAACCTTAACGTTATATACAAGGGCAAACCACTCGCAAATAATCTTCGGATCTTCGCATTTAGCCCTCTAGTAGTCGTATTTACGCGTAAAACGCATCCGAAGTTCCAATTAGCGCTTAATAAAATTGTAAGCCCATCGTACGCCAACAGGGGGCGCGTCGCGTTCGCGTAATAATCAATTAGCCATATCTTCCACGTATAAGAGCCGGGGATAAAATACGCGTACGCATAGCTCAAGTATATATTGAACAATCGTTTTCTCTTCCAAATCCGTGAGTTTACGCGAATTAGCTAGAGTATCGCATCGTAAAGGCGTACCAGAATGTCGGCGGTAAAGGGTAGTATAAGGCACTGTATAGATTTTAAATGCAGCTCGAAGACTTAGTTTAGAGTCATTTTTACAAGCCTCAAGGGCAATAACCAATTTGGCTTCCATTGAAGGCAAAGACATGTTGTATGGTAGAAGAAAAGTAGAGTTGCAGATAAAAGGTCGCGTTGTGTGAGAAATTTGATCCACTCGCTTAGATGATCCGCTCGCTTATCACGCACGTTAAGCGCACCAAACTAACTCGTTGTTGTCCAACAAACCTTCTCGGAGAGTCGGCATCATGCGTCGGTGGCTGTCCAACAAATAGCTTGGCATCTGCACAACTCGGTCGTCAAGTAGGTTATCCTCCCAATAGAGAGAAGCCAAGTCCGCCAACTTGCAGTGCAGCGCAGGAGCGCCCTTCCCTAATACAGTTCGCTTCCAAAACTTGTTGCCTTGAGGGAAATTCACGCGGCTCAAGCCGCGAGTGTGATGTCTGGTCCAGTCTGGTTGGATGAATTGTCGCTGCATTGAAGTGGCACAGATAGAGTCTACCTACCTACCTTGACTTAACTCAACTTGCAGACGGTCCGTGCCGTATATGAGTTTCAATGGATCCAGGTTACGCGAAACAGGGGCGGGGACGGGGACGCAGGCGAGCATGTGCGTGACCACATGCCAACCAACATATCGCGATGGTGTGTGTATGTGTGTGTAACATTCGAGCCTTACCTTGTATGGTGAAAAACACCGACGACAGGACAAGTCAAGCGGAGGTTATGCGTCTGGTGTTTGCCGACGTGCACTGGATAGTCAGTTAGTCACACGTGCAGTTGGTCAGTTGGTCAGTTAGTCAGTTAGTAGCGGGATAGAATAGGTGACTGGACTGGATGGGATCGACCACCCCCGCGTTAGGTATCTCTCTCCGCTTCAATGCTTGGCTGCTTGGCTGCTTCAATGCAATGCCGTGCTAAGGGTATTCCTACGCACACACGGAGGAGAGATAAGTTCTGTTTGAGAAGAAAGTCTGGGACTAGACTGGACTAGGATCCAGGTCAAGTATACGCCCCTATCTTCCCGTCAACTTGTCAAGGGCTGCAGAATAAGACCAGACTAGACCAGACCTGAGACAAGAAGAGGGGAAAAGAAAGGAAAAGTTATAGCCCCGGTTCTCGACACACGCCCCCTTGGCCCAACTGGCCCAACTGGCCCAACTGGCCCAACATGACTGAACCTGAATGATATCAAATCCTGGATGAGAGGTCCTGGATGCTATTGATTGCGGATTTCGCTTGACTGCTTGGCGCTGCAAATCTACCTCAGTGCTGCCTCCTGAGCTCGCATCAAGAGGAATGTGAATTCATCGTGATGTGACTGGACTAATCCATGTCCGGCGTCGCAACTACGACGCCCGTGCGTGTGGTTGGGCACAGGTGCACTGGGCACTGGGGGTGAGGGATTATACCTTGACTTGACTTTGAATTGCAAGTTGAGGTCTGGCGCTTCGTCAGGTCTTGCTAGGCAAGGTACTGCCATGTGTTTGGGCTAGGCAACTTGTATAAGTTTTGTCCTACCCCAGCTTTGTGCTTCGATTTCTGATAGTTCTAGTCTACAAACACCTTGCCACCTCAGCATATCACCTTCACTCTCCTCCCCCAGTCAACCTCAGCTCATCCCATCACGAACACAGCGTTTGTCGTGAGCTCCACCAATCATAAAATGAAACAACAAAAACTTAAACCCTCCCGGGCCCCTGTCCCTGCCGTGAGAGAGCTATCCCAACAATACGGCGGTCACCACTCCGGCTCCTGGGTGTCTCTGCTCCCTTCCTCTGTTATTCCCTACATTCAACTATCCCGACTCAGTCCTCCTGCGGGGTTATTTTTGATTTTCTTTCCCCACTTCTTTGGGGTTCTCTTGTCCGCTATTCGCTTCTCCCACCTCTCCTCTTCCGTAGAAGAATCCCCCTCTGGGTCGTCGTCTTCCTCCTACCCTGCTGCTACTCCCAGCACCCTGTCTACGCTAGCAGTCCTCTTTCTCGGATCATTCTTCTTCTCCAATGCCGCGCACGCATGGAACGATCTCGTCGATTCTCCACTCGACGCCCTCGTCGAACGAACAAAATCTCGACCGATTCCACGGGGGGCGATTTCTGCGATAGGAGCATTGGTATTTACATTAAGTCAGGGGATCGGTGCCGCGCTTGTCCTCTGGCTCTTCTTACCGAGTGGGGCGGCGGGGTATGCTCTTGTGAATATCGCGGCGACGGTATATTACCCTTGGGCGAAACGACATACGAACTTCGCTCAGGTGGTTTTGGGTTTCTGTTTGGCCTGGGGCGTGGTTATGGGCATGGTGGGAATGGGTATGGAACCCTTTGTCGTGCAGTTCAAGGGTTGGAATGTACCAGGGCTGGGGTTGGGGTTGGGTTCGCCTGCACAGGATATGAAAGGAACATCAGGAACATTTGGTCTGGATATATATGATATGCATGTGCATATCGACATTGCAGCGATGGGGTTATTTCTGGCCTGTGTGTTGTGGACGGTGATATATGATACGATTTACGCGCATCAGGATGTCAGCGACGACGTCAAGCTCGGGTTGAAGAGCACGGCGGTACTGTTCCGGTCGTGGACAAAACCAGTGTTGTGGGTGTTGTTGGTTACCATGCTGGGGTTGTTAGGACTGTGCGGAGCTGTGGTGGGCATGAGCTGGTTGTACTTTGTCATTTGTCTTTCCGGTTGCGCGCTGTCACTCGGCGCTATGATCTTGCATGTCGATCTCAAGGACACGGCAAGCTGTTGGTGGTGGTTTCGTTATGGTTTTTGGCTGGCTGGCTCGTCGATGGCAGGAGGTCTTGGAGCCGAGTACGCCGTACGGTTGTGGCTGTGAATGGGGTTACGCGAGACAATAATGCGGCGCGGGGACCACACATGAATCAAACCTACCTACCTACCTTACAATACGCGCTTGAACTCAAGGTCCGTCACTCCGCCCGTCTTACTGTCATCACCAAAAAAAATCGGATACGTCTTCTCCTGTCATCACTTTGATTAACAACAATCCATGATGAATTCGTACGATGATCGACAAAAATCACTTCAAGACGTGTTGGTAAGGAGAAGTGGCTTTATCCCAAAGTGGAAGGTGGTTTTGACCGCAGCGGAACAGTACGGGCAGTTTCAGCTTGAATGAAACCACGGGCTGGTTGACGCTCGGGGAAGTGGGAATAAGCTTTATATCTTGTTTAACACAAATGCAGCCAGCCTTGAGAATAACACACGAATAACACAGTCGCCAAGATCGGATAGAGTATGCACCTCAGCTGACAAAGTGCGATCTGGCAACCACGAGATCCGATTGCGGGGAGGCTGAAGGGGGTATAATCCCCCGATCCAAGTTATATGTCTGCCTTGCCATAATAACGTCAAAAATATACTGAAACGTGGCTGCATTGATCCCTTTGTGTTGTGGAACCCTTGGGATCCTGACATGCACAAATCCAGTATAACAGCGGCGAAGAAGCTTTAAAGTGTGGGAGGACAAACAAATGCGACCAATTTCCGGGTTTTGCTAACATTTCTCCCCAATGAGGCAGCTTGGGGTCCGTATGGTGTGCCCCCCGGCATTGTCAAAGACCGAATGCTCCAGCGGAACGGCAATCGGTTATAAGCTTTCAGGTCCATGTTTGCTCCCGTTGTTGCTTTGCGCCGTTCGTATTGGTTCATCCAGAAAGTAAGCGATAGCACCTGCCCAATCCAACGGGTCAATGACGGCGATCTTGGCGGCATAGGGCAGCTGCAAATCAAATCACTCCCGAATATTGCAATGCATTGGTTGGCTCCCGCAAAGGAGAGAATTGCCGGCGGCGCATGGAAATAACATCGCCTCAGGAGTCAGACCCATACAACGGTCCTCCCCCTCAGCCTCTGTACCACGTCGTTGGCTGAAGTGCCCGTCACAGTTTTTATTTGATTGTTGCACCAGGCAGCACCGAGTCTGGTAGGAACGCAGGATGAACCGTAGATAAGAAAAATGAATGCCCCCGCGGTTTTCGCTGGCGGGTTGACCCTGTTTTTGCCCTCCGCATATGTGCTCTCTCTGTCGCTCTTTCCCTGACAATGGTTCGTCCCATTTTCCTCACTGCTGCCCTCGCAGCGTTAGTTCAGTCGCGGTCCACCGTGCTCGAGTCGCTTCCTGTCAAACCGCGCGAGTGGACGCGCCTCCAGGATGCACCCGCCGACCATCCGTTGAGGTTGCGAATTGCCCTGGCCCAGCCCAACGCGGCATTGTTCGAGAGGACACTCTACGAGATCTCGGACCCTTCGCACCCGAATTATGGCCGCCATCTCTCTCGCCGCGCTTTGGCTGACCTAATGGCACCGCGTGCTGAGTCCACCTCGGCAGTCCGCAATTGGCTTCGCGATGCAGGAATTCCAGATTCCCAAGTTCATGAAGACGGAGAGTGGATCAACCTTCGTCTCACCGTCCGCGAGGCGTCAACGCTTCTGGATGCCAACTTTGGCGTCTGGGGCCACCGAGGAACCACGGTCAAAAAAGTCCGCGCTCTTAAATACTCAGTCCCTGAGGAAATTGCCGAGCATATTACCACTGTGATTCCCGTTGTGAAGTTTGGCCAGATCCGCGCCCAGCGCAGCCAAATTCTTGATGTTACCGAGGCACCCGAGGACACCTCGATCAAGGTTGCTGCAGAGATTCCGCCGCAAACTCTCGACGTGGCGGCCTGCAATGTTACTATCACGCCGCAATGCCTCAGGGCTCTTTACAAAGTCGGCAACTACGAAGCTAATCCGAGCAAACCGAGTCTGTTCGGCGTGGCTGGGTTTCTCGAGCAATGGGCCAAACACGACCAATTGGAACTGTTCACACAAAAATATGCACCCTATGCCGCTGATGCGAACTTTAGCGAGGTCTTGATCAACGGCGGCTTGAACAAGCAGGGCATGCAGCCCGAGAGTGATGTTGAGGCCAACCTGGACATCCAGTACGCCATCGCCATGGCCTACAAGTCTCCCGTCACGTACTACAGCACGGGCGGTAGAGGCGAATTGGTGCCTGATCTAAGGTGAGTCAATTGGTTCAACAAGTCTGTTGTGGATGTATTGCCCTGACATTCCCCAGCCAGCCGAATCCCGACAAGAACTCCAACGAGCCCTATGTTGAGTTCTTTGACCATTTGCTCAAGCTTGAGGACTCTAAGCTTCCACATACGCTCACGACATCTTACGGCGAAGATGAACAATCTGTCCCCCGCGCCTATGCGGAGAAGGTCTGCCAGATGATTGCTCAGCTTGGAGCTCGTGGAGTGTCTGTCATCTTTGCTTCTGGAGAGTTAGTTTCCATGTTCCCCTTGTCTTGAGACGCAACTAACCTTACGACAGCACCGGCCCGGGCTCCAATTGCCAGACCAATGATGGGAAGAACACAACCCGCTTCAACCCCATCTTTCCCGCCTCCTGCCCGTTTGTCACTTCAGTTGGCGGCACCAGTTTTGTCCAACCAGAGCACGCCGTCTCTTTCTCCTCCGGTGGCTTCTCTGAGATATGGAAACGACCAAAGTATCAAGATGAGGCGGTGACAGGCTACCTCTTGCAACTCGGAGACCGTTGGAAGGGCTTGTACAACCCCGAGGGCCGAGGCTTCCCGGATGTTTCTGCTCAAGGATACAATTACCATGTTTTCTCAAGAAACAGGGACTTACTCATTGGCGGCACCAGTGCTTCAGCACCGACATTTGCATCCATAATAAGTCTTCTCAACAACGCCCGGCTCGTCCAGGATCTGCCACCGCTGGGATTCTTGAACCCCTGGCTGTACTCGCCAGTGGCCAAGGCGGGTGCATTGACGGATATTGTTCATGGAGGGAGCACCGGGTGCACTGGTCATGACATTTACACCAACCTGACGTCAGCATTTGTTCCCTATGCGAGCTGGAATGCTACTAAAGGGTGGGATCCCGTCACGGGGCTGGGCACGCCGCTGTTTGACAAGATGATGAAGTTGAGCGCACCGGGTAGCGAATTGCCGCATATCACACGGCGTAAAACTAGACTTTAGTTCTTTAAGTTGTATAATTGGAGTTTGGACATGTTCGGGGGCCTCTTTGGTCATTATCTTTGTTTCCTCCATTCCCAGTCTCCGTGGATGTTCGCTGCTTCAGCTCGCTTCAGTGTAACAGACAGCTGCCAACAACCCTGGAGCCAAGGTCTCGGCGATGGGTTTATCTATCCAAATATCTTGACGTACTTGCCCCAGATGATTGACGGTATCTGTGGGCCATATTAGTACTTGGGGAGAGCAGGGTGTTACTTGGATTCTTGCAAGTGAAGCGAGTCAGATGGAAAACAGGGTCTGGCTAATGCCTGATCTCCATCGGCATCATATGTTGAACTCAGCGGTGTAGCTACTAGCTAGAATTTATTTGTAGATGCCGTATATGAGTCGTCGGATCCGTGTACCTTGGTGATACCAAGTTGGCATTGCAATCGCTTTTTGACTTTCCAGCCAAGTACGGTTGAGTTCCCCCCATACCTATCTGTGCATGATTCTGAGCCGCTCCTGAGCTAGAGGAGCTAGCCTGCACAGCTAGCCTGCAGAGCCATCAAATGTGGCCCAATTTTGGACGCTCGACTAAAGTTGCTATTTGATAATAACGGTACGCTTCTTAATTTACATCAACCATGCTACATTGGGTGTGATCACATCAGTAGTAGCTTTAATGCTACATAGGATTTTGTTGGCATGTATTGAACTGGGTTAACCACACATAACACCACACAAAACAGACCACACCCCAAGCCAGTATTGCAGCCTGGACGTTTGACTGTATGTAGTGAGGCGAACTACTTGTAAGGTGGCTGCAGAATTGTTTGATTTATCAGTTTCCGATTAAGTAGTCGTCGTACCCTAGCGTTGTGGTTGTGTAATTGAGGATAACGGTGGTAGGGTAGTAAAAAGTGCGGCGCTCGCTTGTGTGCGGTGTTCGCTTATCACGTACGTTATGGTTATAACTGCGTGTTGAAATATAAGAGGTGTCTCGCAAGCTATAAGGCTCAAGTCCCAGTAGTTACGGGGAAGTAGTAGCATGTCTGCAGCTCTTACCAGTCGGACCAAATAGTTATGTTGGTAACAGCACTGAGGGGTTCTGCATTTATAGGGGATAGCCCTTTGTTGTAGCTGCCTCCTTAACTACCTACTAATTACCTAGGTACCCATATCCGCACCGAACCAAATACAGAGTCACGCACGGCAGCGGGCATTTCCCTGCTGGTATGCGGTTTCCGATCGGGATTTTTTCTCTTGGCCATTAGACAGGATAGCCAATCTCCCAGTCCTCTTCGGCCTCGGCAAATGCCACCCAAAATGCTTGCTCAGGTTCCGAATCACCTTCCAGCTCGGTAGAGAAGTCATTACCCATGGACAAAACGGCCATGTTTTCGGGCTCCTTGCTCTCACCATCGTTCTGCCCGTCCTTGAACCCTCCAGAGCTCCAGATGGCTTTGAGTTGCAGCGGCATATAATATGAAATCGCGGGATTAACCCTCTCGTTTTCTGCAACGCGAATGTATCTGGCATCCAAGAGTTGATACCGAGCCGCCCAAACACTCCGGCCCGGAAAGGTCTGTCGGGTGGAGTTACTGTAGGATCTAGCGATATTCCCAGTTCCGCCAAGAGGGATGTTGAGGAGGGTCATGATCTCCGCGACTACGCCAGCCTCGGCTGACATGTCGCTCTTATTCCATGAGAAGCTCGTGCAGTCTTCGAGCTCATATAGACCAGTGACCATCCATATCTTGGGCCACCACTTGAACCTGCTTAGCTTCTTCAGCACGTATTCATGCGTCGATATCGATAGCCACTTTTGAACTGTTTCGAATGTCGAATTCACGGCGAGGACTTTCTCCGAGAGAAATTTCTGTGGGCTGGCGCATTTTCCGATAGTGTAAGCTTGTGTCAAGTTAAAAGCATAGAGGTTTCAGGGAGAAGTCACGGTCGATGGGAATACAATACAAAACAGACTCACTTCTTCAAGGTAATGCGTCTGCATTTCTTGGTGGCAATGCTGCGTTTCATTTCCTGAGTTTGGGAAAGCCCAGCGTTGACCAAGTCAATCGCCGAGAGGGAGAGCCCGGCTTCTTCCAGGGACGAAGTCGAATAGCAGAAATCGGTCCTCAGTTGCACGTCGGCCCATGATTCAAGTTCATCTTCCCTGCAACGCAGTCAGAGGAGCTCAGGGTTTTGCCAACTTTAAATATCCTGATAGATCATGATCTTAGTGAGCTGGACTGGAATTACCCTAGAGGCTTCGGCATGCGACAATAATGCCCGTGGTTGGGCGTTGCGTAGCTGCCAAACACGAGATGGCCAAGGGCCAGGTCTTGAGGTGAACAGCCATCGGAGTAGAGGAAAAAAGTGTGATCGTCATTTCTAGGCATCTTCTTGTCATGAGATTCAAGGCGGCGATGTTGTCGCAGAGGAAAAGGCACTCGCAGAACAGAGTTGGAAACGGCTGGGAGCGGCGACAACCAGCAGATTTTTAATGCCACCTGCAGTCCTAACAGCCACAGAAGAGGAGAGCAGAGAGGCGCCATGAGAGGCCAATGAGATGGGTCTGACAATGGTTGCACCACATCTGGAGCTAACCTGTTTGTGATCAACATGAATCTAGCCCCCTCGACTCCGACTTGGCGCATCTTAAGGAATGAAGCCAATTGGCAACCCATGGCAAGTCTTTCACAAGCTAAAGCGGATTGGTCACCCGAGCAGCGAGTGGCGGTGTGTTCTCGGGGTTACGAGGGGTGAGATGAACCTGGAATATACAACACCTCAGGGAGCAGGCCGGCCCTTCAGCATTGTATACAGAGGTAGCTTCCGGGCCTCTGATACATCGGCTTCCCCCCTCAACCAAAAAAAAAAAAAAAAGAG
>Ga0247765_1000840_pt1 | contig 19494 bp, 20 predicted proteins | sample UWRJL106311C6_FD_179949 | JGI IMG/M metagenome (GOLD analysis project Ga0247765, IMG submission 179949) | Plant litter microbial communities from Arlington Agricultural Research Station in Wisconsin, United States - UWRJ-L106-311C-6 | ecosystem: Environmental > Terrestrial > Plant litter >... | reverse complement strand
GCTCCTAGATGGAGGCGCCGCTGGAGTCAACACCCGGAGGGGAAAAAAAATAGAAAAAAAGAGTGCTTCACTTCTAGGGTTACGAGGGTCCGTGGTCCGTGGTGCGTGGTGCGTGGTGCGTGGTGCGTGGTGCGGGGGCGAGTCGGGGGTATTTTAGGGTGGAATACTCCGTCACAGAAATTTACTCGTCAAGCTCAAACTTTAGAGAAAATAAATGCAAGTGCTGGCTTGCTATGGATATATATCCGTCGTGAAATTTACGAGACAATTACACATAGTTTTGGAATCGAAATGGGGAAAAGAGCATCCATTGCTTGCACTTTTTTTTCTTTCTTTTAGATAGAGTTTGGTCTTTGCTAACATGGTGTTTTCAGGCTCTTTCCCCTTCCCCACATCCCAACGATTTCTCGCGTTACACCTTACACACCTTGAATTATACCCACGTTAGTAATGCAACCTAACGACACGTTTCACGCTGCACTTACTTGGATACGAAATAGGTAGGTCGGTCAAAGTACTCAGTTATCACAAACACAAGTGCCCAACAAATTGCAATGTCCCGACCGCTGACCGCACGCAGATCGGCATCTGCGGACGCAGCAGCTCGTTCCCAGCAAACACGTCAGTCCGCCCGTGCTTTGGCCGCAAGTCGCATCGCAAGGGCCACGCTTTTCTAGCTCTGCTTCGCTGAGAGGCGCGGCGGGCGTGGCGGCGGCCATGGCGAGAGCGGCGGCCTGGACGAAGACAAGGATGGCCTTGGTGTACATCATTTTGAAGAGTGTTTTGGGGGGGGTTGTTATGCCTTTTTTGAAAAAAGTTGCAAAAGTTGTAAGTTGTTGGTTGATTGACAGATTGTTTCCTCAGGCGATGCAAACACTTCTTTATACCTTTCTTCCCTCTATTCATTCCCATTAAACGTCCCAACCCAAAAAAAACCCCCCCCAAAAAAACATTCCATCATAGGTAGGTAATCGGGTCATCTGGTTTCCGTATTATGGTTACCTTTTCAGCTCAGCTCTTTTGAGGGGAGGCGAGGAACAATTGTGCCGCCCTGGCAAGGGTGATGTTACGCTGTAGATGAATCGGTTCGAGAGTGGTGCCGTGATTACTGGGGGGGGGCTGTACACCGGGTCACTCCCCACACATACACCGACGCCGCGCATAAGACATGCGACCTGATAGGTCAATCGGCCGTCTCTTCAGCTCTTATGTAGTGTTTTCTTTTCTGGTGTACCGGGTTGATCTCTTAACATTGCATGACATGACAACATCCATGACAACATTCCTTTTTCAATCTGCCTTGGGCCGACAGTTTGTTCTCATGCAGACTTGGTTAGGATGAACCGAATACCTTTTCCATCTTCGGTCTGGAGAATGGAACCCCGCCCACACAGACTGCGTCCGGATTTATTGACAGCATTCATGAGGGACGAATAACTCAAGGAGGTTAAAACGGCATGGATAGAAAGAACGTCTGGTGATGATTACTCAGTAGGTAAGGTAGGTAGGTATGGGGAGGTGAGTTCATGGGCACCGGGCCATAAATGGCAGCTGAAAAAGAAAAAGAAGATTTCCTAGCCTCTTTGCCCGTTTTTTTTTTTAAAAAAGCAACTTCAATTCTCACATTATGTACATTAATTCATCATTCCTAGGATCAACAATCTCGTCAACTGAAAGGAATAGAAATGGGAAGGAGGGTTACTATAAATATCTCTCGCCCGAGAATCATCAATGATAGTCACGCATCAATTCTCTATCCTCTCACCGAAGTGTTCTCAGACTCAGTGTATGACATGGCATGACTTTCCGTTCAGTGCTACCATTGAACCCAACCAAACCCACTTGACCTGCAATGCACTGATAATGAAATGCACCGTTGTGTTTTTCATGCAGCAGCATACCAACGGGATTTGATGTAAGGTTTTGTTGCAGGTAGTAGACTTGGAGGCTCACATTGGCGTTTCTTCCGTTGTGTTCTTTTTACGTACAGGAATGAAGCCGGCGAGAATCTCTCACACACGAAGGAGGGGGGGAAACAAGGATACTTTAGAGGGCAATTTTGATGGGCCATCGGGGCTGCACAGGAACTGGACTATTCGTAGGCCGTGGTAAGAAAAAGATCCACTTACCCACTCATAATACCGTCGTGGCTGCAGCCAGGCGTGTCTGATCTTCATCTAGTCTCTTTTATCCAATTCTGAGCAGTTAGTCACCCGTCGTCGTTTCCAAACCGACCAGTCTCCTGTTCCGCTCCGTAACCCGGACCCTCCGCAGATAAGTGAGATCTTTTCCCCGCACAGTCTGGCTCTGATGGCTATCTAAATACAGAGAGATCTGTCATTCCATACCGACTGACTAGTAGGTATTCACTAGCGTAACCTTTGCTGGCCATTGACATCATCGTGGCTTGGTAATTACTAAACTCTAAGAAGCTCTCTCCGAGTCATCGATATTCGGTGAGCCATGGTGGGGTTAAACCTTGATAACCTCTCTCGGAGCATCTCGGAGCCTCTCGGGGCCATCGAGATCTCTGAAACGTAGTGGGCCAAGGCTTGGAATGTGGCTGGGCCATCGGGGTGTGTGTCAGCCAGCGATGTAAGAGTTATTACACAGCACTCACAGCCAATAGCCCCGACGGCGGCTGTGGTTCCGCCTAGCCTGGTATTATTCCTCCACTACCAGCCGACCTGCACCTTGGGCACGACGTAGGCCGTCTCTATCTCTAGCGGTTGGTTTGAATTAGACTTTGGATTACACACTCCACCGAGAGCACCTAGTTAACCTTGCCAATTTTGCCACTGATTTTGACCCAAAGCTTCCATACCCTGACATACACTTGGCAGAAAAGACACTTGCTCGACAAAACCAACTTGAACAGGATGGGCGTCGTTCTATCCGCGTTGGAAGCGCTCGTCAGCGGCCTTGTGCGTCCCTTGCCCCCCAGCCTTCACCTACAGAAAAAAATACTCTTTAATTGGGAAAACTCGGTACCTAACTAATCTGATTGATTGGCGAGAGAGAGCAGCAATCCCTAGGCAATGCCGGCTACCAGGTGCAATCCCACTTGGGAATCCCCGATGCCATTGGCTTTTTCAGCAAGCCTGGTCTTGACCTATGCCAATTTGGCGAAAGGTTGCAGTTTCTAATGTTCATCTTTGGTCTTTTCGCTTTTGTGGATAGTGAAATCCGCATCCGATACCGATACCGATACCGGCTCAACATGTCCAACATGAAGTCCTTGTCCATGTCCAGCACGGTCCTAGAGGAGGAAGAAATAGAAAAAGAAACTCGCCGCCGCCGCAACTGGATCCAAGCAAAGGGGAACGGCAGGTTCCTTGCCCTGGTTCTCGTGATCCCTTACCTTGTTTGTCTGATAGTGGGTCCAGTCCCTTCAACTATCTTCATTCATTCCAGCCTGCCACAAACCCCCCCCCCGACGAGAGTGCCCATTTACCAACAAGGGGAAGATGCAAAAAGCAACCTGAAATTGTGAAGAGGGCAGGGAGTTTAGACACAAATTCTCCCTCCGGCAGCCTCGTGATAGCAGTTCTGATCCAGCAAATAGTTTTGGGGAGACGGTGAGATTTGTATCTGATGTGGAAACTGGGAAGGCGCGGCACGGTGGGTCAATGTCAATGGACAGGAATTAGACGGAAAGATCAGACGTCATCGCCGCTGTTTTGCCACGGGAAACCTACCTGAGGTACCTGCCAATAGACGGTCAACCACTTGCACCCCGAATTCCACCGCAAGGATAAGACCTAATAGGTATCCGACGAGAATATTATGCTGTCCCCAGGGCCCCTCCGGTAAAGGTACCCAACATGCCGAAATACCTGACAACGCCCAAATACCAGACTGGATGTGACAACCATACATGACAAAACCCAGCCCTTCCCGCGCCGTCCGCTATCACCATAGGGAGAGAAGCCTAGTCCCACGCTGGCCCTCTTGGCCAGCATACGCCAGTCATTTACAATACCGTGCCCAACATAGCAACCCGAACCCTTCGCCGACTTGTCTGGCCCATTGCCAGCTTGTGACCCAAGAAATCCACCGCGACACGCCGAATAAGCCCAGTCCCTGAACCATGCCAATCAATAACCAAAATATCCGCCAAAATCCCAAATACCCATTTCGCTTTCATGCCATCATGAACCTGCCAGAACCTGACTCCCGCTACGTTTCCTACAAATCATTCGCTCCCGCTCAGCTCATCCTCTGGTTGTGCATCTCCCTCAGCCTCCGCACCCAGTGTTTGCGCAGGTTGTCGGGCATCTTGCAAAAAACCATGGCCTTGTTCTCATCCGAGAGTACTTTCTCAGCAATCTTAAGCTGGAGATCTGGGTCCTCGTCGACAAAGTCACGGAAAAACAAATCCATCGCCTGTTCTGACCATACCGGTCGAGTCTTGACGCTGCGGAGCGTCTCGGCAAACACGGATATCCAATCCGGCAGTGATGTACTAGCCGCCGCAGGTGGAGCTGGCGTACTTGACGGGGCATTGCTAGGCGGCGGGACGGGGGTGGTGGCGACCTGGGAGAGGTCTATGTACCCTGTCGACATGGGGGCCGTGGGCGCTGGCTGGGGAGCCACGGTGCGCCGCCGCTTTTCCGTGTGGCCGGACTGGGCGCTTCCCATACCGTTATCAGTCGGCTGGAAACGCTTACGGCTATGTTGCGACGGGTCCTCAGGCGGCGTAAGCGCTAAGGATGACCCGATTGAGGTTCGAGTGGTTATGGCGTTGGGAACGGGACGGTTGTGATGCTGAAGAGGCTGTGGCATTGGAGGTTGGATGGTGTTCGATGGAAGTGTGGAACTCGGCGGCAGCGCGGGAGGCAGCACAGGTGGAGGAATGCGTGTCTGGGGGGGATTTGTATACGATTGTTCACTAAGAATGTCCATCATCGTTGTGGTCGGAGAACTATGAGTAACAAGTCCGTTGGGATCATCGTCTTTCCGTCGTGTTTTGGTCAACCGCTTGGGGGCACCGCCGGAGCCAACGACGTCGGGAAAGAGGATTGCGTAAAACTCTTCGTGTTCGAAGGGACGGCCCTTTAGGGATCGTGACAGTGGCTCTTTCTGTACAGGAGAGTAGTTAGCAACAGTGGGATAAGAGGTCGGTTCGATGCACCGAGAACATACCTCAATGTGCCTCTTCCATGCGTCTTCGCTGGCCGTGACGGTGCGCGTTACGGGGCTGTACTCGAACTCGGGATCCTCCACCAAACCCCGCCAGAGACGGAATTTCTTCCGTGCGTTATCGCTCTTGTTGATCAAATGGTTCTTGTGTGCGAAGGCATTGTGGATCTTGATCAAGGCGTTGATGGCGCGATCCCAGGCCTCTTGTTTGAACGTACTCCCCTCGCGGAGGCCGAGCTCGACAGATTCGCAGAGAGAGCGGAAGAAGGTGGCCTCATATGCGGGTGTCCAGCTGAAGCGCGGCCCGCGATGCTTTCCGGGCGTATGGGAGGAGCCGTTGGCGCCAACGGCGCTGAAGTCAACCGACATGGCCGACGAGTGGTGGGGCAGCCTGCCCTTGCCCGGAGAGAGGCGAGCGTCGTGTGACGCCGACCGTGGTCGTGCGGGTTGTGCCTGGCACTATCGACGGTTCGGAAGGTGGGTGTTCTAGACTTGTCGAGATCGGATGCTCGCAACTGGATCGACGTCGGTCGGGCCGAGTGAAGAAACGGAGCGGCGCGGCCGCAGCGAAAGAGCCCCAGCTCTCGCCCAGCCGATCGCTTCGTCCGGTTTTCTCCAGTGCAGCGGCTCGTTGGGGCGAACAAGCAGCTAAAGTCAATCGCTGCGCAAAGCTGGACTGCAGGGGCCAGCTATAGTATCGTGCGGCCGACCGCGATTGATCTGGTTTGCCACCGTTTTGTGAGACCAGGAGCGTTGCTGGATTGGTGGTGGATAGCGCGGAGACCTGGGAGTCGGACGGAGAAGCGGGGGGGATAAAACGGAAACAAAGTGTCACGTGAGACAGCGCAAAAATTCTGATCGCTTTGCCGTATGCGGGGCAGGCAACCCGCGCAAGCCCCCCAAAAAACCAATTCTTTTTCCGAACCGCGTCGTCACAGTTGAACGGCACATCTTGTCTGTGGTTTGAGCGTGTAGGCATGGCGTCTTGGTTTCTACAGGTACCTGCAACACGTTCTGATGTTCGTCGAGGCTCAAACGCCTCGCTGCGTTTCTTTTTGCCCCTCTTTGCCTCTTTGCCTTTGCCTCTTTCGTTGCGTCAGTGCTACCTCCGTTGCCTTGCAGCGGGCACCACGCTTCGGCAGCTTGCTTGACAAGCTTTGACATCCCTGCCTTTTTTTCCTTTAATCCCAAAGCCAAGATGAAGCGCACCGTTCTTTAAGATTTCATCCTAGAGCAAGTCCTGCGGTGACCACTTCAATGGAAGTCCCTGGCATCCCGGATGACCCAAGCCTCAGCCATGGAGTCCAGTAAGAAATGATGGCGCGCGAATTATGCGTCGCTGACAACCTCCGGCAACAACCCCAGCTTAATTGGGATGACTCGTCAGCCATTGGCCCCATTGAGGCGGTCTCAAAAAACGTGTAACGGTGAGCGGTTTCAAGTCTTGGCGCCAGCCAGAGGCCCCTGAATTTAGTGGAGTTTGTTTGGTCGACCCTGAGCGCTCCGTCCCGACCCAAGTGGCCGAAAGCTTGTGTTGACGCAACCTACAACTCCAGGGACAAGCGCGCATCGGCTGGTCGTCGCACTAATTTATTGTTTCCCCTTTGTCTCCACACTCTACACCGTGGACTGACAGCGAATTGATCTTGGGGCAAAGTTGCCCTGTGATGTGCAACATCGGTCAAACACTCAGGCTTTGTTTCGAGTCGACGGCCTCCGTCACGGTTGTCTTAGTTCCGCCGGAGACTGCACCATCCCAGGTCTCCGGTATGATGTTAAAACCCCCAGGCCCCATCCTATCATCTACACTTTAGTAGGTGTTCAGTTCACTCTGTCTCTTTTCCTACACCCAACCCTTCCGTTCTGTCCATGGCCCTTTACTGCGGAAAGGGGCAGATGAGTAATTGTTCCATTCTCAACTTTCTTTGACTTGTTTCTTCCCTACTTTTATTATAATTTCCCTGACGCGCAATCCACTTTATAACGATGCGTTCCGTTCTCTTTACCCTTTTCCTGCACGTTCTTTTGTTGCAGTGGGTGACGGCTGCGCCGTCACGATTACAACGACGAACCTTTAAGATTGAAAGAGCGAGAAATGCCAAATTCAAGGGTCATAATGGACCTAGAGAGTTGTTGAAAGCATACCGGAAGTACAGCATGCCTATTCCCCATGGGCTACTGGAAGCATTGAGAAGCCAAGGCGCTGGCGCTTCGGCTCTCAGCACAGAGAGTTCACAAAGCAAAGCAATAGGAGGCGGGACTGGTCAACCTCCGCAGCCTGGAGCACCCAGTTGTTGCAACTGCTGTCCGTGTCCTGGAAACACGAGTACGGACCGGGGTGGTACCGGCGTTGGTCTGGTGCCCGCAACACCAGAACAAGGTGACCTCGAGTACCTTTCTCCTGTCAACATCGGCGGCCAAACCCTGAACATGGACTTCGACACGGGATCATCGGATCTCTGGGTGTTCAATACACAACTGGCGAGGAACAGCATTATGGGGCACCAAGTCTACGATCCATCCAGGTCACCGACATTTCGGCCAATGCGTGGCGCCACCTTTTCCATCCGATATGGCGATGAGTCTGGAGCATCAGGTAATGTTGGTACCGACATTGTCAGCATTGGAGGCGTCTCAGTACCAAACCAGGCAGTTGAGTTGGCGACCGCCGTCTCAGCATCCTTTGTCGAAGACATGCAGAACAACGGCCTCTTAGGGCTCGCCTTCTCCCACATTAACACGGTACAGCCGCGACCACAAAAGACCTTCTTTGACAACGTGATGTCCTCACTCGCCGAGCCTGTCTTCACCGCTGATCTCCGACCAAGCGAGGTGGGCGCCTATGAGTTTGGCCGGATTGACTCATCCAAATTCACCGGCGATATGGCGTGGATTCCCGTGAACACGACCGAGGGGTTCTGGCAATTCCCCAACTCTGGGTTCGCCGTGGGAAACAGCCCCATCTTGACTCAGACGGCCACCTCGCAAGCCATTGCCGATACGGGAACAACGTTGATGCTGGTTTCCCCAGACATTGTCAATGCGTATTATAGCCAAGTGCGGGGTGCGCGAAATGACCCCATGGTGGGAGGTATTACCGTTCCCTGTAATTCTGTCCTTCCAGACCTGTTTGTCGACGTTGGGGGCATCTACACGGCGCGGGTTAAAGGGGAGCATATTAAATTCGCGCAGGTTCGCGCAAACAGTGAGTTTCTGCCTACCTAGCCTTGTAATGAGAACGAGAACTGATGTAAAGTGATAGCTTGTTTTGGGGGAATTCAACCTACCACGGTGGGTTTACAAATCTGGGGCGATATCTTTTTCAAGTCTCAGTTTGTTGCGTTTCACGGGGGGAATAACTCGTTGGGGATGGCGCAGCATGTTTAGTGTTTTGGGGGATATGTTGCATTTGTAGCGTATAGGGCATACTACATGTTAGTATGGCGTTTTGGTAGTCAATTTATGTGTCAATTTGAGCCCTGCAGGAGATGGGTTGGCTGTCTGTTGATGAGCTGAACTGTGTTCTAAGTTGGCAACGGCGCGTGTGTTTTCATCTACCCGCTTTGTTGAACCCAACACCAGGGACTCACCCTTTTGCTGACTCTTCTACCTTGGGTATCCACCTGTCTGCCTAGGTAGTACGTAGATACCTAGGTACCCGTCCCTGTCTAAAAGTCCGACCACTCGACATCAACCCTAACCCTGCCACGCTGCTGCCTGGAGGTTTGTTTACCCTCCTCCTTGGCGGTGAGAACAAAATCTCTACTGACCGACTGAACCATCCATCGCATCTCTTTGCCCAAACATATCATATCACATCACACACATCACCCAAACAAGGAGAAAAAAAAAAAGAAGGGAAAAGAGAAAAATGGCCCCCGCTCGTCTCTGCAAACACCCCTCCCTCCAACTGGACGTGTCACCCCACGCCGCCGAGATTGGATTCATTCGCCTGCCTTTTGCAAAACGTGTTGCGGCAGCTACCCCTTCTGGTCGCGTACCCAAATCTCAACCGAAATCAAAATCAACCGCCACCGGAGCCGGAACCGGAGCCAACGCCAACAACGAGGATAGGGAGGGAGAGAGTTTTCCCGGCCCACTAATCCTTCCCAACGACGCCTTGGCCATCGATGAAGAAGAGAATGATCCCCAAAGTTTACTCTCCTGGATCCGTGAGGAGATGCGCAATCCGTTCACGCAGATTCGGAAGACCACCTATGTTGTTTCTGTACCGACGGTTTCGGAAGAAATTTCTTTTATGAGAGACTGGGTTTACCCTACCACAGCATCATCAACAGAGACAGTCCAAGTCCAGGCTGAGACCAGAGAGGGGATGAAAGTGGAACCTCCCCAGGTCAAAGATGTCCTCGCCTACCTCGCGGCATTTTACCACCCCCTTCCGGTGAAGATCTTTCCTGGAAAATCCTCCTTTGTTCCTTGGAGCACGTCTTCCTCTTCTAAAAGGACTCGGCAGCCGAATTTCGTTGGTCTCCACCTCGGGAACGGGAATACCACCTCCAACACCACCTCCTCCACCTCTACCGCCGTCTCCGATGAGGAGGAGAATGGAGGAGGAGCAATCACGCGGATTCGAACACGGGCTTGTCCCGACGGCGCATTTCCCCGACAGCTAAACCTGAATGACATTCTCGACGGCATAATGGAAGCGCTCCCCGCAGATGCGTATGCGGTTTCCATGATGGTGGAACATGATTTATATGAAGATGAAGAGGACGATTTCTGCTGTGGAAGAGCATACGGAAATAGTCGTGTTTCTGTCGTGTCGACGGCGAGATATCATCCTGCTTTAGATGAGGATGTGGTGGATCGGTGGCACATGTGGCCGGCCAGTCATTGTCGGGACTATGTCGAGAGGCTTGGCGGGACTGGTGCAGCAAGTAAGAAGAAACAGAAAAAGGGAACCAAGTTGACACAGACAGAAGGAGATGAAGATTCCCCCATCAGAGCTGCCATCACGGCTGCCCAAGCAACAGGCGACCCGGCCAGCAACCTGCACGGACTCTGGTTTTCGAGAGTGGCGAGGACTATCTCCCATGAGATTGGACATTGTCTCTGTCTGGCACATTGTCCGTACTATGCCTGCGTAATGCAGAGCACTGCAGGCATGGCCGAGGATGTTCGCCAGCCGCCCTATCTATGTCCGGTTTGTCTGGCCAAGGTTTCCAGGGCTATCATGCAGGTCACCCCTGGCGTGGATGAGAAACAGTTTGTAAAGAGTCGGTACCTGGCGCTGCAAGGGTTTTGCGAGGGTTGGCTTGATGTCGCCATGTTTGCGGGGTTTCATGCCTGGTTGGGAAAGAGGATAGAGGTGTTGGATGGTTGAGTGAGTGGTGGCTATATTTTCCTGTTAACGACAAAATGCTGGAGAAAGCTCTAAGGTCTATCTATAACTTCGACCATGATAGGCAGGTGTGCTGTTCCGGTCCTGTAGCCGTGTGGCCACGAAGGAATCCTTATTTCAACGTCATTTCTAAGATTTCGCCGACATCGTCCGTGTACGTATTGCGGAATTTCCGGCAGGAACCGCCTAGCCATGATCACGTGGGAGAAACCCCCGCTCAGGCATGAACCTCATGCTGCCTAACCAGCAACATCATTGATCTGAGTGTGGACTCGTCCTCCGGCTTCTCCAGGCTCAACATTTCTTCTTCCACGCCTGGTGTGCACTTTTGCTCCTCACCAATCGTCACGGCAGGACCCCCATTGTGTGCTGACCTTGTACCGCATTTCACAAGTCCCAGCCACATATGGCCTCGGTAACCTCCGACCCAGCGGCCCAGCCAACCGGGCCTAGTGACAGCCAGCAGTCATATTCCTTCTCGACTGAGCAGGTTGTTTTGGATGTCGGCGGCCGAAAATTCACCACCACCGTCGGCACCCTCGTTGATAGGAGTGATTTCTTCGCCGCAATGTTTTCCGGCAGGTGGACCGTCCACAAGCAAGTAGATGGTTCCGTTTTTGTCGACGCGGACCCTGCTATTTTCGCGTCCCTCCTCGGCTACCTCCGGCGCGGCGTCTTTCCTCTGAGTTTTGACAAGAAAACCGGGGAGCATGACATTAGCCTCTACGTCAATCTTCTTGCCGAGGCCAGGTACTTCCAGGTCCGTATGCTTGAGGCATGGCTCGACGATGAGCTGTACCTGAAGTGTGTGGATCACACAAGCTACTGGAGACGTATACAGGGAGACAAGTCGTTGAAAGAGCGAAGCTGGAGTAGTAGTCCTGGAGCGGAACTGGTAAAAGAAGAGACAACTGTTACACACAGCTGGGTTTGCCCTGAAACTTTGCGAAGAAGTGCCCATCAAAACGAGCGCCACGGTCACTGCAACCTCACTCCCGGCCAAGGTGCACTTGACCGACAGGAAGGTACACAATGGGTAGAATATGAAAAGAAAATAAGCTTTACAAAAGGCTGGTGTACTGATGATGGGTGGGTATTCAATCGCGCTTTAAACTGCATAGCGTGGTGCTAACCGCTGATAATAGAAAAGAATTTCAGGAGTACTGGAAGACGAAGCAAGAATCAATCGCTGGGCTTGAGCGATAACCTGGGATATGAGCATTCTCATCACGCGCTAAGCATTATGCCCAACTTACATATGTACTCAGATCAAGGACAATGGAAGGAGGCTGAGAGGCTTGGAGTATAAATGTTGGAGAGGGGGAATTAAAAGACTGGGAGAGAAGCCTGTAGTGTCTTGGCCATGGTATTCTAGAAAGCCGAGCCCGCTTACTTCATCCGCAATAGCACAGTGGGATTTATGGCTGTTTAGTGTGCCCACGCGCGGGGCTATTTTCGACTAAGGTCAATATTAACAAAACAAAGATTTATGGTGTAAATGCATATCCTGTGCTCTTTTCTCTTCTTGATTGGCCTATCGTAAATTTCCAATTTAATCTTGGACGACGTATATATTTATTAGCTTAATCCCGCAATCACATCCAATTGTACGCGTGGTTGATCAATCGTACCTGGCAGGCTGCACGGCACTACATGTAACGACACGAAGATCAAAAAGCCCCCAACGTTGGCAATAACTGAACAACCTCGCGCTTCGCTCGCAGCTCGACAGCGTTCAGGCTGATGAAGGGTGAAGCAATGGAAATCAATGCTTGGCTCGAAAAGAGATTCATGAAAAAAAAGACCCTTTTGATATATTCTATAAGTGGAAGCGACTAGATACCATCTTTAACCCGAAGATTCCGAGTTGGGCAAAAGTCGAAGGCCTGGAGCACGGTGATGTTTTACCTCAACTTTCATATCTGGTTGGGAAAGAGGATAGAGGCGTTGGATGGCTGAGTGAGTGGTGGCTGTATTTCCTCTCGGATCAGATTACTACTATATACATGACACTTTCCAACTGTGAGTTAATATAGTCCAGCTGCCAAATACGTGGGTAGTTGGAGAACAGATAGGCGTCATTTCAAACAGGAGGCCTGGCATTAGCGAAAGAAACCTCGGTCATTTGAGACAGGGGGTTCGATGTGATTGGAAAGAAAAGTTGCCCCGCTTCAGTTCAGTTGGTATGCTGACACCCCGAGCCCTGTGCAAGGCCTGTGGCAGGCTCCGTCGTCTAAGGATGCCCGCAAAAAAAAAAAAAAAAACGATCCCAAGTTGAAAACCTTTGCTACTAGAATCCCAAATACAGATCCTCAGAGGATATGAACTCTCATGTTGGGCACACGCACCCCCGCTCAATCAACAAGCCCATTTTTCACAACATGCTCGACCCTCGCCTCCCCCCCTTGTGGGCGGGAGTTTTCTTGTCCCATAGATCTCAACCTATTCCTCACCCTGGCCCCCGTGCGAAGCCTCCTCGATCATTGCTGCTATTCTCGTAAAGCCAGCCGCACTGGCTAGCTGATGTGCTGTGATCCTACCCCAACCCCGAATACCAACATCAATCTTACCCGCGCTGAGAAGACATTCCACTTCTTCCTCCAAGCCCACTATGGCCGCGACATGAAGCGCTGTAATCCTTTGTTCGCGACCTATAACGTTCGGATCAGCCCCTCCTTTGCTCAAAAGTTGCTTCAGCACCGTGGGATGTCGATATATGACGGCGATGTGCAGTACAGGGTAACCCTCTTTCCCGCACTGAGTGCTTATGTCAATGCCCTCTCCTTCGAGAAACTTCTCCACGATCTCATAATCGCCGTTTACCACGGCATAATAGAGAGCCGTTCGATCATCCTTGTCCAGAGCATTTACATCAAGCCCGCCACGTCTTGATTTGGACAAGAGCAGCTCAACCACCCCGGTGTGTCTCGTCATTCCAGCAGCATGAAGAACCGTGCGGCCCTCTGAGTTCCTAGCGTTCGTATCAATCCCAGCCGCAAGGAGCAACTCTACAATGGCGGCGTACCCTATACGGCACGGCATAAAGAGAGCTGTCTCTCCGCGTTCATCCCGAGCGTTGACATCAATCTTGGATTTGTTGGACAGGAGAAGATTCACCATCTCCACGTCGCCTGTCGAGGAAGCCACATGAAGAGCTGTGCGCCCATTGCTGCCCGAGGATTTTGCGACGACGAGATTTGTCAAGAGAAGTTCCGCCACCCTAATGTGACCTCTCAAACAGGCCACAAAAAGGGGTGTATCTCCCAAATCTGTCCTGAGGTCCACATCAGTTCGGGGATGAGAAAGGAGACGCTTGACGGCCTGATATTGGCCGTTCCTAGAAGCCATATGAAGAGCCGTGACTCCGCCTGGGCCTCTGGCATTTACATTCATCCCCCGCCGTAAATGGTCCTCTAGCTCTGGGAGATCGCCGTTGCTTGCCGAGTTAATGAAACCCAGCATGTGTTTTTCCTTTGCGAGTCTATCGTATTCCATTCTGAGGCTCTGAGTGTTTTTGGCTTCCCGAGCTGCTTTCTCCATGTTTTGTTCCAGTTCTACTAACATGATATCCGTGGTGATTGCCAGGCCGTTGATGGCATCAAGAATGCGTGTCATGGTTGGCGTTGAGCCGTATAGGAGACCATCGGGGTTCTTGTAGATGATGTTGTGTTGCACCTCGGTCCATGCTTGTGATACCACTGTCCCAAGTTGAATTTCCGCCTTTGGCGTGCCGAAGAATGTAATCGGGACCAAATCGGCCTTGATAGCTCTGAGATCCTCCTCCTTCCACTCGACAACCATTTGCCACGACTTGTACCCGTAATGCTCCCAGTGCTGCACGCCATTACTGGCATCATGGCTGGTCCATCGCCCCTCGGCATGCCGTGAGATGTCACGGTTGCGGCCAGTGTGGGAATATCGTGTAGTACCGGTAACGCTGCCAAAACTGTGCTTTTCCTCGAAATTTTGTAGTAACGCCTTGCGGACCCTCTCTACGTCGCCAGGAAAGAACAGCCCCACGCGTACACCAGCGAGGTCACCCATATCGGCATGTTGGTGGACATGCTTCTCTTCGCTGGCCCGCGTCTCCGACTGTTCGCACTCGGCGTTGTTGCGACTGCTCTTCTCAGCTTGGTTGCTGATGCCCCACTCAACAGGCTTGCTGAAAACCTTCGACAAACACTGCGTGCTGGGCTTGGCAGTCTCCACTCGGCCTTGCATCATATTTTCCATCAGTTCTCTCTTCCTCGAAACTTCCTTCCGGAGCTCCTCGACTTCAAAGGGTAGGTCTAATCCATCAAGGCCATCATCAGCATCTGTGGTGTCGATCCCTGCCAGCTAGTCCCTAAACCCACGGTTTGTTGCCATGTCGTTCAGCTTCGTCTCTAGTGAGGCATAAGCTTTCGGCCTGCTTTGTACCACCGCCGTGACGGGTGGATTAAGGCCTTTCAGTATGTCCTCAACCTTCCGCCTAGTAGCATCTGCGAGTTCCCTGAAGGCATCTTGCACCTCGGTCTTTCTGTACTCGAGAAGGAAGGCTTTGACCTTCTGGTCACAAAGAGCGGATGAAGTTGCGTCCATATCGTCAAGAGTCTTTCTGAAATGCGGCAATTGTATACGCAGCGGGGGAACTGGGTAGATCACTGCTGGTACGGGGCTAGGTAGATTGCGGGTTGTTGTGCGTAGCGGCTGATCGCAGCTGGAGTCAAAACCGGAGGCGGGCACGGGCGTGACGGACTGGGGCATTGGGCAGGCTACGTACAGCGAATGTGAGAAAAGGGCGCCTCTGAGATTTAACGAAAAAACCAAAGGCCCTCATGTTGCCGTGCCGCTCGTGGGCGGTGCAGAGCCTTCTGTATTCTGGCTGGTTTGTGGTTGCACCTGCATGCCGATGACGTAGAGGTAGAGGGCGCACCTTCCCACCTTCCCATCACAATGGCCTTTGCACGCGCCTCGGACCATTGAGCACTCTCCAAACTACCCTACCTGAGGCACCGACCCCTCGCAGGCCACGACCTGATTTTAATTGGTCTCCGAGCCCGTCCTGAAACTGCCTCGTGAAGTTGGTCGTGGTCGCCGATTACGTGGCCAGTGGAGGGTGTGTTGTAATGTTGCTCAGCTGTGTACGCCGCCCGGGAGGCGACCACTCATTGGTCGCTGTAGTCTTCTCATTCTGCACTACAAGCATCCAGAGGTGGTATCAGTTCAAAAAGGAGTGATGCCTTGCATACTAGAATATACGCCCGAGCGCCCTTGATCGGTTCATCTGCATCGAATCAACGAAGCACGGCAGTTCGATAGCGGAACCACGCACCAACAACAATCAAAGAGGATGATCAAATGAGGGGATTTATTCCTCGCATGTCTCCTCACAAAAACCACCGTTCAAAAGGTGAGTAAATTGACGATACATCCCCTTTGGACTACGACCAATAATTACCAATTCACCGCGTGTTCTGATGTTGGCAGTGTCCGGCAATTCCCCAAAAGCAGTTCGATGCCCCCTAAATCTTACCGAGGTTCCCACGGGACCAGTTGGCTACTAGTATCAGCTACTGCGCGAATTCGACAACATTCGCATTCTCGTGTTAGACCCTGGGTTACAAGGGGATCCGCTCAGAGGAACTCTCGAAGTCGTCCCCATTAACGCGGCTGGATGCTATGAGGCCTTATCCTACGTCTGGGGCGGAGCCAGGGCCACGAGACTGTGCACACCAAATTCTGCTCCGCGATGGCGAAGGCTGCGATGGACATTCACCATTAGTGCTCACGTGGGGATCCATCATTGCTGCCTTGCATCAAGTGCGCCATCGAAACCGGACACGCAGGCTCTAGGCCGACCAATGTTGCATCAACCAGCATGACATGGAGGAGAGGAGCAGCCAAGTGCAGCACATGAACAGGATCTACCGAGACGCAGCTCGCATCCTTGTCTGGCTTGGATTAGACAACGAACAGCAGGCAGGCAACGTCTTTGACCTCATCCGCGAGCTCGATGAGATACTCGGCCACAGACCTACGGACAGCGTTTCTGCTGCATTGGGAGCGGCAGGGCTGGAGACATGCATCAGAGAAACCCACACCGCACTACAGGCATTGGCGAATCGCGGATGGGTGAGTTTGACTATGAGAAAGTAACTAGAGTGAGGGCTAAAACATGGGCAGTTTCGACGAGGCTGGATCGTACAAGAGATCGGGACCTGCACGCCCGCGACTCTCTATTGGGGCAACGCCACGATCGACTGGGATACTCTAGCTAGCGTGTGCAACAAACTCAAGAGCTATCACCATCTCCGTAAGGCATTGGGTATCAGCACGTCGGACATATCCTTCCTCTACAAGCGCTTTGTCGAGCCCGATGACAGCACGCACCATGTGAACCGCCTCAACTTTATCTACGAACTCCAGCGAGCGCGGCATCTTCGGTTTAGCGACGATCGGGGCCGCATCTTTGCCTTCCTCGGTCACTATTCTGTTAAATCACTTCATCCGCTCGGTTGCGGAGCTCTTTTCGTGCCGGCCGACTACACCAAGACGGTCGAGCAGACGTACATTGACGCTGCGGTACGGATCTTGCGCAACAACCCAAGTGCGTCTTGCATTGTGCTAGCCTCCGTACAGCATCCCCCTTCCAGCCTGCCTCCCATCCTACCGCAAGCAAGTCCGACAGCTTTCGGCCGCATCCTTGACCCCGGCAAACACCAACTGCCATCATGGGTGCCCGACTGGAGATTGTCCGAGGGCACCATTCTCTTGGCTGAGCCTATCTGCCCCCATTACGCTCACGGCGACTCAACAGCCGACATCGCCATACTGAACGAGCAGCACAAACCTGTGCTTCGCATCCGCGGCGTGGAGATGGACATAATAGAATCATGTTCCCGACGGTTGATGTCTCGGGACTTTTTCGAAAAAAGGACGGCAGATCGGCCTCTCACCGCGATAGAACTGCTTTGGCGTGATGTTTGCCGGCTGGACCGCTTCAACCTTGATGACACCTACCGAAACGGACAGGCGACTTTCTTCGCGTTTATGCAAACGTTGAGCAATGGATGCGTACAGTCTGCGGGACACAGGGGGTTGCCATATCACGACATTCCTGATTCTGTGTGGCTTCGGAAGGCGGCCAGATATCTCGTGGATTCACTTGGTGCATCCGAGGAGGTGATGGCAGATGGCATAAAGGCGGTGACCGACGTGGCAGAGTCAGAAGATGATGACGACCGCTGGAGCCGCTGGGCTGCCTCAGCCTCAGAGGGACGTGTATTTGCGAGGACGAGAAGCGGTTACTATGTCCTCGGCCCAGCATCCATGGAAGCAGGAGACATGGTGTGCGTCCTGCTTGGTTGCAAGGTGCCGTTCTGCCTCCGACCGGTTGACGGGCGCAATTGCTTTCTGGTTGGCGAGTGCTACGTTCACGGGCTGATGAAGGGTGAAGCGATGGAAATGCTTGCTCGAAAAGAGATTCATGAAAGGACCTTTGATCTTCTATAAAGCGGGAAGCGACTACCGTCTTTACCGAAAATTCCGAGCAAAGTCGAAAGCCTGGAGCACGGTACGTTTAACCTCCTCCCTGGTGAAGTCCAGGTCGATACCACCCGCTTTTCCGGCTTTTACCTCCGACTCGGTCGCCCAGACGAATTGTTGATGCTCCTCGGGGTTCAGAAGCACGGCCAACGAAGCTTTGCCATTATGCTTTGGCCGCACAGCGAAGTTAAACTGGCACACCTTCTTTCCGTCGTCGAGGGTGAAAAAGTGCGGTTCACCGACCGGTCCATCGATATACTCGGCCTCCAGTCCCGCCTCTTCGAGCAGCTCGCGAGCAACACCATGTAGGACCGTCTCGTCTTCGTCATCGCAGGCGCCGCCGGGAGGCTCCCATTTGTTAGGGTCTTCGTCACTGGCCACACGTTGGAGAAGGAGGATTTGCGGGTTGGATGTCGTGGTCAGGTCGAGCACGAGGGCGCTTGTCGCAATGTAGCCAAATGGCGCATCAGGATGAGCAGCTAGGTAGGCTTGTTTGGGGACGGCAAAATCGGCGACAGCACTGTTGTACTTGGAGCCGAAAACTGGGTTTGCCTCTGCGGTTGCGGGATTATCTGACATTCTTGGGGTTATCGTCGCGGGGGTGCAAGTTGTCTTTCACAGAATAGGTACGGTTTGAGAGACTGGAGTGTTGGGTTGACGGACAGAGATTGGCAATATTTCTCTTCGTTGGGGCATGCCTAAACTGTGTGGTCTGAAGGGCCTCCTCATATCTCTGCAAGGCCTCCAGAGCGGGCCAACCCAACTGCTTCTCGGCGTCACAAGAGGCATTTGATTCGCCCTAATGTGAAGCGGGGAACCTCGCTTCTGCAGGTGACTCTTGTGTTTGGTATTCCATTGCATTCCACGATTTGTGAGGTGTTCTGGGATGAAGTGCTACAGGAAAGTGCTACAGGAGCGGGGAGTTGGTTTGTCCACGGTGACATTACTTCTGAAACTGGCAAGCCTTTCTGGGCACGATTCTCGAGTATTGGAACTACGGGGAAAAGATGTATTTACATGGTAGGCAGTAAATGGAAGAGTCATAATTATAGAATGAATGTAAACCGGGTTAGGGATAAAGTTTCCATGCACCAACCAACTGTTTACCGACCGACCAAGACTAACCGGTTGGCCAATGTGGCTCAGCAGGTATCACAGCCCCGCGTCGCACGAGTTTCCAGTTGGTGACACAACGTTTTCTCTCTCAGGTACATCATATTGGATTGGATTGATTCTTATCCCCAAACCCAGCACCGCATCGCATCACACCGGATCGAATTACCCCGCATCCTGTCCCGTTGTTAAACTTTTTTTTTTTTTTGGCTCAAAATCCAAACCAGGCAGCCCGTTTTACCTTCTCCTTACCTTAGTACCTAGGTTACTAGGTAGAATGAATACCTTGGCCAGGTAAGCGGGTAGCGTGTGCCGCCCAATTTTCTACATAGACAACACCACGTAGTCTT
>Ga0247765_1000839_pt1 | contig 19500 bp, 14 predicted proteins | sample UWRJL106311C6_FD_179949 | JGI IMG/M metagenome (GOLD analysis project Ga0247765, IMG submission 179949) | Plant litter microbial communities from Arlington Agricultural Research Station in Wisconsin, United States - UWRJ-L106-311C-6 | ecosystem: Environmental > Terrestrial > Plant litter >... | reverse complement strand
AGCGCGAAGGGGCCGTCGAGCTCGCGAGGGTCCGGCAGCTCGAGCAAACGACGGTAAAAAAATAAAAAAAAATGTCACACGCACCCGCCCCTTCGCTCTAGAACGCATTTTCTCTCAACTCCTGGGCTGCTTCGATTCGTCTCTTTCCAGCCCTCTCCAACATCCATGGCCTCACAGCCCCCCCCGCCGATGCCCCAGGATCCGGGACGGCTCCGGGCCGAGCCACACCCAGATCTCTCCATCCTAGACCGTGGACCGCTTAACCCACACCACCTCCATGAGCACGAACCGGATGTTGTGGCCCTCTATCAACAGTGGTCCTTGACACGGCCCGTTCCACCACCTTACAACCCTGCGGCATCCCCGATGACAATCGCCTCTGCCCTCGCCAGCGCCAGGAATCCCTGGGCCGTCAAGGCCGCTGCGGCATGGGTCCTCGCACGGCAGCTAGGCGACCACGATTTCGAGCTCTACGCCCTGTCGCAGCTGATCCAACATTGCGGTGTGGCCCTGTTTGGACCCTGGGCCTTGATCGAAGCCCGCTGCCCCGTAGGCTCGTCCATCCTCCGCTTTGCCAACCACTGGGTCGCATGGAACGCCAGCTTCTCCGCCACCGCAATCGCCGGCTCCGGCTTGGTTCTTGTGTCCGAGTTCACTGGCCTGCACGCCGCCACTCTGGTCAATCAGGTGGTCCGCGACGAGACGCATGATCCTCGCACCTTTGCACTCGATCATTGGTTCCAGCCGTGTGGAGACGACTTCGCCGCCAAGTGCGATCACGATCCGGCCGTGTTGAGAGCAAAGGAACGCGAGAGGCTGAGACCCCCGCCACCCAAGCCGTCGCAGCTTGGGCGGGTCGACGAGCTGCGGATGCAGACGCGGACAGGGCCGACGAAGGGTGCATATTGGAAGTTCAAGCGGAGGGTCGTGTTTAGTGTACGTGACGTTACCTATCCCATCACGCTGTTCCCATTCTCCCTCGCGCCGGTGGACGCAATTTGTAGTCGGCTAACATTCCTCCTTTTATTATCCAGGCCCTGTTTCTCTTGAGCCTCATCTTAGCTGGCATCTTGGTTTGCCTCCAGCTGTTGGCGGTCCTCCCATATAGGCCGGGCTTACGCCAGAGCAATGTCGGCTTCTCCGCTTTTGTGGTCTTGGTAGGCCTGGGGCAGCTCATCTTCAGTTTTTTTCGATGGCGTCGATGGTTTGCTGGTTACGCGGCTGTCTTCAACATCATGGTATTTGCCAATGGGGTGACCTGGGCCGTCGACACCAAGCAGTGTGTAAGTCTCCTTCGTTGATAACCCACTCACGACTATTAGAATACGGCTGATAATCCTTCAAGTTGTTGTTGAACTCTAGCCCGTGCTCTCACGTTGTGGTTTCGACCATGTTTGTGTTGATGTGTTTGCCACTTTCCGTGATGCATCTGATAGCAGTACGAACTTCGTCCTAAGCATCTCTCGTATTTATGCTATAGGCGGCGAATCTAGGTCAAACAAAATCTTCTTTTTTCGACCCTCGCACACGTTGGGAATTGCTCACCCTGGCTCAGGCTCAGCTCAGTCTGTCACAGGGCCAAGCCTGTGCCTTCCGCTTAACAGCCCAAGTGGGGGCCCTACGAGCCCAGCGCCTGGATAGAGAGATCCAGGGCTGGCGCACCCACGGTTCTTAGATCGCTCGTGGAACCTCAAATAATCACTACTACTACCCCCAAGGGCGTTCGAGGCCGTGATAGCAGGTCCTACCCTCTTAGTTTCGCCTTACACGGCAATCCTCAGAATCAGTGGTCTATCTACTCACCTATGTTTACCCCATAGTAGACAGTGGTTTCTAAGCCAAGTCTAATAAGTTAGGCTGCTGACTTTATTACCGTGTGAGATTTATTAGAAAAGTAGTAGGGTTCCTCAGGGTCAACCCAGCACTTGTAGGCTCGGCAGTGTCATGTCTTGGAGAGGTCAATACGGCCACCTTAGCGTGGAGGCCGGTGCAGGTTCCAACTAGCCTGAAAGCGCTGAGCCAGGACATGGCAAGCCGTAGAAAGCAAGCGGCGAGCCAGAAAACGGAGAGCTGCGGTTTAGGCACAACTGGTAAGGTGCCAGAAAGAAAGGGGCTCACTGGGCTCCGGGATCCTGGTTAGCGGAGCTGAAACGGGGCTCGGCCACGGCCGGAACACCTGTTATATGAGACGAATCTAGGCATACGAAATTTCCTTTTTTGTACCTCGCCCACGTGACACTACTCACCCCGGCTCAGGGCCGGCTCAGTCTTTGCTCAGGATTTGCTCAGGCTTGCTCAGGCTAAGTACCATTTTCGGCACGCTGCGCTACAGCACGCTGAACTGCTTCAACTCTAGCCGAGTGGGCCCAGAATTGGTCCCAAATATAAAGATAGCCAAAATTGGTCCTTATTTTGAAAATGAACAACCTCGCCTTTACCTCTTGTATTTTTGTCGTATTACCTACCTGACCCCTGGGAATTAGCCTCTACCTTCCAACTCTCGCACCTTTACCTTCTTCAAAGCACTCCTACTTCTGTTGTTCAACACCCTGAATTCATCATTGCTCTTGATAAAACGCTAAGATACAGAAGGGAATTGGAATCAAAGACGTCTAATTCAGCAGATGCCCTTATCGAGCGGGCTGAAAGGAGAGGCCTTACGGGGGACCGCTCTAAGATCAGCCCTTATACGGTTCGCAGGAATCTGAGGCCCAAAAGCAAGAATCAGTATTCAAAAGCAATTGAAGTGTGGCATTCGTAAGTAAATAGTGCCCACGTATTTAACACTAGCACGCTGGGAAGTCCCGGCTCCTGGGGAAGTAGGAAGACCTTGCCCGATAATAGGTCGCCGGTGGAGTTAGACCAGGGTAGCTCCACGGGGCAAGGCCGGTCGGAAATCTTGAGGCTGCCCTCGGAAGAGTTACGCGAAAGGGTTGCTAAGAGAACGAGTACCGCGTTCTGATATACTGCCGCCATGTTCAGAGCTTCTTTTTCCTAGTCCTCTGGATCATCCTGGATGATGCAGAGAGAGTCTAAGCAAGATTTTACAACAGATGTGGCGGACGGCAATAACTGGTCGACTGAGACCTTTCGCGTGGGGATAAGCGAGGCCAGAGGAGAACCTAAACCAGGCGGTCAGGTAAATGGGCCCCTCCTACCACCCATGGAGGGAGAGAGAGAGAGAGAGAGAGAGAGAGAGAGAGAGAGAGATATCAACAATTATACTCTGAAATATAAAGCTTACCTACCTCAACATGCTAACTGTGGATATCATATCCACCCCTGGGAACATGTCATCATCAGAGCGGCCAAACATAGTCATGTAAAGCTCCGTAAAAGGCAAACTCGCGTCCCCGGTGACAAACAGCATGCCACCATCACAACCAGTTCTCCGGCGTAGTACCGTCTTACGCACTACATATCGACGCTCATCCGTATCAGATGGGCGTCTCGAAACAACTTGGGCGGCACCCTGCTTTCTAGCGTGTCACGCATTGCTTCCTCTTCAACGAGCCCTCCCTCGGGGTCCATGATCTGCGCCTTCCCCAGCCCAACGTTTTCGCTGTCGACAAAAGGCCATACCGGGCACTGCTCAATAATATCCTCGGTTTCGTCCCGTCAGGCCGACGTCATCCCACAAGAACCCATTGAGGAAGAGCCGGCAGAGCGGACATCCACGCACGGCCGACTCCCGCAGGTTGAAGATGGTTGGATGGTAAGGATAGGCCCCGGTCTCGGCCTTGATCCCGCTTCCGTACACGAATCTTGTATTCTCCTCGTTAATTCCGAGACACTCGTCGCACAGACCCGGGCTATCCGAGCTCGGAGGAACTGGAATTAAAACTTGGACGTGGCCATTTGGAAACACAAATCAAGAACACGATGGCGAATGGATAAGGGAAGACGGATAAATGAGGCGTTGGTTGTTAGGATGCGAAGAAAGAGCGATTAAGTCAGCAAGGTGTTACGAAATAAAACGTAAATTATGTGCTCCCTCTTCTTCCTCCCAAAAGAGCCCCCTCCAGGGGGAGAGGGCTCCCTGTGGAAGCGTTATATACATCGTTGGGGGTGTGGATCACGTGCTAGTCACGTGATCCTAGACACAGGATTTACCCCGTAATACAAGGGCTAAACCAGCTTTATCGTTCTTATTAGTAGCCATTTCGATTGATTTCTTAAAGTAATAGGAAGGTAGATAAATTAAAGGTGCTAATAACTGTAATTCCCTTTTTAGATAGCTAGGTTACAATCAGTAGTAGAAAGTCACTAAGACTCTTAATTATTAGAAGCACAGAACCTATAGTTAACCTTATATATATGTGAAGAAGTTGTATTATTGTAATTAATCGTTCAGCTTTCTAGCAGAACTAGAAAGGCCTCTTCTATAAATCTATTACATAAACTAGCTTACGCTGGCTCCGCGGCTCAGCGGTTGGATTGCTGGCTGTCCCAGGCATCCTCACGCAAGCCGACGAGAGCTCTTGGGTTTGACGTCTTCCTTTTGACATATGGGGCTGTCAGAAAGAAGCGGGGTCTGGCCTCTGGCCAGACCACCATGGAGGTGTGGGCAACTGAGCTGAAATGGGCTCAGAGGAGCTGAACTGACGCAGTCAGTTCAGCTGGTGTGGACCACCATTTGCCACCTACTTTGCCACCATCCCCAACTATAATAGAGGCTCTCTGGCGAAGCCAGAGAGCCAGAGAGCAATTTTCACAAGCAATACAATCACACTGTTGCAACCAAGAGTGCCGTGCATCTGACAGGGGCCAGTAGCAGCCACCAATCTGTGACAAGGCCAAAAGGATCATGTGGGGACCGCAGCTCATACGCCAGCGGCACTGGTGAGTCCCCGAGCTGCAGCTAAGCTGTAGACAAACCAGCCCCGCACTTTTCTGGCGAATAGCAAACTACCTTTATTACAGGAGGGGTGCCCTGCCTACCAACTCAGCCAGCCACTCTTATTTTTTACAGCTTCAGCACCAAAAAGAACGCTCATCGCCAGTACGAAAAGTAAGGGATCATTTCGGGTTTATAACGGGCTGAATGACCACGTAATTCCTTATTCACAAATCGTATTATCTATCCATCGGTATTACACGTCCAAAAACTTTTTAACTTAACCTCACGCACCACCATGGCAGCTGCATCCTCAACGACGCCCCAGATCATCCAGGCACCGATGCCACCATCGTTACCCCACAACCCTCCCGTTGTACCAAAAACCCCAGTCCGCCCGCAGCCAGTGGCTCGACAATCCGATCCTCTCGTCCAGCAATCCGTTAAAGACTTCGAGACCTTCATTTCCTTTATCCTCAGCATCTCTATCTTTGGCGCCTCCACATTTGCCATCATCACCGGCCAAATGACTGACCCCGTGGACATCTGGAAGCCCGACCCCCCACCGTTCAGTCTCAGCATAGTGCGGAATTTGCTCGGCACCGCCTGGCTCTGCTTCGTGCTGGCCCTTGCGGTAGCAGGGTACTCGTCGAGTCTCCTGGTCCTGCGTCGGCAGGGCGCCGGCGACATCTACGACAAGGCGTGGGGCAAGGCGTGGGATCGCTTTGGGATCGCGGCGTCCGCGGTTCTGCATCTGTTGCTGGTTTCGGCATTTTTGCTTCTTTCGCTCAGCCTGGTGGCGTATGTGGGGGCTGTTGGGTGGGCTGCCGTGGGCTTTTCATCTCTGGTTCTCATCTTTGCGTTGGGGCTGTCGGGTTACCAGATTAGGAAGGCTTGGTTTGAGGGCTTGTAGGGTTGGATTTATTACGGGGAATGACTTCAACGGCTGGCTTTCGCCTTGGCAAGGCACTGTCGACAACTGGCTGCAAGGAGTCACTTGACCCACTCGACCCGATGCCGCGCGTTAAAGATGGTGATGGGAAGAACGATGGGATTGGCGGATATCTCTGCTTGTTCTTTCCCGTCGAACCCAATGAAAAACCTATCAAGATGGTTCGGTCTCCTCCGGGCATTCCTCGTGCATCCCCGAGCTAGTTTAGTGCACAAATTTTCTTCCTTAGGCATTCCCTGCAATTCTGGACTGCGAGCTACCCCGCGCCAGTCTTTCGAGCCGCCGTAAATATGCTCCCGATCTTCTTTGTTTTTCATGGCTATTAATTGCCCGAACCAAAGACGCAAACCAATCCTTTGAGCTGAGCTGTCGGTAGCCTTACCCTCCTTGCCCTCAGAATGCGAATATTGGCTTTCGCATCCGTACTTCTTGCGACGAACCAGTGCCTAAAACCCAGAACACCAACACCAGCAACAAATCGCGCATCTCATGGATTAGCAAGACTACATTCTCGACTTGCTTGGTGTGCAAGCTTCGCCGTTGCTAAAGTTGCCGAAAGCTCGGGTGAAGGCGAGAACGCTTCCCACAGTGAAAATTACAAGCTTCATGTGCTCGCAGACCCCGAAGATGCAGACGTCGAGTAAGTTCCCAGCGTCACCCGTTTCATCGAGTCTCTGCTAATCTAGAGGTGGTAGCATTATTGCTGTCCATGGACTAGATGGACATTGGAAAGACTCGTGGACAGCTGACAATGGGGTATTTTGGCTCCAAGATCTGCTTCCCCGCGACTTTCCCAGAGCACGCATCTTCTCTTTCGGCCATGACTCTCGAACCAGGGGCGGGACCAAGCCGCTGACTCTCGATATCTCTGACCACGGAAAGGAATTGACCGCCGCCCTAACCAATGAGCGTTATTTGTCAAAGGTTATTCCAGGTTTCCATTTGACCCTAACCCCTACGGTATGGTGTTATCGAGGGAAGTTTCTGTGGTTAATTTTGCTTTTATTCCAGACAGACGAACGACCGCTGATATTTATTGGCCATAGCTTTGGGGGGCTTGTTATTAAGAGCGTAAGCGGCCAGGACTACCAAGTACGATAGTGGTGGATGACATGGCTAATGGCAACGCAAGGCCCTGATTCACTCCAATAGGGCAGGGGTAGGCCACCTCGAGATGCAGAAGTCAATCAAGCTTTCAACCTACGCCGTTCTCTATGTTGCCACCCCGCATCAAGGAGGCGAGGGAGTTCGTCTCGCCCAAATCATAACCAGAGTAATCTCCGTCGTCTCGTACACGAATCCAAAGCTCCTCGCATATCTCGAGTCGAATTCAGCATGGCTTCAAGGCCTCCAAGAAGAGTACAACTCTATCAGCTTAGATTTTGAAACCTTTTTTTACGAGACATTCGAAATGGCTGTCCCTATTATTGGGCGGATCCTTGTGCGTGGCCAACCCACCCTCCTATCGCCTCACCTTTGAAAGCTAACTATCTATTTGATCGTAGGTGGTTCCGAAGTTTTCGGCGGTTATCCAAGGGGCCGTGAATGCGGAAGACGTGCGAATGTCTGCCGATCACAGCTCCATAGTAAAATACCCTGCATCTTCGGATCCAAACTATCAGAGAGTCTCCACGCGTCTCAGAGTTCTTGTCAGCAAAGCCGCACAACGAGTGAAGCAGAACTGGATCCGCTGGAATACTAAAAAAAGGTACGAGTGAAGGAAGAAGCGGTAGCACACCTTTATTATGACACGTCTGATCGCTAATATTTAATTTCTCTGGCTAGAAAACGAATCTAGATCGCCTCTGAGCGAACGTTGCGAACAACAAGTGGCCGAAAATCCTAAAGAATTCCATGTTGGGTTGGCTTTCGACCAGATGCGAAATCGCCAGTTCGTGGGGCGAGAGACAGCTTTGCTCCATCTCGATCGGATCCTACACGACACATCACCAGATAGCAACTTCAGGCTCGCTGTTCTGTATGGGACGGGAGGGGTCGGCAAAACTCAGATTGCTCTTGAATATGCCTACTTGTCAAGATTCAAATACAGCGCAATATTCTGGATTGATGGCAGCAGTAGGGAATCCGCCCTCCACGGAATTGGGGAATATTTGGAGAAGATCGCCAGTCTCTATATTTCATTGGGCGCTTCTCAAGATAATCCCCGGTACCGAAAAATCAAGGATGCCCTCGACCGAGCCCAAAATGGAGAGCGGGCCCCAAGGTCGCAAAAGTCCGACTCCGTGGGTGATGATCGGCATCCTAAGGCTCAACACCTTCGAGCCCTTAAAGAAGCTTTCATCGACTGGCTATCGCTCGATAACAACAGGCACTGGTTGATAATACTAGACAACGTCGATGACATTGAGTCCTTCGACTTCAGGGAGCTGCTTCCAAGACTGAACATGGCGCTGTGATTGTCACAAGCAGGAGGTCTGATCTAGCGTTAAAGTGGGATGCTATTGAGGTGACGGATATGGACGCTGATGAGGCCCTAAATCTGCTTATGGCGAGCACAAGGCTGGTGCTACGACGTGAGACTGACGGTACGTTCAATATCGGAACCTCCTAATCTGAGTGTGCCAAACTGATAATCTTACCAGAATGGCGTGATGGCCAGCGTCTCGTGGAAATACTCGGGCACTTTCCGCTTGCGATTGTCCAGGCGGGATCATTCATTGCCGCCCGCCAGCAATTGGAGAATCCAATCGCTGACTACCTCGAGCTCTTCCTGGACCACTCCAAGATGATGTTGAGTCATAGGAATGCCAAAGCGGTCTGGGATTATCGGGACGACACGATCTTGACAACATGGGAAATCTCTTACATTGCCGTTCATAAGCAGATGCTACGGGCTACACAGATTCTCCATATTTGTGCTTTCTTAAGTCGCAACTCAATCAACGAGCGATTATTTGTCTTAGGTCTGCCGAAAGACCAAACTGAAGGTTCGATCATACCCCTCACATAAGTCAGCTATTTTCTCTGGTGCTAATGTGTAATTGTCCCTTTTAGGTTTACAGGTCCAGCAAGCCTTCAGTCTCCTTACATCCTACTCTTTCATCCGCCACAACTCATACGGCCCTGGATTTTCCATCCATCCTCTCGTCCATATGTGGGCGAAAATTCGCCTAGATCGGCACGGCCAAGAAGCTACCGCGCGTGAGACCCTCGAAATGCTATCCCAGTACGAAAAAATACACACTGTGGACCCCCTCCACGTCCTGGAAATAGTATCATTCTACGAAAAGGAGTTTCCATGTAATCTCCTAGATCTGGTCGACCCCAATGCTCAACAACACCAACCCGACTTCGACGCCGCTTTGAAAGGCGCGTTTTACCGAGTCAAAGGCGCATTTGATAAGTATGTGTCGTATATCTACCGCACTTACTTCACACACGGCATTTCTCCTCTTTATGACTGGGAGCTGATGTCAGACCTCCTTCGTTCGTATATTTACAGTACATACTTCACAGTTGACATTCGTCATCACTTGGAGCTGATGTTACGTCCGTGGCGAGTACGCGCTCGCTCTCGAGGCTTAGGTTGGGTCGCGTGTCAGGCAGTGGCGACCTTCGGGAGCGGGCATCCCCGGGCTCTCTACCACCTTGAAGACTACGCCCACTACCTCTATTTGGCTGGCGACTCCAAAGACTCACTTGCTTGGTACCAGTGGCTGTTGGCTGTGAGGAGACGAGTCCAAGGAGAGTCTCACGGTGCGACTGCGGGAGCATTGCTTGGAATCGCCCGAGCCACCCAAGACTGCGAAGTCGCCATCGACGCTGCCATAGCGGCCTACGAGATGCGCCTCGATGTTCTTGGACTCGACGATACCCTAACGATAAGCACAAGAATAGTTCTAAAGAAGATGGAAGACGTTTGTCAAGCCTACCTCCAAGACATCCAATCCAACACGCTAAGCAGATGGAAGATGAATCAGGTGCGGAACCAGGCCTCCTCTGTGGAAGGAGACCACTGGATTTTACGAAAAGATTGGGACATACGACAGGCCGCCAACGTTAGACTAGCCAGGGCATTTCTAGCCGCTGGTCACCTGAATGATGGAGTGGCTATCCTCCTCCGTGTTCTCAGGTTACGCTTCGTCGACTGTAGCTTTTCTGACCAGATCTTTGCTCGCCAACTTGCGGTAGATGTGGTCATCAGATATTCTGGCCTGTTGACCTCAGAAACCGTCCGCGATCTCTCTAATCTAGCTACTGCCTTGGAGCGGTTGTGGCGAGATTGCAACCCACATGAATATTCCCTCACGAAAAAGCCCTGGGAATTCAATTCCCGGGCTTGTCTTCGTGTATCTTTCTCATTTTCTCTCGCTTTGCTCTCTCAGGCGAGTGGAAAGGCAGAGGAGGCGGAGTACTGGCTTGCTGAACTCCAACATATATCACCTGAATGGTTTGCAACAGGCTTATGCGGCGACTATGTTGTTGACAAAGGTAGGCCGAGACTTCCGCATATCCACCTCAGCGATATTGTGTCTGATGCGTTCAATTCAAACCATCAGCACCTCTGGGTACAGGATTGGGAGATGGTTGCAACCGAATCCTTCGTTCATTTGATTTTGTCGCCAATGGTATATTCAGAGCCTGCTTTAGCAACCAGGCTAGCACTAACCGATTGGAATTTTGCTATCTGTTCTGCTTCTCTTGCTGTTTCGCTAAGGTACTTGGATACCCTCTATGACGGCAAAACAGTAGCGGGGAATCGTTGTCGGCTTGAACTAAAGCAATTGGTGGCGGGGAGCAAGCATTTTGTTAAACAGGACAAGTCGGAGTCGTGCTTTTGGGACATTAGGAAGTTCTCCATGTGTCGAGCGGGTTGAATGGACTTGCTCTATTTCACCACAGCATTCAAGATACCACTGGGACGTATAAAAACCTACCATCTCCTTTTCACAAGTCATATTCCACAGAACATTAATTAGACCTCAACTGCTCTTACTGAATTTTTTTTCCATATTTAACAAATCAGCGCCGGAAATCAGACCAAGGGAGCCCGGATCTAGGCCCTCGGTACGTGTTATAGCTGCGGCGACAAATCGTAGGGTGTGTCGCGCATTACCACTGCACTAAAAAGCACGGAACGTTTCATTGCTTCTGACAAGTGGTAATTGCTATCATATCTGACAGGGTGTGAAGATTAAAGAATAGGCTGAGGTCTGGTGTTAGGACTGCTAAGGGCGAAGATTTATATTCACACATTAAGTACTTTGCTCTCCATTAGCCGTAATATAGATTTCAGGATAAAATTTGTACCGTGTTCCTCATTATTTCCGTATAGACCTCAGAGCCCAGAATAACCCTGCTGCAAAGTAGTTATTAATCTAAAAGAGCCATCTCCCAATCCTCCCGTGCCAACGCGAGGAAAATAGCTATTCACAAATCGCAAAATCCTCCCTTGGCTGGCCAGGTACTCGAAGAAGTTACTCGCTGCCCAGGTCTAGCTTAGAAATCATATCTACTTTTAAACAGCGGTGTTTATCCAACATCATTAGGCTGTTAGGTATTCCCGTCATAATAGGACCTAGGGAGTATATTATAAACCTGCTCTAGTTAAGGGCGATATTGTTACGTGAACACGTAAATGGGTGGTGGTTTGAGCCTGTCGTTTATCAACAATTTATATACTATATACAGATTGGTGAAGTTAAGGATGCTGAAGAAGAGAGGAAAGGAGAGAGCCTTGGAGCCGAAGGCTCCAGGCGGAATATATACAGATGTGGAGCACTCCACACTCTAGAGTATAGAGCCCTGGAGGTACCGGCCGGCACGGCGTATCGGCCGGCAACTGCCAGCCGGAGTGCACGCAGTAATGCATGTAACAGTACTCCGAATTAAAAAAATGCCATCGCCCTCGATGGCCTAGATCCAACTACCTGCAGAATCTAGAGTCCAAAGTCCAGATCCAACTACCTATATAGAGCGAGTCCAGAGATTCCAACTCTTCCAATCCAAGAATCCAAAAGCAAGGAAAAACAAAGAGTGAAGGGCGACATGCCACCCTCTTCGTGCGTGTGAGGCACGGCCAGTTGGTTGGTTCAATCCGATTCTGGAGATTTCCTCGGCCGCTGGAGCCCCCGGTACCCCCCACCCCGGACTCAAGGGCGAAATGGGAGAGAATTGAAACATTTGACAAATCGATAATTGTCGATACTCTTCCGTTGAAGGGTCATTTTACCCTTACAATGAGCTTTGCCGAATAAGGGAGTATAAAATTCTCAGCAGGGCAGTTGAGAAGCCAAACACATTGTTCGGGGATTGATTCCGACTGCGAGACATCTTTTTTCCTTTTCAGCTTTTCCACTTGTTCTTGTAGTTTTGAATCCAATAAGGCCTCTTTCGACCTCATTCGAAGGTGCTCCCTTTCAACAAAGCCGTCAGGGGCTTGTTCTGGGAAAGCGTACCAGCATTTTTTCAGACGGTGGAACTGGCCACAACAGGGGCACATGGTAATGGCTGTACCTGAGCCTGAGTTAGGCTTATTTCAGGTTTTCCGCTCTCTGAGGAGTTGGCCATGACAGAGACCTTTTGCCTCTTCTTGAGTCTTTTGCCGTTCTTCAACCCAGAGCCCGAGCCACGCTGTCGTTTCCGGCCATTGATTTGCTCCCCCCCATCACTCCCGGGTTCGATTTCGCTCTCTGGAGCGTCCTCCTGATAGGCATCAGCTTTTTTTTCTGATTTGCCTTCTTTGGCTGCAAAGGAGGGGCCAAACGAGCCTTTTGCTATCCGATTGCCAACCGTTATGCGGGCCTTCGTCGATTGCCGCACCTCCTCCCGAAAATCGTTGGGCACCGCACGGTAGTTTAGGGTCAACCGTGCTGTTGTTGCTTTTGATAGCTTGTAGGATGTAGCCCAGTTGCCAAGTATTGGCTTCACTGCATCCAGGAAATCGTGAAACCACGTCTTTGTAGTTAGAGCCTCGGGGACTCCTTTTCGCTGTGCCATAGCAATAGCTTGCTCCCATGATTCCGACCACTTAGTTAGGTCTCTGGGGGCTCGAAGTAGTGGTTTCGTGGCCTGTCGGTAAGCCTCTCGAGCGTTGTGAAGAGCCTCGTCGTCACTGATTCCAGCCTGTAATTTCAGAGCGGTATACCAGTGTGTGATGGGTTGGATTGGATCACAAGAGGTAAGTTGCAGGTGTGGACTAATGGATTTTAAAATCTACTGTTTCAGCCGTTCAACCCGTTCGAATTGCAGGGTGTATTCTTTCTTATTGGCTTGATAAATCGTCCAATCCATCTGGTAGGTACGAAAGCCATCAGCTGTCTGATCCGCAGTGGTGATTGACTGGGTGGTTGATTGACTAGCTGAGCCAGCTCGTCGTCGTCGGCCACAGCTTTCGTAGTGCTCCTGGCCGTAATTGTTGACCGGCTTGGGGTTTTACGTCCGTAGAGTGTAAGGTTCGGAGCCGTCTCTTGGAGGAAAGGGGTCACCCCCTGAATTTAGCTCCACAGGCCCCCAGCCACGGCTTGGCCCTGGAACTGTAAATTTCACGACTCCCAGTCTTCAGAACTGGCCAGAAAACAGCCTTATCGTTGGTGGTGTTCATGTTGTTGTTAGATTTATGCAACAATCGAATTAAATCCACGAGTGCAAGTCGAATGTGCTTCTTGTTGGGGTTTGCTGACTAATCGGTGCTCAAGCAGTGCGATGAGCGATTGGCGCGTCAAGCGAATGAGAGTTTTAATTGTCAGAAGCACTGCACTCTTGAAAATTGTGTGGTTCCAACTGTGTGACTGAATTGCTTGTTCACTACTATAATAGAGGTTCTCTGCCGAATGGTGGCAAGTCAATACGCGTCAGTTTGCGCAGCCGTGGTTACCTATTACAAATCCATGGTTCTGGTGGTTTCTGGATCCTTCCAATACTAGCGAAGCTGGTGTTCTGGCACTGCGTGGCCAGAACCCCCTTTCTTTCTGACAGTACCCCCGCAGGCTCCACAGTGAGGGGGACGGTGCGGGTACGGACCCGCGCACTGGGGCCTCTGCGTGCGAAACCTCTGTCGGAACAGAGGCCCACACCAGCAGAGACAGTACAAGGCACCACAGCTCTCCAGTAGTATAAATACCCCGTAGAAGATTGCAACAGAGTGAGGGAGCCTTCTGGTTCCTCACGTTAGCAATACATTGTTCAATTGAGATCTATTGTTCAGAACCTCTGGATCTACGTTTTGCTTGACAGTGTATTCCCCAGAGAGTTGTGCTAGCCTTCATTCAGTCATCTTGCCCCTACCGTCTTTGGTCGTCCTGACCTTGCGATCTGTCTTTGTCTGGATCACCCCTTGTGTCCCAGAAGCAGGCCGTAACACTGACTTCAACTATACTACAGCACTTCCAGCGCTGTAAGGCGGTGGCTCCGAAGGCTATATTTAAACAAGCTCTAAGAATGATTACGTGTTTATGTGATTAATGCTAAAGGGTAACCTAAATTCTGAAAAGCGGGCAATTTAAGGCCTAAATTTGGGACCGCGGTTGGAAACTGCCAAAAGGCGACAGTGCGCTCGCTAATGGCCCAAATCCTGGACCACGATCCCAAATTTTGGCCTAGGATATACCAGTACATGCCCTAGGATGGTACACAATACCCCAGCTCAGAATTTGAGATAGAACATGATATCCTAGCTTGGAATTTGGGATGGTACATGTTATTCCAGCACCGATGGGATGGTGCATGGTACCCCAGCCCAAAACTTGGGACAACACCAATGGGATGTCCCACAGTATACCAGTACATGATAGAATGTGTCAGAAAGGAGGTGTGGCCAAAGTGTGGCCAACTGAGCTGAATAGAGCCCAGGAGAGCTGAACTGGCGCAGTCAGTTCAGCTGGCCAGGGCCACGCTTTGCCACCATTGTTGCCACCACGCAGTACTATAATAGAGGCTCTCTGGCTTTGCCAGAAAGCCGAACAACAAACAATTCAAGCAGTCAACCAGTTGCAACCCCATTAAATTCCACATAATTCCAGTATGCAGTACTGTTTCTGACAATTAAGAGTCTCATTTGCTCTAGCGCATCGCTTTTGCACTACCTTCGTGTTAGAAACACTAGCACACTGGAATCCCGTGGAATTGTTGCCTGGGAGCTATCCTTACAGATTACGCGTTATCTGCTTTCCATTGAGAGGAAACTTTAGCTGAGGGGGACTGAAAAGGGCCTCTGAGGCTGTGCGGCAGGGGCGTATGGGATCACCCTAGCCCAGGGAAGAATCAGGGGAAGCTCAGGACGAATCAGCCACTGCTCACCCCAGCTCACCCCAGCTCAGGATGACGAACGAAAAAGGAAATTTTGTGTGCCCAGATTCGTCTCGTATAACCAGGCTGTAACACTGCACACAGTGAATCCTAGCCACCATGGTGCCGGCGGCTGAGATTCTTCAGAACCATGTTTAAGAAGGACTCTACGCCTTTACCAGAGAGCTGCAGACAAGCAATTTAATCAAGCAGTTGCAACCCGTTATTTTCCCAGTTTCCAGTGTGCAACTTTCCTAAACATGAAGCTATAAACGGTAAGCTATACAAGTTAAGAAAGTGGTGTACTCTTAGGTGGAGTGTGACGACCTAATGGTCGCGCACTGGGCCGGAACGGCCCGAGGAATAACCCGCGAAACATGCAGTGCGGAAGAGCCGCACTATGAACTCACACGGAGTGATCACAGTGAGCACGAAGGAAAACTGATCACTCTGATCAACGCTAATCCTAGTGATCATAGTGATCAAGGTACAAGTTACCTCATCAACCATTCACACGTACACCTAGTGCGCGTGTACGTCATAATTGGAATTGTTGCTTGGGAGCTATCTTCACAGATTACGCGTCGTCTGCTTTTCCATCGATGGGAAAGTTTAGCCGGGGGGACTGAAAAGGGCCCTCTAAGGCTGTGCGGCGGCGGTGTACCGGATCACCCCAGCTCGGGGAAGAATCGCTCAGGGAAGAATCAGGGAGAGCTTAGGATAAATCAGCTACAGCTCACCCTAGCTCACCCTAACCCAGGATTACGAACGAAAAAGGAAATTTCGTGTGCCCAGATTCGTCGCATCAAACCAAGCTGTTTCTTCAACGTCTCAAGCCGTCCCTCCCCCCCCCGGGGGACCCTGCACGTCCCGGCACTTGTTCCTCAGATTCATCATGCGGCTATCGATCTTGCTCAAGATGAGGTACGGTGAACCGACGCGTCCAGGAGCCGTGTGTCGAGATGGGAAAAATACCTCGCGTCCTTGTCCCGAAAGGTCTCCTAAGCGTTTACCGTCTTGGCGCTCATTTCAGTTACCTTGTCCATGAGGTTCATATTTTCGTCAAAAGACTTTTGAATCCGCCTGAATTGCGTGTGCCGCTCTGGGTCGTCTGGCGCGAGGTCGTTCTAGATGTATGCACTCTACTATTCGGAGAAATTAGGATAGTATGTAACATAGCAGTATTTAAGATTTAGCAGCCAGAGTGCCCCCCCTCAGCTCCTCCTCTCCCCCCTCATCAGCGATCTAAACAACCCTCCTTCCCTCTCGGCCAGTTCCCCTGGTGTTCCCACTTCGGCCAGCCTCCCGCCGTCTAGCACCATGATAATATCGCTATCCAGAATCGTCTCTAGCCGATGCGCAACCGTAATGACGGTGTGCTCGCTGAACTCGTCACGGATGAGCGTCTGCATCAGCTGGTCTGTCTCGCCATCCACGCTGCTCGTGGCCTCATCGAGGAGGACGAGATGGCCGCGAGACGGGCGCATGAGGAGGGCCCGCGCGAGGGAGAAGAGCTGTTGCTGGCCTTGGGAGAGGGGGAGAGATTTCATCTTTGCGTTTAGGCAGTCGGAAGGGGGAGAGTCGGGGGTGGCTGCTGAGGAGGAGGCGGAGGAGGAGGAGGAGGATGACGAGATGAGGGGTTTCTTATCGTCCTCCTCATCGAGAGGTTTGGTTTCCTTGTTGGGGGTGGTGTTGGCGTTTGAGGTGGTAGTAGTGGTGGTGCTGCTGCTGCCGCCGGGAACGACGAGGCCCATGGCGACGTCGAGGTCACGCGCTTGGCGCTCGGCGGCGTTCGTGTTGCTGCCGCGGGCTTGGATGACGCTCCAGAGGCGGACGCGCTCGAGGGCGCCGATCATGTCCTCGTCCGAGACATGGCCGGTGCCGGTAATATCAAGATTCTGCCGGACCGTGTCTGTCATGACGAGCATGGGGTCCTGCGGGACCGTGATGATGCGGGACCGCATGGCGTTGCGCCCGAGGTTGCGCACGTCGAGTCCATCGATGAGTATGGTGCTCTGATCACCTTGGAGCTCGACGAGCCGCAAGACGCTCAGCAGCAGCGAGGACTTGCCGCTGCCGGTGCGGCCCACCACGCCGACCTTGGTCCCCGGGGCGATGGAATAGTTGACGTCCTTGAGCACCGTCGTCGGCGGTTTGTAGGAGACCGAGAGATGAGAGAGCTCGACCGCGCCGTGGGCCGGCCAGCACGGCGGCGGGTCCAGCACTGCGCCCCCTGGCTTCTCCTCGGGCTGGACTTGTTTCTCAAAGGCGCGCAAGCGGGAGATGGCTCCCAGAGATGTCTCCAGTCTCGTCCAAGAGTCGACCAGACGGAAGAGGTACCCGTTGAGCTGCAGAATGACGTTGAGGGCGATGCCAACTTGCCCGCCCGTCGTGGAGCCTTTGAGGGCAATGGCAATGGCGAGCGTGGTTATCGCCAGACCAGGGACCATAAGGTCGAGCACCACGTCGAGCCAGCGCTGAATGCACATGAGAAGGTAGTCGGGACGCATGGATAGGTCGAGCTTCTTGATGTTGTCCTTGATGAAAGGGCGTTGCCAGCAAAAAGCGCGGATCGTAGGGACGCCTTCGAGAGTCTCGAGAAAGCTGGCGTTCACGAGGGCCCGGGCTTCGAGGTCGAGGAAGCGCAGCTGGCGCGATGTCGCAAGGTATACCTTTTGAACAAGGTAAAGAACAAGAACGGTAAAGGGCAGTGTCAGCAGGATCAGCGGCTGCGTGACGCCTAGTAGGACGCATTGCGAAAACATGCGGAAGAGGTTTTGCGAGACCTGGAAGAGCGCGCTGGGTAGCTGTCTGTCAATCATCATCATGTCGGAGCTGAAACGGTTGAGCGTTGTGCCCGTGTCGGTGGACGTGAAATACGACTGTGGCGCGTACATGACGGTCCGTAGGAGCCGGCGGTGGAGTTCGGTGCCTGCGTGGGGCCCGATGAACAGGAAAACGTTGGTGACGGTCGTCACCACCGAGAGGAAGGCGCCGATGGTGAGAGCGAAGTAGATGCCCGAATAGAACCACACGCGCTCGCCGCCGCTCTCGGCCATCCACCGCAGCCAGTACGGGATCAACGCCAGGAAGGTCGCGTACGACGATACCGACAACAGCAGGACGGAAAGCCGAGCTGGGCCAATGGCACCAAAGTAGTACGTGTAGAGCGTGACATCGCCCGTCTTGCGGGTGAGTTCCTGCATCTTGTCCGAGTCTCCGGGCGGCTTGGTGGAAGCCTGATCCTTGTCCTCGGACGCGGCGCGATCTCGCGGCTTGCCCTCGCCTCCCTCCTTCTCCTTCAAGACGATCTTGCTGATATAGCCTGCATCAGCTCGAAGGTCCTCCCAACTCCCCTGTTCGGCGATGCTTCCCTTCTCGTCGAGAATGATAATGTGATCAGCCAGGGGTAGATGCTGGGCTAACGCAACTCGTCAGAATCTCAGTCTCGGAAAGTTTTGGGGAGGGAATTTTTTTTTTTTTTTTTTGGTGGTGGAACTTGCTCGCGTGGGTGATGAGGAGGACCGTCGCGCCCAATTCCTTGAATAACCCGTGGGGTCCGATAAGATTATCGACAATATGTCGTTCGGTTGTGGCATCGAGAGCGGATAAAACATCGTCGAGAATGATCAAGTTTCGTCGGGCGTAGACAGCTCGCGCGAGGGCCTGGGAATTAATTACCTCGTTAGCGCCAAGAGTTACCGTCGTCAGAGTTGGGTAGCCCGGAGTCAAGAGCTTACGACTCTCTGCTTTTGCCCGCCCGAAAGCGTGATGCCGCGGCTCCCGATGACCGTCTGGTCACCATCCGGCATCTGGCTGAGATCTTCTTCGAGATCACAAGCGTGCACGACTCTCTTGTACCACTCTTTATCAAATGCCGCGTCGTCATCCCCGGGCGGCCCGCGGATTGCCTGCTGGATGGTGCCGTTGATTAGCCATGCTGCCTGAGAACAATACGCTATAGATCGGTAAGCTGTCTGGATGACCCCCGTGTCAGGTGGGACATCTCCCAGAAGAGCCTTAGCGAGAGTCGTCTTGCCAGTCCCCACGGCCCCCGAAACAACCACTAGCTGGCCCTTCTTCAGTACCGTGCTGATATTCTTCAAGGCAGGCTCTGCTGTCGAAGCCGGACGTACGGTAACATGATCGATGTTGATACATGTAGCAGCCTCGTTCTCATCGTTACCCAGTAAAGAAGCCCCGCCGTTGCCGTATTGCTCATCGAGGAATTCTCGCTTATCTTCTCGATCCGGGCTGAGGAGGTATGTTTGGATACGATCTAATGCTGCGAGGATGGAGGCGACCTGGGGGATAATATCGACGAGCATACTGGCTGGCATAGAAACCAGGTTGATAATCGCGAGCGAAGTGAAGGCCATGTTTACGTCGATGGCCTTCTCACCACGGAGCTGCGCCTGGATGGCGTAGGTAACAAGCGTGATGGCAGGGCTAAATAGATACAAGG
>Ga0247765_1000838_pt1 | contig 19515 bp, 21 predicted proteins | sample UWRJL106311C6_FD_179949 | JGI IMG/M metagenome (GOLD analysis project Ga0247765, IMG submission 179949) | Plant litter microbial communities from Arlington Agricultural Research Station in Wisconsin, United States - UWRJ-L106-311C-6 | ecosystem: Environmental > Terrestrial > Plant litter >... | reverse complement strand
AACCCCAACCATTGAACCCCTCCCTCTCCTGCCCGGGAGGGTAAGAACCCCGGGGGGGGGGGGGCTGAATCATAGTGTAGTTAGTTACTGTAGAGAAGCGGGGGTGGAGAGACACATAGAAAGTCCCATTCTAGTCCAAGCCAGGGAGTTAAAAGGCAGGGGGGGGGCCTTGTCTTGTCTTGTCTTGTGATCAAAGTTGCGTCAACGAGCAGCACGAACGGCTCGGAACATGGATTGGGGATTTCCTGATATTTTTTCCCCATTTTCCCCCCCCCCTCCTTCTGGGGCTTGATGCGTATCGTGTGTATTGGTGTATTGGAAGTTTGGTTGATTTTCAAAATTATTCCCTCCCTACATGCCTGCGTGGCTAAAACATAACTGCATTGCATCAAGAAAAAAAAGTGTTGGGGATTCAATGACGGTAAAAAAGCTCGTTGGGGTTTCATCCATGTCTGGTTACATGTACCTAGGTAGTGGCCAACTGCGTCTCGACTCGACTCTCGAGTCCAGTCTAATCTGGTGGGACTGGACTGGAATGTTTCACGAGCCGAGCTGGAATGCAAGTGTGCTGGCTGGGAGGCGGGCAGGTGAATCAGACTAGACCTGACGGCGACAGCCATGGCGACAGTCGCGAGGATAACAGGTTCATCAGCCACTCATCGATTTCTAGTCGCGTCACCCAATGTCCATGCCACTAGAAGGCTTTGATCTACCTTGCTGGTTAGTTTCAGCCACGATACTGACGCTTCATCTGTGGCGAGTCTCTGCGGCTTTCATGAACCACCCTTGTCTTACTAGCTTCACGAATTAGATGCCAGGTTCTTTCTCTCTCCTGAAATGTGGTGGTGATTGATTTGATCTAGACAATAAATAAAAAACGCTTCAATGGTCCGAAGTTTGAATCAAGTTACCGAGCAGCGGTGACAGTGAGTATTAATCCCAGTCTCTTCACACAAGGGGGTTGAAAATAAACACAAAGGAAGCAGACCGTTGTCCGCCAATAGGCAAGGTAGGTGCACATCAAACAAAGCAGAGTAGCCCCTGACCACCTAAACAAAGCTGGCTCCCGTCCCTGGTATCATCATCCTTGTCCCCACCATGACATATCAATGGCGACCACGGCTCTGAGCCACATTACTGAGGAATCCCATAGCAGCAACCAATGTCTCCCACACCGTAGAATTCACAGTCCCTCTGAACGTAGAAACCTCCCCGTTTTGTGCATGTCGACTCTGTTGAACAACGCCCTGACGGGATGGATCGGCCGCAGGGAGCAGGGTATGGCTCCCCCCAATCCCAGGCGGGTGCTGCGTTGGTGGCGGTGAAGAAGACAGCCGCAATAGCGAGACCGAGGTACTTCATTGTTGTTATTTCGAAGCCTTCTGGACTATAGGGAGTTTGACGAGGACGGAATGCGAGGAAGGATTTAGCCGATGGCAAGAATCTTGGCCTGATGTCAAACAACGAGAGTCTGGATCGGTTGAGTTGCTGGAAAGTGGTGATGACAGAGACGGCAGGAACACGGAAAACAGAAAACGGAAAGCGGTCCAGATCGTCTGTCGCTCTTATAATCTCGCTCGCGGCTCCGGGGAGAATGCGTTATCGACAATGGGGATGAAGATGGGAATTTTGCCAATCTCCGGTTATTAATGACCTCACTGGGTGACATCCGGATAGGGGCCACCGTGAGGATAATATCCTCACTGGCTTGTGGCGGAGCCACCTCCGGTTATTCTGATAGTGCCTTCCCACCCTTGGGGAACATTCGGGCCGCCACATAGCCCCATCATGGCAGCCAGATTCGAGGGGAACAGTGACAGTGGCAAGATCCGGGTTCTTGAAAGTGGTCGAAATTGGCACTGCAGGTGCAAGGTCCTTCGCCGCCTGAGTTTATTCTGACAGCAGCCAGCTGGCGAGAAGCAATCCCCATGATCATAGGGAAATTGACGCAATGATGTTTGTGCCTTGATTTCTGCTCTGAGAGCATGGAGGAAGGAATCCCGAGATTTGGGACAGCACTCTGTGGTAATTACCCTGCCATCCCCTGGATGTCGGGGGCAGTCTTTGCATTCAGTTGAATCCTGGAAATGCGAAAGCTTCGTACTCGCCACAGACGCCGATCCAGCTTCGAAACCGGGTTTCTTCATTTCTTTCTCTTCGTTGCGTCCTCTTGGGTGTCCCTGGTCCGTGTTATTTTCCGCGGCGGGCGGGATTGCAAATGCTTGAAAACCTGCTGGGCCACTGAGTTAGCAAATATACTCTGGGATGCGGAAATTCTGGTGGCGATGGGAATGGAGTGGACCGAACCCGATCGCGGGAATGTGCCTAGAATTAGATCTCTCAATGAATGAATTTGATTTACTCTTTATCGGGGCAGGCATTTGACTTTAGTTGGTCGCGCAAGTGAGGGAACTTCTTTCGATCTGTTGAGCGTTGGAATGTTTTGATCCAACAAAGCCGACAATGACAATGTGACAGAATAAAAAAGTCGTTGTTCTCCAAAGACCTGCTCCGCGCCTACTTGATTGCGGCGACGAAAGAGTTGGCCCAGGCCCCAGTGAGATTGGGATCCCGGAAAGAAAGAAAAAAAAAAGGTGTCGACCATGACGAGGCTCGAACTCGAGAACTTGGCATCAGAACAAACACCACAAATTTGACGAGTCCAAACAAGGTGCATCACAAGGCCTTTTGCGCTTTGGAGAGGACATCCTGAGACTTGAAAATGCAAAAAAAATATTGGAAGAAGGGTTGCCGTACCTAGGTACTAAAGCAGGAAGAAGAACTGGGTGTCTGACGCCGTCCTCGAACAAGGAGCCAATGCCGGGACGTACCCGTGTCAAGTCAAGCTTGGCAAGGCGACGCAGAAACCAACTAGGCCAACCACACTGTATGGTAGATTTGGTGAAATGGAAGGTGCGAAAACTTGCCCAAGTACACCCCCCCCCCCCCATGGGTGCTGCCTTGTTTACATTCAGCAAATGTGGGGCCCAACCCCTGAGCGGGGCCCCTCGAGTCGACATCTTCTGCGTACACACGTACCATCGTGGAAATAAAAAAAGAATTCCTGATCAAATGTTGGAGGCCACCAACGAAGATCTTCTCCGGTGGGTTTCAGTCCCATTGTGACGACCGTTCGGCTGAATGACCACTAGGTCTCGCACTAATAGGCTTTTTTAGGAGCGTTTTTCCTATTTCTTTCTCGGCACGGCGTTGCCATGCATCCCAACGTTCAACCAACCGCCTGCCCGGACCGAATCATGCTAGGTCTGAGGATTGAAACGGTGGAATAACGCGTGCTTGCTCACGCGTCAGAGTCTTACAACTAGACTAAGACATTACACGGTTGGAGGTAAGGCTTGAATTTCCAGATGTAGACCTCAGAACATTGGAAGCCATGTATTCAGGGAAGGTCTGGAGTGCTGGGCTTGGAGGGTTCAAGGAATAGAAACCACGCATTCTTGAGGTATTTTCACGAGATTGAGCCCTCGGCCGATTGCGCAGGCAAGGCCTAGTCTCCAGCTGATTGGACATATTGGACCATGTTTTATGGTTCGCGGGGAGATAGCAGACATTTATTTCAGGACATACCATTCTCAATGCCTGCCTCGTGTACTTAATTTTCTCTATTTGTCGCCCAAACTCTCCCGCACCACAACCCAACAAGCCAACACACCCAGATCATTCCTACATGACGTAACTTGGTCAATTATACGTTTGGGTCAACATCAAAACATCTTCATCGAGTTCTCGCGTCTCGGGGTGCCTCAGCTCCCTTGTAAACAGGCCCTGTCGTGCCTCGGAAGCAATATCGTCGGCAATCTTCGTCCCAGCAGTACTGCGGCGGGGACACCAGTGAATCTCGACTTCATGGTTGGCAAAAACATCCGAGAGCCGGTCCAGGACGTCGGCGACACATCGAGCTGCGGCGAAATGAGGACGGGACGGCCAATACATCTCGTCTTTGCAGGTGTCTTGGAGCAGTTCGATGGATGACTGGGAGTCGGTAAACACTTTGATCGAAGCCCCGGCCGGATGGTGAATGTCGGCCTCGAATGCTGCAACTGCTAGAGCTTCCGCGATTGCAGCCAGCTCTGCTTGGATTGAAGATAAACAATACTTCATCTTGTAGCCCAGAATTTCCCACGAACGGCGGCCAGGCTGCTTGAATGCGAGGCCGAATCCTCCGTTTTTTTCACGGTCACAGTATGAACCGTCGGCGAATATGGCTAGCATTCCTTCGGGCGCGATGTGGCTGTCGCCTGCTTTTCGTGCTGTGTGAATTGCCTCCTTTCCGTCGGCGATGATGGTCTTGATCTGGAGGCTGCGGAATCTGAGATTGACCCGAGATTCCACGACTCTTCTTCGCTTAGTGGGGCGCTCAGAAGCCCCATCGTCGCCGGCGTGTAGTCTTTTATCGGGCATTTTGTCTGTGTGTCCACTCAAGTTAGAATACATCAAATATAGCTGTCCATGGGCCATCTTGTCTCGGGTAGGACTGTGTCGGGATGGTGTTGACAGCTAGTGATTTTCGTGGGAGTAATGCCACCACGAGAAACCCTGATATGTCCGGCCCTCGTGTAGGATTACGCCGCAGCAGGACCGATGGCTAGTGGTTTTTCTGGGGACAGTGCCGTCACGAGAGTCTTTGGTATCCCGGGTTCCTGTGCAAGATCGCGCCGCAACCGGCCCATGCTTCACGAGGAAGCAATGTCACCACGAACAGCCATGGTATGCCTGGGAACAGTGCCGTTACGAGAGTCTTTGGTATCCCGGGTTCTCGTGTAAGATCGCGCCGCGACGGGCCGATGCTTCACGTGGGAGCAATGCCACCACGAACAGCTTTTGTATGCCTGGTTGTCGACGCCGCCAGGGGTAGATGACTGGTGGTCTGCGTGGGAGCAACGCCGCCCAGGGCAGGGACACCCACTAATGGCGAGTACATCGACGGGCAACATGAAGAGGGGTGGGTGAATGGGTAGACATAGAAAGTAAACACATACCTGTCCTGTTGGGGCGGGGTGCCTACACTCGCTGTTTTCAAGGCAAGAAAATTGGCGGAGTTGGAGGAGCACAAACAATTTGCAGCTCGAGGGGCGGACGAGAATTTCGAGGGCGGGTGGAATTTTTGTGCTGGTCAATTTGGAAAGTGCGGCAAGGACGCTGGGTGAGCCTTGAGCTCGAACCAAAACAGGGACCCAGTCGCAGTTGTGCTTTGTCACTGTCCATTTTTCAGGAGGACCCGGATCCCGTACGACCTAGGCTTGCGATTCGGAAAGAATGGGATTCTCATCATTCCCAGAACCATAGGTAAACAACATTTTCCTTTACTCAAATCGAAATGGATCTGATCAGGGTAGTCCAGCTCTTGGAAGTAATGGGCCACTTTGGATCCCTGATCTTATGTCGCTGGTGTCCAGCAGTCAAGCCATGCGCTGACCCTCAAGTCATCTCTTCCCAAGGCCCAACAAGCCGAAGTGCCTCTCGGTTGTATGTGCGTATGTGTGCGTGTGTGTGACTTGTCGTCTTTTTATATCCATGTCATGATTCGAGGCGCCTCTGGCGGTCGACCCCTGTCTCTCCCAGCTGGGGCATGTTGTCTCTCTCTTTCATTTCTTAGCTGAGGCACAGGACCGACACTTTGGGGCCGCACATCTTCAGACAAATCACAGTCCATCAACGAAACAGAGCAGAGATGCTTGCCTGCTCCGTATCTCCCAGGCCCTTTGTCCTAGTTTGACCATTTTTGTGAAAGATCCCAAGGCCTCTCTCTCTGTCTCAAAGATGTCCCTGGGTGGTCTTTGGTTAAAGACTCCAGGACTTTTGTTTTTCTGCCTCCATCGCGCGGAATATTGTTGTAGAGAGCAAGGTGTCCATATCCATGTCATCAATTGCGAAAGAACATTAACATCATTTGATCCATGTCGGCCTCTTCTCAAGTTCTATCCAGATTACCTACGGCTCTTCCATCTGTCATATCTCGTTCCGTGCGCTTACTTGCGACAACCCCCACAGTGTTTTCATGGCAAGTCTAACAATTAATGATTAGGTGTCTGACTGCGACGTCCGCAAGTCAAACGGTGGAGATTGTCGACATGGTGAAAAATGCTTGGCCATAAATTGTTGGTGTCTGTGGGTGGTAACCAGACTGGACGCATCCCGGATTTCCGAGACCACCGTGATTGCCTCCTGGGATCGTGTCAGAAGCATAGCTTCAAGCAGTGGTATTACATGTGATGAGGCAGGAGGAGGCCGACAAGTTAGCTGGCCTTTGCGGAAGATGGAACTGAACAATCATGTTGAGGAAGGAAGGGTGGGACATGAGGGCGCGGTGGGAATCAAATTCCAGCTTCTTCCGTTGGAGGTGCGACGAGCCATCGAAAAAACGAAGAGAAGAAATGGCCCCGACCAGTCTTGAACTGACAACCCGCATGCTTAAGGTAGAAACATCGGCAATGCCAAGTGTTGAGGGGGGAGTGCCGGGGAGCAAAAAACAGCCGCGCCAGCTCCAGATTCGAACTAGTGACCTGAGGGCAAAAAAAAGTAACAACATTGATTGCTTTGACCGGGTTTGAGCCGGAGGCGTCAATCTGTCGCTCACAGCGACCACTACGTGAGTCTTCAACCGGCCCGGAGGGGCCCCCAAGTCCTCCAATGATGTGGAGTGACCGGCTGACTAACCCCTTGCAGCAATCTTTCTGACTGTGTGCTGGCAGACAGTGGTAGCATTGCGGGTGAGCACTACTACCACTACACCACAGAGTGGGTTGACTGTTGTTGAATTTGACATCTGAAATTTTGCCCCACATGCTGCTGGTCGTCCACTCCGAAATGTGGGGCACCACGCATGACGGCGCCTCAATGGACATCGGATGATAAGTCCCAGCACAGCTTTCCCAACCAGGCAAGAACCCGAGTGCCCTCCAAACTAAAATTCCACGTCCTTCAATTTCCCTTCCTTCTGACGACCACCTCTTCTGGCCATGCCTTACTGGCCGACTTCCTCCTCGGTTTAGCGTACGACGAGAACCTTTGGTCGAGTTGGCAGGACAGTAAGTATTTATCATCCTCCAGTGGGCAATATACACTACAAATACACGGCTGCTGACTTATTTTGGTCCAGACCAACCACCTTCGGCCGAATTTGTGCTAGCGTTCCTCGAGCCTTGTCGAAGTAGGTACCAAATTTCTGTCCGCTCTGACCGACCAAAGTGGGAGAATCGTGAACTTGGTAAGCCGTCTGCCATGCCATCTCGCCTCCAAGGCAAATGGACGTTTAGGTATGTCAGAGATGGAATGCTTCACCGTAATCCTAGATTGGCTGACGGGTCGTGTCCACGGTCTGCTTGTGAAGGATTACAGATTACCTAACTATTTCGACCAGCTGAGAGTCAGTTTAGTCTCTATGTTGGATACCTATCCTTCTCTTCTTGGCCCCATCAGGTTTACCCAAGCCACGGAGATGTCTACGGCTTCGCGACCGCCAGCTGAATTTGTCCCTCAAATGCACAATCCTCCTCCCACTCAACCGGTGTCCAACTTCTCGAGCTGGCTGTTTTGGGGCTCATATTAATGCTGGGGGCTAACAATTGTGGTTTACAGCGAGATATCATGGCCAAAAGAAAGCGTGGCCCAGCCCAAAGTCCATCCGTGGCAAAGCGGCGAACCAAAGTGCCACGACCAATTAGCCCAGAGTCGGACACAAGCAACACCCTGGCGACCACCTCGACAGCGTCGCCCCAGCAACCGTTGCCCAACCTGAAGATTTTCGTTTGTGGCGGGAATAAAGCCAGGCAAGCGGAACTGGACTTTGCCAAGAATTTGGCGGGAATACGTCCGACCAGGGATGGGGCAATGACAATGTTTTGCGACGGATCCCTTCGTATTGGCCCCGGTGAATCCGGAGGCTTTGCCATGGCCTTTCGAGACCCGCATAGAGACAGATGGACAGTTCAAGGCTACAGGATCGACGACTGTCCTTGGATTCAGCACGCGGAGATGGCGGCTATTGTCGAAGCTGTCGCCACTGCTGCGGTTATAAGGCACGATGCCGACAACCCAATCTCCACCATCCGCGTGTTCACCGACAGTGACACCTGCCTGTTGATTCTCCGCGACCTCCAGCAAGGAATAGAGGGTTCGAGGAATAGGCGAAAGTTCAACAAGATGCGGGAATGCTTGGAACCATTTACCCGAGTCCTGACGAGCCTTGTCCAAAATGAGCTTGCGGACACTATCACGGAGATTCGATATTTGCCCAGATGCAGCGACCAGTAGTCACGGCTAGCTGACTTTCGAGCGAATGAGGTCTCCAAAGCGGGCTGCGGTCCGCTTGACGTGGACGAGAGACTTCCCGAGACTCAAGGTCTCGACGCTGAGCTGTGTGCGCTGGCAGACAGCCGATACAACGAGAGAATCGCTGCTCAAGCAATTCTCCGTCACGAGGCTGCTCAGCATCAGAGACAAGAAGAGGCGGTCGAGATGTACGAGTCGGTCTTCGAGTTGGATGGGAAAGTCGATTTGAGGGATGCCGCCGTTGGGTCGAAGAAATGGCTGGCTTTGAAGGAGATGTTAGGATGTGATCCGTACGAGATTGACCTGGAGGGAAAATTGGAAACGTGAGATGTTGTCGCCTGTCTTGTAGTATATATGGATATAGGTTTCTAGGTTTCTAGGTATCGGAAGAGATGTTGCGAAAGACCGTCTTTGACCAGGTTCGAACCAGCCAGCGACCTGGCAGTCAAAGTGGGATCACGCAAAAACAAAAAAAGGTATAAGCCGCCAATCTGTAGCCATGAAATCCCGTCTCGTCCAATGCTCGATCCACCAATTTTTCCGTCAAGCCCCACCAGAAATTTCTGGATGGTTGAGACCTTCCTCGCCTTTGCCTTTGACAAAACAATTCGTCAGAAGTTGACACAACTGTGAGATTCTATCATTCGCCTGAGACTCTGGGTTCGAATTGCTAATCACTGACTTGTTAACCCAGAATATCTCCCTTGAGTTCTGACATTTTTCGCGTGCGTTTTTGCACTGCTTGAGGTACATCCAAATTCTTATCCACCCGCAAGGTTAATAGTTGTTTGTTTGCAGATCGATATCACGGTCGAAGGGAAGCGGGCTCGAAGCCTAGAAAACTCGGGGCCAGGATATATCGACGATATAGCGTATTAACAAAAGTAAACCGCGACTGGTCGACCACTAGGTCGAACACCGATACCATTGCAGTCACCACCGTCGAGAAAACAGCCCCCCCCCTTGAAGCCACTCCACAATCTCTAGAAGTCGTCGGTTTTAACGAGGAGGAATCGAAGAACGACGCAATTGAGTTTGCCGAGGACATGACGAGAAAGCACCAAAGTCTGGACAAAAACTATGGCAAATATTCTGCTATGGATCCTGTTGTCCCGACGTTAAATCGGCCTATCGTCACCCGCAACGCGATATGCAGACAGTAGTAGAAGATTCATAAGATTGAGAATTGTCCGTAGGCGACCTCACGTGGAGATGGCGGCTATCCTGGAAGCTGTCAAAGTTGTGTCCGGCATCAAACACGAAGTTGATATTCCTATCGTCACCGTCTATCTGTTTACAAACAGCAAACTTGTTTACAGGCCTCTGCGCTCAGTCTCACTCAATGTCCAGCGAGGGGCGTGTGATAATTTCGTCTTCCATGCTGGTATCCATCGATACTAGTACAAACCCGTTGCACTTATGGATCTGCCCCGCGCGGCGGATTCGACTAAAGGCCTGCTTGATAAGGTTTCCCTCGAATGACAAGTCGAATATCACTCCGTATTTGGCTCTCTGGAGCCCGTTTACACCCGTCCTTACTGCCTTTATGGCAGCTACTAGTAGGGGTGGGATATTTTTTCCGTTCCCCCCAGGCCGGGCGATCTTCCCATCAACGGCATCCCTTATTGATTACCCGTGAGCGTTCCCCCGGGCTCACATCCGCCGTTAGGAGAACGACGGTAAAATGGTCAGTGTGGTACTTATCGTAGTATGTCGCCACAATGTAGGCCGAGCCTGGGCGCGCACAAAAGACCACCACGTTCTTCTTATACGCTACGTTAGAGTTCGACCAGTGTGGTAGCGAGCGGTCCTCTTGCGCCTGGCGTAGTATTCTTTCCAGCGTCTTGATCTTGCCGCATCCTTCTGTGTCCTCGCAGATGTGTTCGGTTTTCTTCGTTCCCGTTCTGATTGACCATTCTTTTTTTTTTCTCTTGTTATCTACCTGGGCTCCTGGGGGGATTCCATCTTCTGTGGCTTTCCAAAGGGACCAGGCCAGTCCGTGTCCCGGGCCCCCTGAAATTAGGGTCCAGACGCGTCCTTCCTATTTGAAGGTCAAGGCTGTGAAGCGTTCGGCGCCTGGTCCGTAAACATATGTGACCATGTTCTGAGATCCGTTCGTCACATAGTACTTACGTGATGTCTCCAATGGTTGATGACGGGTCCGTCGGTTGTGGGGGTGTCCCAGCGTGTTGCAGTAACGAAGTGGAATTCTTGTCTGTCCTAATAGCCGATCAAATGGGAAAAGTCGCAAACTTCGAAAGCTATAGAGTATGCCACAACCGCTACTTGTTTTCTTTCTTGTATTTCTTCCCCCCCTTCCCTCCCCCAATCAATTCACTAGTGCTTGAAGTGGAGGCTAATAGCAATTCCGCTTTGCAGCAAAGAATTTAGATAATCGGTATGTCTAGACGGAAGAGGGCGCGTAGCCAAGGACACTTGTGCAGCTGTCCATTGGAGGCACCGCCAGCCAAGAGGATACGTGGATCGGCCGACCCTACGCCACCCAACACTGTCGCCAACCGAGTTGCCCCGGTGCTTCCCAAGCAGGGTAAAGGGTGCCGTAAAGGGGGCCGTAAGCCTTTCGAGAACTTGCACATCCACGAGGCCGAAAATAAACACCACCAAAAAGCCATCGACTTCGCCAAGATGGCGGCCAATGAAGACCCGAGCATTACCAAGACATTGACTTTTCACTGCGATGGCTCCTATCGTGCTCTTCTCGACGCTGGTGGCTTGGGGGTCATCTGCGGAAGCCTAAGCAACAAGCAGATAAGCTTGCGGAAATGCAAGCTCGTTCCCTGCCCTTCGGCCCAGTACGCCGAGGTGCTAGCGGTTGCCGAGGCCGTTATAGTTGCCTCGTCAATGATCAAAGAAGCGGATGCCCATGATATCGTCGTCCGCATATTTACAGACAGCGACACCTGTCTGCGTGCATTTGCCATCGCAAAGGAAGCAGCCCACAAGCCAGGCTGTAAGAAGAGCAGGGGCGCATTTCAGCACTGCGTGAAGCCACTTATGGAGGGAGTGAAAACACTCCTCGAGAACGAGTTGGCCGCCTGCGTCTTGGAGATGAGATTCCTGCCACGATGCAGCACCCCCTAGGCGTGGCAAGCTGACTGGTTGGCGGGAAAGGTCGTCACAGGGGAGGTCGCATCCGACGAGAGCATGGCGCAGACGAGAGCTCTTGACGTCCAAGTCGGCGAGCCCTCGAAGCCTATCCACATAGGCAAATCAGCGGCCAAAAAACATAGAAAGGCGATAGCCAAAGAGGCTGAAGGCACGAGCGGCCCTACAGAGGGCTCTAATATCGAAGCCCAGGACGAGGAGGGGGTTGGAGAGAAGTCCGAGGGTGTCGGAGAAAAACTGGAGGGCGTTAATATGCAGGGTATACTTATTGTTGAGAGCACCGACGTACCTTGTATGGAACTGCTGGGTGATTTTGAGAAGATGGAGATAGGGGGACCTGCATGGAATAGATTTGAAGAGCGAACGGGCTGCAGCCCGTTCGATGTAGCGGTTGACCTTTGGGGTCGTTGATGGGCATATTTCGCTGTATGATATTGTACTTTTTATTTGTATATATGCATATATATATATATATACCTACCTTAGACAATCCAAAGATCCGAACGCTGTCACCAAACAGCCCAAGGCGAGTGATGGTCGGACTAGTACCAAACAATCCAAGAATGACGAGGCCGTGTCTGAAGATATCGAAACCTTGTCGAAAGATATACAAGGCGTATCAGACGATGCTGTAGGCCGCTACTATAAAGTAGAGTACTCCAGGCAGTGGAAAGTTCAGGCCTAGCGATAGAGAACGCTCATTTCCACATCACCAAGAAAGGATCAGCTTATCAATACGGAGACTAACAAGCCGCATTTCCAGGCGCAATATACCCTCTGAGATTGGTCTTTATGGTGCTGATGTATGTTATAGCGGTGGAGGGTTCGGGGGGCCTAGAGGAGGAGGTGAGAAGAGCAGCGTACGACTTGGAGGTGCAGGAGGAGTCAGGGGGTGGGAATGTGATGGAATACGGCTTATGAATCAGATAATGCACACACAGGCCTGTAAAATATGTCCAGTACATGTAGCCCAAGACCATGAGAGGGTTTGGAGAGAAATAAGTCCGAGGGTGTTGGAGGAAAGCTAGAGGGTGTTAGTGAGCAGAACAAGATCTAATCATTATTTAAAAGTACCGAAGCACCGTAAATCAAACCGCCGGGGTGGTTTTCCAGAGATAAAGGCTGGGGGAACTTAGTAAAATAGAGTTAAAGAGTTAGCGGGCTTCACATATTATAGCCCGTTTAAAGTTTCTGTGGACTGCCGAGGTCGCTGATACGAATTTTCCGCTGTATTGTATTGTATTGTACTTCCTAATGGATACGTATATAGACATGTGAGAAAAGACGACTTGTCGTTAGATTATATCTCCCGTCCGTCTTAGTGTGGTATGGGGGAGACAGATGGCAGGGGAAGCGCAAGCTCCAGGGCTGACAGATAAACACTTTGAGCCTTCTTATATGTCCAAGGCAAAGCTTATAAACCTTGCATGTTCAGTTCACCATGAATCATTCATGTCTGTACCAATGACTACATGACATCTGTCGAGTCATCAATGTGCTTTCAGGCAGTCAGTCTTGTCCCAGCAACGGCCAAGATATTCAAACATGAGATGATTTGTTCTAGGCTTGCCAATAAGGCCAGAACTCAAGTACGTACCTTCCAAAAAAGAATTCGAAACCCCCCACGCACCCAGCACAGACCGGCCGTTTTCTGCTCTTGACCAGCACCAGGAAAATTATCTCCCCTTCACCTTCTCCCAATTCTTCAATTCGCAAACCTTGGCGAGAATTTGCCGCGACAGTGAGTATTCCTCCTTTGGTTGGCACTTGGAAATTGGAAATCACTGACTCACTGCGGCCTAGACTATCTCATCTCGGTCTGATTTGTTTCGTACACTTTCAAGGTACGTACCAATGTTTCCCCGTCCAAATAGCCCATCCAGTCGGAAAATTGTCAACTGGCAAGCCATACGCCACCCTGACATGGGCACGCCTCTTGAGAGTCAGATGGCGACAAACAGCAATCTAGGTACGTCAGAGACATGGCCTCGGTCTTATGGGCAACCGGTATCCCTCACATAGCTAAGATGACGACTGACGGATTGTGTCCGCTTGCAGAGTCAAACAGCGGTCGTGCCAATCAAGTCAGCTGTCGTCTTCGACTGGTATCGTGGGGTAAAATACGAAGACGTGTACAAGTAGCGACAGCGCCTCCCGCCCAGAATCCGATCATAAGCGGCGTCGAAATGGAGACAGTGTATTTGACGCTTATGGAAAAAGTAACCGCCAGGGACAATGCCAGAGGTAGCCACGGCTCATCAGCTCTGTCCCCCAGCCGGCATATAATACTCACCTACTTGGCTTCGGTTCTACGTTCTCCCAGGCCTGCTGTTCGCCAATCTGGGCGGTTTACTGCTCTGCCTGGCTTGCACCTTGAAGTTCACCATTGACTCATTCGGCCAGCATACGTTCTAACAAGCCACCCTCTATTTTTCTTTTTCTTTTTTCTTCAGTCTGCGGGGGGTTGTTACCGGATGCTAATATAATATGACTTGTAGACTAAAGTGACAAAACAAACATTAGTATGCCCCGACTAAAGCGGGCCCATAGCGGAGCGGTGTCATCACCGCCATCCAAGAAAACTCGCACCGCTGGCACTAAACCAGCCAATCTTAGAGTTATATTGGAAGGCGAACTGAAGGACGCAATCGAAGCTGGAAACCAAGCCGTGGAGCTCCAGGAAAGCCTAGCCCTTTTCACCCGCGGCGTAGTGGCAAGCGCCGATCAGCAAATGAGTGGGGTTGGCGTGTCATTCGTCAACCCGGTGCGGAACAGGACCAGCCTGTTCAAATACAAGATAGGGTCTTGCAACTACCTACCTCATGCGGAGATGGCCGCTATTGCCCAAGCGGTCTGGATTGCCGGCCGTTTTGTCGAAAAAGAAGGAATCCGGGACATGGATGTACAGGTATTTACAGGAAGCAAGGCCTGTCTGCAAGCGTTACTCGGTGCCCTGGGACCCGCAGATAGCAACCAGGACACTGCTGCCCTGCGAGATACTTTGCAGGGGTTTGTCGACACTATTCAGTGCCTGCTAAACACTGAACTGGTTCATTGCCACGTCGAGATGCGTCACTTGCCATCAGGAAGCACGTTCAATGCAAGAGAGGCTCACTTCTGGGCATGCCAGGCGGCCGAGGGTAAAGTCCCATCCGACACGTGGATGCCTGGGATGGAGGGCGTTGATACCGAGGTATTCCGGCTTCGGAACTCTGTGGGGGTACCCCGGCCCCAGGAGAAGAATGAGACGGCGGCGAATGTGAGGAGCAAGGGCCCTGAAGAAGCCAGGGATGCGGTAAGCTGGGGTGGCTTGGAGGTTGGTGGGGAGGCGTGGAATCAACTCAAGGCGAGGGGTTGCGATCCATACGACATCGGTTCGGAAGATTGAAGCAGGGTGTACGCTGTCGGTTAAGAAAGGAGAGTTGTCTTGTGAGCGTTTGTGGGATGATATTGACAATGGCAAGGGCTGAGGGCTGGTAGCAGTGTAAATGAGACGTCGGTTATGACCAAGTTGTTTAAGCAGACTCTCTTGAAACCAATATTTACTCAGTGGTCGCTGTTATCTTGTCGGTTTGCCCGCTTTCTGTCCCAGCCACGCAGCCCCAACTTCTGAGGTTCGGTCGTTGCATACCAACATGCCCCCATTACCTCTGCCGAGCGTTCACTTTACTAGCGATGGATGGATGGATGGATCTTTTGTAGCTCCAGATGAATGCATAGGTGTACGGAAAAGGATGCCAGAGGTAACCTTTTACAATCCAACCGCTGGAAAGATTATTAGCATTTTCCTTGACGTGCTTTGGGGAGAGGGATTTACGCAGTGTTTAAAAACAGCTTAGGAGGGTTTTTCCAAGGCGTTGAGTACAAACAAATATCCAGACCCTGGTACTAAAATCTTATTTCGAGGCCTTAAACTTTCCCACCACGTTAAAGGCTCATAAACTTTTCCGAATCAAAGACCTCAAACCTCCTCCTCCTTCCTCTTCCTTAATCCGGGCTTTAAAATTTCCAAACAATATTAACCAACCACCTTAGCTTCCTGCTTTAGAATTCAAGAAGATTTTAATATTTAAACCCCTCTCCCTCCCCCAAACCTTCCTTGCTCAGGGCTTAAAATCTTTACACCATCAAGTAAGTCCCTGAACCTTTTTTTTTTCCCCCCCCCGTCAAGACCTCAAGTTTTTCATAACTGGTAGCCAAGCCCCCAAAAGTTCCTCATCATGGCGTCTCAAAACATTCATCACCAAGCCCTTACAAAAAAAAATAAGAGAGAATATGTACCCAGCAGGGTTGGCCCATGAACGCGTGCCACGCAAAATGCAAGCCTGTTTCGTCACAGCGCCTTGGGTTTTGTCCATCATGCTTGTCAGGCATGACCACCCCCCCCCTTTTTTTTTTGTCTAGGTGTCTTCGAGCCCCCAAGCAGGCTCATCCCGAGCCCTTCGACGACAGGACGACGCCGTGCACACAATGGACCCTACAGCATCTATAGGGTCATGTCTGTACCCTCTAGTGCCGAAGATGGATCTCTTCCGTTCCTCTGTCATCTATACACAGTTTGTCACCTGATCAATGGAGTCCCACGATGAGATCGAATATGCCACTGCTCCCGTGACGACCTGCAAACAAAAAAAGTGGTACCGAGCCATCCATGCAGCTGCGTCCGCCGGCCAGGAGCGGGTCAACCTTCGATAGGTAAGACTAGCAGCGGCCAGCAAGCAGGCCAACAAACGATACTAATGGACTAGATGTCGTTGAGCCACGGATGGGGCAGCGGAGGCGGGCGGAGAAGGCAAACGAGGACAACATAGACAGACGGGCAAAAATCCGTACCACAAATCTCGTCCATACCTACCTTCCGTCACAGAGCCGGATCAACTGTACTAGCCAATGATCGAGGCATACAACGAGGCCATCGATACCATCCATGTCCCCATTGCCGGAGAGTAAAGGAAGCGTCCATAGCTGCTGCTGTAATCAAAAAAAAAAAAAGGCCCGGACACTTCTCATCCATCGCTCTCGTCCTCACTGCTGTCTATCTCTAACCAGACAGGTCGAATCATAGTTCCCGCCCTGAGTGTCACCAGCTCCTTAACCAGCAGAGAGAGTATGACATGTGCGAGCAGGCGGAGATGGTCTCTTGTGCTGATCTTGAAGGGGCTAAACTCCTGAATCCTGAGCATGTGAGCAGCAGCGGCCGCCACATCATCAGCGACGGCGACGGGTGGTAGGACGGCAGCCGGAGCAGGGTTGAACAGGTATTTGAGGTACGCCTCAGTGTAAGATCCTATGCTGATAAAAACCTCGTCTGCGTCTTGGGCGATCATGAGTGTGTGGTGTAAGTCGTTCCTCCTCTCATACTGCTGCTGTCCGCCTCAGTATCGAACGCGGGAGAGAGATATGTTGACCGGGGGGAGAAAAAGGGGAGATGTTGAGCTCACTTTAGCGTTCTTGCGGCTCTCTTCTGCTTTCTCCCAGATAAATGCCGCGTGCTCCATGGTTTGTTGGGCTCGGACGGAGACCTCGTTATCACCACGCTTGGCGCTCTTAGCCTCAAAGATAATGGCTGGCAACATGCTCTTGCCGCTACCTAGGGGGATACCACCGTCAGTACTTGCACGGAACGCCTCTGCAGCCTTATTAGTGCCAGGCACGGGGCCGAACTGTAAGGTCTGCTCAAACGCATCCGCTACGCATACCGGAATCCGGGTAGGAGGCTGGATCAGCGTAGCGATGGCCGCGATGAAGGTGACGAGGAAGTCGACTACCACAGTCTCAGTCGGATTACGCGGTGTAGGTAGGGGCAGGTCGGCGACCGCCGCGCCATCGTCGTCGTTATCGGCGATGAGCAGTTCCGAGTTACCTTGGCCGTCGCCGTTATCGCAGGTGCTGTCCGAGACAAGGCTTGTGGGGCTCGGGGTCATAGTCAGGTTTCGGCCGGGGTGGGTGACGGCCAATTTCTTCTCGTTATCGCCTTTGCCGTCAGCCCGTCGGTCAGCCCGGTCAGTCCGACGATGAACCAGATCCACCAGAGGACTTGTCCGAGCACCTTCATCTCCTCCTTGCCTCCTGTCCATGGGAGCTCTTGGCGCGTCAAACAAGCGGGGTGAGTCTTTGCGCTGCTGCTGTTGCAAGGACGGGAGACGGCGGACCAGCAGGTTGTGTAAGCTGACTAGCTGTGCAAACGGGCCGAGCTGATCAGCCAAGCTCCCGATGGTCCGCACAGGCGTGCTTGGCCGGGCTTGGGTGCAGATCAGGTCCATCAAAGCCTCCAGCTTGTCCAAACCCAGCGCTCCGCCGTGTAAGAGGTGGTAGGCGCATTTAGTATCTGTCTCGCAAAGGGCACCCTCAGTAACAAGGGCAGGCAGAGCTGCCTCTACAGGCTTTCGCCCGGGCCAGACGGCACGGACGGTCAGGAACGATGTGGCGGGGACATTGGAAGCTGAGAATGGCCCTGTTGACAGGCGGTAGTTAGAAAAAAGGACGGACCGGTAGACGAGGAGCGCACCTTGAAGGCAAATATTGGAGAGAGTACGGTTGCTAAGACCATATCTCTCAACGTCGTCTCGCCACTCATATATAGTTTTAGGGATCCGCTGCAGTCCGTACCCCGCCTTTCTCTGGTTTGGCAGAGAACCTAATGAGCCTGGGCCTGGAGCCTGCTTCATGGTGGACAAAAAAAAGTCAAATCGGTCAAGATGTCAGTTGGAACGATTAGTGAGGTGCGGAGCGTGCGGAGCGTGCGGGGTGCAGGGGATGTGGCGTGTTTGGGGCGGGCCAATGCAAGCACAGACCAAGTCGCGCATACACTCCATAACTCGAGCATTTCTTTTTCCCTACGTCAGTACAACAACAATCATCATAATGGCCTCGTTCGAACACCGATTGCAATCCATCTTCACCTATATACAGCACGATACGATTGTTGGAACAGATGATGTCTTTTCCTTTAACGACGTGGAGACGATGGGCCCTTTTCGATGTTGGAGCGAGCCCATAACAAAACCAACGCGGCCGTTTTCCGGGCTCAACGATGCGATCTACAGATGCAGCGCTGGCCGGCGCCCTACGAAGTCTTGCGGAATACGAGACCACAATATGCGACGGGGTGAGCAGTGGGCTGAGGCGTTTATTCGGTTCTGGGTGAGTGCGAGCATGAGGGTGGAGGAGCAGGATCGGGCGCTTTTAGGCGACTTCAGACCGTAGGGTTTCCCCCCACCCTCTGTTACTTGTCACTTTCGATCTCTGCTGCTGCTGATGATGATGATCATAGCTTTTCCTGGGACCCCTTGGAAGGTTACCTGCGCCAATATCGATCCAGACCTCATGGCACAATGGTGGGCGGATGGGTCGTCGAGCGATCCATAGTTCCCGAAGGGTGGGAGAAACAGTATACTACACCTGCCCGACCTGGCCACTGGACTTGCATCATGTCAGACGAATACGCCGATGAAGACGAGAGTATCACGTCTCCTTGCATCCTCCGAAGCGAGATGCTGGGTTGTCTTGCCCTCTTATGCCGTCAGATGAATAAACAGTACGTCCGGGATGCCGCGGAACAGTTTGAGGGATGGGAGCTGGACATACAAGATGGGCCTGTCAAGGTTACTGCTATCACCTTTACCGGTACACGTGTGCGCGTCGTCCAAGCCACCTGTATCCCCCGAGCCTCCTCGCCGACAGTACACTTCACGTATCGAGGGACTTTCTTCATCGGTATGGGTCTGGCCACGTGGGATGTTGGCGTTGCGCGCAATATTATCCGGTGGATGATGTGGCCCGAGGAACCACCGCTTCCGCCTGCCGAAGAGGGAGCCGAGCAACAACAGCAACAACCGTTACTTCGGCCAGCGGCCAAGTACGGAGAGCGTCGGAGAGCGCTGGAAGAGCGGGCCGCCGACGGCCACCGCATTCCGAGCTGCGGCTCCGACTCTACGACTGACAAGACTGCTCGGTCGGCTGACTCTAGTCCTCTTCGGTCGACCGGCTCCAGTCGATCGTCTGATGACGGCGAACGACGGTGAGGAGGTGACGGCTGCAAGTTGGTGATCGTTGCTGACCTTGGCAATGTTTTTTTTTTTTAAAAAAAAAAAAAAA
>Ga0247765_1000837_pt1 | contig 19525 bp, 21 predicted proteins | sample UWRJL106311C6_FD_179949 | JGI IMG/M metagenome (GOLD analysis project Ga0247765, IMG submission 179949) | Plant litter microbial communities from Arlington Agricultural Research Station in Wisconsin, United States - UWRJ-L106-311C-6 | ecosystem: Environmental > Terrestrial > Plant litter >... | reverse complement strand
GGGGATGGGGGGTGGGGGGGGGGGGGGGGAGGGAGTGGAAGGCACGACATGAGCAAACGGCGCGCGGGGATCCATCCAAACAGCGACTGGGCCAGTTCAAGTGACTCCAGACTCCGAGATGCAAAATAGAACGATGATAGTGAGACATGGGAAGCACAAGAAAGCTATCTCGTGCGACGGCATATTTGTATAGAAGGCGGATCTATTCTGCAGGTACCCGCCCCCCAGGATGGGAGCTGCTGGTGAAGCCGCTCGTGCACGCACACATGCAGAAACATCAATGAAGCAAAGCAAACAGCCTTCCCTGCCCTGCCCGCCTGCCTGCCTGCCTACTGCCGAAAGTCCAATTGTCCAAATAGAACATTGAAATAAATCAATCTTCCCGTCTTTGAAACCCAGTTCCTGTCGGAGATATCCGAAAGTCGTCAAATTCCCTTGTCCGGCGTGGTTTCTGTTTGCCCAAGAGACTAGACCGAGACTAGACCGGACAGGCTCATGCAGACTCAGGTGAATTAGGTACCTATTTTAGGTCAACGACTTCAATGCGAATTTACTGCCGTCGCCACCAGATCTTGTTTGAAGGTCCCTCCGCTGATATTGGTTGGTTGCTGTTCTTCCTAGTGTAAGGCCTCAAATGGTAGGCAGATAAGGTGCTCAGTTACATGAACTTCGTGACAGTGTCCTTGGCCTCGATTGTCATGACCGACTCCAGGCAGGTGATTGGGGTGTCGAGCTAACAAGTCCCATGCCGATGTCACCCTACATCGACGGGGCACACTGTAGCTCGAGCCGAGGGGGAGCAGAGCTGCAAATCTGTAGGAAACGGCACTGTAACCCATGAATGCCTGGTCTTGGCAGTAGCACAAGATGCAGCAGCATGTCTTGAACCCGAATCACCAAGATCACGTCTTCCGAGATGTTGTGTTTTTGTGTGAGAGCGCTTTGATTGCATCGTAACCGGCCATGTCTTAGGCTGAGGCTGGTACCACACCCAAGGCTCAGTTTACGAACGGGGTGACCTCCCTCTCGAGGCCCCCCTTGAATGCCATCTGTATACACTGGTTCCCTCCCCTTCAACTGCGCAGTTTTTCTCCAGGTCTCTTGACCATGAGGTGACCTGCGAGGGCGAGATGAAGAAAGCCCACTGCCTCTCAAGACAAATAGCCTGCTGCTGCTCTGATAGGCAGGAAAGAAAAGAAAAAGACACGAATTCCCGCTTTCGTTGTATGGTCGAAGCTCCATCGCGAAATACGCCCCAAGACAGCAAAACATACCGCACTGGCCGTGGAAGGTATATGTACCCATCCCCTTCTCCCACTACTAGGCAAGAGACAAAAGGGTGAAAAAGCTCATCAGCGCAACACCCAGTCCTTCCAGACCCATCTATAAAATGCTTGACCAAGCCTTTTGCCGTTTGGATTTCCGTTAGGTTTCCCAAATACACTTCGAGGATCAAAAACACACCTTACTGAGGTAAGGTAGAGACGGATGAGCGTGTGAAGAGTGACACCGCATCCAACCCTTGTCGAAGGGAGGAAAGAGACGACGACAATTTGCAAAACCGTAAACTCCGTCAAACACCGCCCCAGGTTTTTTTTCCCCACCTCCCCGTATGCTTTCCCGTATAGAGCGTTGTGACCGCAGAAGAAAGAGACAGAAAATAAGACCGCTTGCGCGATCTTGACAAGAGGAAAATATCGGTTTAGACACCGCCCTCGGGAGCGGGGTCCTCATGCTTGGCGGTACTGCCCTTGCCACGCCAGGTGCTGACGGCCTTGATGTTAGCCTTATATGTTTGAACCTCAGTACCGTAGGCGCGGGGCGTCAGCTTCATGAGAGTATGCAGGGGGACAGGAACCCAGGGGCTGTCCTCCTGCGTCTTCTGCATGAAGTAGGCATAGATGCATCGGATGACGGCTTGATGAGAGATGATGAGAATATCTTCGCTGCGTTCCAGTTCCATGATGATGGGTTCGAGACGGATGACCACATCGCGGTAGCTCTCGCCGCCGCGGTAGCGGTAGTTGTACTTGTCCTCGTCGCGAGCCTGGAAATCCTCCGGATACTGGTCGGCGATCTCTTGGTACGTCATACCATCGCAGACTCCAGCATCGAGCTCATCGAGCGCCTTCCACTGCAGCTGGTTGTAGTGCTTAGGCAGGTGGCGAGCCGTAGCGATGGTTCGCCTCAGGGTCGAAGTCCACACCGTCAAAGGCCGGTCACTCTACCGGGTGAGTTAGCCGAGGGTCCAAGTGGAAAAGAGGGTGAGAGGGGGCGGAATTTGGGGGCACAAGCCAGGGACCGGCAGAGGGGTTCTGGCTCGGGGTGACAGCCGCCCAATGCCGGCTTGGCATACGCAATGCTTGGTACAAGATTGTGGAAAAAGTGACTTACTCCGACAGATTCGAGAACCAGCTGGGGCAGCTTGAGTGCATACTCTTCGCCGCGCGAAGAGAGTCCTGCGTCACCACCGATACGGCCTTCTAGGTTCAGCATGGATTCGCCGTGCTAATACGTATACAAGTCAGGAGGTCTATTCGTGCAGGAGGGACTGAGGAATGGGGAAGAGGGGACACTCACGCGAGACAACCAGACTGAGCGAGGCCGGATGTGAAGGTTCATGAGATAGTACACTATGCGGCTCTGCAGGTAGTCCTTGATGCGGTTGATGATGACCTGTCGACCGACGTTCATGATCTTGAGATAAGTGAGGTGATCCTCATCCTTGTCCTCGTTGATGGACTTGTAGACCTTCTCGTAGTTGCGGATGCGGTTGCGGAAATCCAACGCGGCCTCCTCGGGGTCCTGGCCCTTATAATCCGGGCTAGTGGTCTTAACGTCCCGAATATTGGCCATGATGAGCTCCTCGTCGTCGCACTTGGACTCGACAAAGATGACTTCGACGCCCTCCTTTTTGAGGAGTTCGAGGACCCACATGCGACGCTCCTTGGTGCTATTCGTTGCATCGAGGATACCAACTACGCCCTTCTCGTTCTTGAACCAAGCTAGCATGTCTGCAACCGCAACCGTTGCGGCGGCGCGGCGCTTGCGCTCGCCTTCGGCATTGTTGGTGTCGAAGAAATCGGCCGAGGGATGAGGGGCATCGTTGCGGCGGTAGTTGCCCACATTGAAGGTCTTCGCAGGGATCGATAGCCACTTAAGGTACCGCTGAGCTGGTTGGGTTTACAGTGTCCCGTCAGCACTTACTCGATCAGTCGAGGAGAGGGTTGTCCGGGCAAAGGAGTAGGAAGACGATCCAGAATGGGACGGGGGGAGGAAGACAAATCGGGGAGACAGGGGAGATCAAGACGGGGAATACTCACCCTTCTGGGCAATGTAGCTCTTTCCACGAGCAGGGAGGCCGACCATGACCACGCAGATCTTGGTATCCTCCACCTGCACACCAATGCCGTTAGTCTTTGGCGCCATTTTTGCTGATTTCTATGCGCCGCAGCAATCCCGTAAACACGTTAACTGGCAGAGGATATTGCGGAGACATGTAGCGGGGGAATTGAGTGCGGGAAGAAGGTAAAGTCGTGAGAAAAAGGGTGGAGGAGCTGCTCGCGTGAGGTGTTCCTGAGTCTCGGCTGAGAGCCGTTGCGGAAGAAATCGGGGATTATGGGGGGTCGCTGCAAAGGGAGGCCTATGCAGCGGGATCGGGGATTGCGGACTGTTAATAAAAAGGAAGGGAGACTGCCGGAATCTGCACAATTGTACAGGGCTCGTTCGTTATCATGAAGCGGCGGACGAGATATTTGCCCAGTGCTACCCGCCGATGGAAGAAAAAGACGGCAGTCCACTGGACAGGGGGCAGGATGATGGCATGACCAGCCGGTGCTCGGAAACCTCAGGGCAGAATTTCGGCCAGGCGGGAGGAGTGGGGGAGGGAACATGCCTATCGCTGCAAGAACAACGCTGGGCAGGGCCCGACTATCCAGTTCTGGGCGCTTCAGGGCGGGCCAAGCCCCGGCCCACCACGCCGATTGTCCACTCGCCTTGCCCCGCGCAGGACCCGCTGGAACCTGAGCCTGAGGGCAGAAAACATGAATGGGCGGGAAAGCGCAGACCGCCATCTGCCCGGATGAAGGTCCCATGGGCCCAGATGTTGCTCCGATGGTCCAATCACTCAGTGTGACCTTCGCGGAAGTGACCGGGTGAGCAACTTTGCTGCCGGAATTGTGATAACTGTTTTCTGTTCCATTGGCGGCAAATCGCATCCCTCCATGTCGAACTGCACGGTAGAGATGAGACAAGGCCCAGAGGCGTTTACGCATGTCATTCTCCCGAAACTCGACAAATGCCAACACGAGCCAAGATCATCATGACCAGTAGCTTGTCTTCTCCACCCCCCACTCGGAATGCAGTCGAGACCAGCCGTGGTAAGACGATTGTCTTTTTGCACGTATGTTTTTCTCGGCCTCCTGTCTGGGCCTGGACAGCAGCGCCAATGATCCCGTGATTGACTAATAGCAACTCAAAGGCGGGGTGCATGCTAAGTGCAACAGCTGGTTTGCTCCAGTCCCGAAGACTTCTCGGCATGGAAGGCTTGTCTCAGGGGCTGAAAATGGTCGCCTGACCACCATAAAACCTTCCGCGTAGTTCACCTGGGTGGCCGTGGAAAAATTGATGGGGCAGCTGGAGCAATTCCAAGGGGCTGCCAAGGATTACCGCCACCAGGAAATCCGTCTCAGCCCGCAGGGCGAAAAAGATATGATCCCAAAGCATTGGCTGCCCGACGGAAAAAAAAACCCTGAGACGACATCTCGGCTACCACCCGGGGTGATAATCGTGCCGCAAGGTGCTGCAGCCTGGCGACTTCGTGGCCGCTTCACCGCTCTCACAGAGTGAAATTGCGTGGGTTTGCGTGGGAGAGAGAGGTCATGGGATCCGCACTGTTCGTCAGGAACTCGCCCAGCCTTAGGTAAGGTAGGGAGTCCTGCATGCTCCCACAATTTAGACAGCAGGGTCAAGAGGTCAAGGAGAAGAGTAAAAATACCCTGCTGAAGCTCCACGTGTTCGCCCTTGTCCTCCCAACAGAAGGACCAGCTACGACACCTCTCATTTTTGGGGGGGTTTTCTTTTTGTTTTGCGATCTCGTCAAAGCCCTCTTTGCGGGGGCACCTGTCGACCGAATGCCAAGCAGCTGCCAACAGTGTCAGTTAAGCCACGATCGCGGGGTTTGCTCCAGTTGGAGAAGAATTTTGTCAGGTGGGGTAGAGGGGTATTTCCAGCATGTCACGAGGCCAATTGGGTTCTTCTCTTCAGAACGCGACAACTCACCTTTGGTGGTAGCAATTGGGTTTGCCGTTACTGGGGGTAGCAATTGGGTTTGCCGTTACTGGGGGTTGGAATTGGGAAAGAGGAAAAGGACAAGACGCAGAAAATCGACGTAAAAAACAAGAAAGTAGTCTCTTGCTAAAGCTTTCACCGGTCTTGCACGATGTTGCGTGGCATCCAGGCACGAGGAACAAGGCGGCCGCTGATTGGACTGAGCGAAGTGGGCGAACCCAGCGGGATGGAGAAGATCCCGATAACGAGCCCGATAAGCGATAATAACGTCATTGATACAGATGTTCAGAGGGCTACAGAGGAAGCAGTGTTGGACTTGCTGTTTTGGGCCTAAGACCGCGGTTTCTGCCTGTGAACATTAGAGAGTCAATAAGAAAAGGGGCCGACTGGGTTTCTCATTGCAGACTGAAAATCACCATCAATGTTCGATATCTGGCGCGGCTTGGCTCACTGAAGAAGGATAATCGCGGTGCTACTTCGTACAGAGGGAGGGGTGAATTGAGAATTGCTGGACTAGCGTGGGGTTTTGGCATTGGCTGACCAAAGTGCCGGACAACCCTGGAAGAAAAGATTATTGATTATGGGAATTTTCTACAGAGATTCGAGCCTCATTCGACTTGAGAATACCAACTTGCATCGAGGCAGATGCATGCTGCCGAGCGACTTACAAAATGCCCGCCTGCTTGCCAGCCCTGCCCTGTCTTGAGTTTTGCCCGTTTCTCGGTGCCATTAATCCTCAGCACGTGTCGGCAGTTTAGTGGGTTTTTGACCCGAACATCACACGGCGGACGGATGGCAGACGGGTGAGCTCTCCCCCTCACTTGGAAATCTTCGGGACAGTTTGACGCGGGGACCCGGCAAGCCGAGTGGATTTTCTGCCGCACGAATGACGAGCTGCAGTTTGTTTTTTCTTCCCGGCGGGCAGACACGTGGTTTCGTTCGGGGACCTTGACGGCGGCCTTGTTTGTGGTCGGGTCCCACGTTCGGGTCGCCAAGAGTATTTCTTCCCCTGAATTACGGATAAGCGGGGAGGAAGGGGGTGGAAGGGGGAGAGAATTGTAAAAGCCGGGACGGAACCCAGTGGACCCCGTCCTCCGCCATCCATCGTCCATCACCCGTCACCCGTCCGTCACGAGGTGTGGGGGGAAGGGACGGAAGGAAGGAAGGACGGGGAAAAACAACCCCCAACAAAAAAGCAATCATCCCGTCTCGGTCGGTCGGGTTGTATTGAAGAGTAGAAAAAAATTGTCGCGGAACTCGGTCGGCATTGAATCTTCGCTTACGCCAGGCTGGATCACGTCGCGTTCCTCTCCAAGCCACCTTACCAGGAAAGCTGAGTTCGCGTCCGCGTCGCTTAATCTGGCGTGCATGGGACTTTTAATAAAGAGAAGCGGGCAGTGGGCAGCCCAGCTTTTCGTGTGTCGGATTCCCGTCTGGGTGCAATTAATTAGACAAGAGGGAGGGATGGAGAAGGAAGCGTATTTATATGAGTAGGTAAGTACCTTCGTGTGTAGTGTACTCCCTTCCCTTAGTTCCCTTGGCTTAAAGCTCCAACACCAAAGAGGAAGGTGGTGGTTATGCTTGTATGTTTGGCTGTACTAGACTGTCACAGGGCCCTTAGGTAGGTGGTGTTGCTTCGTGTTTGTAAAAAAGTCCGCTTTATTCTGTTCTGTTCTGTCCTAACTCGCACTGAAACGAGAAATAATGGGGATCGATAGAGAGACGGTACCGGTGACGAGCTTGGGGGACGGGAAAGTTTTGGAGAAAAATTCCCAACCCCACACCACTCTTACATATACTGCCCCCTCGCTCCCCTCCGCACTGCTAACGACAAGCTTGCGGAAACGACAGCAAAGATAGAAAGCCGGACATCCGTCGTGAGGTCACATCGAAGGTCCTTTTCTTGTGTTGCTATTGCTGCCCACATGATGCCCAATGCTTGAGCCACTGGGTGTGTGAGACTGCCGTCCATCAAATACCGAGAAATTGCTTCGTGATTGTTCGCACTCATTCATGTCTTATCCCCACACCCACAACATGCCGGACAAGAAAGCTAGTGGCAAACGTCATAATTGGGGAGGCCGCCACCGGAGCGGATGAAGCCCACTTCGTACTGGGGCGCACTCTCACCGACGATGGTGCCGGCTTGACCTCCAGCCACACAAAGTCCGTCGACCGTGTCGAGTTGCATGCCGATGAAGTCGGTCGAAGTGGTGAGGGCGTCGCAGAGGGAGCAGAAGAAGCCTGTGCAGGTCCGGTATGAGAAGACGAGGCACGATCCGCGATCCACGATGAGGTCATTGCCTGTGGCCAGGACGTTTTTGATAATGACAGAGCAGTCGGCACTGACGGGGCCCGGGTTCTACTCAGGGGGTGTGGTGGTCAGCAAGGCGAGGCTTGTAAGAGACAATGGTAAAAGGAGATGCGGGAGCATGAGGGTAGAAGGAGGCGAGAGCATGGGAAGAAGGCGAGAGCATGGGAAGAAGGCGAGAGAGTATGAGAAGGGGAGAGGGTATGAGAAGGTGGAAGTGCATGAAGGACGATGGGAAGGAGAGGCATACCGCGTTGGCACACTCATAGAAGTCTTGAGTTGTGGTCTGTCGACGAAGGCGACGGAGAGCTTGGAAGCTCTCGCGGCGACGTTGGATGTTGGCCGGCAGGGGCAGGAGGCCTTCAGTGGACCGCATCACGGTAGCGGCCGAGAGACCTGTGTCATAGTCGGCCGGGGCATCGACGGGCCTATCGGCCGCCTGGAGCGTGCGCTCGCCATTATGACTCTGCACAGCAATGCTCGGTGTATTGAGGGCCGTGGCAAGGCTGGTTGCAATAGCGAGGATGACAGAGACCTTCATGATTGAAGAAATGAGAATTAGAGCAAATAACTTGGATTGTGTCGATAAGAGAGACTGGATTTCCGAGTTTCCGATGCCTGCAAGTGAGCCAAGGCCAATCGAGCCCTGGATGCGCGGAGAACCACGGGGATTTATATGACGCCTGGCCTCTGGAATACCTTCCCTGATCACTTGCCGTGCCTGTGAGGTCGATCTGCCGCTCTGCAGGCTAGATATTAGGGGGCAAGTCCAGATCTTCGCCTGGATGCGCCTCGACGTTGAGGGAAAGAAAACGGAGGGCTCGAGATTGGCGTCGACGGTAGGACCTCATGATGGCGATGAGAAATAAATGATGCTCATCTCGAATCTCCTTTCCCCACAACATCATCTCACCATCTTGTATCTTGCCGTCTCGCCATCTGGCCGTCACCAATCACGAGAGGACCGTGACGTTGACGATGCTACCTGATCGAAATGGGCTGCGTGCTTGTCCTCGGCCCAACACGGGCTGATTGTGGAGTGCCGCGGTGAAAGGGCGTCGATGTGCTGCCTGCTACGTCGCAGACGACCGGCTTGAGATGAATAGAGGCAAGCCACTGCATCTAATTGTCGGTGAGGACTTCCCCGAGGCCCGCACCGGTCCTGCCGTCCCTACCGTCCCTACCGTCAACTCAGCGGCGACCGTTTCCTCGTCCTCAGCATCTCGACGACAAAGACCGGCATGTAACCGTGCCACTGGGGCATCTCTTGGACCAGGTGCCGTGAGGGAGCTCACCGTCCCGATGGTGGGAGGGATCCGGGTTCACAGCCAGCAGGACGCTAGGTCAGGGGCAAGCACATTGCCCTGCAGCTGACGGGGGGCGGGCGGGCATAGTGGCCGACGCCGACGATCAACCCCTCAGTACCTCTCGAAATTCCCCAGCAGCACTACACCCAGCCGCGTCCATCCACGCCCAACTGCTCCGTTGTCATCCGTTGCCATCCCTTGCCGTCCGTCGTCAACCTGGCCATCCAACACTGCCGAGACGACACCGGGAGGTTACGGTGAGAGGGCTTTCTGGTGGAACCCACGGCCCATGCCGTATCGACAGGCAGTGTTTAATGACGAGGATATTTGCCAAGGCAGCGCAGTGGCAAGTGGAGGAGCGACGGGAGCCATGGCAGCCGTGTTGATCGGAGGGGTACCGAGTGGTGCGGTGTTTATTGCCTGTCATTTACCCTCTGCCACGCTGCATGTTGTGCATGTGGTCCTCGGTGGTCTCGGTGGTGGTGGACCGGCGAATGAGGGCGGGTGCTGGTGCTGGAGCCAGAGCTGGTCCGCCTGCCTCAGGCCAACACGGTCGAGGTCGGGGTCCCCGCGCCGTGGGCTTGCTTGGATGGAACGTGGCCGTAGTGTCGTTTTTGTTAATATCCTGCCATGCTGCCACTGGGCAGGGCCAGGCTGACCACTTGGCAGCGCGACTTGGGCCTCCTAGTAGGGCGGCAGCAGATTGTCGCCGACGCAGCGTGACCGGGAATCCAGAACCCGAATCTCACGCGCGCCTCGCGGATTCTGGTTGCGAACTTGCACCCCAGCGAACCGTGCCACTGCGGGGACCCAAGGACCCAAAAACTGCCTTGGACCTGGCACCACAAAATGACAGGCTCGCATCCGAAGCCGGAGACTTCAGGTGCGCGCGTTCGACTCGGAAACGGGTGACGAATATCGGGATTGCATCTGCAGAGCAGCGTGATTGGTGGTGTGCAGTGTGTGCTCAGCAGACGCAAGAGCAACGAAGCGAAGGGCTTCGCGAAGCCTGCCAGGATGTTGCACAGACCCTGGATGGCAACCCCCGCGTTCCAGTTGCCGGGTTGGTTCCACCAAGGCGGTGTCTTCTGGCAGCTGGCAGTCGTGGCCTGGAACCCCACCGGGAGCGCGCGGCATGGAACTGGCAAAACAATTGGCCGAGGTGGGGCGTAAATTGATCCAATTAGGGTCCCCCCTGGACTGGGTGTCCCCGCACCTGCAAGCATTCTGGAAGCTCGGCGACTGTTATCGCGACCGGATAAGAAAAAAAAGTCGGCCAGCCAATTCAATCCGCCGCCAATTCCTATCTGCCCTCAAGAGCGGAGGCCCGAATCCGATTCTCCAACCATCCACAAATAGCAACAACATGGGCTCTGACCACAGCAAAAAGCGGAAATTCAAGGACTCCAAACCCGCCAAGGGGGAGAAAACGGTTGCGACGGCTCCAAAAGCCACGAAAAAATTGAAACGCGACCCCACGCCCGAGGAGAGCGACTCCGAGAGCAACGATGCCCCAGCTCAGCAACTGCAAGACGACGGTGACTCGGATGGTAGTGAGTCCGGCGATGAAGAGCAGAGCCAAAATGGCGACGAGTTAAATTTCGGTGAGGGAGAGGGAGGTCAAGAGGAGGGAGAGCAGACAAATGGCGCCGACGAAACACCCTCTGCGATTGAGTCTCTGCTTCCCCCAGACATCTCGACCGATGCTCAGGACTTCTCGGAGCTAAAGCTGTCGGAACCGACAGCGCAAGCGATCCAAGAGATGGGCTTCACCAAAATGACGGAAATTCAGCGACGAGGTATTCCCGCGCTTCTCGCTGGCAAGGACGTTCTGGGTGCTGCGAAAACCGGGTCCGGGAAGACGCTGGCCTTCCTCATTCCCGCCGTCGAGATGCTCAGGTCGCTCCGATTCAAGCCCCGAAATGGAACGGGCGTCATTGTGGTGACGCCGACCCGCGAGTTGGCCCTGCAGATTTTCGGCGTTGCGCGCGAGCTGATGAAGCACCACTCACAGACGTGTAGGTTTATCCACCGGCACATGTGCACGGCAGAAGCTGACGAATAATACAGACGGTGTTGTTATTGGGGGCGCTAGCAAAAGAGCGGAAGCAGAGAAGCTGGGGAAGGGTGTCAACCTCCTGATTGCGACACCTGGAAGACTCCTTGACCGTAAGTTTAGCCGCCGCTCTCCCTTCTCCCTTCTCCCGCAGCAGCTTACTAACATTAACCACGTACAGACCTGCAGAGTACCGCATTCGTTTTCAAGAACTTGCGCAGCCTTATCATCGATGAGGCCGACAGAATATTGGAAGTCGGTTTCGAGGACGAAATGCGCAGTATTGTCAAGATTCTGCCCAAGGAGAACAGGCAAACCATGCTCTTCTCGGCGACACAGACCACCAAAGTTGAGGATCTCGCCAGGATCTCGCTGCGGCCGGGCCCTCTCTACATCAGTGTTGATGAGGACAAGCAGTTTAGCACTGTTGAGGGTCTTGACCAGGGGTATGTCATCGTTGAAGCCGACAAGCGCTTCCTGCTGCTCTTCTCGTTTTTGAAGAAGATGGCGAAAAAGAAGATCATCGTCTTCTTCTCGTCTTGCAACTCAGTCAAGTACTACAGCGAGCTTCTGCAGTACATTGACCTGCAGGTTCTCGACCTCCATGGCAAGCAAAAACAACAAAAGCGAACCAACACGTTTTTCGAGTTCTGTAACGCCAAGCAGGGGACTCTGATCTGCACTGACGTTGCCGCTCGTGGTCTCGACATCCCAGCGGTTGACTGGATTGTGCAGTTTGACCCTCCGGATGACCCTCGCGATTATATTCACCGGGTTGGACGGACGGCCAGAGGCAATAACACAAAGGGCAGATCTCTGCTATTCCTCCAGCCTAATGAAGTGGGCTTTTTGGCTCACCTCAAGGCGGCTAAGGTTCCAGTGGTCGAATACGATTTCCCCAAGAGCAAGATTGTCAACGTGCAGTCACAGCTGGAGAAGCTGATTGGGCAGAACTACTATCTCAACCAGAGCGCCAAGGACGGATATCGGTCTTATATCCATGCATATGCCTCGCACAGCTTGCGGAGTGTTTTTGATGTACACAAGCTCGATTTGGTCAAGGTGGCAAAGGTGGGTTATCTCCATATTCTTATCAGACAAGGCTAACAGTAACAGAGTTTTGGATTTGCAACGCCCCCGAGGGTTGATATTACGCTTGCGGCTGGGATGAGTAGGGATAAGAAGGCACAAGGGAGAAGGGCATACGGAAGCCAGCCGCGACAAGGGATCAAGGGTCGACGTCCGAACTGAATTGGGGTTTGAGATACCAATGCATTGACGTTGTTTGTTTGTTCGCCTCGCCGCGGCGTTAGGGAGAGGCTGATTCCTATAATCAAGTGGATTTGATAACTTTTCTCTCCAAGTTGTTCGAATCTTGTTTTGTTTATTCCTCCGCTACTGATATCAGACTGTTACAGGACTTCTTCGTCCACTGAGAACCGAAGTTCTGACCTTCCCCGCCAAGAACACGCTCATTGAAGCTTTCCAGCCTTCTTGGCTGTCCAAGTCGCAATCGCATCCATCAACGGTGGCGACAGCGCATCGTACGTCGCAAGGCCCAGCTCATTCAGCCGTCCACGCACCTCATCCATGCCCTTGGGATCGAATCCCTGCTCAATGATGGACGACACAAACGCCGCAAACTGCGGCTCCTGCCACCCCTTTTGGTCCGACAGCTCCACGTGCACAAAGTCGAGCCCATAAAACGGATGTTCTCTCTCGATGCGCCCAAACAGACAGGTCCCGCACTCTCGGCACGTGTGTCGCTGGATGGCCGCCGACGGGTCCGTCACGTGAAGCTTGGATTCGTTGGCGGTTACCGAGAGCTGGTCGCGCGGAATCACAGCGACAATGGAGAAGAGTGCCCCTGAGGGTTTCCAGCATTTGGAACATCCGCAGGCGTGGTTGTGAAGCACATTCCCGGAGAGAGTCACCTCCACGGGCGAACTGGCGCAGAGGCAATGTAGCGTGCCCCCTGAGAAGGAAGGGGAGCCTTTGGTGAGGCCGTTGTCGAGGAGGGGATGTAGGGATGGTGCCATTTTATTTTTTCTGTCTGTTCTGTTTTGGTATGTTCTGGGGGTCTGGTGTCAGGTGGGTAACTAGGTAAGGCACGCAGGTGAGGGATGTAAGGTTGACTGGTGTGGTTTTCTGTAGCAAGAGAAGGAGAAATTGGGAATAGGAAGTGGGTTGATAGGTATGTGTTTTGCAATTCATTGACTCTGTTTTATATATGTATACGTTGGCTCCGGGGGATTATAAGTCCCCCTTCAAGAGACAAGGAGAAGGAGAAGGGAGTGTGTGTGTGTGAATTCGGCGACAATATTAACTACCGACATGACATGACACGGAAAAAAAAGGGGGGAGGGGGAGAAAGAAGGAGAGGGAGAGAGGGGCAGATGGACGAGCGTGCGTGCGTTCTCCCAATTATCCGTTCCGTCCGGGCCAGTTGAGGCCGGCATTCTTTTCTGTGCTCTCAACTGGTCACCAAAGAGAATCCCGAGGTTATCAACCAACCAACCACCCGACTCAACCCACCCGATCCCGTCCAGTCTGCATGTTATGTTTTAAAAACACGCACTGCAGTGCCCTGCATGCATGTAAAGCACGCAAACGCATGTAAACACGAAGCACGTATGTCCCGGACGAAACACCACGGACAGGGCCTTCGGCAAAATCGGGTTCATCCAAAACCCACCCAGTCGGCCAGCCAGCCAGCCAGTGACAGGGTCCAGTGGGGTAATCACGCCATTTAATGTTGTGTTTTGTTATTTTCCTATGTACCGTTGTCCTCACCCAGTCCGGTCGCTCGCATCACCCTTATCTAGATACCTAGCCAGCCAGCTTGCTTGCGTGCCTGCTTAGATGTTGCTCAGGAAATGATAAAGAATAGCCAGACAAATATGGTTTAGATAAGGAGGCAGTAATCTCTTTGCCCTTGAAGTGGCAGCTTTAGAAATACGTGCGCCCGCCTAAAACTTCATGTTAGGATCGACTTGAAGCCCTCACTCCCTTTTCACTACCCCTTTCCCCCAAACTTATATATAAAACCCAGTATACGTTCCCGTTAGGCCTTCATTCCCGCCTTCTTTGCTCCCGAAAGTGGATAAATCTTGTCATCTTTACCTTTAAGCTGGGATACTTACTCTTCAGCTCTCCATTTCCTAAGTCTCAAAACATGTTTACATAGTAACTCATGGGAACAATCTGCTGCAACCCGAAAGGCAAAGTTATTACGGTAACGAAGAAGCAGATACCGGACCAAACTCCTTCATAAGACAGAAAATCAGATAGTGAGCAGACAAGCAGAAACAAAAAAAAAAAAAAAAAAAAACCCCAGAGCCAACAGCCATATCCATATAACCCAATCTGCCATTCTCACAACTCGACTAGTTAGGAGGCGGCGGCAGCCATGACTACCTAACAATGTCATGTTGCATAAGTATACCAAGTTCCCTCAATGGCAGAATCTTCTACCCACCTACCAGCCCAAGCTAGAAGTCAGTCTTGTCGTTGTTGTAGTTAAAACCGTTGGCGTTATTACTCTTGCTTCAACGTTCATCATCAACAGTTTACATGTAGTTGGCAGGGGCCAAAGTTGTCGAGGCCGTGCCGTACATATCAGTGTTGCTGACTGTTGGTAATGGGTTTACCGTGGACTGGCACTTGTCACATCAATGAGGTGAGGTGAACAGGGCATCTGCGCGCTTTTGCTAGGCAAACACTGGAACCTGCATTTCAGTACCCCACGTGCATGTGCCTTTCATCGAGGACCCTACCCAGCCCCCCTGCCACATGTTTAAAAACAGCGGTGAGTTACGTGCCGCTCGCCGCCTCGAACTCCCCCCCGCCCACTTTCACTCCATTATTTCTCTTGACGCCTCACTCGCATGCATTCAATACATGTACATGTTCGTGATGGAATCGACCATGGATGACCATCTCTCCAGCCAAGAAATCCTCGACCGCATCAACGGGTACATGCACGGCCCCCTAAGCGGATTTGTCAAAAAATACTTTGGCGGCTTCAAGTTTCGATATGTTCACCAAAGTTCGGATTCGGTCCTAAAAATTCACCAAGATGCAAAAGGCCTTCTTGGTCGCTATCAAGTTCCATCAACTACTCCATTATCATTATCACCTGATGATTTCTTGCAATGGTTTTCTACTCATGCGTCGTGGTCGTCGTCGTCGTCCTCAGAGGAGAGCTTGGGCGGCCGCTGGGGCGCTCGAGGCTCGTGGGATGCACATGCAGATGAGAATGGCCATGAAAATAATGGTGTGCGACTTCTCTTGACCATACCCCCCACTTCTTCTTCCCCTACTTTCATACCGCCGGCCTCCTCTTTCAACGGACAAAAGATCAGATGGGACCATGTTCAAGTGGTTGGCCGGTTTTTTTATTGCAACGGCAGCAGCAGTTCTGTTGACTATCAGCATGGACTACTATGTCTGTATCGATCTGCAAGTAAAGTCTTTTCCAGCCAGCCTACGCGACGTTTCTTACATGGGTTTTATATACGCGGATCCCTGGTGGAATTCTGGGTCTTTGATCGATCGGGCTTGTATTGCAGTGAGGTGTTGGACATGGACAGACAAAGAGATTCTACCCAAGTCTTTGGGGGGATTCTCAACTACCGGTGGATGACGGACCAAGAACTGGGCAAGTCTGATGCCATCAAGACGGATGAGGGCGGTAACAACTATATTAACCTGGAAAGGGTTGATGATGTGGGTATGGTCATGGGTGTGAGTGAGAGTGTTTTCCCGCTGGAGAGGCTGGAGAAGCTATATCTCGAAAGTGAGCCCATGTTTTCGGGAGAACACATCGTCGGCACCGCAACTACTTGCTACCAGGCGAAAAAGCCAGATTCAGATCAATGGGATCACGTCTTCAAGTTACAGTGGCGGTTGAATCAGAGTCTCCGGGCTGGTGACCGTCCCGAGGAGGAGATTATGAAGCTCGCTCGGGAAATGGGCGTTTGGGGCGCCGTCTCTCTCGACTATTTCAAGGTAGTCGAAAGTACGGCAGACCTACGGGCTGGACTAAAGTGGGCGAATTTGAGACCCAGGAGGTTTCCCGCCACGAGGGGTGAAACAACAAAGAGCGGAAATCTGGGACAAGGGCAGAAAGTTGTGGCTTGCGAGACCACTGCGAGTTTTTATGGAGGAGGCGGACTTGCCGAGCATACCGAGGAAAAAATCGACGACTCATTGGGTTTTCGGAATCGAACTCTGGTCTACAGCGTCACCTCCCCTCTTGGCCGTCCACTGGGCAGTTTTCAATCGCTCTTGGAATTACTCCAAGTGTTTCGCGATGCTATCAAGTGTCATCGATCTCTGTGCTGCGATGCCGGAATACTCCATCAAGATGTATCTCCTGGAAATATCATCATTATCGATCCTCCCAAGGGAGAGGCTAAAGGAAAGAAACCCCGAGGGATCCTGATAGACTATGATGTCGCAGTGGTGCTCGACCAAGAAGGGTTGGGCCCAAAGGGTAGTGTTTCGGGCACGCGGCCGTTCATGGCCATTGGGGTTTTACAGAGTGAGCGCCACACTTATCGACACGATCTAGAATCCTTCCTTTACGTCTTTCTCTGGACCATCATCACGAATCACGAGGGCAGCCCACCACCGGAAAGCAAGCTTCAAGCCTGGAGTCGTGGCACTTGGGATGATGCAGCACTTCCACAACGCAAGCTGTTTGATATGAGTCTTGATGGCTTTCAATCCATCCTTGGGGAATTTAATGCAAAATACCACTCACTCAAGCCACTCGCGGAAAAACTGCGGGAGATCTTGTTTCCCCTACGTGACGACGGGGCAATCTGGACGGCGACAGACCTCTCGCATGACGGTACAGACAAGCTTTACGATGGAATTATTGGCGCTTTCGAAGATGCAATTGTATCTGAGAGTCTAAGATAGGTGGGAGCCTAGAACTACACGCTCCTTGTTTTCCAGTGGTTCGAGGATGATTCTTTGAACGTCCAAGATTCGATGACAGCCAACGAGATTCATGTTTGTATTCATCAGTCTGGGAATTGGAGCTTGTGACGCTTCCACGCTCTCTTGCGGAAAATTGTGACTCTGATATTGTACAGAGATGACTTCATATAAACCTCCTCTCCAAGCTAGTTCCTCCTAACAAGGTGCATAAAAGCAAAGCCACAAACCCAGGACCGCCAGCTGCAGATTTCCACTGTCCGATCCAGTCTGTGTTGGTAATGTCTACAAAACGCCCAAAAACGCCAGTGACATCCGAGCCATCCTAGTCATCAACCACATATCCTCGTTCAAAGTTCCTATTCGCAGTTCGATGATACCGGTAACGCCCCGCCCCAAGAAACACCGTGAGCCTCAACTCCCGAATCCCCTAAACTACATATATCCCATGTCATTCTCTAATGCATTTACCATCTACCATCTACCATCTACCACGATGCTGTCCTCTCATATTTTGATACCCTCGACGCAAGTCTCATCATGTCCCCTTGCCCTTCCCACCTGCACTTTCCCCTTCCCGTCTCTTTTCTTTCTCCTTCTCCCTTTCTCTCTGATTCTGAGTCCGAGTCTGATCCAAATACCAACTCGGCGGCTTATCATATCTTCCAGAAACCCTTGCCGTGTCGGGAATGGCCGAACCCCCCGTCATGGCCAGGACTTCTTGCTCGGCGCGAACTCGTTGGGCAATTTCTTCTTGGGCCTGACGTTTACGCTCGTCGTGTTTTTCGACGCGTTTTTTGATAAACTGAAACATGGTCTTGTTGTTCTTTTCTTGCAGACGGTTTCTGGGATTTCTTGTATTTCTTGAATTTCTTGGATGGGTGGACCCCTGGGAGAGGGAAAGGGTTGTCCTTGTCTTTGTCTTTACTGGGTGAGTTGTTGTTCTTGTTGTTCGTCGTCGAGGATGGTGATCGCGGTGGTAACGTTGCTGTTCGCAGGGATGGTTTTGGCGGCGATGAGTACGCAGGAGTAGGTTGAACGGCATGGTGGGCAAACAGTGATAAAAACCAGTGATAAATATTAAGTCTTGGACAAAACAAAGAAAGGTCAAGTCACTGAGGTGCGAGATAAAGGTTGTTCAAGCTCCTTTGTAGGAAAATTTTCAATGACAAACTTGGGTGAGAGAAACGGGATGGATGACTGTGAGCATGTTAAATGCATGTGTCCGCCTGATTACCTATATCATTCACCGGATGATGGATGATGTCGCCAAGATGTTTGCAGCGAGGGCGCCTACCGAGGTTGCCCACCAAGGTATCCAGCGGGGCAGTCATAGTTGCCGACCGAGGTCTGGTGTGTCCGGAGTACGGTGCGGTGCGATGCGGCGGGGCGGGTCATGTCATGGCTGCTGCGCCTTGGTCATCCGCTGCTGAGAAAGTGGTTGCGGCCTGCGATGGAATGAATGCGGGGAAAATGGGAAGCTGGCTCCCTCCCGACCGGTGCCGCCGCATCGGGGCTGGTTGGTTCATCGGATCGAAGTTGGGGAAATCTGGGCCGGTTAGGCTTCTTTGAGTCATTGATTCGCTAGCGCAACTGTGTCTGCGCAGTCTTTTGGTTTCATTCATTTTTGGTGAGGTTGCCCTTTGCTGGTCCAGGCCCTACAGCGCTTCCTAGACGCCAATTTCTGAGTGACACAGTAACACCTACCTAATTCAGACCATGAAACAAACCCACCTAATGGCCTGCTCTACATATTGTCCATCACCAACTTGGTCTTCAACGAATCCCTCGGAACCAACCACCCTTTCTCCTCCAACAACTCTGTAACCCTCTTTCTGATCTTGGCCCCTTCCTTTCTTTCATCCGCTTTGAAGGACATTTCCGTCACATACTCCCACTTCTCCTCCTCGTCTCCATTCTTCAACTTAATCGGCCAAACCTCCAAGGTCATCTTGACACCTTCCAGCGTACCCACCCACCGCTTTGCGTAGACGGGTCCAAAAACCCTCCCCTTCTTCAACGCCGTCGTACCAAACCCTTTGACTCCTCCATCGTCATCAAACTTATCCGGTGCTTCTTTGACCAGCATTTCCGCTATTTTTTGCGCTTCATCCGGCAAACTTGCACTCCCTACACTTCCAATCTCCACCTGTCCTTGCGCCTGTGCCACCTTTTTATCGCGACTGATTGACAATGTCATGCGTTCATAACCCCATTCCACTTGGGCTTCATATTTTGAATCGCGACCACCGCCAAAACCATCTTTATTCGCAACATCCAGCGCAGCGTTAATGTCGGCGGTATCGGCGGCGTCGTTTCCAGCAATAGTGTAGCGTTTCTTATAAGTGAGTTCGAACCCGGCTTTTCCTTGCACTTTACGAATGCGGGGGGACCAGCCTGCCGTATAAAGAGTCTTTTCCGGAGTGTCCACAAATGCGACGGTCATGGCCGTGGGCTGTGCATTGGCCGGCAGGGATAGGAGAGAAAGTAGGGAAGGGGTCGGAGAGTGGTCTTGTTGCGGCAACAGAACGAGGGTCGGGGAGAGGAGAAATTTGATCTCAAAGTCGGGGGTGAGGTTCGGTGTCTGGGGGTGTTAACTTTCTATTTCCGAAAACA
>Ga0247765_1000836_pt1 | contig 19533 bp, 23 predicted proteins | sample UWRJL106311C6_FD_179949 | JGI IMG/M metagenome (GOLD analysis project Ga0247765, IMG submission 179949) | Plant litter microbial communities from Arlington Agricultural Research Station in Wisconsin, United States - UWRJ-L106-311C-6 | ecosystem: Environmental > Terrestrial > Plant litter >... | reverse complement strand
CTTATATAAGGCGTCTTACAAGTAAAACCTATCGTACAATACAGTTGCGATGGCGATGGCGATAGGCATCTTTGGTGTAAAAGCCAGCGTCCCGCCCTTTCTCCCCACCCTTTTTTACAGTACGGGGAGGGGGCAGCGCTCGCTACAGTACGAATAGACGTGCTCTAAAAAAAGTTGAGTTTCCCCATGCATGCATGCAAGCAAGCAGAGACTTCGTTACTCGGCTTTTCTGCACGATCTTTAAGCAGTTCGATGTCGCGGGTTCCGGAAAAGCTGACGGAAGCTGACGGTAGGGTCAAACAGCTGGCAAACGAGTTTGCTGCTAAAAGCATCCCGAGGAAACTTTTTCCACCAGCGAAAATACAATCTTGATGGTGCCATCGGACCGCATGCAACCTCTTCGAGCAGGTCGTGCTCGACCCCCAAAACAAAAATAGCTTCGTGGAAGCGGTCGTCTTCCTCGGCGCCAGTCGCCTGACCGAGCGCATCGCCGCCCCAACGCTGGTGGTACAGATTTTCAAGGACAATAGCCCTCGACACGCTGCGCCCCCTACCTCTACACTAAAAGCTGCCCCTGTAGCTACAGGGGGACGACAACGGGCAATCCAGCACCAAATTCAGAGAAACTGACTCCAAGTTATCTAGACATGATTGAAGCGAAAATCGTTACAATCCCCCAGATAATTGAACGCTAATAAGAGACTGAAAGGCTTCCCCACACTTTAGTTGCTTACCTTTACGACTAAATTCTCCCGACAGCAGTGACAACTTGGTGGTTGCACCATATTTTGCGCAAAACACTCGACAACTGAAAAGCGGGGCCACAAGCAGCCGCTTGAACTCGAGTCGATTCCTCTCGTCGCTGCCCGTCTCACAGTTTTCTCGACGCTTTTCACCGGCGCCGCTGTCGCTTTATCTCAATCACCGGTCGCTTGACTCTCGAGTCGCTTCAATTGCTGGACACACACACACACAGACACCGTCTCATTCCCGGTCCATATTGCTCGCTTCTTCCCGTCGCTTGACTCAGTCGCTTCCACCGGAGCCGCTGTCGTCCCTGGCTCCGGCCTCATCTCTATTGTCCGACAAAGCGCTTAACCACGGTCACAACGCTCTGTGAATGCCTCAACTCCCTTGTCCGGGGGGCGTTTACTAGTCGCTGTCGTCCCGATTCCTCGCTTCCTTGGCCATGTCCAGGCACCGCCATCAATCGTCCCTCGAGGGCGTGCTCGACTTTGCCGCCCAGGCCCCCTCCCCTTTTGCCACTGACGATGAGCGTGGCCGGGCTGTTGCCCGCTTTTATGCCATTGTCAATCATTTCGACGCCATCGAGCCTAACAGTCCTGGAAGATACAAACGCCCTGTTCTGATCCGCACAACGTACGAATATGCACGCTCGCCCGAATCCCAGGACAGGTTCCTGGCTTTTTTTTTTACATCACTTGCTGTGGGCATGGTGGATGACGACAAGCCCATCCCCTATTCTGACCCCCACCTTGGCGACGCCTTTTATAACGTTGCCGAGTTTCTGATGACTAACTTCTTCTTGCCTTGTAGGTATCTTTTGCGCAGTAATAAGATGCCAGCTGACAAGCCTCCAGTACGCGCCTCAGCTCACAAGACACCTTGGCCTTCTCCTACCCACTACTCAGCCCTCCAAAAGGTACTATCCTTGGAGGAGCAGCAGCGGATGGAGGATTTTACCGGAACCCCTGAACGCATCGAAGCCCTTCGCACAAGCTGCCTTGAGCGTGACCGTCATCGCTGTGTTATTACACGTGCTTTCCACAGACAGGAGGCCCAAGCCCGCATCGTTCGTGACGGCCGCAACCAAGCCCGAGACGATGATGGTAATCTCCTTGCCACCAACCCACGTTTTGCTCATCTTGAGGTGGCACATATTATCCCGTATAGTCTGACTAAAGCTGACGATGACGGCCGTCTCGGTGAGGGTAGGAAAGCAGCTGTCGCTATCCTAAACATGTTCGATATCGGTGTTGCCCAGCTTCTCGAAGGTGTTGACATCAACCGCCCATATAATGCTGTTACCTTGAACCATGAGATGCATCAAGATTTTGGAAACTTCAAGGTCTACTTCCAGCATATTTCGGGCTTGACCTATTCTATTGGTACCTTTGTGGAATCCTTTTTGGTTGAAGGCGTTCCTGTAACAAGGACTCTGTTCACACATGCAACCATCGACCATCCGTCACAACGCCTGCTTACCCTACACTGTGCTATTGCACATATTTTGCATCTTTCTGGCGCCGGAGATTATATTGAAAAGATCCTGAGGGATATGGAACTTGGTTTTGTATGTGAGGATGGGTCGACGCAGCTAGGTCTTATGGTCCAGTTGGCCATGAGCGTACATGGCTGATACTTTGTACAAGTTGTGTAAAAACGACACTGTATGCCTTAAAGTGGTTGTAATTCCTTGATTGTTTTGCTTGTGTGTTTGGCTCTTCTGGTGGAGCCTGAGAGACCCCCTATTATCGTACTGCACGGCGACAGAGGTGGGGGGGCAAAGCCGTAGCCCTGGCGAGCTGAACTGATGCAACCAATTTGGCTCCCCGGAGCTTCATTCAGTTCCATTGGCCACACATCCTTTCTGCAGGTTCTGGTCAGAGGCAAGAACCCCCTTTCTTTCTGACAGGTGGTGTCTAGCCGGCTGAACTAGCTATATCCCAGTTTAGCTCCGTTTAGCACTATTTAGCTCCAGCCAGCTCCGATCAACTAACTGCGCCTCAGCCGTCGGATCTTGCCGGCGGACCTACGGCGCCACTGCGGCATCGCATTATAGTTGTTAATTTGTGTGACCTGACTGGTCTCAGTGAGGTCCAGTACAGGAGGTTACAGGGGGTGAGTCCCCTGTAACAGGCGCAGCGGAAGGCTTTGGGGGTACGATGACTGCCCGGGACGGGGTCAAAGGAAGCTAAGATCAACAGACCAACCTGCTGTAATAAGCAGAAATACAGGGGTCTATGCCCTGTAATAGGGTGACTACAGTGGGCTTTGCACAGAGATCACGAAGGTCAGAAGGTTGCCTGAAGGCTATATATAAACTAGCTTAAGGTAGAAGAAAGGAAAAGAATCAGATACCAGAGACACAGGAGGGGAGATGGTTCTTTATAACCTAATTGCCCTAGTGGCCAATTACCGGCCCATATCCCCCCTAAGGGCAGGGACCTACCAACCCCGCCAGGACTTGAAGGAATTCCTGCAGCTGGAAATTCCTTTCTTTTCTCTTTTCTTCTTTAGCTTTGAATTAACGCTTTTGGGCTACGCTTCTACGCAGTCAATCTCGTACATACGTGCCTTCCGTCACAATAAAACGGAGCACTTAGCGAGTTGCCAGCCACCCCATTAAAAGCAAAAGGTAGCAATTGCCGCATAACGGGCAGCTTAGTCATAAAAACATTAGGGCAGAATTTGGATTTTTTTCTTATTTCGTGGTGGCGCTCAACCAGACATTTGTCGAACGTCGCTCATGTACAACAAGGACTCACTCATTCGTCCGTTGGTGCTGACTTAAAGTCCGGACCGAGATGCCCTGCCCTCTTTTTTGCGGCTCTCGGATTCCAATTTGCTCTTAATCATTTATTGGTCCCTTCTGGAAGACGCCTCGCGAAGCTGCAGAGCCAACTGGCGCCCCCCTTTTCATTTTCTTTGTGCAACGAGGACGCATGCCTTACTCTGTTTGGCCGAGGTCCAACACGCTTGCCTCACTCAGTCCAAAGTCAAGACCACTGGAGGCTACATACCCACCTACCTACCTACTCATTCCATCTTTATTCAGAGACATCAATTCTTTCCGCTAGCAGTCACATTTAACATCGTTACCGAGGCGTCAAACAATCCCGTGGTGAGCTGTGTTCGTGAGAGAGAGTTTGTGTGTGCGAGGGAGAGAGAGAGGAGGGGGGGGAGGGACCTGTGTGTGTGAGGGGGGAGGAGCGCTGGCTGGGAGGAAAGTGAATAAAAGTGCTGGTCAAAATGGTCCTGAAGGTCCCGGCGAAGAAAATGGCAGTCACTCTTTTGGCACCTATTTTGGACATTGGCCGGCGGGTCCTTGCCCTCTTCAGAGCCGTCTTCATGCTGATTCTCGATGCCTTCGGAAGTGCCTCACGGAGAGTCCTGCAATTGTTCGCATCCACCTCGCCCTCCGCGCCTTCCTCATCTGAGCCATCCGAAAACCACGCCAGACAAACGGAAAACCCTCGCTCTGCCACCAATTCGCCAGCCGCCCCGAAAGCTGTCTCCGATTCCAACGACGTTGACGACCAACGCCCTGCAGGCGAAGAAGGCGAAAGCGACGACGCAACCATGACGGCCGGCTCGTCTGAGAACGTGCCGCCACCTCCGAAGCTGCAACCGCAGCGTCGATTGCCGAGGAAGGTTTCGGTGCCCAACATCATTCCCGCCCTGCCTCGCCTCCCCCTGCCGCCGAAGCGGGAGAATGCGGCCCCGAAATTCCCCACTAGTCCCACGGGCGGTCCCGCTGCCGCTTCTTCTTCCTCGGTCTCCCCTACCAATTCGGCACCCGGAGCCGCAATCGCCCAGCTCGGCACCGGACTTGAAGGCTTGCGACTTGCCCCGCAGTCCCGCGAAAACGCCAATGCAGCTTTGCTCTCACAGTCCCAGCCCGCTACCGTCCCGGAGACGCCCGCACTAGCAAATGGCGGCAAGCGAACGGCTGAGAATTTAGTTCCCTCTCGAAACCTCTGCCGATTGGGTCTAGACCCGGACTCGAATGGCCCCGACAGAGAGGTGCTGCGCTACCCAGCAGTGCCGCTGTCGCATGATGTCTCTCAGACTAGCAAGCTGAAAGAAACTACCATCATGGTCGGCCAAGACACTGTACACATCCAGACCCAGGCCCGGGGTAAGACTCCGGAGGAGGCTACTGAGAGGGCCCTTCACAGTGGTTTCATGCGTGAGGCCCTTGATATGGTATGTTTTTCTCTCTCTCTCTTATTTCTCTCTCTCTCTCTCTCTCTGCGAATAGCACACGCATACACTCGTCGGCGTGTCTTTCGGCACCGAATCATGCACGGAACCGTCCATGATGCAGGACACCCAGGTTGGGGGCATACACACGCGCTTCTTCTGATCGCACAATACCCCTCACCAGACATGGTATTACCGTCCTGTCGTGAACCCAATACGTCAGCCATAGCCTACAATGGCCTCTAGTTTTCCCCCTGCCCTTTTGTTCTCCGACGGCTCGGTCCGCCCTGGCCACCCCTCGTTACACACACAGTAGCGCTGCTGCGTTTGCTCTGAGCGCTTTGCTAACACAGCAGCACCCTTGTTGCAGGCACGGCTGGCGCTGAAAACCAACGAAACGCCCGTCGGTTGTGTACTCGTTTACAAAAACCGGGTTATTGCAAGGGGCATGAATGCCACAAACGTCAGCCGCAATGGAACCAGACATGCAGAGCTCATGGCTCTTTGCGCCTTGCTTTCTTACTCGCCCGCTTCAGACACGGAAAAGAAAGCGGCCGGCAAGCTGCCGTTGGGCAACAAGACAAATGAAGCACAGCAGCTACCCACGGAGGAGGTCAGCACGTGGGGAGATGTTGACCCCCGGGATGGCCACCTCTATCCCTACGGCCAGAAGCTCCACCCCGCGCCGAGAGTTGACCGATCAGTCATCCAAGAATGCACCCTCTACGTCACGGTGGAGCCTTGCGTCATGTGCGCCTCGCTGCTGCGCCAGTTTGGTATCAAGAAGGTCTACTTTGGCGCCGTCAACGACAAGTTTGGAGGCACGGGTGGTGTGTTCCGCATTCACAAAAACTCGCCCGAATCAATTGCTTCAGCGCCTCCGTCGCCCTTGTCCCAGAACGGCAAAGGCATCGTGAGGCCAGCACCGGAGCATCGACCTGCCTCAACCACTGGAGTTGCCGATCCCCAGGCGACATCTGGGGACGAAAACGACAGTTTCGCGGAAGCAAACAAGTCGCTTCCAGGCGATGGTGGTAATATTGAGCGTGGCTACGACGTTGAAGGAGGCTGGGGCAGAGACGAAGCTGTCACCTTGCTACGCCAATTTTATGTGCAGGAGAATGGCAGAGGTGAGCTTGCGTGTCGAAACCAGGGTCAAGAGTTTGCTGCTGATGCTTTTCTACAGCTCCCGTGCCGAGAAAGAAAGAAGGTCGAGCTGCCCGCCTCGCTGCTATGATGGAGCGGGATGGGCGAGCTGGAAGCCTTTCGCCCACCGGCCCTGCTGAGGCCAACAGGGAAAACGGGGAGGTTCAAACTCCCACCGAGGCCAAGGCCAATTCTGAGAACAGAGACCCAGCCACTGCCAACCCAGAGCCTGCTCATGACGGCATGCCCTGAACGCTGAGACAAAAGTACGCAGCTTGGCGACAAACCGCATCTATGCATGGATACCGGTTTGCACTGGAAGTCTTCTACAAATATAAATAGGTAGCCAGTACCACCCCGACATGCTTTTTGTCAAGTCGCGCCTCCCGAGGCCCCGCGATCCTTGACCGCTTCCTTCGCATAAAGGGGACTTGTTGGTACCACGGGTCTCCCCTCATCAGGGTTGTCCTGCAGACGGTATGTAACCTAACCGCGAAGGCTGTTTGGCTGGCTGCGCTAACATACACACAGGACCCACATATCTACCGTGTTCACAATCCAAATAGCAGTAGCACGGTGTGCACCGTAGCCTTGTACTGACAGCGGGAGCCAGAGCGAGCACACTGCTACCTGATTCAATATATCCTAGCTATTTGGAGGTGCTAGGCGGATTTTATATCAGACACTCCTCTCTGCGAGAAGCAGAAATGGTTAGCCAAGCATCTCAGTCACCGCCGAGCTCGCCTAGGTAGCAATAATAATATAAAAAATTTCCACTATACTAATCCTAGCCCCTTTTCCAGGCTTGTGATGAGATGTTGCGCCCAAGCGGCCATGAAGCCCGTACGCTCGGTTCTGGCCTCCTCAGAAAATGAAACACGTCCTGTCCACCATGTCAAGAATGATTCGGCCCGCGACGCGCCGGAGGGGCAGTTAAAAAGACCAACACTAACATCAATGAGGTCTGGACGGTATGCGTCATGCCAAAAGACAGTAGCACCACAGGTTGGACAGAATTCACGGACCACGGCGGCGGAGGAGCCGTAACTCTTCAGTAAATCACCGGGTAGGGTAGAGAAATCGAGCGGGATGGAGGTTGTTGACTGGGCACTAGGTGTCGACGGCAACGGGACATTTACCAGTATGTTGCATCGAGGGATAAATGCCCAGGTCTGGATCTCGAACCCCGAAGTGAGCCGGCACGATCTACAGGCGCAGGTGCCGGCCAGGTATTGGTACCGCGAGATCTCCTCGTCGGAGGCCCGTTCGAGACTCTCCGGGGAAGGGTGCTGCTCGGCGTTGCTGTGCGGAGGGGAAGCTGAAGGAGATGGGTCACGGAGCCACCATTTTATGGATTTAGGGTTGGAAATCACAGAGGGAGAGGTGGTACAGTATGGCAGGAGCAGGTCCGAATAGTTGGAGTGCGGTACTAAGCTGGCGCGGGTTGGTCGTGTAATTGTCAAGGAGATGCGGCCGCAGTGGCAAGATACCGGAAGGACGTCTGTGGGCGGCGGATATGAAGACGGACCGCCGGGAGCTGGGTTCGAGTTAACACCAACACCCAGGCATGCAGTGGATAGAGGAAGAACGCTCGCCTTTGGCAGTGCCACCAGAATTGGGGGCTTCGTGTTCAGAAGAGGCAAAAGGGGCAGGAAGCGGGTTTCCGGTTGTTAAAGAAAACCCAACGGTGGATCTGTCCGAGAGAAACGGGGCGAGTCCCCCGTCAATGCTGTCGCCGGAATGTAGGTGCCGCCATCGAGGCAGACTTGGCCCTACTGTTCGAATCTCGGGAGAGGTGGTGATGACGCCTGTAGCTACCTCCCACCGAGGTGAAGAGGGATCGCCAGCACGGCGAAAGACGTGACAGCCGCAAGTTGAACAAAAGTATCTGACTGAAGTTGCGGACGAGGCATGACTGGATAATCTATCCAGTGATAGCGGGGAAGAAGGAAGGATGGGAACATAAGAGGTGCAGAGGAGTCCTGTCTGGTGACGGCAACTATGGCAATGACAGAGAGCAATGTCTAGCGAGGCAGAGGATTCGGAGGACACGGTCTGACGGGCGGCACCGCAGAGGCAAGAGATGGTGATCATGGTTGGGCCACGGGTTTCGTTGTCCTCAAAACAGGCGGAACTGGTTGCAAATGGACAGACACACCTAGTGGGAGTGGGATATGTATAACACGGCAGGAGCAAGTGAGGTTCGCTGGTCAGGCGGGCAGAGGAACCCGAGCTTTTACCGTAGACTCCTTGCAATTGGCGGGCGATGGGGATAGACGGGCCGTCTGCAAGTCCTTGGCCAGCGGTCCTCGGAATCTTTGATCCTTCTGCAACCCCGACAGTCACTGCAGTGTAACTGAACATGCATATCTCAGGCGGGTATAAAATCAGGGTAGGTATGGTATATTCAACTGCTACATAGGTGTACGGTGGGTATCCAAGATCAAGCTGCTAACGACTTCTCCGTTCTGTGTTTTGCTAGAAACATACACCGAAAATGCGCCCGGACGATTGAAATCCACTCTCTGCTTCTCTCGTAAACCCTCGGAGCCTCGTTTGCTTCCATACACTTCAAGCCAACTTCTCCGGCTCGGACTTGTCCTGCGACGACTTGGCTGGTTGCTCGACAACCTTCTCGTTTCCGTCGGACTGCACTTCATCTCCCGAGAGCGAGCTATCGTCGCGCCAGAAATCTTTCTTGCCCTTCCGCAGACGGGTAACCCATGGAGGGAGAACACCACCAGGGATTCTCCACGTCCAAGGATCTTTCTCATCCTTGTTGGGCGGGACGATGCGGCCACCCGAGGCAAGCTCGACCAACCAGACTAGGGTATTGATCAAAATGTACATGCAAATACCGCCAATCAGACCGTCGGCAATCGAGTAGGTGAATGGCATCAGTGCGATGGTCACAAAGGCCGGGATGGAGTCGCCCATGTATTTCCAGTTGATCTCGACAACAGCCGCCACCATCATGGATCCGACAAGAATCAGCACACAGCCGGTAGCCCACGGGGGGATCGACGCAAAGATGGGAGCAAAAAAGATGGAAATGAAGAAGCAGATGCCCGTGCACATCGCTGTCAGACCCGTCTTGCCGCCCTCACCAATGCCGGCACCAGACTCGACGAAAGCAGTGACGGGCGGGGTGCCGAAGAGGGCGCCGATGGAGATGGAGATGGAATCAACCATGTACGCGATGCTGGATCCCTCAAAGTCCTGTGTCCTCTCGTCGATCAAGCTGGCATACCTGGCCATCGAATACAAGGTACCTGTGCAGTCCAAGATGTCGACGTACAAGAAGGTAATCAGGGCCAGACCAAATTGCCCGCCGTACTCTCCGATTGTCCATTCCTGGACGTTGAGAGTATTCTTGATGGAGTGGAAGCTAACGACCTTTTTGAAGAAGTCGAAGTTGTCGTTTCCAACTGGGGTATAGGGGAAGTAGGTCACGGGCGTCGAGCGCGGCCAGGAGATGATGGACACGAGGAGGATGCCGAAAATGATGGCACCCTTGACGCGGTACAGCATCAACATGGTAGTGAAGACACCGCCACAGAAGATACCAATCCACATGACGGGGTTCCGCATCTTATACCGGTCGGGGCAGATGCCGTCCGCGTCTCTGAGATCAGGCGGGCATCCAGCAAGGGTAACGGGCGTGGCTTGAGCACCAGTGATGAGACCAATGCCCTCGGCATACGTCAGGCCAATAATCGTGAGGAAGAGGCCGATACCAACGCTAGTCGCGAGCTTGATGGAGCGCGGAATGGCGCGGGCAAGCCATTGGCGCATTCCAAAAAGAGCGAGTGCAAAAAAGATCCAGCCTTCCACGAAGATGGCAGTCAGAGCGACCTGAAACGGAACACTGCCGGTTCCGTGGAAGCCAACAACCGAGTAGGCAAAATAAGCGTTCAAGCCCATACCGGGAGCAAGTCCCACAGGCCTAGCTCACAGTTAGTGGCTCGTCACTTGTCTTCACAACTGAGATATATGGCTTACATGTTGGCACAGAGACCCATGAAGAAGGTGGCAAAAGCCGAGATGGCAGCCGTGGCCGTGATAAGATCTCGCTTGATACCGCTCTTGCAAAGAAGGTACTCGTCATTAGTAAGGCAGATAGGGTCGTCGGCGGTACTGTTGCAGACGCAAGTGCCGCCACTATCGGCAACGATACTGGAGTTCACAGCAATGATGTAACTGCCGTTATATTAGACACTGTTCACGGCACATACGGCAGGTCGGGCCAACTCACGCCATGGCGAAGAACGTTGCCGTGCCGGCACGCATTTCGGTCCAGAAGTGGGATCCTTTCCGCTCTTTGGGCTGGATGCATCGATTGTTCAGCTCAAAAGTTCACCATCTTCGGCTCTGGTATGAAACTCACATGTCCCGACCCCTCGAGCCTGAACCATCGCCCAATAGGGCTCTGGGCAATCTTGACATTGCTGTTGTGAATCCAACCCATTTTGATGACTGAATAAGTCGTGTCTCGAGGATATGGTGATCTGTGTGAAGGGAGGCCACTCGGTCAGAGCAACGAATGGGCCCACGTCGATGGCAGCGACACGTTGGGTATCCCAAGGTATAAAGGGACAACTTGAGCGGCGCGGTTTCTGCAGGACCAGGGCCAAAAAGGTCGACGGCAACCAGTTACGGCGGCGTCGACGTAGAGACCAGCGGCACACGAGGCGCAGAAGGGTGCTTTCCCACCGAGAATATAGCGGGGGATGGCCAAGGATGGGGACAAAAAACTAGAAAATTGGGATCACCGAAGCTGGAGCAGGACCCCATCTTTATGAAAGTTAAGATGGGGAGCCACACTTTGAGGTGGAAGGGGGGGGAGAGACCCTGGGTGCATGTCCGCAACAGGATAAAACTCGCAGGAACATCCTTATCTCTGGGCAGCCGAGACGACAGTCGGGTGGTCCATTTCCCAAAGCGACATGGCCTAGGAAGCAAGCTGCTGCTGATTCGGGGCGGGCAAGGCAGGCAGTGGCCAGCTCCGTGATGGTTGGGATGGGCCGGTCGGGGCCTAGCGAGAAGCATGGCTCGAGCATGGCAGTCTAACAACGGGCCATCGATTCGCCCAGGCGGGGGGCAACCAGGACATGGCTCTGGAAGGTGGAGGGTGTGATTTTCGAACCAACACCCCGCATCTTCAGGTCGACTCGGACCTCGGGACCTTCACCTGTGTGCATGAAGCCTAGCTGCCCGCTTTCGATTGGTCGATGTCTTCTTCAGCTTGCCGTACGAGTCTTCCAGTTCCCTGGCAGAAGGCCGGGCGGTTACTTGAGAAAATTCACTTGTGGCGCCGATCGCCATGCCACGAGTGGACGCGAGGGGCAGCCGAGGGGCTTGATTCTCTAGACCTTACCGGGCATCCCCGGCTTCGTTTTGCTTCTTCAGCTGCGCGAGAACAGGGGATGCTCGTCATCCGGGCCAGACCGCTTCCAGCAAAGAAAGAGCACCAGCATGGTCGCTTGGATGGCCCGACCACTCTCTTCAGCTCATTATCGCTGGGAAACGAGGCGAGAACAACGGTAATCGAATGCTGTCAGAGGCGGGATATTGGGGCTCGAGCGTTCATCGCGAACTGGAAAATACAGTGCCAAGTTGGCGGGGGCTGCATGTGTGGGCGGGGCCGCGCTATCGCGCCAAGACGCTAGAACAAGAGCTGCCCGTCGCGGTTTCCAGACAAGCGGATTGTCCGCAGGTGGCTCGAACCTGCTTCAACCACTGGCAGGCAGCTGAGCGCGCCACAGGTCACTGATAAGAACAAGATAGCCGCCCGACAACTGCTGGTCGGTGCGGCGAGGTTGTTCGTGGGGGTCGTCAGTAGCGAGAGAGCGGATACGACCGCCCGCTCACTGCCTGTTCGCCGCATGGCGAGGTGCGGAATTGGTTCCTTGTCAGACGGGCAGCGGCCCTCTCCGACAGACACCCAACCGCTAAAGCCATGTGCCTTCATCTCGTTTTGCGTTGTTTTCCACTGTCTCCTGGAAAAATCCATGTCAAATCAAAAGGCGCAGCTGCCCACGACTCGAAATAGATACCCCACACTGACATTGATTCAGTACTTAGGTAGGTGCCGAGTGTAGGCAGAGAGTTGGATCATGACCGGCCCGCTTGGTGGATTTGCTCTTGGTCCGGGCTGGATCACAAGACGTGCCCGCGTCGTTAGTGCAGGCTCGATTAGGATTTTCTGCTGGTAGATTGTTCCTTCCCCCGCAACTCCCTCATCGCCGCTGGCGGGGAAGGGACAATGGATGATCTGGCAGCGCTTGACGCGATATTGCATGACAACACAATTCCAATCCCATCGAGGTTGAGCGGCCCCGGGCATTGAACGGTGCTCCGGGTGGGTCGCCGCATGCCAAGTGCCGGGCAGACCCCGGTTCTGACCGAAGCTTCAGGCCAGGCCCCGGACATGTTTCACGGGAGAAAAAAATTCTCCAGAGGCGCAGTGTGATGCGAAGCTGTCGACGGTTGTTTGGTCACGGTACAACCTGCAAGGAGAACACATGGGTCTGTACTAGGGCTCGGGCATCAGACCCCTCTTCTATACCCCTCTCTAGGGCTGCTTCGACTTTAGAAATGCAACTCTTATTGGGGACCCAGCGCCAAGAATCCACGATGTTCAAACTTGTACCAAGTAGCGCTGTGATCTTTCTCCTATGTTCAGGTTGTTTCGGTGAACTCACGAACGAGGAATAAAGCTAAAGAGAATGGCACTGTAGTCATTATAGAAATGTGTTGAGGTTTAGTAGTACCGCAACCCAAGCATTTGGCTCCGGCGATCGCTACCCCACAGCGTCTCCGCCAGCCGGCACTGAAAAACAGGCGGCGTCGGTATTTCAGCCTTGGCCAGCAACGAAATTCACGATATTACATGAGTATGTGTCATGTACTTTCCGGCACCGACACTTGACAGCCCACATTCGCCGTGATGCCCAAACCCGTATCATCGGTGCCCTGCCTCGGTATGAGAGCCTAGAGCCGAATACATAGTGAGGGCATTATGATATTTTTCGGAGGCGTTCGAATGTGCGCTGTCCATATGAGGGGTACCTAAGCTGTGAAAGCAATTTTGATTACGAGGCGGTACAGAATGGCCCGGGCGACCCCAAACGTCACTAAGAGTCACACAGTCGTCCTTGCCTATCTGGGGGCTGGCCGACCGCTGGCCCGTCTCGACACAAGTTTGGAAGGCGCTCAGTAGTTAAGCCTGCCATGCTTTCTCTGCTGAAAACTTCATGAAATCACGTTTGCTGAAGTGGCAGTCGATACCCTCGAGCAGGTCTTCGATTGGCAACCTATCTTGACATTGCTGAACATCCCTCGGAAAACGACTACGACCCTCGGGCATCTAGCCAAAATCTTCACCAGAACGTCAACACCAAAAAATTTCACCAGTTTCACTCTATCCGCAGCATACCGTTGCTTCCCGTGATGCGCTAGTTTGGGACCTTCTGCAGCATTCGGTTCGTCAGTCAAGGCTTAACGCACTATAAAATTCCGACTTACAATCCCACTGTCTCCCACTGGAAGACGAAGCTGCCGAGATACGCTCCGATGAAGATGCAGATTATGATGTATCCATTGTAATACATGGCGAGCCTGACAGTGTACGGGTGGTCAGAACCAGACATGTACGTTGGTAAAGCTTGGGGCACCTACAGCATGACAAAATATGCCACAGCAAACTGACAGGTGTGTAGAAGCGCTCGAATTGATTGCTCAAGCATGGTCGGTCGGTGTTCACTTCGGGGCGCACATTGGACGACGACGACAGGACTTGTCGACTTGGGGGATTGATCACCAGCGATCGGGGCTAAGGCCGCTGGAGCCTGTTGTCCTGCGGCATGTTTTCGAACGAGGTAACGATCATATTCTTTGACGCTACGCCGGAGGAGCTCCAACAGCATGACAAGACAGATGACTCCAATGCACGAGCCTGCGAAGGCACCCGCACTGCGTACATGCCAGGTCTTGGAGATGAAACAAGCGTCGATGGTATTCCAGTTCCAGAGCATCTGGTTGGCCACATGCGGTTAGTTTCTCATCTCATGGCACGAGACTGGCAGTCACTTACAGAGATCTTGCAACTGCCACCCATCTCCCCGTGGTCCATGGTCATAGTCGATGAAGATGTACTGGCCGTCGCTGTAGGCGTCGGCGCCATGGAGTGGTCCATGGAGTGATCCATTATGCCCACTGTGGTCAATAGAAGATTTGAGCTCTGAGTTTGAATGAAAGTAAGGGATGGCGGTGATGTCGGAAGTCGGGTTACGAAGGACAGGGGCACAGGTATGTCTCGGGACAAGCCTTCATCTTATAAGACCTACTGACCCCTGTCACGATCAGGATCACCACATATCCCACCTTTGCCGAACAACGCACTCGCACCTGGCAGAGAGGTAGTGGACTGGGCGCCAAGAACAGACTTGGTGAGGTGGAATGATGCTTCTAGCCGCTTGAATCGACGAGCCCTTCTGCTGGAGCACATTTGAGCAAGTTTGACACATCTTCGAATATCAGCCAACAAGTCCACAATCAGACCACCCTTGAGGGATCCCGAACCTCGGGATTGAAAACCAAGTGGGTGAAGATAGGGCGGGTGGGCCAAGCGTGCTTATGAGCAAGTTTTGATCTCCTGATGCACGAAAAGACAAGGTGCTAACTACCCTCGAGAACGTTATCAACTGCTGCTCACAGGCTCATAGACCAGAAAGTAAGCGTTATACTTCCCGCTTCCACCAAACTTGGAGTCATCTTGCAATACATTGCTAATCTCACGGAACCCGAGACGGAGATACAACCCACGGGAGATATCAAATGCCATCAGGAAAATAGGCAAGCTCATTCTTTCGGCTTGTTGGATCCCATTCCGCACCAACAGACTGGCAATGCCTTGTTTTTGATAATCCGGATGAACGGCGAGATATTCGAGCTCTTCTCGGCCATCTGTTAGCATTACTGGACAGCCACACCGACCACACGCCTGCTGCACATCATGTGGCGATGAGACCGACAGGGGGAAATATATTGAGGACCCGACTCACCAATGAACGGTCCGATCAGCTCCGTCTTCAGAATCCTATCCCTCTCATCATCAATTTTCTCATCCAATTCGCCCATATCTCCCCTTGGTTCCCACCAAGCATTCATCGCCCGCTCATGCAACGCTTTGCCCACCGCGAGATCGACCTCTTTGATCTGGCTCTCCGGCCACTCGGGTCTGCCCGCTGAATCCTTACACCGTTCCTCAGGCAGAGCCCAACGCGCGTACCCGCCAATGCTGCCCGTCCGACTGTCAACGGCCTTTTCATGCCGCAGCACGTCGCGATCGCGAAGCAGCACCAGTGCTGGAATCCGCTCTCTGAACTGGGAAATCATGAATTCCAGCTCCAGATCTGTGGGCCACAGGATACGCCAGTATGGCTGGCCCCAGAAGGAGGAGGCGTTGTTGCGTGCGAGGGCATCGCTGTCTGCGAGCGCGCAGGGCTCGACTTTCCAGGTGCCGCTCATTTGTTCTTCCGATTGTATCCAGTTCGGCACCGTTTGCTTTTTGGTTGTTTCGAAGGCTGTTCCGTCTTTGATTCCCTTCCGTCCGAGAATGGTCGTGGGTGATGAAGTTGGCAAGCCGAGGAGATAACTATTGTCCCCAAAAGCAATTGACAAGACAGATTTCAACGAGGCGAAGTGAAGATAGAAAACGCGCGCCAGCAGTTAGAGCTTATCGGCGGGTTTTGTGGTCCAGCAGGAAGTGAACGAAAAGAGAGGGTGACTTGTCGACAACTGGCCTGTCAGACTGGATATCAGGAATCCGGAACCGCGACTGCGCCCCGCTCCCCTCACTCACAGGATCCTCCCTATGAAGAAGTTGCACCATGGTTGGTTGTCAACCCAGCTCACCCACCAGCCGGCCCGGTTCTGCAACGGACACGGGAAAGTGGGGTTAACCGCTCGGCGCTCGTAACGACACGTCAAGCTAGCCTGGCCAAGTTGGATGGAACCGAGCGCTCAAAATAGCCGTCACGTCACGTCACGCTCGTCAGGCTTGGATTATACCTGGTCGTTGAAGAAAGCACCGAAGCACCGAAACGCACTCTGGTGGTGTTACACAACACACGAGGGTTTCACACCACGGCTCGGTACATCACAGCCAGCACGGCACAACTCATCACAGCAAGGCACGGAGCAGTACAGCATGAAAAAGGGACCAATTCATTATCATTTTTAACCAAAGCTAACCAAGGGTATCCATCTTTCCTCCAAGTGACACAAGATGATCCAGGGAACAAAAACGCCCGATACAAGAGACTGGCAACACGCTCCGAAAAATTCCGTCTAGCCGAAGAAGATATGAAACCCGGCAGCCAAGGCGGCAGCGAAAAAAATGGGGACGCTGGAAAGCGAGGGTAATGAGGCGGCGCTGGACGGGGGATTGGTGGCTTGGGTGGAGCCTCCGGTTTGACTTCCGCCGTGGCTGCTGTGACCAGAGCCAGAACTGCTGGGGGCAGGGCCGGAGCCTGAGGCGAGAGCGGCAAGATCTGGGTCGCTGACGAACTGGGCGGCCACGGATGAACCGTTCTTGCACGACGATTGAACTTGACCGACACCTTCGACGAAGTTGAGAGCAGCGCACTGTCAAGACGGGGAGAGTTAGGCCGGGAAGACCGATTTTGACATGGGCCACCTGTATAGGAACTTACAGCATAGAGGTAGCCATGGCCGCCGCCGCCAACTACGCTCAGGATGCCCTTCTTGCCGACAAAATCGCTGGGAACGCTGACGAGAGGAGCGCAGAAATCGCCGAGGCCAGACTGTTGAACGATGGGAAAGACCTGAGTCCAGTTACCCGCGGCTCTGGGGTCGAGCGTAACACGGTATAGCCAATTGCCCTGGGCATGGCTGGTGCGTGTGGCAACATTGTCGCCGCCAACGTGGAAATCCGTTACCTCGGCGGTGGCCAGATCAGGTGTGATACCACCGCAGGGGCCAGTGCCCTGTTCGTCGTGTGAGCTACCCAGCGGTTTTGGGTAGCTGACGGTGAAGTGAGCGTGAGCTCCTGCCGCAAGCAGGAGGATGAGAGTGGAGCGTGCAACCATGATGGAGGGGTTGAAGGAATGTGCAAGGAAAAGCACAGAAAGACTTGTCTTGTTGCCTGGTTTCGCGGTTGATGAGAGATTGGTTCTTCATGTTGTGTGGTTGGGGATCAATGTTATAACTTTGTAAAGGTCCTTGGCGCCTGAGCGTGTTTGAGCAAGTTTTTGGGGCGCTATCTCTGGTTGCGGACAAAGGTTGTGGACTCTCGGTTGAGGATTGCTGACCCTCGTCGACGGTAGGCGGTGCCAAGTCGCTAAAGGCTGGAGCTGAAGAAGGTCCACTGGTTCTCCGGTTGCCCCGTCCAGTAACCCCGCTGATTATCAGTAAGACAGGTTGTCAACCAGGCGAAAAACGTCATTGGGCTGGCAGAAACCTCCGCCTTGGTCGGGCTCCATATTAATGTTGTGCAGGATGGGTTGGTAGGTATATTCAAATGCTTCGGCCGGGTCGGGGGCGGCAAGCGTTTCGTTTGTGCCGATGAACGGGATGTGACCGGACGGCCCCGCATCAGCGACAGCACCGGGAATGTGGACGGGGACTGCGGGGCTGGGGATGCTGGCTGGCGCCAAGCGCGGGGGTTCAAAACGCCTTTGGTCCCGGGGCTTGGCAATCTGTTCATGCATGCGGTCATGGATGCTAACATCCTCATCGGGCCTCTTACAGATGGGCCGGAAGGACGTGGCAAAGCGCAGGAACTGCTGGGCCTTCTCCTTGATCTGGCGGCGGATGCCTTCCTGATTCGGAGCCGGGGTCGACACCCAGACCGTGATCTGGGCCTCACTGAAGCCGCTTGCCACGAGCAGGGAGCGCAGCTTCTGGTTCTCATTCTCGAGCTGGCGGTTCCGGTCGTTGGCGCGACGGACCGTGGATTGCGCCCTCTTGAGCGGGTCAAGCTGGTCCTGATCCCTGCGGCGACAGCGCTGCTGGGCGAGCCGTTTTTCCCGGTCTTTGGCCGCATGCAGGCGGCGGGCTTCGATCTCCTCGGGAGTGGGCCGGTTGGCCTCCTCAACTTCAGCTTCAGACAAGGGAGACAAGAGGGCCTGGGCCATGTTGGGGTTGGGGGGGCTGCACGGGATGTCTAGCCGCCAAGTGAACATGATGGAATCGACAGCACATGTCGGTTCCTTGGGTTGGGTCATGTCTCGGATCCTATGTTGGTGGTTTCGGTGCTAGATTGCGCTGGGTCGCTTCTGGGGGGACTAGATAGACGAAGGACTGACGGGGTTTGGCTCGTTTTGGCTTTGGGATCGTGAGAGACTGGGACGATGGGCGGGAAAGGAAGGGGGGATATGGATGAAAGGGAATTGGGAAATGGAAGAAAAAAAGATGGTGTGTGAGGGACAGAGAAGGGTTTCGGTCTCTTGACCAGGCCTGGCCGAGGGGTTCTCAAGACTGCAAAGTGCAGCTGCGCCATGCAAACACCCGAGGGTTGGCCAATCACAATGCTCGTTCTACATCAGGAAGTTGCAGTCTCCGAGCCCTTTGGTAATCATGCAGCGAGGCTGCAGGCTGCATTCAGTTGCGGAACGGGAGGACCAATTCTCCGGATATGAGCCGCGGAAGCGTTCGCTTCTTCGTGTGGTTGTGGGGTTTTGCACGTATCCGAGACATCCTTGGTAGAGTGAATGTGAGTTGAGTGGGTGTGGGCAAGATGTGGCGATACCTCAATGCACTGTTCTGGCAGTTTTCGGAGCAAAGATTCCGCTGCCGCTAAAGGCTGGGGGTTTTGGCAATTCTGCCCGATGCTCGAACCTGTAGCAAAGCTGCTGTCAAGTCTGTTTGAGTGACTCTCGCCGATCAAGGGAGGGGATTGTCGCCGAGCTTTGCACCTTTTGACCCCTCATTCATGTGGCGGGGCAGGGAGAGAGAAAGTGGGTGTGAGGGTTATCCGGCGGGGCTGAGAACATTTGAAGAAGAAATATGTCACTAGCTCTCTCTACCCTGGGTGAGGGAGGACGGATCATGAAGATTTCACAGAGCCATCTGTAAGGGATAGATAGGATTATTCATAACTGTCGCGCGTGGAGGAGGGGTAGCAAGGCTTTTTGGTTAGTTAAGTACGCAGGTAGTGTTGTAGTGTTTCGTGTCTCACGCGCTAACTGTCGCTGAGATGTTCAACACACCGATCAGGCATGTCAATTCGCGACCCAAGTACCCCAAATCCACAGGCTTGGCATAAGAAGTCACTCGGTGCGCGAGGGAACTCCATGATTATGAAAGTGATTAATCACATTATATTTCGGGGCCCCCAATTTTTTTCCAAATTTTTTTCCCAATTTTTTTTTTTTTTTTTTTTTTTTTTTTTTTTTTTTTTTTTTTTTTTTTTTT
>Ga0247765_1000835_pt1 | contig 19552 bp, 19 predicted proteins | sample UWRJL106311C6_FD_179949 | JGI IMG/M metagenome (GOLD analysis project Ga0247765, IMG submission 179949) | Plant litter microbial communities from Arlington Agricultural Research Station in Wisconsin, United States - UWRJ-L106-311C-6 | ecosystem: Environmental > Terrestrial > Plant litter >... | reverse complement strand
GGGTGTTGGGGGGGTGTGGGGGGTGGTGGGGGGGGTGGGGGGGGGGGGGGACATTCGGTTCGGTTCGGTTCGTGTATAATTTTTTGTGGACTTGTCCACACCGGGTTGGGCTGTTTTGGATTGGTTTCCCTTATCGAGATGCAGACAGACAGACCGAGAGATGACGTGCGATGACCTGTCATATTCTTTTTTTTTGGAGGGAGGAAGGAACGAATAAAGATCTGGAGATGTCAACCGGCTTCTCCTCCCCGGCCGCTCCTTCCCCTCCCTTCCCCTCTTCTCCTCTCTCCCCGCTCTAGAATTTTTTTTTTTTTTGGTCTCCTTTTGTGAGGTGAGTGGGTGGTGGATGGGGTGTTACACAGCGCGGCGAATGCACTTTTTGAAAAGCTTGCATGTGGCGTAGCGTGGGTGTGAACAGACATCCGTACTAAAAAATGCATGTGGCTGGCTGGCTAGCTGACTAGCTGACTAGGTAGCTGGCCGCTCTGCCGAGTGGGGTGGGTGGGTGGATAGGTGTGCATGGATGCGTTCTCCCTCTCTTCTTCTTCTTCTTCTTCTTCTTCTTCTTCTTCTCTTTCTCCTTTGGGACAGGCAGACTTGAGACGGGGCGGCCGGGCGGCGTTCGCTAAAAAAACTCTCTGCTGCTGGTGGTGTGTACGTGTGTGTGTCTGTGTGTGTGTGTGTGTGTGTGTCTGTGTGTTCGTGTGTTCGGCCTATCTTGGTTTTCTTCTTCTTGTTTCTGCAGCACCTGCCCGGCTGGGGCTGCTTCATTCTGGTGGGATATAAGAGACTGGGTGATATAGGAGGGTTGGGTTGTTGGTTGGTCCCATTTTGTCTCGCGTTGGCTGTCCGGCGTGCTTTTGTGTCCTATCAGCATTTGGCGTTTGAATGGCAATGGCCTCATTTGAACATGTTTGTGTTGTTTTGAATTCCGTATTGGGATTCAGTTGGACATGGTTACCTCGCCATCCTGCGGTGGTCTCTGCAGTGTATTTTTGGGAATCACCGTGTCTTTGAAATTTTTATCACGGTTTTCTGTCAGGGTCTCACCTGAGTGAGGAACTCTGCATTGCAGGTCCATTGCGGAATCAAAGATTGGGAGAGAAATACAAACTGTTATCGAGTTTAGGATCTGTACTATCTATACACATGAACCTCTTCCAATATCCCATTTCAGTAACCTGCATATGATAACTGAAGTGTACAGTGTTTCACTGTCCACTAGCTAGACGTAGATCAATCAGTTATCGCAATGTAACCAGGCTATGACTTTCGCTGAGCCAGTCATCGGCTTACTCCTTGGACACAATATCTCAATCAAATCACTCAAGGGGACTTGAACTTCCTTGCCCCACCCAATCGCAGTTCTCTCTCTTCTATCTATCTATCAGCCCACCCCCAATCCCTAAATCATCGCATAACTGAACCGTCTCAAAGCAACACAACAACAAAAACAACAACAACAACAATAACACCCATCCATCCCACTCAAATCATCCCATCTCTACCAGATCTCAGCCCTTTTTCCTTTCCCCCCTACTATGTATATGTCCCACCAACCCCTCTGCCGACATAACATGAAACCTGAACTCTGCAGCCTCATTGCGACCATAGAACGCCACCCTCTACTCCCCCCCAAGATAAAATGCAGCGAATGAACAAATGACACAATCTCCCTTCACGTCGCACAACAACGCGGCAGCAATTGATAGCCGCCCATTGTCTGGACCGCTGATCCCGGCAACCAGCACCTGACTGGCGGCAGGCTCAGTACCTAACCGGAGTTCCCCATTTCTCCATCAGTCGCAGTGCAATGCAATATAACCAGCTTGCGCCCCCTGTCTGTCTGTTAGTCTATCAGTTTGTCATGCCTGTTTGTTTGTTTGCTTGCTTGAATGAATGCACTGTGCAGGATCGCACCGCACCGCACAGCACCGTACTACAGTACACACACTGTATGTATTGTATCACATTGTACAGTATCTGCAGAGCATTACCTAGGTAGGATTTGCAATTGCACTTTCTCTACTGTCATCAATTGAGTCCCCTGATCCTGGAAATTGAAATTGAAAACCCCTACCCTCCTTTCCCTCAGCCCATGTCCTTGTCTTGACTTGACGCTGCGAAACCTTCAAAAACAAATTTCAATGAGCCTGACAGCAACAGTTGACAGGACCAAGACGGCCGGCAACAGCAACCGTACCCTCCCAGCCCGCAACAGCGACAGCAGCAGCGCAGGGTTACGCACGCAGGTTCCCTGCATGCTGACAAGCTCGGTTTGTAGGGAACAGGGTTTGACGAATCTGTGGGACTGGACGTGCTGCCTACAGAACACAGTACACAGTAACAAAGCCGCTGTTACTGGACTGAACTGACTACTATGTACGTACCAGGCATGACTTTTTGACCGCTCCCAGCCGTCGGTCTTCGTCCCGTCTGGTTCGGCCAGTTCGGCCAACGCAGCACAGCGCCGCCAGCCGGTGGGTAGGCTCCCTAGGTATTGGACTTTGCCGCCCCGGCAGATTTCATCGATGCTTTGGTTGGTTCGGGGGTGGGCCGTTGGCCGAAATACCTGGGTTCTGGAAACTATGCCCAAAGTTCCCGAATCCAGGGCAGACCAGAGGGAGGTGCAAAGTCCACCGCGGGACGGGTGGTGACATTTTCGGTTTCATCAGAGAGAGGCACAGGAGGACAGAAAAGAAAGAAACAGAAAGAAAGCCGGACCCAGAACCGAAAACCGACATGATGGAGGAATGCAACAGTGGGCTGAGTGATGCCAACACCCCCTCCCCGCCCGCTTCATTGACAAGCAATCGGTCAGTCAGTAAGTCTCCTCGATGCGTGGGTGCGTGGTGTTCTCCACTAAAGGTCCTGATCGGTCAAGTCAGTCCACGGCCGCCCGCTCATGTCATTCACAGCCTACTCTGCCGAGCAGTGCGGTAGTACTTGCCAAGTTGGACCGCAATGAAGACCTGCACATGGCAAGGGCTCCCCACTGCAACCATGATGTGTTCGTCGCCAGCTTATCGAACCTCTACGAGTCAGATCTTGGGAGCAGGTTATGTCATGCTCATCAGCGTGACTGTGATCCTGCCAACTTGGTTCTCAGGGCCACAACCCATGCGGCGCAAACCGGCTCAGGCCAATAGAAGGAAAAGAGGAGAAAGAGGGGAAGAGAAACCAAAAAGGTGCGAGTGGGTGTGCCATCGATTCCGGTACCGAGAGGAGCTTACCAACGACTCGCAAGAACCTGGAAAGTGCAGCTTTAGTTTCTTGCAAATCTGCCTGCGTACTCCGTACTACCGCAAGTACACCAAAGTAGACGGGACTCGGCGGCCAAAGTACCAACGAAAGAAGACAAACCACCGGAATTGACTTGTTAATGCTCCCATGCCACTTGCCTGGCACCGTCAACCGCTTCTCCTCTCCCCTCAGCACCACCATGCCAGCATGCCAACAGCAGCGCCGCAAGGTGCGACAGAATCGGTCAGATGGACAATGATGAAGGCCGATTCTCACTGGCTCTTGGCAGGCCGGCTGGGGGGCGTGCCACAACATGATTGGCTTCTTGTGCGTTCGGCGCGATGTCACGACGGCTCGCGGATGTGGACCCCTGGCACATGGGTGGATCGCCTTGCCCTTCTGTCCCTGCCCCCTGCCCGCTGTCGCATTCTGGCTGTCCTTGTCAAATCTCGCTGCAATTGCCCCGCAGCCCAAGGGCAATGACAGCGTAACAGGGACCTATCCGATGTAAAATTAGCACCGTGGCGTGCCTGCGAGCCTCATCTGTCCTAGGTCCTTTGCGTAGAGTGACGAGGATGAGAACGTTGGCGCAATCAAGCCCAGCATGGAATTGTATATGAACAAAAATGAACCCGGGAAAGCCAGATACGAGGGGGGGGGGGAGGGATGCACATCATCCATCAGCGAGGGGTTGACAACCCCCCAGAATTAGGTGAGGGGAAAGTCTGAAAGGCTGGCTCGGGGTGCGGAGTAGAGGCCACGATACCTGGCCGCGGAGGGAGGGACGGGGGCGTGTGACTTTACTACTAGATGCACTACATTATAAAGCAGCGGCACACGCAAGCAGCTGCTATAGCTACCTACGCAGTATAGCAAGCGCCGCACATAGCATCATCTGTTGACGCCGCCCGTCTCACCCGGGGGATAGTACTTGCAGCAGGTCCTGGAGTGCTAGGACGGGATGTTCCCAGTTGATGAATTCGGACTTCATCAAGTCGCCAGATTGGTCGGATAGGGGATTCCAGGTTTGGAGGGCGTCACGATGCCGTTCCGTTGCGACACGGCGACGCATGTTGTCGGTTCAATATATCGTGACCCCGGTGAAGAGCTGTTTTGGGTGTCCAAATTAGTGCGACGGGCTGAACGGGCTGTCTGTTCGGTGGCAAATTCCCCTGTTTTGACCCTAACGCACTGACTGAGCTCTCTCTTCTCTTTTCTCTCCTCGGTCGCAGTCAGGGCCGCATGACAGGTGTTGAAGACGGGCTCAGACGGGGCGTGATGGGTGACGGTTTATTCCCAAATTTCCGCGCGTTGGCGTGGTTTTTTGTGCCGCTGTAACATCGTGGGCGTAACGGCGCGCGCTCAGAGGCTGCGCTTGCAACAGGCTCTTGCCACTTTGAGGATTTGCATTGTTCCTCTTTGGGCACGCGTCTTGGGGGCGGCGGGAGCCGGACACAGGCGTCGACCTCGCCTACGCGGTAGGTCGATGTTGGTGTGCGGACAAGTCGCCGCCGGTGTGGTGTGTATGCATCGCTGCATCGACTGCATCCCGCACGCCGCTTCAAACCGCAAACGATAAAGTGTGCTGTGTGTACGCAGTACGCAGTATCCGCACTCCGTACTCCGTACCGAGGACGGACTGGGGCTTAGCAGAGACCGTTGGGACTGTCGGACGGCAGACGGCAGACGGCAAAGATATGCCAAGGACCTCGTGGAAGGGCGTTGTGTCCAACCTGTCAACGTTAGTCTCCGGTTGGCCTACCACACCTTATTCGCACGACCGTGTCGACGTTGAGCATTGCGGATGCGGGGACGTCATCGAGCTGATGAAGCTAAACCTTGGCTGCGAATTGGGAGATCTAATTCGTAAAACGCAGCGAGACTAAACGAAAATGTCGCTCGCTTTCTCGGGAAGGCGCAGACGAGATTTGGCGGGCCACTCCATCCGTCATCGGTGAAATTCTTCAGCGCGCCTTTCGCCTTTCCCCCAGCACCCCAGAACGAGGTAACAGCGCTAAAATTCGCACAGACCTACGGTTCATTTCGAAACCGTTTCCTCGCACACCCCCTCCTCCGTCCTTTTCCGCCTCCCGACAGCCACTTAACAGTGTCCAAAACAGTCCAAGCCGCAACGGCTACACGCCCAAAACAGCAAGGTGCCGCCACCAACAAGACGAGACCAGCAACGGCAAAACAACCAAACGAGAGAAAGAAGAAAAGAGAAAAGCCCCGAGACCCAAGATGTGGAGAGAGAGAAAAAGAAAAGAAAAGAAATGCCGTCAATCACCTCCAATGAAACATGACAGATCACATTTTCTAAACCCTCCCAATCTTGCCTTGGCGTTTCCTACATTCCATAATACACTACACTTGACGTAGATGCATCACCGACGTTGCAAAAGGAATCAGGAGTTTTTGCCTCCTCCCCCTCCTTATCCCCTCCGGTTTTCGGCAATGTGGACACTAAAGACCCCGGGAGGCGCACCAGCAAGGCAACTCTCCGGCCAGTGACTTCCAGGGGCGTCGTTGTCACGGTCAGGGGTAGGTGGTGATGGCCAACAAAAAAAAGGAGTAGGAAAAGCTTTGACCAGGCGCTCGCAGGAGAACAAATTCCTTTTTTTTCCTTTCTTTTTTCTTTTCTTTTTTTGTTTCTTGGCCTGGGCTCGGTCTTTTTCCCGTTTGCTAGCTCTGGGGTTTGGGTTAGGAAATGCAACGGTGATAAACTTACCGCCAGGGCAAGGGCAAGGGCAAGGGCGAAGAACAAGGGCAAAAATCCACAGGGGTCTGGTGTTGTGCGTGATGAAAAGGCCGAGATGGTTCAATAAATTGGTGATCATTGAACTGGGGTGAAAGCAAGGAGGGATGGAATCCCGCCGATGATTGTTGGGTCGACGACTTTTCCCCCTCTTTTTTCCCTTTTTCTGTGGGGGTGCAAGGCAAGGCTACCTGGTGTTGCGAACAGGGGGAAATGTTGGGAGGCGGCGGTGGTGGCGTGAAGTAATGATAACAGGCGAGGCTGAGGTCTGGATGGGATCTTATTCTGATATGAGATTGTGATGGCAACTCGACAGGCTGCTGTCCGAGACCTGAGACCACTTCATCTTTGGACTCGGGCAACTGTGACAACGCCGAGACGAGCATGTCAAAATGCCTGTCAATGTCTACGGTGATGGAACTTGATTTGCCTTTGCCCAACGAACACACCTGAAGGTGCCTGGAGAAAACGCAAGGGGGACAATTATGAGAAAGGCCTGTGGTAGAATCATCAAATAAACGTTGTTTGTGAGGGGTGCTGCTGTCTCGGGCATCAGAGAGAATCGCCATGACCGATTCCGTTCCAATCGGTGCAAGTATGACACGACGCGTTGCTCTCGGGTGGTCCCTCTTCCGGGTGACTTCTCCTGAGGGTTCACTGGCCCCTTCAACACGTCGCCATACTCAAAGCCCTCCGCATTTCTCATCATGACAGGCTAGCTCGCTCGCATATATCTAAACTCCGCCAATTTGCACTCACCATGCTCCATCTAACGCTTCCGCAACAGTGTTCCCACCTATCATCGTCGCCTGAGGAGCCCGTGTCTCCCTAAAGAAACAACCGGGGTTGTGTGCGTCTCGATAGTACCGCCTCACGTTCGTAGTTGGGTGCACCTTGGAGATTTGCGACCAGTCGGCGAGGCATTCCCAACAAAACTCAAAACGACACACTTGACATGTCATGTGGAAACACCCTTCGTTCTTCTCAACAGATGCGCCGCACATGCCAGGGCACGACTTTGTATTGTTCCTCAGCCACTCTCGCGTGGCGCTGAAGTCCGGATCCCCCTTGGCCTCCTCGTATTCGAGACAGGTCTGACCGGCGTGCCACGGAACTTGGTGTCGAAAACACATCGAGAACCCGCATGCGTCACAGTATACTCGGTAGTGCGTGCCCAGAGCATTGCGAAGAGCAGTGAAATCGTACACCTGACCATTGTTACAACCTTGTCGGAGGCACCACCTAAAGTCAGGGAGCGTGGCAAGGTGACCAAGTAGCCGCAGTTTGTCGTATTTTGCAAAGGTTTCGGGCGAGGCAAGAACCTGGAGTTCTTCGTTCGAATATGCATGACCGCATCCTGGAGAGGGGCAGGTGAGAGCGTCGGAACCTGATCGACCTTGTGACTCGAGCAGTGCGTCGAGATGTCTTGACAAACAGGTACGGCAAATGTCGAGGCTGTGGGCAGCACTGCAAGTTCGAAGCAGGGAAGGAACCGGGAATGGTCGTACCTCCCAGGCCCAAGACCCTGGAAAACCAGCAATCGCCTTCCCCCAGCAAGCTTCATCCGCCGGAGTGCCGTCTGTTACGTCGTAAAGAGTCTCAGCACAAACTGCACAGTCCTTTCCAGGACTGGTTGGAGAACTGGAAGATCTGGTGCCGTTGCTCCTATCTCTGTCGTGAGTTGACCCGGGCCTGATCAAGAGGTCGACAAAGATGGGTACTTGAAGGCTTTCTGACCCGTCAGGAGATTCAACAGCCATGACTTGAAGTTTCAACCTCGGTGGAAGGCTGGTATCCAAAGGGTCCTCCATTCGTTTATGCTTGATCAGTCTAGCATGTAGTCTGGCTGCCCGTCGCAAAGTTTCTGGGCTGGGTGTTGGGTAGAGTGACCGAATGGCATCTCGCAAGCGATTAGCACGCTCGAATTGCATGACATACTGCAGTGTGTTGGGACCTCGCATTTCGGTCAGCATACCAGCAAACTCAACATTGTAGACGATCCGCAGGATTGAGTTGCAGTACGGAAAAGGGCATCTGATCCAGGAAACTGAGTCCGGAGCGTGCCAATAGTCCGTGTGCAAGCCGGAAACGATGCCTTCTCTGTAGCAAGTATCACAGATTGCCTGCGAACAGCATTCTGTCAATCCGGACGGCGAAACGTGGAACTCGCTGAACCGGCCGCTGAAAGTTCCCCTGTCGAGAATCACATTCGTTCGTTTCAGCGAGTCATCGACTAACGTATCTAGGGGGAGGAAATGGAACTTTGGAACACGACAGATCGTGCAAGTGCGAAGGCAGCTTAGGAGAGAGGCAGCATCTCCAGGGTTGACAGTGACAGCCTCCGCAAATGCCGCTGCCTGAGCCATCGTCAGAGATCTATCGAGGCTCCTGTTGTCACCTGCAGCTGAAAGATCAGGGCTGATCGCGCTCCGCTGCAATATTTTGAGAAGTAATATAGACCTGGGCGTACAAGTGCCTGTCTCTGAGAAGAGAAGTGATTTCAGCGGCCCAGTGAAGGACTGGGTTCCGGCAAGTTCATTATCCCACGCTCTTTGGGGTTCGGGCTGAGCCACACTCCGTTGAGGAATTTCGAGGGCTGTGAAGAAGGGAGTTGTGGTGCTCTTTCCGAGTCCGGGTTGGCGTACAGGAGAGCCCGATGTCTGGTGAGCCTCCGGGACTGTGCTGAGTTCTCGGCCCTTCGGAACGTACTCGTTGAGCTGCTCCCTGAGCCTCAAGTTCTCCCGATTCGATGCTTCTATCTCAAGCCGTAATGTCCTCAGAGCGTGCCGGAGTCGGTTGACCGTGTCATTGGGAGACGACGGTTCTGGGTCTGCAAGGGGGGCACCGCTCATATCGACATTTTCCCATCCTGTTTGACACGCATTGGATGAATCTGAGCTCACCCGGCTTCTTCGGCGAGCACCATGTGCATGTTCGGCGGTCTCCCCATAAAGATATGGACTGTGAGCGTCCGTTCCCTCCCATGATGGCACAGCGACAGCCGCGCTTACTATGTCCGGAGTTCCTGGTCGGTCAACGAGGGATGGGGACAGTGCCGACTCATCGTTGTAGATAGTAGATCTTGGTCTCCGGATGACGGTGAGGGAGCGTCTCAGGGGCATGCACTGCTGCTCGGATGAATGCAGGTTGGCGATAGTAATGTCAAGTGGGTTTATCGACTGGGAGTCGGAGCTCGATGCATGGGTGGTCCCCATGATGAAGATTTCTGGTCCCTAAGGGCACCAGGCTTTTGTGTCTTTCAGCGGACGCAGGCATAGGCTGTCTTTCATGTCTGACAGGGTGAGTTAGCAAGAATAACACCGAGTGTCCATGGAGACCCACGGAGATGCTGCACAACATCTAGTCCGTGGGTATGCTGCTCTCTTACACAGTAACTAGGTAGCCTTTATGAGGCAGTTACAGGCTTTCCAACACTAGAATCGTTTCTGGCCTGGAGATCAGCAAGGGAGGTACGATGTGATAAAAACAACTCAGGGGGACAAGAGACAGGAGTCCTACTTTGGCTGCCCCAGAACTGTCATTGCGAAGAAAGCGTGGGGTGAGTTGCAATTTTTGAGGGAGAGTGAGAGCACGGCAGGGATTATTTGAGCCGTCTACCAGAATGCCAGCTTTCCAATTGACTGCTTCATTCGTCGGGAATTTTACCAAACACGCAGCCGTGAGGCCCAGAGGATTCCGGTACGCACTCAGCCCCCCCACGCCCGGCACTGGGCGATGTCCTGCCGATATCCCTCGACAGCAACTAGTCAAGATTACTAATGGGACTATGCCATCGCGAGACATTTATGGTCGTTTGAAATGCAGGCGTGGCATGCAAAAGTAGGATCTCGCTGGAGAATAACCAATCGAAGGAGGAAATAAGCCTTGGAAAGCGGGGAAGGGTTTGCTGTCGATTTGGCTGGGAAAGTTGGTGTGAAGGCGCAGTCGAACCTTCCAAAGCACAATGTTGTTGTGTGAAGAGTGGCTTCCTCAGCCTCACTCTTTCCTGCTTCGCTCTTTCGCTGCCCCGTAACAGCAGTTTAATGGCTTCTCGGCTTCTTTCTCGTCATTGGTTTTGGACTGAGCAGTCAACGCCTGGCTTGTGTCACTGTGCCCCACCCCGCCTGCTTTTTGGTGCACAGAACAAAAATCCCCCCATCCACAGTATCTCTTGTCCATCGTTCTATTTTTGGCCTTTTCCCCAGATCGTCAAACTCAGCCTCGCACCACCTGAGCCGTGTCTGGCTTGCGATTCAGTAACCCCGCCGAAGTAAAGTTCAGGTGATTTGCGCAAGTGTGTAGGCATCATCAGATACTCGATGTCGTGCGACTTCGTTATCTCGCGAACTCGTATCACGGACACTGCATAACGGACGAATCTCATAACTATTATATCTGCTTCACTGCAAGTAGCTCGCGTCGTACCACGCCGCGCTCGCATAGCCACTCCCCAATATCGCTTCCATTGACACCGGGCCAGAGAGTTTCGTCGCGAACCTTGCCCTGTTGCCTTGGGCTCCGGGCCCGGTGTTGCCGTACTCGCCGAACAGGACGTTGCTCGTCCTCTCGTCGCCCGAATTCCACACACGCCATCCTGCCGCATTGATAACTGACGACATTTCGGTCCGCTGGAACACCACCCTCGCATAGGCTGCCCAAGGCCTGCCGAGATAATACGCTCCATCAGCTACACTATGCCCTGAAGCAGCCGCCACGTTGCAGTTGTTGAAGACATAATAGCTCGAGTCCGACGCTGACTGTCTTCCGGATGCTGTTTTATCCCGATTAACCTCTTTGCTCCGCACCTCCCTTTTCCTCAGTCTCTACTTACCGGTGACATAGCCAATGCTGGAGCTTACCACACGCACATCGGTACCCTCGAACCCTGAGCGGCGCGTCAGCATCCCTAACCACCCAGAAGAGGCCCAAAAAACACAGAGTATCGAGCTGGGGCTGGGGGTGGATGGCTCACATGAGATTCCCCGTCTGCCAAACACAAAGTCCGTTGCCCCTTGCACCAAACACCGTGCAAAGATCTGTTTCCCCTCATTCGCCAGCAACGTGTCCTGGAACCCCGTGAATGAGCATCCATAGTACCCCGAATCCACCTGCACGCTCAGGGCCACCGCTTGGCTCCCCTTTCCATACCCATTGTTGACGTTGACATTGTACAGCCGAAACCCTTCCTTGGTCTTTACCCTCAGCGTACCCGTCTCGTCGTTTGACAAGCCGTCGGCTTGTGCCAGTTTGCTGGTAATGGTCACCGAATTTGCCTTGTACGAGGTATCATCGGCTGTTGACCCATAGACCGACAACGGCGACTTGAGCGTGGCCGGAATCAGTACCTGCTCGGAATAGGTCCCTGGCTGAATGAAGATGCATTGAGGTACCGTTGCCGTGGTAGATAGGGCCGCCACCGCAGCTTGAATGGTTCTGTATTGCCCTGATGATGACGACGACTTGGAAACAACGAGGCAGTTCGCTGGCGAAGATGTGCGCGGCGCGGCGAGCACCGCCGCTGACACGAACACCACCATAGAGAGGGGCTTCATTTTCGTCTTGACTCCAGCCTCTGGTTCTGCGACAAAACCTACAGTCGGTACCTAAATAAGGTGGATAGTTAATCCGCGGATGGTGGTGAGGGTATCCAGCCAAGTTGCTTCTTGATTTGTCTAGTCGAGGCCAGCCCCGCAAACGGATAACCGGAATCTTTTCTACTTGTCCAGACAATGGCAGGAAGAGTCCGGGCCGGCTGCCGAAGACCACAGCAACTACAGAGTTCGACTGCAAGGCAGTTTTCTGACCCGAGGGGCAATTGGTGGATATTTGGTCTGCAACAGCAACATCAAAGATCTCCCCTGGAAAGGGGCGAGACATTGCCGGGACCTCCCTCAATCGAGTTCCCTCAATCGAGTACCGGATGTGGACTGGGCTATCTAGCGGGCTGAGAGCAACCCTGTAGCGAGTCTCGATGTGAGCAAAAATGCTGCTGTAAATTATTCGCCATTTGCGGATAAATTTACCTGCGTTGTGACATCCCGGATGCTGGTGCGGGGGAGGTGACACCCATGAAGAGATAGTATCCCCGATTGGGGCGCATTCAGATATTTTAACGAGACTACGCGTTTGAACAATGAAAAAAGGGTTGCCTTGTAGGCAGGTATCAATTCCCCAAGTTTAGTTATGTGTACACGTCTATGTATGAGAGACCCTTGCGGGTCATTTCCGCCGTTTCTTGTATCGCTTCTTGCTCTTGCTCCTGTCAAGCACAAGCTGCATGTGGCGTTTCTATCGCCCCCCGAGCTTGTGCATCCATTTAAAGAGTCGCGAGCGTAACCCCTTTTTGGTTATGCCCTCTTTGCTTCCACCCATGCCGCGCTGGAGTGTTGGCGATTTCGAAGTTCCGCTGAACCCCCCGTGAAGGGTGACTCCGGTTGGCAGTTCCGCCGAGGAGTGGCTGGATTCCGTGGCCCGCCGAGGCCGCTTGGTCTTCTTCTTTTTCACTGCATCCTGCTCGCCCAGCCCGGTCTTTTGCATGCGGCGTTGCATAAACGCTGCGCCAGTGCTGGTTGGCCGTCGTGAGGTCGGATTCAATGGCGTTGTAGGGGAAGGAATGCGTGATGGCGGAGGTACTGCCCCTGAGGCCTGCTGCTTCTCCGCTGCCGTCAGGGGCATCGAATATCGTTTGGGCTCAGCTTTGAGCTCTTCCGCTTCGGAGGGCTGGGGCGTACTCATGCCGTTGACTTCCGACGTTGTTCGGGTCCACGTGTTTCGTCGTGATCTTGTTGTCGAGCATGATCCTGTGCTTGCGAGATCGGAATTGGTCGGCGTGATGTCAGCTGACCATCCCGATCGTAGTGCTACCCACATGCCCGTCACGGCAATCAGCAGCTTGGTTGAGTCGTCCACCGGGCGCACTGTTCGTGGCGGCTCGATCTCGGATGGAAGTGGGTTTCTGCCGTTCTCGCTTTCCCCGTCCATAGAACCGATTGATGATCTCTTGGAGGGCGACTCAGGGACCGCGTCAGTCCATGAGGTCGAAGAGGTCATGGAAAATGTCCGTCCAGGAGTCCTGTGAGGAGGATATCGGCCATATGATGGAGAAACGGACGTGTAGGTATCTTGCACCTCAAGTGTTGACGGAGTCAGAGTCGCCATCACCGGATGACGACGAGTCATTGGATTGATAATGCTGAATGTGAAGCGGGTTTGAGGGCTCTTCAATGGAAGGGGAGGAACTCCGGCGGTCCCTGTTGGGACAGTGGTTGCACATGTGCTCCGACGCGCCCACCGGACAGTTTTGGGGATGCCGTGCTCGTCAGTGTAGACGAAGTCATAGGAGCCATTCGGCAGCGGCCTGGCAACCCAGATGGATCCATCATCCAACACAATCTCGGCCTCATCAGAGTGCCTAACGGGGCTGTACACTGCGAGAAGCAACTTCTTCTCCAGGCTGTCGTCGGAGTCGGTTTCAGATTCGGTGGCTGCATCGCCATCGTTCCTCCTCACGAGCACAATGTCGTCGTAGCTAAGGTGGCGCTTTACTCCAAAGATGCCCGGGAACCGCTTCGCAAGGCGAGGAGCTATCACGGGACCAGCGATCCGGGTAGACGGAAAAAGTTCCATGACGGGACGGGACTTTCCGTCTCCGGAAACAACCTGCAGCTGTAACAATAGCCTCGAGAAGACCTTCTGCATCACCTTGGTTTTGGGGAGCCGCTTGGGCGCGGGGTAACCAAGGAAGTACTTTGTGCTTTGGTGTGGTGCCTGCCGCCGGCGGCGCGTTACCCGGCCCCGGCCGGATCTTGAAGCCGCGCCATCGACCGAGAAGGCTGTAGCTTCGCTTAGCTCCGACTCTGAGTGCAAATGGTCCTCCTGCATGGCGTGGATGGGTTTGCCCTCCTCTTCGATCTCCTGGAAACGAACAATTGGCTCGGGTGTCAAGGTTTTGCGGGGTATATAGTCAGAAGCTGGCCGTTGCCGGAGCGTATATCCTGGCGGTGCATCGACCGTCGGGATCGCACGCGTCTTGGCAGGGGTAAGAGCGGATCGTAAGAGGGGAGATCGTAGGTTTGCTGTCGCTTGATGAGAGGATGTGACAGCGGCGGCTTGTGGCCGTTTGGAATATTCATGGCCGTGTAGGCTGGCACCCGAATGTAGAAATACCATCCTGTCCATGGTTCCCTCCGAGGGGCCCTTTCCTACCAATACAAAAAAGGACAGGAAGGGAAATAATGTGTTGTGGAAAGAACGGAGAACCAGCTCTGAGTTTTCGGTGAGTGCCCCAAGCCTTGTGCAATCTGGGGTTTGCGCTACCTCGGATTTGATAGCTGCCTTCCAATGTCCAGTACCCGAATCCTTCGTGAAACCCTACAAATGCGAAGGTGATTTACACACCCCGCCAGCAGAGAGTGTCGCAGCGGCGAAGGCCGATAAAACAAAACGTAGAACGGCTGTGGGGAAACCAAGAAAAGAGCCGCTACGAGTCGTTACCAGGCTGCAGCATAACTACAGCCATGGCAAAGCAGCTGCCATGGATCGGTCGGAGCTTGGTCGAGATAAGAGCGGTAGCAGTCGGCGAGGAAACGAACGATGCAATTGCACGGCTCTCGGGCGACGCGAAGGCACACGACTCCAAGTTGCAAGCTAAGCACTAATGCCTTGACGGGTCAAGGCTGAACTCTAATTTGGTAGTCGGTTTATAAAGAGAAGGGGCGATAGAGAGAAGGTATTGCAGTCCTGTAAGCGGAGTTGGGAAAGCCAAAAAAAATAGGGAGATGAGTAGCAAGAGGCTGTTGAAGATGATTGTTGGGCGAAGCTTGGCTTTTGCAGACCAGCAGAATGGTCGCCAATCATGCAATGACACCAGCTGACGGGCGGGGCAGGACGTAGGAATCGGGTGTCGGGACTCGGATGGGGTCGCGGGTCGACTGGGATGGCTTGGATGGGTGGTCGAGCAATCAGGCGCTGATGATGTGGATTGCAGGTGCCTTGAACAGCTTTGGAGGGATGATGCTGTCAGCGCGCGCGCTTGGGCTTGATGGTGTTGCCGTCGATAGGAAATTGACGCTTTGTTCCCATTTGCGAGAGCCAATATTACTGAGCAAGCACAGGACCTGGACCGGTCGAGCGGCGGGCACAGAGTCGGGTCTGGAAAAGCAGTTTGGGGTTCCTCCCGACGGAGCCGGATGCTCTTTGATGGGGGGTGTTTCCCGTGCTGACACTCCAATCCTTTGGGAGAAATGGCTGTGGGTCGATGTGATGCGAGAAACGAAGCAGACTGCAGACGTGCAGGACGGAAAGCGCGGGGTTTCCTTTCTTCAAAAGGGGCGAGACTAACCTTTGCTAATGGTTTGAAACGTTCGGATGGTGACCGAGACAGCGGTGGTGATGATGGAGCGAAACCAAGGTAACCCAAGAGTTGCGATGTTCGCAAGGCGAGCCCGAGCCTGATACTAGGGACTTCTTATGGGTCCAATCCATCCGACGGCCATCGAAGGTAGGTCAACCGTCCTGGGCGATTGTGTTATCCATCCGGTTCGAATCCTGTTCGCACGTTGAATGTCCATTGTGGGGACGGGTCATCAATCGCCTGACGGTTGGCACCTTTCACATCACACGTTTCCCGGAGACATATTCCTATACACCGCCGCGCGGGCCCGGCACCTGCCACTCACCAGGACTGCGGATAAGGCTGGCACCTGCATCCCCCACACGCACTCGGACAAGTATGCAACCCCGATTACCGATCCGCTGGAGCTTCAGTCGGGAACAGAAAACCCGACAGCAGCCGACCAACACGATTTCGAGTTGTCAACCACACTTGGTCTGTCAAATTACGTGTGTCGGCGCATTGGTCCCTGGTAACCAGGGGGGTGACGTCGAGTTCCTCAAGCCTTCGTGGCGGGAATTCATGCCAACAATACCTAGGTCTCTGGTGACATTTTTCTTGTTGAAGCAAAACCCCGGGACGTGAAGCCAGGCCGAAAAGAAGGGATGAACCCTTTTGCCAAGGCTTCCAGGGGTTTGCTTCGCGGGTGGATACAATTGGCGACGTCACATCCCACGATCCACAAGATCCACACACCCACTCACCCACAACCTCCTGTTTGTGTCGCGCTCCCTCTGTGTATCAACAGCAAACGGCAACCCAAGCCGACTGGCTCCAGGAAACGGCACACACGGTACCTCAATCTGGATGCAGCTCAAGGCTTTTGCGATGCCTCGGACAGTCACTTGCGAACTTTAATTTACCTCCCGCCCTCCGCCTCGACGTCGCAACTTGCTGTTTTTTTTTTCTTGGACGAGTCATTTGCCAAGAGAAGAGATGCGAGACCATCGTCAACATGTGCTCGCTCACCCCTACCGAACCCTGATTGGTATCTTTGCTGCTTGGAAGCTGTTCCTGGCAGCCATTGTCATTGGCACCAGTGTTGGCGGTGCCTACGACACGTCGGCCGCATTGGCCGTGCTGGGCAGCGATGGCGAACTCGACCAGCGAGCTCCAGCTCTGACTGTCGTCAGCAGACTTCTGGCGCGATTCGCGAGTTGGGACGCCGTTTATTTTGTCAGCATTGCTCAGCGAGGCTATCGGTTCGAGCAGTGGTGGGCGTTTGGCCCAGGGCTTCCCATCGTTACCCGGGCTGTCATCAAAGGTTGGTGTTCTTCTTCCATGCCTTTCGCCGGATCTCCCGCGCGCTTCCTCCAACATGTCACATGGCTGTCCCCACGAATTGTCGCAGTGCTGACTTCAGCCGCTCTTTGTCTTGCTTGCGGCTCTAGCCCTTGCACAGATTGGCTTCGTCACGGATGTTGTCTCTGAGAGTCAGGGGTCTGCTCTCCTTGAAACCCTGGTGGGTATCCTGGTCGCCACTACGGCCCATCTGCTGTCGTCAATCATCCTTTTCCGCCTCGGCTTGGTCCTTTGGCGGAGCCATCCTCAAGGTCCGCTCATTTCCCTGCTGGGTGCTATCTTGCATATTGTTTCTCCGGCGGGCATTTTTCTCTCCGCGCCATATGGCGAGAGTGGTTGTTCCCTGTTTGTTTTCGCAGGCTATCTCCTCTACGCTCACAGTTGTATCTCGGCAAAGTCCGTTGTTGGTGATGGCTACCTCGTCCTCGCCGGCTTGAGCTTTGGCCTAGCCATTCCGTTCCGGAGCAACGGTATTTTGAACGGCATCCCCTTCGCCTGGGAGGCAGTCAAGCTGGCGTCGGCTCTTGCTAGCGCCTTGTCTGGATACGGCCGGGAACGAAACCGAGAGCTAACGACCGAGCTCTCTGTGGCCGTTGCGGTGCGGCGACTCTTGGCCCTCGGTATCGGTGGAGTCACCGTTGCCGCGGGCTCTTTCGTGCCCCAATTCGTGGCGTATCAGCGCTATTGTGTTGACCCACTCGACGGCGCTGCCGAGGCGTTGGGCATGCTGAGGCGGCCTTGGTGCGAGGGGTATATGCCAAGTATCTACACGTTTGTGCAGGACCACTACTGGTAAGATTGTTTTCTCTCTCTCTCTTGTCCCGGGAAGATCCCTGGCGAGCTGATATGATGGGATTAGGAATAATGGCTTCCTCCGCTACTGGACCATCTCCAACATCCCCCTCTTTTTAATCGCGGCTCCCGTGCTGGCTATGCTGGGGATATCAGGGACAGGCTATCTTTTCCCGCCCACGCCAGGGACGGCGCGAGACCGTCACCAGCCGACGGGCGAAAAAGTGTCTACCAGAGAAGCGCAGGATCCCCGCCGATTACGGGAGCTTGTGCGTACAGCAGCCGCTGCGCAAGTGTTGCTTGCGGTACTGGGGGCGCTAAATTTCCATGTCCAGATTATATCGCGCATTTCGTCCGGGCTGCCACTGTGGTATTTCTGGCTGGCTGGCAAGCTCATACAGGGCGAAATGTGGTATTATCGCTTTGTGGTATTCATGATCATGTACGCATCGATTCAGGCGGCTCTTTTTGCGTCTTTCCTGCCGCCAGCATAGTTTGGAGAGGCGGTGAGATTAGGATTAGAATTAAGATGTATATGCTTATGTACACATGTAAGTATGGGTCTCTCTCAGGACCAGCTGCGAATTCCCTCGTTGGTACTCAACGCCCACCCAGCCCGCACCAACCAAAATGCCGCAAACGCCGGCGTCTGCAACAGCCCCAGCACACCGCCCAGCACCAGCTTGAAGATTTGCGGAGTCCACGTCTTCTCAAAGTCCCAGTCTCCGCCGTTGGACACGCCCACCGCCGTGAGAATCCCCACAGCCGGTCCCCACAAGACCACAAACGCTACCACGGCCACCACCATGGCCCTGACCACCTGCGACATCAAGAACCGCGCCCAGTGCGTCCATGTCCCCGATCCAGCCTCTGCGCCTTCAGCGTTCCCGTCCCGGTCCAAAAACATGAACCACCGCGCTACCCGCCACGCCGGTTGTCGTAGGAACCCTATGGGTGCAACGCCGCCTCGGGCTAGGTCCCGATTGACGAGCACGAGCTCGACCAGCCAGGTGATGATGCTTTGAAGAATCATGGTTATAGCGGCATCGCCGGCGAGGGTGTTGGGGAGTTGAAAGAGGCGGATGGGAAGGGGGGTGGTGGTGTACATTGCTTTAGGGGGGTTGGGTTGTTAGCTTCCATGACTCTGCATGATCATAGGCTTAAGATGGGAAACCCCCCCCCCCCCCCCCCAAAAAAAAGGGGGGGGGGGGGGGCCAAAAAAAAAAGGGGGGAAAAAGAATAAGTAGTAGTGTGGAACGAAGTATATACAAAGTACACAGGGACATAGGTAAAGAAGAGAAGAGAAGAAACAAGGCTGAGAGAGAGAAGTGAAAAAATAAGTAATGCAAATGCAAGGTACAATAACAGGTAGAGAAAGGTAGGGCGGGACGGATTAAAACGATACATAGGAAAGAGAGAAAAGAAAGAAAGTAAGAAAGAAAAAAAAGAAAAAAACTCACCATAGGCAACCGCAAAGTTAATACCCCCCGACAACACGCCCGCGCCAATGCCATCCAACACAAAAATGTAAAAAATCTGATGTGCCGTCAGCCGCGGGGTGGGTCGTTGGGGTCTATGGCCCTCCTTGACCTCTGCCGGTTTTGCGGGCGGCAGATGAGGAGGAGTGGATTTTTCGGTGAATGTCTCCGGGGAGGAGGTTAAAAGCGTGGGTTCAAGTTCGGCGGGCCGGAGGGGTGACGAAGAGGGACGGGGTATGGCGGCTTCCAGGTCGGTGTCGGTGTCGGGTTCCGATGCGGGTTCGGGGTCGGATGAGGTGGCGTTGGGGTTGGTGGGGGAGGGGGTGGCTGTTCCGGAGGGCGGAGGCGGACCCGGAGCGGGTTTAAAGAAGGGGTTACGGGCCCACTTCATGTTGATGCCGGTGGGTAGGTACCTATCTGATGCGGGGTAGAGATATCTACAGCTACTGCTATTTTAGGTACTCTGTTTGTTTGTTTGTTTGTTTGTTCGTTCGTTTGGATTGTGATGGCGATGCTTGGCAGGGGAACCTTTTTTTTTTTTTTTTTTTTTTTTTTTTTTTTTTTTTTTTTGTTCAGGTGGCGGTTTTTTTT
>Ga0247765_1000834_pt1 | contig 19569 bp, 16 predicted proteins | sample UWRJL106311C6_FD_179949 | JGI IMG/M metagenome (GOLD analysis project Ga0247765, IMG submission 179949) | Plant litter microbial communities from Arlington Agricultural Research Station in Wisconsin, United States - UWRJ-L106-311C-6 | ecosystem: Environmental > Terrestrial > Plant litter >... | reverse complement strand
GTAGTATAGACGATATGCAGGACAGCAAGCAGGGATGGGTACATGAATCCATGACCGCCCCGCCTCCCCCCCCACAGCGGTCATGAATCCATGGCCCCCCCACAGCGCTCATGAATCCATGGCCCCCCCACAACGGTCATGAATCCATGGGCCCCCCACAGCCCTCATGAATCCATCGCCCTCCAACAGCGCTCATGAATCCGTGGCCTCCCCACAGCGGTCATGAATCCATGGCCCCCCCACAGCGGTCATGGAGGAGGCTGACCGCCCTCTCCCCCTCGCTTCCCCAGCGGCCTACATGTATGTATAGTTACAGGAGCCAGTTCTTTCCCTGGTCTTGAGCCCCACGGGTGTGTTCCTAGGAACCAATCAACAAGTGGGAGGAGGCAAAGTGACAGATCCAAAAGACGGGGACAAGGGACGCGTCACGCCACAAACGGTCAGAATGGAGCTACTGCGGGAGGTGCTTGGGATATGCACGTGGATTGAGCAAACGAGACAGGTCGTTTTTCCCCCCCTTGCTGTCACGGCTTGCCCCTCTTTTTCTTTCCGGGTTTCTTTGACTGGTGTGTGTGTGCGTGTGTGTCATGGATCGATACCTAGCCTCTGTGTCTTTTATTTTTTTCCTTTTCTTTCCTATAAAAAGAGGGGAAGGGCCACGTTTCCCAACTGTATAACTTGACTACCCAGTCAAGGAAATCTCCGACTGGGTTTGGCGGGAAACCTTTCACGTAATCAGTATGCATGCAGTCTCTGACCTTGCCCTGTCTCCTCACCTCCCTTCCTCTTTGGGAACGCCACGCATCCGGGTTTTCGGGAGGGGAACGACCCACAGGCCGAAGTGGCGAGCAACGGCTCGTGCGCTCCAGGGAAGGGAAAGGGAAAAGGACCGGTAACTAGCGGAAATATCCGTCGGCCTACGTGGGTTGTTCGAGTGCGGGTTTCGTCGGGCTTGCCTTGCAAACGGTCGGTAGGTAGCCTAGGTAGCCTAGGTATGCAGGCAATTAACCAGAGAATGTGATGCCGTGGTCGGCGGACGATATCATGTCGATCATCGTTGAGCGGATGAGGTCGTCCACTCTTATTGTGAGGAGCGTTGAGAAGAGGCAAAAAATGTGGGGGGGATTTTTCCAATGGAGATGGAGCTTGAGCAGATTCCCATCTCCATCTCTCCGTTTGGCGCACGGTAGATAACCTGGACTCGCAAGCATCCCGTATCTCCCGTATCGGTCACATTGATCTTTGGCACCGGAAAAGACCGTTGGATCCTGATTGGTCTTCTTAATCTCGGTGCAGGGCGTGGTCAAATTTGTAGGTACGTAACTCGGTCCACCTGACGAATTTCAAGTTAGGAAGGCACGACGGAGAAACCAGCACCGACGATATTTCGGCTGCGCCAGATTCTTTGCCAGTCGAGCCCATTCCATTTCCAAGCACAATGATGTTCCTCCGTCTTCCAAGAGAGAAACGCCAACAAGAATCGGAAACATTGTGCAAGTGTCGCCCCTCTTCATGGAGCAACATCAGATGGTTTGTCTCTTTTGTTCAAGGACGTCGATAAACCGTTCATTCCCGCTGATGACTGCCCCTGGCGGCGAATGCTGCCCCCATCTAAAATTATGCGTCTCGTCCCCCGGATTCGTGCTTTATCTTGCTTAGAGCGTTGGGCATCATTGCAGTCCCTGGCAGTATCGCCAACAGACACCGCTTCCGCCGGTTTCAAGCTGATGCTCAGTGCTGGAAAGCAAGTGCCCGTATCGCATTAGCTCGGCGCAAATATGACTGAGCTGAGTTGTCCCCCTCTGTCTAGCGAGCCATCCAAGCCACATCGACGTGCAACAAATATCGGCAGCGAACGTTGCCAACAACGCAGCATCGTCACATCTTCTTTTCAAATCCTGTATTGCATTTAGTGTTCCAGACAGCTGCTGACGTCACAGTTATCTCAAGACACCAACTGAGACCTACATGGCATAGACGCCGCAAGCCCCAAGGCACATCCCAGATTGCCTTCGGTATTCCCCTGTCCAGTGTCACCAACGCACGACGGAGACCAAGTTATGACCCCCCGACGATCGACGATATATTTACGCCGGTACCCTTGTAAAGATCGTAAACCTAGCCAAGAGCTGGGTCTGAACGATAGTCATCGGTTATTGCGGTGCCTGAATACGGTCTGCATATCTGACCAAGAGCTTGGCAACTCGTGTAATGAGTACACAGGCTGAGAGCCTGGTGAAGCCTGGTACGGAGAGAAGCAAGGCTATTCTATTGTATTTCTCGTCACCTGTCTTGCTTGTCACCCATAACGTCAGTGAGGCCATTGTGCCATGTCAAAAGTTCAGCTTCAAACACATGGGTTTCCATGCCTGCGTGATCGTATCTGTCGGTTTTCTCCATGGCAGGAGGTCTCATTTCACAGAATCTAGTCTCCTGAAACGCCGAGGTGAGTTGTTGGTTTGCGCATGATGAGGACGTGTGATGATATCTAACCTATGTAAGGATGAATCCGTGGTCTGCTCAGTCATGACTCATCCTGGATATGGCCAATACAGGGAAACTCAAGATAGAAATTGAGTTGAAACCGGCGATGTCAGAGTTGACCCGCGACCAGAGGTGACCAACGACGTCAGAGTTGACCACGCCGAACATGTCTTGTGTAACATTAGAATCCGTTCCAACAGGATTATCCCGCTGCCAAGGATCGAGAAAGCCGATAACCATCGCAGTCTCATAATCACAGTCACACAGCTTTGCGCCATCCTGTCCGCGTTAACCGTATGCAAGGCCCGAAACAGCTGACAGCTGAATTGCCGAGATGGATTGAGATTAGCGTCCCCAGAGCCTGGCGAGTGACAACCAGTGGCCTGGGTGGGACAAGATCCTGGCGTTTCGGAGCTGAAAGCTAATTGCCTCGATCACCTCATGTCGGGATTGGAAGAGGATTCGGGGGTATATAAAAGTTGGTGGTCCCTCTGCTGAATTGGATCTATTCTCATTAGGCTCACCAACCAACACAACACCTCAACTTTACTCCGAGTTCTTCACAGACCACAGAACTTTCTTCGCACAGCGGTAGCTACAAAAAAAGTCTCTCCTCGGCCCACAAAATCACGAACGTTGAAAGTCTTTCTGACACAAGCCGTCACCCCCCACAAACTCAAAATGAACACATCAAGCAGCGCCGCCGGCACCCAGCTCGTCAACTACGAGAAGTGGAAGTGCGGATGCGGTCACTGGAACGACGGCGGCAGGATCTGCGGAGCCTGTGGGAAGAATTCGTAAAGTATGTTTTTTTGCTACCGAGAGAGATGATTCAGGTTGCTAACATCGATTTGTGTAGCTCCACAACGAAAGCAAACACAAACCTCGACTTGAGTCTTGAGGGTAAAACAAAAGGGACCGGTTTAAAGCTTTTAGGGTTTACTTTTACTTTTTGGGTAGTATCTCGAGGAAGATACTGAGTTTGTCTTGGTCGATGAGCGTTGCATGTTTTTGCATGAATGAGGTGGATAGGGAACGGATAGACAGGGGAAGTTGGGCGTCCGACTACCGATTTTGCACGAGATGTCCACGTTTCTCTGGGAGCATGGCACAGCATAGCGTGGCGTTACTAGGCACCTAGGCATTGCATAGCATGGTCGATTCGATTTGCAGGACAAGCTAAAATGCATTTATTTGTCCCGTCGCTAGATATTTTCTGTGAGATCAAAATGCATGGCTTTGGCCATGACCCTCTTGAGTTCGATGACAACAAGAAAAAATTCCAGGTGGCTGTATATGTCGTGAAGTTGGAGGCGTAATTCCCCACTCACAACGCCCGCCCGCCCGTTTATCGCTTGAAGTTGACGTCGCTAGCTCCTAGTCATCTCGGACCCCGTTAAAGTCAAAGTGTCAAAGTCCCCACAATCAAATCCGTCATCGGTGGGTGGGTGGGTGGCTCGTTTGCGCGTAAGTGGCGTCGCAGGGTTTTTTCTTTCCTTTTTTCTTTCTGATTTGACCATAGGTAAGCTCCCCATCCATTATCTATCTGTCTATCTGTTTACCTACCTACCCACCTGCTCTTGTGTGTGCGGCTGGCAGAATGCGAGGAAGAAGAATAACTGTCGTCGTTCCAGTCAAATCAAGTCGGGACTCGGGGCTTGATGTTGCAAATAGTTGATGGTTGGGGGTAGAAGGGTGATATCAGAATTCCCCCCTGGGACTAGAACTAAAATACCGTACTGGGGCTTATGGGAAGGTTGCCGATTTGACCGAGAGGCGTTGAGCGACTCAGAAACTAACTGTACTGGGGCTTAGTGGGGTAGGCAGGCAGGTGGGTTTGTGACTGTGACTAAGGGCCGTTGAGTTTAGGTGGGCCTTGAGGCTGGATATGGCGTTTTATAGTTTTTCCCCTCTTCTTTTTTCGTCTTCGTCTTCTTCGTCTTCTACCTTTCCCTCCCGTTTCTTTATCTTCTCTTCTTCTTCTTCTTTTTCTCTTTTCGTCTTCCTTCTTCTTCCTCTCCCTGGACAAACAAACCTCAACATCTCTGGCAGCTGACTGCACATTAATATCTGGTGGTTATTATCCAGCCCCTATCTACATTAAGGGTTATTACCTTTCGTTCATTTTATTCTTCTTTTTCTTCTTCTTCTTCTTCTTCTTCTTCTTCTTCACTTCTTCCATCCCGGGCAGCCAGCTCTCGGCCTTTACCATCCATGTCCCACATTAACAGCAACAATAACAATAACATGAACATCAACATGGAGCAGCAGCCGCCCCCGATCGAGTCGACATACCAAGGGTGTCGAACCATCAGCTGGTATCCCACTCAGCACCTCCGGAAACCATCACCATCCGACGCTTTGCTCAAGGCGGTGGCGACCTTTCGGGCACATTCTCAGGCTCAGGCTCAGGCTCAGGCTCAGGCTCAGGCTCAGTCTCGGGCGCGGTTAAACAGCGGAGACGAAACTATTCTTGCCGACGACGACCAGACTTTGCCGTCACATCTCTCGGCAAAGGAGCTCAGAATACGCTTTGCCGACTTTATTCGCGACTGCATGGCCAAGGAACCGGAGCCTCAGGTGCATGATCATGACTACAGCACCAGCACCAGCACCAGCATCAACAGCAGCAGCAACGACAGCACTCCTGCTACTGGCAACGGAAACGACAGCACTCCTGCTACTAGCAACGGCAACGGCAGCACCGACACGAATGACGGCCCCTCGGCCAAAGAAAAGGCCGAGGCAGAAAACAGGGCAAAGCTCGAGTCCGCAGAAGGGCAAAAACTCCGCGCCGCCGTGCTCGCCGCCGTTCTCGACCCGGCCTCGGAAATGCTCGATCTCATCATGAGTGCGGCGATGGATACCCGACCTGGGAATCTCGAAAGGTTTTTTCAAGAACAGATGGAAATCCACATGATGGCTGTGGATAACGCGTTGCGTATCTGGCGAGAGGATTTACAAGAGGAAGAGCTAGGGGAGGTCGTGGATCGGGAGGCAGCAGAAAAGGTCCTGCCTTGGTATGGTTTTGAATGTATCTTTACGAGGTCACCAGAGGTGCGGGGGACAAGGATTGTCCAGGTCGCATCCACGTCGGGGAGAGAGGTGGAAACCCTCCGGAGGAGTCTTTGTCCCATGTGGCCGATCGAGGCTATGCCAGTGTTGCGGAAGAAGACGAAGAAAACCCCCAAATGGGAGGACGATGCGGATATGCACGCCTGGGTTGAGTCACAGGAACAAGCAGCGTGGATGGAGGAAAACGCGGCATGGGCCAATATCTTGCCCCTGAGCCCGGCTGTGCGGGATCTGTGGGACCGACATGTCATTGGCTTCCGGCCGATAGAACATGCACCCTACCGAGGACGTGAGCTTTATCTCCAGGTGGTTTTCTTTTCCCGGCTGCAGAGGGAAGTTGGGTTTTTAGCTCCCACGGCGGCGATGGCGGTGGACCAGCCCACGTGCAAGATACTGCGAAACGTGCCCGACGGCAAGAGCAGCTCTGAATACGGACCCAAGGACATTCAGCACGGAGATGTCTACCTCCTCAAGACGGAGGACCCCCTGGCGTTTCCTTTGCCGGATGCGCGGCTCTTGGAAATCCGCTATGCCATGCAGGTTTCGCTGGCGGGGCTGGCGAGCCCGGGGGCGGTGGAATATATTTTCCAAGGGGAGGCTCCGGTTCTTGTTCCTCCTGAGCCTGAATCTCTTCCGGATTCTGTTCCTGTTCCTGACTCTTTTCCCGAGTCTGTTCCCGTCCCTGTTCCCGACGCTGGCATGAACATGGAAATAGATCTGAACATGCAAGTGGAAATGGATATGGACGTGAACGTGGACCAGGACATGAACGTGAACATGACCATGGAAATTGATGACAGAATGGCCACGGATCAGAGCATGTCCATTGGTCTGAACATGGAAATAGATCAGAACATGGCCGTGGATCTGAACATGAACATGACGGTGGACATGGAAATAGATCACAAAACGGCCGTGGATCTGACCAGCGCCATTGGTCGACACATTGGCATGGATCTGGACGTGGAAACGGCCATGGCAATGGCCGTGGATACGGTCACCAAGACGGACATGAATACCGTCATGGACAACGACGTGGATGCCGTCACCGATGCCGTCAACGTCAGGGATACGGACATGGACATGGACCTGGACCCTCCCAATCCTCCCGAGACAAAGTCCCTACAGGTACCAAAACACTGGGACTTGATGATACAAACGGCCTGTCAAATGGGCATTCTCGACCCGGACTCTTCTGCTACACGTTGGAAAGAAGTTGTGGACAGGGAAATATCGAGGAGCGATGGATTGAGACGATCAAGAGAAATGATGGGAAGAAGAGGGTGATCAATGAAGCGATGTTGAATTTTTTTTTTTTTTTTTTTGCTATACTTTGAGTTGAGTTGGAAAGAAATTGTGATGGACAAGAGAACTGGCTAGAATATGAAGGAGAAGGAGAAGGAGAATGGGCAGAGGAGTTGAAGGGATTCGAAAAAGATAAAGGGAGAGAGTTCGCGCGGGTTCTTTTGGATGATACCCCAGATACCCTACCTCCCTATATGGGTAGGTAACTAGAATTGATGCTTTTGATTAACAGCAAAAAATTTGAGTATCTCATATAAAGTTGTGTACTATATATTTGTTTTCAATAATCTATTCATGTCATGTCATGTCATGTCATGTCATGTCCGAGGGCAATATCTTGGGAATTTTTTTATTATCCGTAAGTTAGCTAAGGTCGAACCTAGATAAAGAAAATATTAGACGATGTTGCGGTCGAACTTAGTTGGTACTGGGGAGAGAGGATCGCCATGGCGAGAATTGGTAGAGAGGTGTGTTAAGGATTTTGATGCAGAGGGACATTGAAAGGCATGTCCGTGTGAGAATTTTGTAGAATATAGCAGCGAGGACATCGAGATATAGCAATAAAGACACTGACTGACCAAAGAAGAAACTGGTAGAGTCCCGGTAAGGATTTGATATCGAGGTTCGTCGACTGTTTTCTCTAAACCATTCACCAAGGATTTAGAATATCCCTGTGTTGGTCGGTTCCCGTCTTTTCCCGTCGTTTTTCCTAATTTCTCCGTTCCCCCGTATGGCTATTATTGGGGCCGAAATCTACGTCATCCTAATTAATCGCCGACATGATTCTGTCATGACTGCATCGTCACTGGGATCTCTTGCTATTGACTAATAAAGTTATTGCCGCTACTCCACCGTGGAGGCGAAAGCACCAGACCAGGAGTAGCCCTGTCCTGCGCTGGAAATGACAAGCTCAGCAAGCAGCTCACTCACACAGATTTGATGGTTGGATATGTGGATATCTGGCAAAGGCAGGTAGGGATTATTATGCCCGAGGAAACGCGTGACGAGCAGGCAAGTGTCAGTTTAAGCATGTGGATGAGGACATGGCAGACATGTCACATGGAGATGTAGGCATTTAGCCCCGCTTGATTAGGTATGTATATAATGCTCGAGACTGTCATCATCACAGGGCAGGAAGTTAGCATGCTGCCAGGGCCTGGAATACATGCTTCCACTTTACTCGTCGAGTCTTCGTCTTTATTATTTCGTCAACGGATCAGCAATGTGGAATTGTAAAGGATTAAAGCTTCCTCTCTAGGGTTGTCCTTATTGTCGGAAGTTTGGACGAGATGAAAAAGTCACTACAGGCCAGCTAGGAAAAAAGAAACGGATAATTTATCGACGTATTTGCCTCCAGACTCCTAAACAAACAAGAGGTCTTCCTTCCCTAGTTTCACTCGTCCATTTGCTGACGTACTTTTATTCCACTCTTCGACATCTCTTCCTATTCTAGACCAGAGTTGCATTTCCGACTTTGACAAGTTTACTTTATGTTTGTTTAACCCCCCCTGAGCGAATCACTTGGCGTTCCTTACCCGCCTTGCTTGGTTTTACTTACCCCTGATTGGTATCTAGGCGCCAAGCGCATTCTCTGCGGCACGTACAGTACAGGAGTGATTGGTTGTGTGTGTGTGTGAGAGAGAGAGGAAGAAAGAAACGGCGTGTCTATTGTAATGTAATGAAATGTAAACTACACGAAAGGCAAGTAAATTTACAGGTTCCCCCTCCCCACCTCTCTCTCTGTCTCCACAGACTCCAAAGACTGCGCAAACTGCCCAAACACATCACCCAACATCGCCCCCGTCTCCCGCCACTTAATCCCCAGACTTGTTTCCGCGCGCGTGGTATCCACCGTCATGGGTTTAATGAATGGGCCTTGTAACTTGTTTTCTATCTGGGGGAAGCGTTTTGCGAATTCGAGAATCTCTTCCCAGGAGGTGGGGATTCCCGAAACCAATACCTCTGTAACCTCTCCCTTTCCATTTCCGTCTGTAACTGTATTTATGTTCGAGGTGGTGGTGGTGGTCGGGACAGAACGAAGAACTACCGTAGACACATCCCCGACGTCGACAAATAGCGCCGGAATCAACGGTTTCCCCGGGGGCGGGATTCCCAAACTGCGAATCACCCACCCGTTTATACCGGGAGGGAATTCTCCAGGAGAAGACGTAAACGTCAGATCTCGTCCGAGCACAAAACTAGGGTGGATGGTGACGATATCAAAGTTCAGAGTGGACTGGTGTCGAGCAGCCCAGGCGAGCGTTGCGCGGTGAGCGAGGATTTTGGACGCAGTGTATTTGGCCCCCGGAGATGGGGATGTAAATGGGGAGGGAACAGTTATGGTTGAATTTGCTCCTTCTGGAATTTGCGTTAGAATAGGTGATAAAGTTGGGTTGTAGGTTGAGTTCAGAGAGAGAGAGAGAGAGAGAGAGAGAGAGAACATACCCACAACATGCAGCCCCTCCATCTCCAGCCCTCCCAGCGGCATCATCGCCAAGACCGAGGACATGACCACCACTCTTTCCACTTTTGTACCCTTCGCCGCTTCAAGGATAGTTTCCGTCCCTCTCACCGCAGGATGTAAATATCCCGTCTCGAAATCATCTCCTTTTCCCGGCATGGGCGAGGCCAAGTGGATTATACAGGAGACATCATTTGCAACCGCCGCTTTTACCGACTCGGCATCTTCGAGAGAGGGGATTACCGCGAATTGAAGCTGGCCTGATTCCACGGATGAAGAATGTCGAGAGGTGAGCAAGGAGATTTGTTCCGCGCGACGAACGCTGGCCCGGACTCGGTGTTGCGCAGAGAGAAGGTCAGAAAGAATACGGGAGCCAATGAACCCAGTGGAGCCGGTGAGGAAAACCAAAGAGTTTGTTGAGGTTGGGGTGGCCATGGCTGTAATAAAATAAAGTGTTGTTTTGGGGAGTGTTTGGGTAGATGGTGGACGGAAGCAAGTGGACGATGGAAGGACGAATGGACTGTATGACTCGGATCTGTCTGGTTGGGTGGGTATGCAGTGCAATGTCTGTCATAAAGCGCTTTGTGTATCTATTATATTTGTTGAGCAGCTCATGCAGTGGCCACCCCCCAACCTCGGTTGAGACCTGTTTTGAATTCAGGGGTTATTCGGTGTTGATCGATCCGAGCCCATGACAAACAAATGCAGTGATTACTGGCAAGGTGATTACAAAGTATTAGTTAGAGAAATGTGATTATAGGGCGCTCGGCTATTGCTGTCCACTGTACAATCCTGCCGGTGCGGTGTGATTACTATTCACAAACCGAACCCAGCTAGTCGCACTGCGGGATACTTTTGCGACGAACTTGGCATCTCGTAGTTTGCCGAAGTCGATGACGGCAATTCTGTTGGGTTTACAATTCCGTTTGGTTGGGGTTGGGGAATGATCTGGAAAGATAAAAGGGCATCAACTTCCTCGTGTCGAGTGTCATCTAGACTGTGAATTCCAACACACTCAGTCACTAGACTCATCAACACCAATTTTCTCTCAAAAATTACCTCTTTTACATCTAAAATGCCCCTCTGGCTCGTCTTCCACCCCGAAGGGACGTTCCCCACCCCTGAGGCCAAACAAACTCTCGCCGCCGCTCTGACCAGCTACTACACCTCTGCCGGTCTTCCTGCCTTTTACGTAATCGTCAACTTCATCACGCTTCCGGCTACCAACATTTTCATCGGCGGTCAAAACGCGCCTCCCGAACGTCCGTTTATTCGTTTCATGGCTGATCATATTGCCGTGCATTTCGGCGATGATCAAGCTCGCAAGGAACGCGCCACTACGAGACTGGAGGAGTTGATCAAGCCGCATGTTGCGGATAAGGGGTATGATTGGGAGTTTTCGATCGACGAGACGCCGAGAGAGCTGTGGAAGATTAATGGGTTCATCCCGCCGCCTTGTAAGTTTTATTCTTTCTCCGTCATGAAAAAGGGAAGGGGTTGGCTGACAGTGTTCACTGGACAGGGAAGAGCGAGGCGGAGAAGAAGTGGTTTGACGATAACCGGCCGTCGGAGTGGAAGCGTTGAGGGAGTGGACGTGAGGAGTCAGTTTGATCCACAATACGAATAGACTACCTACCTAGATAGAATGAACAATGCAGTGTGTGACATTCGAGTCCGTGAGTCAAGAATATTCAGTGTCAGTGTTGCTGCAAGCAGACCAGACTCTGCCTCGCAAAGCCCCCAATCAAACGATACCCCGTGGAGTCCCGCCAGTTTAGTAAACAACTATTCAATCCATCGTGCTTCATGGCAGCTGCATGCTGTCCCGAACTTGTGCTGCAGATATGCGTGTCCGAGAGTCGATCAGTAATCGCAAATATTCCTTGCGGGATCAGCTGTGCTCGCCACGATGCGAAAATAACTGAGAATTCTGGGTTGTCCAAGCTATGGAAAGATGGAAGGATGCGCTCCAAAGATACTCGTGAAATTGGGAGAAGAAAATTATCGTATTAAGTCTGCGTGATGGGGAGGCTGAGAAGACGGGAAAGCGATGCGCCCTCGGAGGGTACTGCCAGCTGTTGACCGACATTTGGATGTATTTCCTACTGACACATCACCTGAGGTACCCGTGAGCTAGGGTCATATTGATGGCGTCTAGGGCTAGGCAAAGTGTTGAAGGTATCCCTATCTCCCAGTTCTTTTCCAACCAGATTGGCCATGTCCACAAAGAAATTCGCTCAATGACAGTTTGATCCAAGATGACAATCAATCAATCACACTGTTGGCCTGGGTTTCTCGACACGTAACCCCCTTCAATCACATGGCCTCCACTCCGACAGTCTTTGATTGAGAATCCAAATATTTACCAACGCGGAGTCACTTACCCCAATCTCAATATGAAATGCCACATCTCGAAGTTCAATATCCACCCCCGTCGCCATTGGCTGTCGCAGATTTATCCGTTCCTGAAACTTGCTCAAACCTGCGCTGTACCAATTTTTCGTTTTCATCAATATGGACACTACTGTTCTCTAAAAAAAAAAAAAATTGAACGGGAAAATGAAAAAAAAAAAAGTTTGAGTCGTCGTCGAGAGCTGGTTTCTCTTTCCTCTTCCCGACTTCGCGAGAAATCCACTGGACACGCCAAAAAATGTTTCCCGCATTTGTTCTCTTCACCTTAACGGGCATCGGCCCGGCCCGGGCTGTCAAACACGGCATCGTCGGGTTCGGGATCACGTTGTATCCCGATATTTGCTGCCAAGCCTGCAACGCCGCGCTTTCGTCTCTCTCTCTTAACTGCACTACCTTTGACGATCCTTCCATGGCCGAAATGGGTACTACTACACCCGCGTGTCGCGGCTCTAATCGTCCCTGGCTGGAGTCTATGGCGTATTGTATCCGAACGCACTGCGAATCTGATGGTCTTTCTGAGAGTCAACAAGACGAATGTTTTACGACGTATTCTCTGGTCGCTACCAACGAAACTTCCCTGGAAGGGAACCTCCCCGCTGTCCCTCCTACCGAAATCCTTCCTGGGACGGCAACTTGGCTTAACTCTACCAGTCTGGCAAACCAGGAAACTTACCAAGCCACATACCAGACCCTGGAAGAGTTTTCCCGACAGGAAAACCTGCACGCGCGGTTTGCCGTGGCGCTCTATCTTGTTGTTATCACCGTCCTGATTATCCTGGGGGGAATTTCCCAGAGTTTAGCGCGGGTTTCTGCTTCGGTATATCGAAATATCACTACCTCCAATCTTGAGAAGAACCTGAATGGGAAACTCCTCCTGCCTGCACTTTTTGATTCGCAAAGAAGACTGGAACCGCTCCCCGGAAAGATTGGATATCTCCCTTCAAGGGGCATGACTATCCTCGTCACTCTCTACGTTATCCTCAATGTGATATTCTGTTCGGTATCGTTTCGCTCTGTCCAGCCAAACACGTGGTTTTTCTCAAGACAGTTCGAGCTATGTGAATATATTGGAAACCGCACGGGGGTTTTGAGTTTCGCCAACATGGGGATAGCGATTCTCCTAGCGGGGAGGAATACCTCGCTAGTAAAATGGACGGGCTGGTCACCTACGGCGTTCATCATCTTACATCGTTGGACGGCGAGGATCGCGGTAGTACAGGCGCTGGTACATTCGGTTTTGTATACGGCTGCATGGTGGGCAGAGGGTTACGGAGGGGCGGAAATGTACGCCGAGAAAGTGGGGGAGGCTTATTTTGTGAGTGTTCCTTTCCTAACAGACCAAAAAAGATGATCTCAGCAAAGAAGAAGGGAAGGAAGTGGAGAGGTTGGCTAATACTTAGACGTTTAGTGGTGGGGAATCATCGCCACAGTCGCCATCTGTCTCGCCGCCGCCTTCGCCGCTTTGCCGTTCCGGATCCGGTTCTACGAGACGTTTTTGGTGTTGCACATTCTGCTTGTGATTCTTGCCCTCGTCGGGTGCTGGTACCATATTGTGCTGCATTTTGACTTTGATTTTGGCTACGAAGTTTGGTTGTACCTCTGTTTTGCGTTCTGGGCAGCCGATAGGGCGGCGCGGCTCGGTCGAGTGCTTTATTACAATGGACTGAGCGGGTCCAGGGCGATCCTTGAACCGATCTCGGGCTGTGATATCGTACAGGTCACGGTATTTCCGAGAAGCATGAGGGGATTCGGTCCGGCGACGCATAGCTTTTTGTATTTGCGAAGCGTCAGGTTTTGGGAAAGTCACCCGTTTAGCGTGGCGGCGTGGACAGCCACTAGTCTTTCAACTCCAAAATCAGCAGAGCATAAGACGGACCATGCGGTGGCAGCAGACGACGAAAAGGGGGTGATAGTCCATCACCTCGATGCCGAAACCAACACTCCCACGCCAAATACAGCCAACGCCCCAACGATCAAGTTCATGATCCGCCCCAGAAAAGGCATGACCCGCCACATACAGACCTATCTTCGCAGTTCTACTGGACCATCACTTCCGAAAGAAATCCGAGTCTACACTGAAGGACCATACTCGGGACACCGAGCTACACTGACACCGTTATATGCGGCGGACACAATCCTCTGTGTGGCAGGGGGAATTGGGATTACGCATATTTTGGGATTTCTACAGGGAATCAATACCACCACTGGGGAGAAGGGAAGGAAATTCCGGGCTGAAAGAATCATGCTAGCTTGGTCGGCGAGGGAAGGCGCGCTAATGGACCATGTGAAGCGGGAGTTTCTGGGGGACTTTCGAGGGGAATGTTTGTTTTTCTGTACGGGGAAAATCACTGATCAGGAGGCACATGGACATGAATCCTCTGGTCAACAGGGGCTCTCTGATGCCAGAAAAGGAAGGATGAACATCGCCGAGGTGCTACGAGGGGCTGTGGGCAAAACTCACCATACCGCAGTGCTGGTTTGTGCACCGGGAGCAATGGCCGATGAAGTGACGAGGGAGGTAGTAAAGTGTGTGGGAGAGGGATTCCGTGTGGATTTGGTGGAAGAGGCATTTGCGTGGTGATAGCTATACCTTGTCGGGGGTTTAAACCTTTGGGAAAAAGACAAAGTGACCAAGCCGTGTTTGCACAACAAATTGTATGCAGAAAATATGTTGGTTAGGAAACGAAAGATGAACATGCAGGAAATGTACTGAACAAAAGACGCAAGAACGAGAAACTAACCGGACATGAGAAAAGAACTGGCCACGATCTGTACAAAGATGCAGAATGAAACACGTGCTTGACCAGGCAAGCATGATAACTGACTTACCATTATACAAAAAATGCAGAAAAGAAACACGTAATGGACTAGGGCGAGAATGAGAGCCCACTAGAAAGCACGAGAAAGTCTGACAGGCAAGTCACCATGTACCATGTACTGTACACCCAGTCTTGGCGCGGACGCAAAATAGAGCAAACTTGCTCACCCACCCTGTCCAAACGGAGTTGGTGTGCCAGTCACGGCATTTGGCCCGTCTGCAGGTCTGTTTACCAGAAAAGTGGTGTGTAAGTGGCTGGCTAGATACCGAGTACACCCACTTGGCAAGGAGTAGCTCGAAGCTTATCTTATTACCAACACGGTCCGTCTTTTCAGCAGCGTGTGCACTAGTCATCACCACAAACAATCCTCTCACTTTCACTGCCAACTGCCTACCATGGACTTTACCCCATTACTCCCCGTCACCATCATCGGTGCCGGCCCTTCTGGTCTCGCCCTGGCTGCTGATCTGCAACTTCGCGGACACGCGGTGCTTGTCTATACGCACCCGACGCACCGACGCCAGGCCGATCGTATTCTCCAAAACTCGAGCATTATCCACGTCACCGGGCTCGATTCGTCTTTTTCGTCTGCATTATCCATCCCTATAACTCTCACTACCTGCATCACCGCGGCCGTGACATTTTCTCCCCTTCTGATCCTTACCGTGCCGTCTACCGGACAGGAAACCATCCTGCATACCTTGCGAGAGACAAACCTCTCGCTGCAAAACCATACGCTTCTCGCTATCCCGGGGAATCTCATCAGCTTGTTGCCAGAAGTGCTTTCGCTGGATCTGGGTTGGATTATCGAGACGAATTTATCGCCGTATTCCTGCCGTCTCGATACTTCCCAGGTCACACCGACGCTTTCTATTCTGGGGAAGAAATCTACTCTCTGGTGTAGTGGTTCCCTTCAGCTCCCTCACCGACTTGTATTGGTAGTGGAATGCCTTCTCCCTTGCAAAATCACCTGGACAGCGAGTATTCTCGAAACGTCTCTCGGAAACGTCAATGGGGTGTTTCACCCCCTTATGATGCTCATGAACACGGGCTGGCTTGAATCCTCTTCCTCTGGGTCTGGGTCTGCCCGTGGAAATGGAAAGAGAAAAGGAAAGGGAAAGAAAAAGAGGAGAGAGAATTTCCTCCTCTACGCACAAGGGCTATCACCCTCGGTAGCGCGGGCCATGGATTCCCTCGACAAAGTACGGATCAATATTGCGCAGACCATGGGATATGATTTTGCGACGCAGTCTGCCGTGGAGATTTCCAACGCTTGTTACGCACAGCGTTTTGGCGATGCCGTTTCTCTCGCACGGGGTTCGGGCCCGCATCGTACGCTTAGAGCACCAGACGAAGGATTGGCTCATAGGAATGTGGTCGAGGATGTTCCGGATTTGTTGGTTTGCTGGATGGGCTTGGCCGAGAAACTCGGTGTGGATGCGACGCCGATCAAAGCCGTGGTAGGGTTAGCGGAGATGGCGACGGGGAAAGATTTTGTGAGGGAGGGAAGGGGACTGCAGAGGTTAGGGTTGGAAGGCATGACAAGAGATGAATTGGTCGAGAGGTTTGGAAGACAGAGGGAGGAAGACATGGTTATGGCAGCGAGTCGGCTGTAGCTGGTCAAATACACGGGTGGCTCTATCGAGACATATCTGAGCAATGTCAATTTAATCCAACTGAAAGTTTGTTAGCGGGACTCGGTATAGGTTAAATATTTGCAATGGTCGCGTCAGAATATTTACCTCTCAGTTCTAACACTGTTCCGTATCAAGGCTCAAGTCCCCCTATTAGACAGTCATATCCTCGCCGCAAACCACTTATTCCGGCGTATCCTGCGTCCGTAAACCCCAAACAAGACCGGCACCGGCGCCAGTCCCAGCGCCACAAACCCCAACAGACTATTCCCCCATCCCCATCCCAGTCTATCATACAGACCCAGTCCACAAAGTGGAAGCAACGCCCCCGCTGTTCCTCGGAGCACCGCATTCGCCCCGACCGCGCTGGCCGCATACTCCTCAAACGCATCGATCAAATACGTCTGTATCCCCGCGAACACAATAATCGACCCGAATCCCGTAACTGCCGTGCCGATTTGCGGAACGATCCAATGCGTTTTCGCCTGCGCCGACCAGCCATACATGAACAGTCCTGCTGGGAACGTCAGGGCTCCAGGCAGGGTAATCACCAGGGGAAGTCTATCTTCCGGAGCGGGGGATTTTCCCTCCACAGAAGCAGCGCGTCGAACACTTTTGTCGCTGAAGAGAGAGAGGTAATATACACCGAACAAAGTCCCTATTCCCCCGGGGAGAAAGACTAGGCCCGCAGCAAGGGGGGAGAATCCGTAAACCTCGCTGAAAACAAACGAATATGTTGCAAACAGGAGATATAGCGTAGCATAGAGAACTGCTACATATGTGCACAGGATAGTGACGAGCGGACGGCAGAGCAGTAGTTTTGTCGGACGGATGATGCTGCGCGAGAATAAAGCGCGGGGGGATTCGTCTGTCGCAAAACGTGAACGGTATCCGGGATTTCCAGTGGTTTTTCGTAGCCGCGCGGCTTTTTGGGTGAGAAGAACGGGGGGATAAGTCTCGCGCAGGATGGCAAAGGCGAGGATGGCGACAATGGCGATCTACAAATACCAACGTGAAGTCAGCACCTTTCTTACCTAGTACTCCCCCTTCTTTTCTTCACTGGGAGAAACACACCGGAATGGACACCCCCCAAAACACCCACCGCCACCCGGCCCGTTCTGTCACCAACCCCCCGATCACCGGCCCCACCGTCGGCCCCAATATCGTGCCTACCGACCAAACTGCAACAGCCCTTCCTCTTTCTTCTCTGGGCATTAAATCCGCAATCGTGCCCGGTCCAATGGTTATCGTGGAAACACCAAAAAAGCCCGCTAGGAAACGACATGCCAGAAATGATTTTTCGGTGCCCACAAACCCGCAGAGACAAGTGAAGAGCAAAAATAAAATATTGGTAACATGATAAATGATAAGCCGTCCGTATAGTTCGCTCAACGGCGCAAGCAGAAGCGGACCGGATGCGAATCCTAATACGAAGATGGAGATGGAAAACGTGGCGAACAGGGGGGAGGGGGTTTGTAAATCGGTCATGATCAGGGGGATGGCAGGGGCGGGGGCGGATGAGACGAAGGGTCTTTTTCAAGTTAGTTTGTTTGTTTACATGTACCTAATAAGTACGTATGGATGTAAGGGTGGGTGTTGGGGTAAGAAATAGATGATTTAAAGAGGAGAAAGGTAGGAAATGGTAAGAAACTAAGGAGGATAGAACGCACACTAAAAAACTAATCACCGAAAGCGTCAAAATATTCGCCCACTTCACCGTCGCCGGCCAGTTTCGCGGGTTCTGCGGGTCCGTTTCGGGACAAGGGTCCCACCATACTTGCAGGTCGGGGACGACATCTGTATCTGACGTAGATTCTGTCGGAGAAGGAGAGATCGAAAACTTCTCGGCGCAGGACGTTGTCATGTCGACTTCTACAGGGTTATCAACTTTGGCGACACAGAGATGGGTGACACCAAAGAGGAATAGTAACACAAAAGAGGAATAGTGGCAACGAATAGGAAAGGGAAATGTTGGCACCGAATACATGTAGCAGAACAGAGCATTTCTTGCTCGGATACAAGTAGCAGTTCTACCCCGTCGGGTATGACTTGCACTGCAACATTGGTACACTATCTGCTCGGGGTACTGGTCTGGACCTCCGCTCTGCTATAGCAGTGTGGTACGCTGACTCGGTCCAGATTCTGCTGGTACAAACAAACGCACACATTTTGGCTGTAAAACGAGGTACTCTTCATTTGTCGGGAGGGCAGACGAGAAACCTCGGATCGGGCCGGAGACGCTATATTAAACCTGCTCAAATCCACTCCCCCGCCCCCGCAAAGTCACCTAACCCGTGCCCACGTGGCAGACACCCGCGTTTATTCATGCCGGCTTTTGTACTGGAACCGTCTCGTCTGGTGACTTGACGCTGGATGTAGCATCTTGTATGTAATTTTTTTTTCTTTTTTTCTTCTTTTGGATATAGAAATTTACTGTGGACTACGTAAAGAGGGAGTCTACTTCACCGCCACGGTAACCAACAACTCCAAGTCCATGCTGATCCCACCGCCCTCTTGCACCAACTCCTCCCACAAGACCTCCATTTCCCCTCTCGCCTTTTCCCTCATTTCCCCCATAGGAATCCCTCCGTAGGTTTTCCCTCCGCTGCTCGTATCCAGCCACTCCACCATGTCTTTTGCATCCTTTGCTTTCTTGACAATCTTATTTACCCCCATTTCGTAAACCGCTAATCCCGCATTCTTTAACAATTTCTCCATTTCCTGCTTTTTAAGGAAACGGGGTGGTTCAATCTCTGGAAATTGTGTGTATGGTTCCCGAGATAGAACCTCCCTTTTGATTCGTTCATGGTGCGCTTCAAAATCGCCAGACTGTCCGGAAATGCCGAGAGTCCCACCATGACGACGCAACACCCTTGCGAATTCAGAAATAGCGCGCGCCTGGTCCTGTACCCAGTGCAGTGTGGAGTTTACAAATACAACATCAAAGGAGCCGTCGCGAAACAGAGAGAGATCTTCGGCTTTGGCCTGGTGGAATTTTATCGGCGCGGCATTCGCCGGGATAGCTAGAGACTTTGCAATCGCAAGTCGTGAAGGAGACGGGTCGATCCCCGTAACGGAACCTTTGGGCCCTACGAGCGTCGCGAGATGGAGAGTTAGGTTTCCCGTGCCGCAGCCGACGTCGAGAATGGAGAGGCCGGGATAGATGGCGAGGCGGGAGATGAGGTATTGGCCGGCGGAAAATTGCGTCGTGTTGGTCGTCGTGTAGCCGAGCGCGAGCGCGGGGGTGTCGTTGTCGCCCATTTTAGCTGCGTCAAAAAAAGAGAGGTATGTGGGTAGCGTTAATGAAGAGTGAGCTGTGAGCTATATGGTGGTGAAAGACAAGGTATTTGTGTGCAGTGGAATATAGATACTCTGTTAC
>Ga0247765_1000832_pt1 | contig 19595 bp, 19 predicted proteins | sample UWRJL106311C6_FD_179949 | JGI IMG/M metagenome (GOLD analysis project Ga0247765, IMG submission 179949) | Plant litter microbial communities from Arlington Agricultural Research Station in Wisconsin, United States - UWRJ-L106-311C-6 | ecosystem: Environmental > Terrestrial > Plant litter >... | reverse complement strand
CCCCTTGGTTGGAATGGTGTTACCTGACTAAGTCCAATCTGGAGGCTGATGGTTAGGTACGGCATCACTGGGTGGGTGGGTAGGTGGGTAGCGTTACATCACTTGTCCACTCTGCAACACTCTATTCAGTCTGGATGCAGTGCAGGGCTTCGCTAATAACGCAGCTGGCGGGCACGCGCAAACCCACCACAACACCTCACACACCCAACCGCGAATTCGTTTCTTTTTCTGTCTGTCGGGTCGCTAGTGGTAGGTAGGGTACCTTACCTTACCCTGCCCTATTATTGTACATGGCTGCGTAATTACACTAGTGCAGTTACACAGAACAGCGGCGGTGACGGCGGTGACGGCGTCGGCGTCACCTGGCAGCGCACAGTTCAGGAGGTTGTGATCATCTTTTTTTGCCTTGGCTTGGCTTGTTGTTCCTGAGAAGAAACTCCTTTGCGACGCCGCATTTGTTGGTGCGGGAAGCGCCGGGGGGAGGGGGGGGAGGGGGGGGGAGAGGGGGATTTTCCGAAAACCCGAATTGATGGGAGTCAGTCCCCAGTGGGAGGGATTTGTTGTGCATTGTTGCTGAGGATGGAATAGTTAACTGATGAGTGAGGATGCATGCAATGGGGATTGGGGAGGACGCAGTGAGGATTGATGGATGGAGTGCGCTGCATACCATCCGGCGTCAGGATGGAGGAGGGAGATGCCTTGTTATAATATCAAAAGTCTGCTATAGCATCCATATCGCATCCTCCGTCTGTCAAAACACATCCTTCCCCGATGCCATAGCGAAACAAGCTGCATAAAGAAGATGAACAATGCATGCGTTCTGCAGATCGGGATATTTCCATGTCCGGGGAGGATGTTTTCCCCATCTGTGTGTTTGCTGCGTTTGTGTCTGTTCGTCGTCAGTCCCCGTCCCGATACGATGTGGTTTTAATAATTGAGATGCATACCTATCCTGAGCCGCATGTGATGGCCCATCATCCTCTACTACTTTCTGTGGTGTTAATTTGCTCCGATGGTGCTCTCTGTAGGTACCTACCTAGGTAGGCTCTCGATATCTTCATCTGGTGGCTCATGTAAATTTTCTAAAAAAAATTTACGCTTGAGAGACCACCGAAAGCCGGAGGACAGTCCTCCTCTTGAGCAATTCCATGTCATTGAAGAGTCCAGAGATAACTCTGATAAAGAACAGTCTCACAAGAATCATTGCAGTATGAATGTGACTTGGCTAAACAATGAATGGTATTACCTATGCAACCTGACTCCGTGATAGCACAAAACAATATGTACAATCAAAGTGACCCCGATGAGAGACCTCAGTCCCTATCCGACCCAGCCATTGTTGTCTCTGATGTCATGGACTCAGTGTGCGCCAGTCCAGTCTTGGAGTCTGTGGCAGCTGTTGATGAGATACCGGCGACTCAGCCCAGTCTGCTGAGAAGACATGGCCAATATTTGGCAAAGGGTTGGGTAGCGGCATTGGTTTCCTCACCTGAATTGACTCTGCGTTCCGTCCAGAAAAGTCAACAGGGCAGGCAGGGCAGGGCTGTCGCTCGACCTGGCTCGTCAATTTCTGATCCGACTCAACGACTTGTTCCTCTGCAGCAAACTCCTTCACCCCTTCATGTTGCTTCTCCTCATATTGAGGTGGCAGGGAAACAGCGACCCAACAAAGCCCAGATGGCGGGAAGACTACCCAGGTGACGATGATGTCGACCGCCACTTCAAGACCCGTGTTCAGATGAGTGCGTTGCTGTAATAATCCCACGATGGGCTGACTGACTGGAGCCCCCGAAGCTCAGCATGCCTAGTCCATAACCCGTACACAGCTTGTTATGATAACCAGGAATCACAACGAAAAACATAGACGTGATTTAGAGTTTGTCCTTGGTTGCCACATTCAGTTTCGCTAGTATGAGAATGTCAATGTCCTGCGCAATGCTGAAAATTGCCATTGTGAAAGCCAACGTGTTGATATCAAGGCACTTAAAGGGCCCAAAGGCACCTTTCTTTTCCACCTTTTCCATATGTATCGAATTGGTACGCACTGGAAACTCTTGAGAAAGGCAACGATAGGCCTTGAGAGTCCGACCTAGATCATGATAGCGTACGATACCTATCACCCAAAAGGTCGTGTTGGACGAGTTGACAATCCATATGTCAAGCTGCCTATCATGAGGATCTCAATACTTCATAACTCAAAAGAGGCTATACCTGTCGTCTCTAGAACCTCAAAAACGGCCACGCGTAAATTATAGGCGGCTAGGCAGGTTGCAAGTTTCCCCCTTCCCCAGACCACACCCGCGGACAGTTCACAGTGGACAATCGCACGTTCCTCCACTCCATAATGTTGACGGACAAAGTATGCCCCGACATTCCTCGCCCGAGCTATTCACTTCAGTTTCGGCGGGGAGCACTTATCGTAACGGCCCAGGCCCTCCACCCTGCGGACCTGAATAATGTGCTCATCGCGTCAGGACCATGCATGCGCAGAGAGAAGAATAACACAGGGTATTGAGTTCTAAATAGGTACCTACCAAGGTACCAAGCCGTGTCATATCGCGTCGTCTCGTATCTTACAAACCCGGTTTACTGGCTTCATCTCCCGCCCTCGCTGATTTTATTTTCTTGTATCCAATTCTCGTTCCATTGTTCCATCTTTTACATACCCACGCCCGCATCCCAATCCCAGGAGTCCGCGCCTCCGCCCCAAAGGTCGTTGAGATTCATCCCCAAAGCTTCGAGGCTAAAGTCTGGATTTGTGGGCTACAGCAATCGTCAGTATATTGTCCATCCACTTCTTCTCAGCGAAAAAAAAAAACACACGGAAACCCACCTGTGGAAGATTCGATGGATCCGAGCTCGGCAACCACCATGGCGTCCCAGGAACTTCAATGGCCCCAGTCTGATTCGCCTGCGCCGACGAGCTTGGGATAGACCCACCAGGAAATGGCGTCGCCGACTGTTGCTGTTAGCCCTTGTTTTCTGCACATGGCAAAGTAGAGAACCAACCTTTGACCTCACATAACCCTCCATTTCTTTCCCTCCCGCTCCACCGACCGACTGCTGGCTGCTCGGTACCTCCATGCTGGAGTTAGAGTTCGGATGTCCCGACAAAAGCTTGTAGTGCAGACTGATGAAGCGTTCTGCGCTCGCCGCTTTGGCCGCTTCGGATGTCTTGACGCCCAGGTGCGCCTCGAGCAGTCCCATAGCAGCACACATGATGGAGTACCCCCAGGGTTCATCGTTCCCGCAGCGAAGAATACGATCCTCTTTCATGCCCAGACACTTCTCGAGGAGCTGTAGCGTGTGTTGCGAGTTGATCATTATCATGTTGGTTGAGCCTATTGACTGTTGCATGGTGACACTGCAGAGGTTAATGGCCAGAGTCAAGGCGTCCTCGCGCAAGAAGTTAAGTGTACGGATGCCCTGCTCTTGAAGCTTGTCATTCAGCAGGACCATATCGCGAGCCGCATTGTAGTAGATGATTTCCGAATACTGATACTTGGAGTTGGTCTTGCGCAGTTTGAGATAGGGTTGGTGTAGTGGCATGATGTATTGTCGCAGCTGAATATGCAGCAGCGTGTAGGCAAGCAGTGGCTTTTTGAGCACACCCTCCCGCGACCGGTCCAAGCCGACATCCCATGAAGGTAGCGAGTCAATCTCCTGATTGATCTCGTTGGTGTAGCGAATGACCTGGTCGTAGTCGAGATGCTCTGGTGGCCCGGTAAGAACCCGGTTCAGCTCGAGACGGAGAGCAAGACTCTGACGGCTGAGATTTTGGTACGAGGTGAAAGTGTATTCGGTCGAAGGCTTGGAGGGGGGAAGCTCGATCGTGTCCTCGTCAAACTCGTCGTCATCAATGTTCCGCGGCGAGTTGACGTCGTAGTGCAGCGAGCTGAGAATTGTCGGCAGGCCATGGTCGAAAGACGCCTGGGCATCGTAGCTCTGAATGGTAGCCCAGATACGCCGGCGCATCTCCTGATTGAAGGGCGATATGCTGACATTCTGGCTCAGGTGGCTTGGCTCGCGGTGCAACCCGACTGAAATAGCATCCTGCGTCATGGCACCAGCATTCTTCCAGAAGCGCTTTTTCTTGACCGTGTTGACGCGCTTGGCCAGATACAACAGACAGGCAATCTGGTAGTGTATCAGACGGCGGTGTTTCTCGCTCTGCTTGGCCTGGAACTGGTCGGCGACTTCGATCCACTTGAGGGCGCGCGTGTGCGTGTTAGAGATGAGCTTCTCGAACTTGCGAGGCTGCGGGTGCTCATCGAGGCAGCTCGACACGGCCATCATTGCCAGGATCAAGCAGGTAAAGGCGCCGCCGCGAGCCTCGGCTGGGTCCCAGAAGCGGGCATACTCACGCCGGAAGCTGGGAACATGGATGATGCGGTAGATCTGCTCGAACTGATCGAGGTAGACGGTGATCAGAGCATCCGCCTCCTCGCGGGAAGGCAAGAGGGTCTCGAGGGACACGTCCGGGGCGCGAAACTTCTTCTCTCGCTCCTCGGCGCGCTTACTGCGGTCCTTGTTGTCGTGGGCGATGTGCAGAGGACGAAGCCATTCCTCCGAAGTCTCCTTCATAAAGGGACAAAGTCCGCCGAGCTTGGGTCAACGAGTTAGTCTAGGGCACAAAAGAAAAGAAGGAAGGGGACAAAGAACCTCTGAAAAGGCCAAAAACGCGCTGCGGGGGCCAAAGTAGCGCGTCTTGAACTCCTTGCCACGGAAGAAGCGGAGTTCCTCCTTGTCGGCAAAAGGGTCCTGGGTTGGCTGGAAGAGGGGATTTGTGGTCGGGACTGTGTCATTTTCTACTTCGGGACGGTGGATGGGAGGCGAATGGTCATTTACGGTGCTACCGTCGAGGGAGGTCACCTGTTTCGACAGCAGGCCCTTGAGCTGGGCGACCTCAAGCTCGAGGCGGCGAATGCGGTCTGTCTCGCGTGAGTCTCTCCGGATAAAGGGAGACTCGCCACCGCTGCTGGGCAGAGACAGACGCACATCGAGTCCGGGAAGAGCCGTCGGCGCGAGACCGACGCCGAGCTTGTTGGGCGGAGCCAGGCCTGGACGTGTCTCGTACTCACACCGGTCTGGCGTTCCTGACTGGAGACAGCGGGAACACGGGAACTCACGGTCGCACGACAGTTTTCTCCTCCGGCATTCGAGACACGAGAGCCGGACTCTTTGCCGCTTTCGCGGTGGCTCCCCCCGGCCCCGCTCGCCACCTTCTCCCTGCTCTGTCGTCGCTGATGGAGACTCGCTTCCCTCGCTGCGCTCCGACATTTTGGCCCTTGAATCAAATCTTGTAACTAAGGGAAACTACACCCGGCCCAACAAAAGACCTACACACACCGAGACACCGAGACACAGACACACTCCCGGAACCAAGGAAACAAGGCATAGAGGGGGATTGGCGTTCTCATCAAACTGATCTGATAAGATGCAGGGAATATGGGGAATGAAAGGTCAGGTACTTATATAAGCTTCTTGGCATTCAGCAGGCGTGGACAGTGACAAGCGATGAGTCAGGCCGCTGATGCCAAAGCCTGAGGATGAAGGGTGGGTTCCATTCAAGTGCAAAGCCGCGACCAGACGTGTATTGTGATGTGCAAAGCTCCTGGCGGGTATAACGGCGTAAAGATGCCCCTGCTTGGCCTGTTCTTCGGGAGCTCGGAAGTCCGAGGTGGGCCGAGCTTGGGTTCTCATCCCCGCGTCCTTGGTTGGTTGCACGTGAGCAGCTTGTTAGCTCCGCAAGAGTGCCGAGCCTGGTGCTGTTGGCTCGCTGGTCACCAGCATGTTTGAACCACAGAATCATTATTCAGAAATGGAGTGAGGAAATGCAAATAGCTGGAGGGGAATTATGTCCGAGCATACTGATGGCTCCCAATCAATCTCAGCAGATTCCAAGTGCGATCCTGAAATACAACATCCATGCATTGACCGTCAACACCCGTCGTAACTGCCTTGCCCAGAGCCGTGACGAAAGATATAGTGGAAAATACACTTCGTTTAAACCCAATGACCCCCCAAACCACCTGGCGACCCTCCCGTCCCTCCCCACTTTGGGCACCGTCACGACCAGGTCATGCACGGGAGGGCTACCTGTGAGGTGCAGGAGGACATAGTGGAGGCCGACACTTACGTGTCTTTTTAAAAAAAAAAAAAAAAAAAAAAAAAAGGGCTTGGTTAGAGAGTAGAGACGGGGCGTCGGTCATAGAAAGGACGGATTTGTCTCCAGGAGTCGAACCTGTGGGGATGCAGATCAGCGTGCGCCCTAACACGGGAGATTGATATACATATCTCTGCAGATTAAGTTGCCCACAGGGCATGAACCCGGTCCTGCGAATAGTGGTCGAGGGCGAGCCAACAGGGAGCCCTAAGCCCCCTAGCCTGCAGCAGCTAGGTCTTTTCGGTGGCCACTGTAGTCGATGCGTGTGCTGTACTTGCATATTGATATGGGATAAAAAAAGAGAGGGTGGGTTGGGTAGTTCTAGATTGTCGTCTACTTTAGCAAGTGATGGCGGCGGACCAGCAGCTTGTCAACGACTTGCATCAGATAGCTCGAGGTGATACTCCGTCCAGAGTAACGGTTGCACTTAGAGTCTCTCGCGACAGTGCGTAGCGACTAGTTTATGAATTAACAAAGACTAGATCGTCTTCGTTACTTCCAACTTGTCGTCGTGGACGCCATGGTTGCTGTTGTGTAGCCGGGTGCCAAGATAGGTAAAGAGGACACAGTGGAGTCGGTGTGATGAGATTCTAACAGGAGGATTGAACTTCGACCTGAGCGCCACCTCATCATGGCGATCCCGCATGGACGATATTCCCCCCCGAGAGACAAGGACTCCCCAACATATTACTTGCGTGCCAGTACCCATCCGGTACCCTTCACTGATGAGCAGCCATCGGGGTATCACAGCCCATCGCGACCCAACTAATATACAAGACGCTCCCGCTGTTTCTGGCGTCATGCTAAAAACTAGGAATCCCACATCGACAATCCCAAAACGCCGCTTCGAACGACCCGCATCGGGAGAGACATCATGCATGAGCAGCATCACAGGAAACAGAGCAGCAGCACTATCTAAACCTAGGTGCTAGCTTTCTGATTCGGCTTTGTACTAAAGGAAGTAATCTCCTGGCCCACGACGTCCGGCTGGGACATGGCGCTGGTCGTCCGGAACCGCCGAGAATATGCTGAACTTGGTATTCAAATCTGTGTCTACCGTCATGATGGACGCCACGTTACCGCAGCGGTAACAGTAGTTGGGTGCCGACCACACTGTGACAACAGATTTTTCAGGGAAGTGGAACTGTAGCAAGTCAGTTGATGCTAGTGAGAACGGCTGGTAGTTTAGGCAGATGACAAACCTTGTAGCCCTCATTTACCAGCTGGTGGGCACGAGCAATCGTCTTCAAACCATTGACGTGGTTAAACTCGGTGGCAACCTTATCCCCAAACAACCAGCCCGCGCCTCGAGGACTGACAGCCCACGTGTCGATATCCTCCGGATCGCTCCAGACAAGGTCACAGAAAGCTCCTTCATGAGGGATCTCCTGGGCTCTGGCAACGACGCGGATCTGGTCGATTGTCCGAATCTCGGGACTGAGACCACCGTGTACACAGAGGACCGTACCATCGACGATGGCGGCCAGGACCAGAAAGTCAAAAACCTGACAACAGGCCTTCCAGACCGACGCATTGCCATACTTTGTCTGACATTCCTCGTAAAATCCATAAACCTGTGTGATTTGCCTTGATTCGTGGTTGCCTCGCACCAGAACAATGCGGTCAGGGTACCTGCGTTTTCAGTCAGTACTGCTGTGTATAGCGCACGGGACAACGGAACTCACTTTGCTTTTAAGCACATCAAAAGTGTAAATGTCTCTAGGCTGAAGTATCCCCTGTCCACGAAGTCGCCAAGAAATACGAAGCGCGTGTCGGCTGACTGAGATGATGTGTTGGCTGTGATGGCAGCATCCAGGGACGGTGCGGCACCCGTCTTTTCTGATTCATCGGCGCCTTCTTCGTCGCCACCTGATATTCCAGCACTCCTTATCTTGCCTTTTAGATTTGGGTCTGTGATTTCAGTGGGCGGCTCAAGGTCGTCCGACGTGATAATTGTGGTTGCCGTCTTCGGCGCTTGTACGTTTGTCTCGCCTGGCATGCCACCAGCGACGCGGAATAGCTCGAGGAGGTCGTAGAACTGGCCATGAATATCGCCGCAGATTGTGACGGGTGTCACGACGGGCTGGATGTTTGACTCCTCCATCAAGACCTCCTTGACCATTTCGCAGAGTTGTTTCATGACGGGCTCTGGAAGGTAATGGCACTGCTTGGCCTCTTCCAGCCATTCGTCTAGACCAGCTCCGGGTCGGAGTTTCGCCGGGCCTGGCTTTGGCACATTGGCCATGTTTCTGGGGTGTAAAATGTGGGTGTTGTGAAGGGGTTGCGTGATTTCGGCTTGAGGTAGGGCGCGTCCAATACGATGGCGGTCGGAGAATGCGCAGCGGAAAGTAGACTCGGAGCTCTAAGCTTGGAACCCTGCGCCCTCGAATCAAACTTTGCGCAAGAAAATGAGGGTATATAGAAGTAGTAATGCAACAGAGACGGAGCCGTTACCAAATCGCCGGGGTGAACACGTTGTTTCGCTGTGGTTATCTTGGAACTGACGTTGGTCAGGCTGCGTGGTGTTCGAGCTGGCCCGAGATTTAGGCGCCGCCCCCACCTGCGAGCTTCTCTCCATCGAACAATCTCCACCAGTTGGCATCCACACAGCTACACAATTCCAGGTACAACGAGACAAGCTAATCTTGGAGTCCCGAGGCTTGGGAAAACAACTGGGGCATTTTCCCAATCACGAATAACTAGCTGCGAAACTCAATATTTTTCTGTCGAATGAGCCAACAGAACATTTCGAGCTTTTGCTGCGCAGGGCGAGCGCCCCTCCGAACGCGGACCAAGATGCTGCTGACGATTGTCTTAAGAGTCAGTCCTTCAGTGGTAGAGTGGGGCTCTGCAGATCTTGGCGGCCCGTGCTTCTCTATTCAGTGACATAATTGAGGCTCTACTACACTGGGAATCACCGCTATCGATTAATCGGCCCTGACATACTGGATAAGTTACGGTGACCAAAATTCGGGAATTGGTCCTCTTGAAAATCCCCCCCAGTCCCGAGAGAACACCCATATCTCAAAACCCTTTGCGCACCTTGGAAGGCACATCTCCTTTATCGACGGTTCCTCCCTAAATGTTTTCATTGAGCCCCGCTTGCAGACCGGCAAAGTGCGCCGACACTTCACACCTGGCCGTGACGTCTCCCATTTGTCCTTGATCAACGTCACTGATCATCCATACAACCTCACCATGTCGGCGCCACCCAAGGTGCTATCGCGCAAAGCTAATGGCGTTACCCCGACGCAGGTTTCGCAGCCTTTGAACGATACACCAAAATCACACCGCACCAAACCCCCCGCAGAGGGCGAAAAGGTTGTGATTCGCAGACTGCCCCCTGGCATGACTGAGGAGGAATGCATAGGCATCCTCGGTGATGCCTGGAAGGTTGGGAATGGGAAGGTTGATTGGTTTTCCTACAGTCCAGGCAAGGTCTCTACGCAGTAGGTCGTCCACGGAACCACTTGTATATGCCCGTCGCTGACTTTGAGTTGTACAGGCCGACGAAGCCCTCGCGGCCCTCAGTAGCCCGCCTTCATGTCACGAAACGAGATGAGCTTCTGGCCCTTTCAGAGGCTGTCCGAATCGCCGAGTGGATGGATGCCAAGAACACTCACAATGATCCGGCATTGATATCAGTTCCCGTGGTCGAGTTCTCGATATACAAAAAGGTTCCGAGTGACAAAAAGCGCACAGATGGCCGCCAGGGCACAATCGATCAAGATCCAGATTTCATGGCTTTTCTAGAAGGCTTAGCTAACCCAGATACGGGCAAGGAGGCCGAAAACACCGACCACACCGTTGAAGAGAACACCAAAGGGGAGAAACCCAGCACTACTCCCTTGATCGAGCATCTGAGAGAGAGGGCGGCAAAGGCGAAGGAGGCTGCCGCGGCCAAGAATGCAAAGCATGCTCGGCAAGACTCGCACAGCGGGAAGGGCAAGGCTGCTGCTCTGGCCTTGGAGGAGCCAAAGAAGAAATCCAGGGAGTTCAAGTCCGAAAAGACCGCAGAGAAGTCCACGGGCAAGGTCTCTGAAAAGCCCAAGGAGTCTGTAAAGATTTTATCTAAGAGAGCAGCTGCCGAAACTACTGTCGAGGCGGCGAAAACCGCAGCAAGCCAGGTTCAGTCGGCGATGGCGTCCACTCCATCAGAGGGACCACCAAAAAGCCGGAGGGCTGGAATTGCAGCTGCAGCCAGGATTCTGCAGCGTGATCTAGGGCTCAGTCCTGGGAACGCTCACCGCAAGGCTCGTCAGGATGCAGCCAAGGCAGAAGCAGAAGCTAAAGCTTCAGCCTCAAAAGAACCGGCGAAGGAAACACCAGTCGCTGTTCAAGAGCCCACAACACCTTCAAGCCCTGTCGACCCCTCGCCGTCTACATCTTCTGCCACTGTGAAGACGCAGGCAGGCTCAAGGAGAAGCAGAGGCAAGAATCGCGGCGCTGCTGGAGAGGATGGTCACAAGGCGAAATCTGACGTCAAAACAGACCCCGAGGTAGAAAAGGCCGGCGAGCTTTCTTCGTTATCATCTGTTCCGGCTAAGCCAGCGATTATTCTAATGAGAAAAAAAGACGAGAGAAAAGAAAACGCGCCAACCTCATCCACACCTCCCGCTCCGACTGCATCGGCGTCAACACCCGCGCCACCGACGACTTCAAAGCCCGCAACCACGAAACAATCTGCTTCAACGAAGAAAGGAAGCAGTGGTGGCTCGGCACCTACGCCTGGCGCCACGCGTGCTTTCATCAAGCATGCCAACCAATCACAGGGGGTTACTGAACCACTTTTAAGGGAAGCCATGGAGGCCTTTGGCAGCGTGACGACCATAGAGATGGACCGCAAGAAGGGGTTCGCCTACGTTGACTTTGCGGAATCCGAGGGCCTGGCGAAGGCTATGGCAGCGAGTCCTGTGTCTGTTGCGCAAACCTCGGTTCAGGTGGTTGAGCGCAAAGAAGTTGGCAATAAGAAGAAGGAAACTGGAAAGGAGCTGGTTAAGAACGCCGGTGGTAGTGGCGGTTCAAGTGCTACTCCTGCTACCGCTGTACCATCAGAATCGAGCACAGCAGCAGCCGCTATCGCAACGGCCGCGGAGAAGAGTGGCGGCGACAAGCATCGCGGTGGCCGGAGACGAGGTGGTAGAGGACGGGGAGATAAAGAACCCAAGGAGGGTTTTTCGAGCGCGGGTGGGGCAAGCAAGGGAGGTGACTCCCAGGAAACGACTGCCGCCTAGGAGCGCACGCGACATGGTCACTTGTCACGTCGATAGATGAGGGCGTACGGACCGAATAGCGGTATGAACAATATTTGGTCTCGCATCGGCGCAAATTTGGGATCGGTGGCACCGAGGTAGAGGACACTGGCTGAGTCTGGTGGGCAGCGATCAGGACGGGAACATCACCACGCCTACCATGTCACTGGCATTGGTGTATCAGTAGCTCTTCTGGCCCACTTTAATGAGTGTTGAGAACTGCGCAATCTTCCAAGATTCGCACGCGACACCCAACCTTGTCGACCAAGCAGACCCCCATGCCTCGTCCCGATATGCCGCAAACCCGAGTACGTATCATTCGATATCAAGTTGCGCAAACCAAATGCCGCCTTTGCTGCTAGCAAGGAGTCAGTTTGTGTAAGCTATGCAACCACCCTGGTATAGATATCAAGCCGAGGAAACGCTGGGAAGGGGACAGCACGTACTGCATGTATGCCTCCCCACCCGATCCGTTCTGTCCAGTGCTGCCCTATTCTGTACGAATCTTTATGTCGCCAGCATCTTGCTCACGACTCCCCGCATCACATATCACACATTACAAGTTATATGCATGCATACATCCAGATATCTTCTAACTCACCCATTGTCTGCTTAATACAGATCTTGTCCTGAAGAAGTGGCAGTCCACTCACTCACTCTGCATATACCAGTACGTACGTTGTGTCGAGTCGAGTCATCCGCACTATTTACGCGGCACAACGTGGCTGGCGTTGAGCGGCTTGAGGTGCGTAAAGAAATGGTTACATTTTATTTACCATGCGACGACTCGACTACACGAGGTCGCTGCACGTGCGAGAGGGAAAGACTGGTGGGTGTCTCCGAGCAACTACAAGGGCAAGAAGGGCAAGAAGGGTAGTGCTCATGAAGGGAGGAGGGGGGGGGGACTCATAGCATATGGGAGCGGTGTTGTCAACTGTGTCAGGCAAGAAAGAGCGTGCAGGGAGTACCGCGATGCCCCCGGTTACCCAAGGAAATATATCATGTCTACCATGGCATGACACATCATGTCGCACATGCCACTGCGAGATACCTGACAGACGTCTGGGATCTCAACAACACTGCATTACACCACAACATGTAAGGGCCATACACAGAATGAGAGACTATTGTTAACTTTGCAACAACGTATGATTTTGATCGGATGGATAGATGATGATACCACTACCCCCTGCCTCGGTTACGAGGCGCAACGTCAATCCGACTAACCCAAACAGATAGACAGCTCGACAGACAGACACAACAAACGACCCCAATGTCCCATGTTCCATTCCCCGTTCCCCATGCCCATTCCATCCCACCCTCCTCATTTCCAACTCTTACCGGCAACACCAGCGTACAGGATACATGATATGCGGACAGACATGGCCGAGAAAACCAAATAGTTGCCGTGGGACAAAAACCTCTGAAACAATACCTCCGAGAAAGTGAAACCAAAACAAGGAGATGAAAAAAAGTCTATCGAGAGTTAATCCCACAGTCTATCTATAAGGGGTCCTTTGCGGGATGATGATGAATGATAATGATATGAGCCCTCCATGTTTGTTCATGTGCAAACGCACGCCCATTCCTCTCCTCCGGTATAGACATGATCCCTAATTTTTAATTCCATCTCTTGAATCCATCATCTGCCCTACATGCTATCTTCCTAAGAACGGAAAAAGAAAAGCATTCCCAGAAAAAGGGTAGAAGCTCTAGACAATATGCAGCGGGTCCAATAATACAGTAATCAACAAGGGGGTCGGGGGTATATGAGGATAGGAAAAAAAAAACCCTACCAGGGCGAGAGCGAGACACAGTAGACCCAACCCCCCCAAAAAACACCCTCAATTGCTTTTTTGGTAATGTGAGATGTGTGACAAATGCAACAAAGCCAATAAACAGGCGATGGTGCGGGGCGGTCCGACGACACGCGAAGATCAGCGAAACGGAGAGCCTAGGTGAAAAGAGTCATTCCGATTCGACAATTTTTCTTGGTCATCCCGACCAATCGAGCCCGGGTGGTGATCTAAGGGCGAAAAGCATCGGGAATGTGGAACGCCTAGCGCAATACTTCGATGCACCCCGACGAGAATGTCCAGTGTGATGGGATGGACTGGCGCTGACACAGCCGCAGAGGCTTCGATGCCTAAAGCCTCGGCGGCCTCCATGGCTCGCCCAAATGGGAGCGACCAGGGTCTCTGCGGCGCATTTGGCCCGTTGTGACGCTGATGTCGGGTCAGGGCTGAAGAAGGACGTTGTGGGTCCTGAACCGAAAAGGCGGGAAGGCACAAGAAAAAAAAGTTTTTTTTGGCGAAATTGTGTGTCGTCTTCTCCCCCTGAATTGGTTGGGGAGTAAGGTAGCCGTGCAGAAACCTTGTTGTGGTCTCGGACCAATCGGGGTATCTTGGTGAAAGGGGATTGGCGTCGAAGAATGCACGATCGGGAGTAGCCGAAGAAAAAGGAATGAAAGGGGAAAAAAGGTGGCATTGGTGAAACACAAATGCACTCTGTTTCAATCATCTTCGGCGATCGGACCCTCGTGTCTTGTTTGGTAGAGGATGTGGGTGATACAGTCCGTCTTCCTCATCATGGAATGCGTCGTTATATGAGACGACAACCTGCGGGTGAACTACTGGTACCCTTGGTGCGGCGGCGGGCGCATAGCTTTGCTGAGGGTAGGAATTTGACGAGTAAGCGTATTGTCTTGAAGGCGAAGGGGGAGCGACCTGGGGACGAGGCGATGGCTGTCCTAGAGGTTCCACGTAGCTGTCGCGCCGGCTGCGATGACTCTTGCTTGATGTGTTGCTGCTCCTGGCATCGCTCTCGTCGCCCTTGTCGAAGCGCTTGCGCAGGCGGTCCATGTCGCGCTCCTGCTGGCGTTCCTTCTCACGCTCCATCTCCTTTTCGATTTCGCGGTGGATGCGCTCGCGTTCTTTCTCCCTCTCTGCACGCTCCGAGTCGCGGATGCTGTGGCGCTTGCTCTCGCGCCGGCTAGGGCGCGACTTCTTCTCTTCGTCGCCGTTGAGGGCTCCGCTCATGAGGGGAGGGGAGCTGCTCTTGCGCTCACGTCGCGACGAGGAGGATGAAGATTTCTTGGCCTCCTTGTCCTTCTCCTTGGCTTCGTCTTTGAGGCCTTCCTTAAGGCTGGCTACTTCGTCGGTGACCTCCTTGTTCTTTTTGATGAGCTTCGCCTTCTCCTCCTCAAGCTCGTCGAGGTGGTCTTCGAGGGCGCGGAGGCGGGCCTCAGTCTCTTTCAATTCTGTGTTAGCGCTCCGGAGCAGAGCGTCGAGCTCGGTGGCCTTCTCCATCCATCTTTGCTTGGCAAGGGTCTCAGTGTTGAGGGCGTGCTGTAGTTCGTAAAAGTCGCGGACGTCGATGTCGGAGCCTGCAAAGGCGCGATCAGGAAATGGGCTGCGGCTCTCGCTGTCACTGAACGAACCAACACCCGAGTCGCTCCGCTGGTGATCAAGGTACGACCCACCCGAAGGTGAGTCTCGGCCGAACCTGACCGTCTTGCTTGACATGATGCAGCCGGGCAACGATGCAGAGGCCGAAAAAAATGCTGTAGGCTAAAGCAGAGAAAAATGTGTTGTGTGCTGATTTGACGGCAGGGTGGGAAAGGTGCTGCACGAGTGCCCGACTGCTTATAAGAGAGAAAAAAAATTGCGGAATGAGTCGGCGGGGGGTGTGCAAGCTTGCGAAATTGGGCAAATTGGCACGGGTCGAAGACCAGGGGCGGCACAAGGCTGCGAGGAATGCTCGGCGTCCGGGCGTCGCAATACGTGCACGTTGGGCTTCAACGGATACAAGGCAAATCGCTTGCCAAGAAGGCGGGTTGGTTGGCAAGTGCTGTATAAGAGATACCGAACCTCCCCTCGTCGGGCAGGAAGTGGAATTTCGCTTGTTCTCTCCAAAACACTCGTGGTCGGAGGCCGGAACGGATAGAATGATGGGGAAGAATCAATGAACTGCAGCCTTCTCACCGAAACTGCGCGACCACTTGCTTTTATTCCTCACAGCCCACTGCTGCCTTCGCGACGACCAGAGTACGCATGTTCTTACAACCGTGTTTAAGTGGAACACCACCAGGAAGGGGGTGGAGGGGTGGAGGCAGTGTGTGTGACTGGGAAGGCACGGAAAGAGCAACACCAAGCCAAGTTACCTCCGTACCCGTAAGTACTTCCGTACCCCCAGTTTTACTGATCCCTCCTCACAGCGCAGGTGAAAGAGTCACACTAGCTTGGTAGTCCAGGCACCTAACGCGGCTCGCCGATGAGATCCTACGGGATACGTACCTCGCTCTCTTCTCCCAAGGTCGGGCTGACCCACAGAGAGCTGGATGGTCCGAGCAAAACACTGAGTTGGTCGCTCACCCAGGAGCCGCAATTGAAACATGCCCATCTGAGCAAGTTCAAAGGGCGCAGAATTGCACGGGGGACCTTCGGTCAGGGGTGTATCGTGGGACACCAGGGGTCGATTTGGAGGCGGTGCAACGGCCCGCCTGTGCGAACGAGCGACATCTGAATGTCTCTGGCGTCCGACAAGGCATTCTCCTCTTGCCCTCGGGGACTCCCTTTTCTGGGTCCGGGCTGCCAAGCAGACCACTCCGGCTGCCTCTTCCACCGAAATTTCGATTTTTGCCTGATAAATCGGGAGATGGGGGGGGGTTATTTTGGGTGTGTGCCCTTGGCACCTTAATGGTCCGCGCAGGGTTTGCGAACCACAAGTCTCGCGCCGTCGCATCCCACTTTCTCACCTTCAGCCAATTGCTCATCGCCTTGGGCAACCCTCACCACCGCCATTCGTCAGCCAGCGCGCAGTTCTTTGGACATTGGACGCCTTGTGCCAAATCCGAGACAGATGCACACCTCAGGATGCAGTTACCCCACCTGTCCCGTCGACCAACGACGAGCCACGAAGGCCTGTTGCAAGCCACAAGCCGCTATATCTGACTGGCGAGCCACCTGTCGTCTTTTCAAGGTGAGTCACGGGAGGCATGATGGCCACAGTTTCATGCGTTAGATGCACAAAAGAATGTTCTGACGTTTTCCTTCGTGGCGATAAGAAACTCTGGCGGTTCCCCTGCTTATCCTCGATCGCCATCCTCTGAGAGGTCATTTGGATTAAATACGATGGTAGAGTTCGAGACCCCGACAAGGCTGAGTTTAAAGTGACGAAGCTTTTGATCCGACCCCGCCACAACAACCCCACCAAACAACGCTTGCCCCTCTCATGCTCTCTTGGCGCCATGTGCTTGACCACATTCGTCTGGTCGCATTGCCTCTGACCGGTTCTGCCTCAATGGCAATCTTTCTCGCTGAAATTCTCACGCTTCCATTGACTTCTTTTTCTGTGGGAATCGATTGGCAATTGGGTTCTTTGACCGCCGCATCGCCGTCCATATCATGTTGCAGCGAACAATAGAGTGTCCCTGCAGCTCGCGACAGCAGACGACGCTGCAAGGGGGCACCACATCGCACATGCCTACCATGGATGTGTTGGCCACCGTGTTACATCAATTCGCATGCAAGTCATACACGACATCTTGTCCATCAATGGCTGCGCATCCGTCTGGGGATCCATTCCGCAGCCCTGTGAATGAATCGTGGTGTTTCTTGAAACTGCAGGCAACCGCTGGGTAGTGGCATCGGATAGCGGGGCACCCATGCCCATGATGGTCAAGCTCATTACCCCACCAAGCGGGGGTTTTTGAAAGGCACTGATAAGGTAAGGTCCGACGCGGAGGAAACTGGTGACCGAATTGACTCACGCCTCAAAATTGGCCTACCTAACTAGGCAGACCGTGTGTTTGAGTAGCCTAAGGAGAGGTACGAAGTACACGGCGGCTTGTGGGCCGCTGAGGGCGACTTGCGCTCGCGCATTTGCGTCGGTGGTTCCCCAGGTCCCAAACATGTTCGTCCAGACCTATCCACTCACACGCGAGGTCAAGAGTTTTGCCGTACTGCATCATGCACTGTTTGTCCATTGCGCAATCAAAATCATATCCGCTCGACATTGGACAATGGCGGTGAGAAGAACGGGAGGTTCTTCGATAGGACCCAAACTTGGAATATGTGTGTCGATGCCAGCTGAACGTCGCTCGACCCTCCATCCCATCACAGCACATGGCAGCGCACCGCATCGCCGCGAGGGTCAGAATCTGATCTAGGACTCATCCAACTACAATGCATTACAATGCAACCCGATTGTAAAGGACGAAAATCACCGACGATCGTCATGAGGGGCAAAAATTAAAAAAAAAAAAAATTTCAAAAAATTCCAAAAAAAAAAAAAAAAACCCTTCAGGCTTCAAACTCTGCGCACCTGCGCATTCGGTGGGCACGATAACCATAAGGGGCAGCCAGTTTTACGCATATGAAGAGGGGTAATTTTCTGTAAAGCCGTCCCCCCTTACACTTTCTCCCCCGCACCATCAGATGGTGTATAGTAAAACGACCGCCAGGTGTAACAACCCGATTCAGTACGTACCTCAAGAAACCGGACCCACCCACGGATGCCTTCCGCCTCCACTCCCTGCCTCGGTTTGTTTTCCCTTTCCCGGGGAGAGCAGAGAGACGGGTGACCAACCAACTACCGACGGCAAAGTAAGTGCCTCTCAAAACCCGACTTCGGCACGGGAAACAACAGACAAACAATGGACCAACAATGGTATTGCTCTCCTTCTCTCGGGCCTCCTTTCGGGGCCGCATTCGGATAGCAGGCAGAACGGGCCAGATCATGCCTTGACGTAAAAAAGGGAGTTCGTCCGTCTCGTGATTTTTCCTGCCTGGTCGGTCCTCCTTCCCCCGATTTCCGTCTAAGGTTTCTCTCCCGATCCCCACTCACCTGCCTGCCTGTTTCACCCTCCCCTACCTCTGGTCACCTGAATGAAATGGGCTGTTTCTGACCAAAAATCTGGCAAAGTCGATGGAGGGGATCATCACCCCTTCCTAGGTCGATGATCGGGTTTGACGGTATGTACGCACAACAACACTGCCCTGTGCCATACCAGGCCCCGATCTCCGGAGGGTGGTCTTGGTACGAGAGTGACGCAACGAGGATGATGTTACCCCCTGATATGTAGCGTACGGAATACTGTACCTATGGCGCCCCCTCGGTGGATTGGATTGGCTTGTGCCCGGGACGGGAAGATGGGAATGAGGAAGGGGAAGCTAGCTCATTGCCGAGGGCCGATCCGTTAATCAGTTGGCCAAGTGAAGTGGCGACCAACAAACTTCAGTGTAAAATCACACAGCATCATCTTGGCCCGTCGTTCAGATAAGATGGGAAAACACACATCAGACATCACACATCAGCATGTCTGTGTGTTTGTGTCTGTCTTAGTCTGCATGTCTCGCATGACTCCCCACCTATCCGTTCCCGCTCGTGTCGTGTTACCGAAAGGTTTGGGTTGGCACACCCTGACGAACCGTTGATGTTTTGCCCAGCCAAAAGCTCCCACGCCGTCTTTTCGCCCTGCTGTGTAAGACGAGACCCGAAACCCGACCAACCTGCCGAACAAGATGACACACCCTCTCCCTTTTTCCTCCAGTGGTACAGAGGCATATAATGGACAGCCTAGCTACGAGATTGCTGCAATGCGCAGTAGGATCGTATGTATTACAAGCTGGCATTCTCCATGTTAAATTTCCAAAATAATGTGTTCAAGCTTTTTCACCCCCGGCTTTGTTGTTTACGGTTCTGGTTCACGACGGGTGTGTTTCTCTCTCCATGCTTAACTGTAATACGCTCTGTTGTACTCTACTCTGCTTCGTGTGTGATTTCCACTGTCACGAGATAAAACTAGATAAAATACAAGTAAACAAGTAAAATATCCACCCAACGCCTATCTGCCTGGCTTTCTAGCCCTGTTTCAGACACCCGGGGTATATACAATGACAAAATCCGCCATAGACGTAAGGGAACTAAAAGGGGAGAAGAGAAGAAGGGAGAAAAATGCAGCGTAAAAGAGGGCGAAAAAGAGGAGCAGATGGAGAAACCCAAGTTGTATATGGGTAAACCAGTCTGTTACTGAATACAACAGAATAACTTCCATCCACCGACCAATGAATAATCCAATAACGTCAAGATCCCCATAGAGAAATGAATATAACCCTAAAAGCCGAAATGAGTAAGAGAAAAACGTAGAAAGAAGTCTATCGTCAACAAAGTACCCC
>Ga0247765_1000831_pt1 | contig 19598 bp, 17 predicted proteins | sample UWRJL106311C6_FD_179949 | JGI IMG/M metagenome (GOLD analysis project Ga0247765, IMG submission 179949) | Plant litter microbial communities from Arlington Agricultural Research Station in Wisconsin, United States - UWRJ-L106-311C-6 | ecosystem: Environmental > Terrestrial > Plant litter >... | reverse complement strand
TCTTTGCCCCTTTTTTTTTTTTTTTTTTGGGAAACTCCAGGGCTTAACAACAATAACAGGGATGGGCATTTTGTCCCCAACATCACCTTCGGACCCCCAGTGGTAGCCAAAATCCGGCCTCATGTGGAGAGGCCCTCCCAGCCTCATGGGAAAGGGACCTTTGACTGCCACATGATGATTGCAGAGGTAATCCTATATCCGTACCACGACCTGGTCACGGCTGCTGATGTTGCGTGTGAGCTATAGCCCAAGAAGTGGGTCAAGGAGTTCAAGAAGGCAGGCTGTGACCTGTATTGCTTTCACTACGAGGCTGCAAGCTCCACAGCTGCCGAGAGCCCCGAGGCTACCACAGAGCTGAAGACGAGCCCTCGAGAACTGATTCGGTATATCCACGACCAGGGAATGCTGGCAGGCATCGCCATCAAGCCCGCTACTAAGGTTGACGTGCTCTGGGATGTCTTGGATAGCCCTCATGAGAAGGAGAGGCCTGACGTGAGTCTCAAGATGACTTCTCCTCTAGATGCATGCACTAATGTTGTGGGTGCAGATGGTTCTTGTCATGACGGTCGAGCCAGGGTTCGGTGGTCAAAAGTTCATGGCGTCGGAACTGCCCAAAGTTCAAGAGCTGCGGAAGCGATATCCAGACTTGAATATCGAGGTTGATGGTGGTCTTGGACCCGGGACAATAGACCAGGCCGCTGACGCAGGTGCGAACGTCATTGTTGCTGGAAGTGCTGTCTTTGGGGCGAAGGACCCCGCCGAGGTCATCGCACTGCTGAGGGAGGCTGTGGAGAAGAGGAATGGCAAGCTATAGCATGCGCATCATGCACGTACATACGAGTGATCGCGCAGGGCCAATCTCGGAAGATAAACAGGGCAAGCCTATATTGGGCCTCAAAATTGAATAATCGATGCTGTTCAAGCATCAACGGGAATGGATGAAAAGAACGAGAACGAGACTAGATGGATGTATGCAACAACTATTGACGTCTGGTGTCTTCTCGACGTGGCTCGGCCTGATGTTTCAATGCCCAGACCACCGAGTTCCCTCTCTCAGCTGGAAGTGTCTGACCTTGGCAACTTGGATACCTTACAACTTCCGTTGGTATTAACTCAGAAGTCACATATACGTCGAGCTGAGTTATTGCACTGCGCCCAGATGAGGCTTCCTCGTACCTGCTGACAGCCTTCAGGCGTTTAATGGTACATGTCGGGAGCTCACCACTTCGAAACCGATATGCCACTCAGGCTCATCTCGACCGCTATAACTTCCTAGAAACGTTACAAATCTCAGTGTATGCAGGTAAACCCCAACGACAAATGACTGCAGCTATCGCTGCAATGTGAATAATTAGCAACTGGTCAATCCCAATGAAAAGGAAGGGTCGGCGGTTCAATGCAGGCAGCCTGCGGCCCTCCCGCCCTGCGGTTTCAGTGATCTCCAAACAGACGCCGCGATTTAGCAACCCGGCGGGCACCAGGAGCCGGAAAGGCCAACCAGGGGGGCGTGGGCTGTTGGCAGGTAGCGCCGGCGTCTAGAGAGGAGGGAATATGGCATTATGCTATCGGTGAGATAACCGTGAGACATTGCCCAACATTTGCGCCGAGCGCCCCTTTTCACTCCATCACCAGTGTCACGTCGTCGCGGGTTCCAAATGGGCAAGCGCTTCAGGTGTCATGCGAGGCTTGATTGGGGAGGATCGCAGCCCGAAAGCTGTGGTTTTCGGGGGTCAACCAATGGTTCCAAGTTGGCGGGGTTTTTGCTCGGCGGGCTTGAAAATTTAGGACCCACAAAACCGCATCACTCGGCAGCATTGGGATATTTTATCTAGAGAAAGTCAGCCCATTTTCCAACCCCTGCTTCAACAGGTTCAACAAACAGTAGTTTTGGTGCCTCAAGCTCAATTGAATCGCCAGGATGAAGAGAAAGGCAGAAATTCCCGCCGACGGCAAGAAACCCGTGAAGAAGCGGTCCAAGAACGGTAAACAGCCCCACTTGCCTCTCTGGAGCTCTACACTGGACAGCACTGACCTTGCTCTTGCCGTCCAGCGCTCAGTGATGAAGAAGCAAAAGCCCGCTTCCGAAAAGGCCTGTTCGACGATGCCGTGCTCGAAAAATACACCACAGAATACTGCTCTTCGAGCCCGTACAAACACAGCATCATCTCCGAGCTAGTCGACGATGACCTCTTGCGCAAGGTCCACTCCGAGATCAAAGCAAATGTATCCTTCACACCGAAAGAGACGGATATTTACAAGATCCACCAGAGCGGCGATCTGGCCAACCTCGATGGTCTAGACAATGAGGCTCTGGCGAAATTGCCCTCTCTCCTCGCACTCCGCGACGCCTTATACTCGCAAACGTTCCGCGACTATGTCTCTCACATCACTGGCTGCGGTCCTCTCAGTGGGCGCAAGACTGATATGGCTATCAATGTCTACACTCCCGGCTGCTATTTGCTCTGCCATGACGATGTCATCGGTTCCCGGAAAGTGAGCTACATTTTATACCTGACCGACCCGGATACGCCCTGGCAACCCGAGTGGGGCGGCGCACTCCGGCTGTTCCCCGTGGTAGACCGGGAGGGCAAGGACGGCGAGGTTGCCAAGACCCCTTTGCCCGACCCCGTCAAGGTCATCCCGCCTGCGTGGAACCAGCTCTCGTTCTTTGCGGTCCAGCCTGGCGAGTCCTTCCATGATGTGGAGGAGGTGTACCATGCCGCTTCCAGGGAGGACCTGGAGAGAAATGGCGGTCGAATCCGCATGGCCATTAGTGGGTGGTTCCACATTCCCCAGATCGGCGAGGATGGGTGGGTTGAAGGTGCCGAGGAGAAGGCGGCTCGTAAAAGCGGCCTTATGCAGCTCCAGGGCAACCCAGATCAACATGATCGCCCCCAGGCAAAACCGGTCGAGGTCGGCAAGAGTGAGTCAAACGAGAAGAAGGAGTTTGGTTTCAAGGACGAGGCCGACATCGAATTCTTGCTCAAGTACCTCTCACCCACCTACCTCACGCCCGACACGCTCGAACAGATCGCAGAGCAATTTGAAGACGAGTTCAGTATAACTTTACCCGACATTCTCCATCCAAAGTTTGCGGCGAAGCTTCGCTCGTATGTCGAAGCTCAAGAAGCAAAGGAGCTACCAGGAGATAGCGAAGAGATTGAAAAGAGCGCGTGGAAGGTTGCCCGGCCACCGCACAAGCATCAGTATATGTACCTCCAACCAGGCGAGGAGGGTTCAGAAGCGTCTCCACTGAAAGAGCTCCTCGAAATTCTCCTGCCATCGAAACAATTCCACCTGTGGCTCCAGATGGCGACTCAGTCTGTCGTGGAGAGCCACGACGTAGTTGCCCGGCGTTTTCGTCATGGCAAAGACTACACGCTTGCCACTGGACATGAAGGCAAGCCGCGGCTCGAGTTGAATATCGGCATCACACCTACCGAGGGCTGGGGCGATGATGACGATGATGCTTCGGATGCCTCATCCGAGGCGTCCAGCATTGAGAATGGCACCAACGGCAAGGGCAAGGGCAAAGCCAAGGCTAACGGAGGCAGCTCAAATTCCAAGGGCAAAGGCAAGGCAATTGAAAAGGAAGCCAAGCCCAAAGAGAAGGAAGAACTTGAGGTCGGTGGCCACGAGGTCTACATGGCTGGCGACGACGACAGCAACGAGGACGCAGCCATCTACAAGAGCAATGCTGAGGAAGACAATATCCTCTTCTTCCAAGCTGCATCCTGGAATAAAATGACGCTCGTGCTGCGGGACAGCGGCACATTGCGGTTTGTCAAGTATGTCAGCCAGACTGCCAAGGGCGATCGGTGGGACATTAGCGGGGTTTTCGAGATCGAGGAGCAAAACGACGAGCCGGATGCGGACGAGATCCTGGATGATGATACGGAGGAAGAGTTCAAAGGTTTTTCTGACGACGAAGACAGCGATTCGGACTAGACAGCGGTCTTACAAATGAATCCATGACGATGATGAACAATAGACTGCGCCACTGGCTGAGTGCAGGCAGTTTATCTACAGCTATCTGATGTTGACGATGTAATTCCGCGGCCCTGTCGGTTGATTTAGCCGGAAGGTGCCTCTAGCTCTCTTCCTCGTAACCAACATGCCATCATCGCGAAAAGAGATGGGCTTTTCAGATCATGACTGCCATCCTATCGAGTAACGAAGCACAAGCGGGGACACCAAGGTGGCAAACATAACCAAAGCGCAAAAAAGTAACGCGACTCAACACCGAATCAAAAGTCCTGCTCTGGCCGGGCGGGGGAAAGACAGAAAAAAGAACCAATGTCAAATCAGAACTTATGGTCACATTGCCAGTGTGGCGCGGCCTGCACCGAGACGCGGAGATGCACTGTCCAAGACAGTGGGTTTGCTCACATGAGGGGTAAGATTCTTGGTTCTTTCTTGGTGAGCCTGTGCCTGTGTACCTGTCCAATCTTGGGTTGCTCGGGTTCTCGGGGTTTTGTTTGTCTGCACTTGTGGTGCGAGCCGCAGTGGGCGTGGTGAGATGTGAGCCGAGCTGAGACGAGATTTTCTATGTCACTAGATATTGAGTTGACATATGGAACAACCATCGAACTTCGCATAAACTGGGAATCTAGGATCTTTTGATCCAAGAGTCAACGGGCCGTCGAACTGACATGAGCTAATGCCAACAGGCCGTGTTACCAAGAACTACACTGGAGGGGTCGCCCCAGTGGCCCCCTCGCCTTGTGCCCCGCCGTGCCACTAACTAGCACTTGCCCTGGCGGGGAAGCCGCGGTCTGCCCTGCCCTGTTCGCCGGGCCCAGACTCCATTGGGAGGGCATGATGGGCAATTTCAATGGATGGGGGTGCTATTTACGTACGGTACTTAGCTATGGTATTTAACTGGAGGGTTGCGCTTCCCTTCTTTTTATTTTCTCTTTTTTCCTGCGAGGAATTGGCTTCCATTGGATTTATGACCAACCAAGTTTGCTTGGCTCTGTTCCTCCCGCATGCTCCCCCGATATCTCAAAGATATATAACTTCGGGAAGTAGTTCTTTTGCAGACAGACAGGCCAGGCGTTCCCTGGCTTCCCACCGTTATCCATTCTTGTTTGAAAATTTTCAGTGGGGGAAACGAAACGAAACAATGCCGATCCGCAACCCTTTTGCGCGCCGCCCCGGTATCGTTGTCACGCAGGACGAGAACGTGCGCCCGGGTTCCGGTGGTTCCGGAGTGGGAATCGGAGCCGATGCCAATGCAGTAGCGCACCCCGGATTCGAAAGGCAGGACACGGTCGGGTCCAAGGCTTCGACGTCGGTGTCGGTGTCGGCATTGAGTATACGTAGTAGGAGGAGCCAGGATACGGGGGAGTACAAGATGAGTGGTAGGTTTTCTTCCCAAGTATTCTATCCCGTGCCCTAGTTGAATTAGAGCTAATAGATATTTATAGTAGTGAATGATAGTGGCGTGTATCTTCCGGTATGTAAGACATTGGGCTTACCTAGACAGGAGAGCACAGTAATTAACAATAAATCTCCACAAATCGCAGCCATCGCCCGTTGAGAAGGACGCAGCCTGGCCGAAACGTTACCTTGCTCGCTCGTCAAGCGATGCAAAGAACAGCCCCGGGGAGATTGAACACTTTTCTATCTCGAGGGAGTCATTCGATTCGTACCGGCGTTCGTTTGTATGTTTCACCCCTTTTTGCCGTTCCTTTGCTTGGTAGATACCTCGGTGGAGAGCCGCCCGCTGACATTTCGTCCCCAAAGGATATTTGCGCCAAAAGTCCCATCACCGTTGTTGAAACGGTCCACCGCGGGAGTCTTGACTCGGCGCGGTTCCCCCGCTCGCCAAGATCGGCGCTCAGCGAGAGGCGATTTGGCAACTTTGGCCGGGAGCCGCCGACACCCGAGGAGAGCTTTGAGGATGTCGGGCTGAACGACGACGACGACACAAAGCCGGCACCGCATCAGACGCAAAAGAAGCGAGGTTTCTTCAGATTCGGATCGGACCCGGCCACCGAAACCCCGTCACTCAGTTCGCAGACCATGTCGCGCTTCTTGCCAGGGAGAAAGCGAGGCCAGAGTGGTCAGGGGTCGGAGCTTGGTGCCATGATGTCCCCTGCACTGGAACGACCAGCTACGGCGACGTCGCTGCAAGAGCAAGAGGTGCGGTCCTGATGGCATGCATGGGTGGCGTTTTGCTTCTGATATGATATATACCTTGTTTTGTCTTGATTGCTTCCTTATTCACTCCGGCGGCGGCGGCGGCATATTCTCTTTACGATGGAGACAGCGTTAATACATAGATGAGACGACATGTGTTACGACGACTGCTCGTTTCTGGTTGGACCTTATAGGGTACCTTGTTTGCTTATGAGCACGCATAATGATGAAATGGTAATTCTCTTGGTTATTTTTTCGCTGTTCCGTTGACTTTTTTTCTCTCTATAATACCCCTTAGTAGGACCACGGCCGGGTCTTGTACCTGGGGTTATCCTCGGGCTTTTCGCCAAAGGGCATCTCAACCTCATCCGGGTTGATGTACCACGAAGGGTCACCGTCGGTTTGCGTGGTACTCCATCCGTTGCCCAACCAGCGCAACCCATTCTTCTTCTTCCCCTTTTCATGAACTTGCTCATACACCCAGTCTTCCCAGCGCGGCGAGCGCAATGCTTCGAGCGCATGAAGCGTCGACCCAGGCCACAAACCAACGATGCGACCATCCTGCTGGTACCAACTCCTGCACTGCTCCGTGTATACCGTCCCCTCGAAATAGGCATCCACATATTCGGTGAAATCTTTGACCCTCTCCGCCTTGGGCTCCATGCTCGCATAATCATCCCTCTGCAACTTCCTAACAGCCTTGACAACATAATCACATTCTGCCTCAAGAATCTTGGTCAGCGACCCAAAGCCAATCGCCGAGTTGGGCCCAAACATCATCAGGTAGTTGGGAAACCCATCCACCCCCAGGGATAAATACGACTCGGGCCGTTCCCGCCAGCGGTCTGCGAGCGAGGTGCCACCCCGTCCTAGCACTGGGAACGGCGGCGCCTCAGACACACAGAATCCGGTCGCGCAGATGATGACGTCGACAGAGAAGGTTTCTTCTTCCTCCTTATTCTTCTTCTCGGTGACGATTCCGGACGAGGTAACCTGGGAAATAGGATCGTATACCACGCGGACATTGTCTTGCATTAGTGCCTCGAGGAAGCCTTTCCCGGGGGTTAGCCGTCGACATCCTGGGGAGAAGGAGGGGATCAGAGTCGCGGCAAGGTCCGGACGGGAAGCGAGGGTTTCTGCCATCTTGGAGCGGAAGAGGTCGCGGATCGAGGTTTGCATGGCGGTGCCGCGGAGGGTGCTGTCGTGGATTAGGTTGCCGCCGTCTTCGAAGACTTTGCGGAAGGCGAGAAAGGCAATAGGGTCAGAGGCGAATTGGGCACGTTGGGAGGGTGTGACTATGATGTGGCTTTGGTGTTAAGTTTTCATTTTTCTCGAGGCACTGGGAAAAGGGGCAAGGGGCCCAGAAAAATAAATGGCTTACACTCCGTCACCTTGGGATCTAATCCCAACTGCACCATGCCCTGGTCTCCGAATTCTGAAGAAATCCACGTCGGTGACCGGAAGAAGCACGTCAGCGAGGCGTCCTCTATCTTTTGGAGCTGCGGGATGATCTGAATGGCGCTGGAGCCGTTGCCAATGACGGCAATTTTCTTGTTGCGGAAATCATAGCTTGTATCCCATGCGCCAGAGTGCACCTTGGGCCCGGAAAAGGAATCCAGACCGCGTATGGAAGGCCATTTCACCTCGTTGAGCTGGCCGCGGGCGGTGACGACGACGTTGGCCGAGTCGGTGATGGTAGTGCCGGTGGTATGGTCGAGGACTTGGATTTTCCTGACTAGGAGTTAGACTCGGATAGGTAGAATGAGAGAGTTGGTTTTTTTTCTTCTTTTGTGAATAAGGGGGACAAACCAGAGCTTTTGCGTGTGGTCCCACTCGCAGTGCTTTACCTCGTGGCTGGTCTTGATGAAGCGGGTTGCGCCAAATCGCTGGGCCACGTCTTGAAGGTAATGCTGGATCTCGCTGCCGGGAGCATATAAGTTGGACCAGTCTGGGTTTGGGGCAAACGAATACTGGTAGGAGTGTGCTGGAGATGGTTTGTCAGAACCTGACACTGGGTGTGGGGGGGAAACTCAGCCACTTACACGGAATATCGCACGCAACACCTAGTATCCAATTCCTGTTAGTTTTTTTTTTTCTTCCTTTCTCCCTAGGCAGTGACAGACACCTAGGTTGGGAAACGTACCGGGATACTTGTTCAACCACCACACCCCACCCACTGCCTCGCTCTTCTCATACACGGTCAAATCCACATTCCGTAGCTTCTCGGGAATCCGAATCGCCGCTACAATGCCAGAGAACCCCGCCCCAATCACTACCACCCGCAGCGGTCGAAGATTCTCAACCGGCTCGGGCTTGAGCGTGAATTTGACAGTTTCTGCATGTGCCTCTGGACGGGCTTTTGGGACTGTAGTTCCGTTTATCTCGGCTGGTTTGGAGGTCAGAGCAGCGTTCTCGTTCTCGTTCTCGTTCTCGTTTTTGTTCTCTGTGTGTTGAACGGAGGCTTTGACGCCGTTTGTGTTTGTATCTTTGGATTTTCGGCTCAGGAGAGTGACGAGCTGCTCTTTTTCTTTTTCCTTTTCCTTTTCCCTTCTGCGTTGCAACAGGCTGCGGAGTGGGCCAAGCATTTTTTTGGTTCTTGAGTTGGTTGCAACGTCTGGCTTAGTGGAGGGTTCGTTCTCTGCAAGATTTTGAAGCATAGAATGTGCCCAAGAACAGATCGTTCTAGTTTTTGTTTATAGGGCTTTCTCGCGTCCTCGGGTAGGTACGGTAGGTAGGTAGGTAGGTAGGTAGGTAGGTAGGTAGGTAGGTAGGTAGGTATCCTGTAGTAGAAGAGGGTGGAGGATTGACTGGAGGTGAAGGCCGGGGGGACCTTATCCAACAACAACAGCCACTGAGACGAAAAGGTTCAAGAATCGATCGGATGCGCAATTCCGCACCTAAGTATAAGTGTACGGCACAGACCGCTGCCAAGGTCAAGACAATTCACCACCGTTGACGTCCACGTCCCTCGCCTTGCCTCTTCTTGCCTTTCCTCGCCTTTGCGATTGCCAGACTAGGTAAGGTAGGTAGGTAGCCAAGCCTACCTACTTGAGCAAGGTGCCACGAAAGCACATGTAGTTGGCGCGCGGGGGACAGAACAAAACAGGTGAACAAGCCCGATCGAGGGTCGGCTTTCTAAACAACTCTTTGGTCAAGGAATAGGTGGCGGTTAGGAATAAGATCAAATTAAAGAACAATCGAAAAGAAAAGAGGAGAAGAAGAAGAAGAGGCAAAGAAAAGAAGAACAAGAAAAAAATCTCCCCATGTAACCCCCATTGGAGACACAACCCCCATCCCTCCCATGAACAAACACGCCGCCTGAGGTGGCCCGAATAATAATACCCGGACCCGGGAGTCGCAAAATACCCCCCATCTCCAAAACCAAAACCAAAACCAAGAAAGAAAAAAAATCCACCCCTCTCCCGCACGCTTGCCCGTGTTTCCCTTCCCAGTGTAAATCCCGCCTTCCCCGCCCACCCGAGCAGCAACTTCGCCCATCAGCGGATGGTTCATGTTTCCCGTCCTCTAGCAGTTCTCTCGTCTCGTCCCATGGAAACAAACGTAACAAACCGCCCCTCCAGTCTGGTCTGCTGCACTACTACGCTAGGGTGTTAAGTAGTTACCCGTTATTCTCACCCGTTTGTACTAAATTGAAGGATCATCGAATCGTGGCCCAAAGCATGGTAACCAACCGATAAACTTTCACTTGGACCTTTACCACGGCCATATCCCACCATATCATATCATACCATACCACATCACACTACCTATACATCCCCCAGATCTTGTCCCCCTCCCCCCATTCACCCGCCCCTAGGTCCCGTCTCTATCATCACATCAGAATTGATCCATCACTCAACGGTCCAACCAACGACCTGGCTGCTGCAGCATGGCTGCATGGCTGCGGCGGGTAGAGCAGTAAAGTTTACCAAACCTTAACGCGTGGTATGGTAAAGCACAGTGTAAGGTATTCGTTACTGAGGTAGGTAGGTGGTCGGTGGCAGGTGGTAGGCAGGGTAGGGTATCATTGCATATGCTTGCATCTGGAACCTGAAATCTGAAATCCCCCGTCGGCATGTTTACCGACCTGTGCACACACACACACACACACACACACACACGTCTATCAGTCAGCCGTACATACATACGTACATTAACCACGTCGGAATACGCCCTGTCTCCCGTATCTCATCCCGAATCATTGTTAACCCTCTCAAATGGTCGGACTAGGGGATGGATGATATGATGCACTCACTCATCAAAAACCCCGATCCTACTTTCTGGATACCACATCATCCCAATCCCAAAGGTAGCCTCGCATCGTCCCCTCACGAACTCGCACCCAGGGAATATTACATGCGGGGATGCAAGACCGAGAGCGGGGACGCTACCAGTACCCGCTGGAAAACAAAGCCCGGCGTCTCGGCACTGAGGTCGACCCCAGTGACCAGGCGGCGAAAAGTTTGCACACGTCCAAATCAGATCACAGCTCCAGGTGAACTTGGAAACTACGTAAATTGATTCTTTAATTCTATGCCGTGCCTATCATAATCCTGACAGTCCAGCTCATCGCCTTGCTTTGTTTCTGCCACTGTCTTTCCCGTGGTTCATCACTTTTTTTTTTCCGGTTCCATGTTCCATACGCTTGCAAGCATGATGCTAGAATGGGTATCATAGGCAATGCAATCATCAAATCGATAGCGAAAGCCAAAGAGGGGATGGAAGAAGGAGAGGGAAGATACCGCCGGACTTGCATGTCAGAGTTCAATGTAGTCCACCTCGGCAAGGTCAGCGTCGCCATCTTGGCCGATGAATTCGTCAACCTCATCAGAGTCGACGTCGTCACTGTCCACGGTATTTTCATCATCGTCGCTGGACACATCCTCCATTTCGTCATCCATTTCGCCATCCTCCGTACTGTCCTTCGCAAGGTTTGCCTTGCGTAGGGCGCTTGCCCTCTCTCGGTGCGGAAGTTTACAGCCCTTGGTTTTACAAATGCCGGTGTTGCTGAAGTCGGGGCATTCGAATACGTGCCGTTCGGGGCAGTCGGCCCCCTGTTCGCAATAGCCATAGAAACCAAAGGCTCGGCAGACCGGGGCACCTGGAGACACTTTCACGTGAGTATATCTGCAGTTAGGCTTTGTACAGCTGTCCTTGGCATAATGCAAGCAAGCTGGAGTCCGTTCGGGTGTCGGGTCATGCGAAAGGTCGCAGTTATCACCGTCAAGACACTCTCCTTGCTGAAGGAAGTCCTTGCACACTGCCACCTTGGCTGGATCGTGTATGTACCGGCATCGCGGGCCTTTGAGGCAGGATCCTGCACGCACATGGTCAGTGGCTTCCCATAAACTTACTGAACCCCGGCCGCGGCGACCCGGCCTCGGGCCTCTGTAATTCTTGGAAATGGAGTTACCGGTCAGGGAGAAATTCTTGCAAGGCACGTTGACCTTCTTGACTGCACCAGACTGTCTGTTGAGGGTTCGGGTTAGTGTTACACCGGCTGGCATGCGGGAAACGTACCGCTGGGCCTTGACGATGCCGTGGCGGTAGAGGTTGCCATTCTTGCTGCGATAAAATCGAACACCTCCCACTAGCGCCATCTTAGGCGTGGCCTGTGCCGAATTACCAACGTCTGTCTCCCCGTAAGAGTTTGCAGGCCCAGTCATGCTCGGGTGTGACGCACCGGGAACCTTGATAAGCTTGCCGCCGTTCTTTGCAACGACAAATCGAATGCCGTTCACCGTGACCTCGTACCTATTCGCCGGCGATTGCCTCGTCTGGCCCGGCGGTGCCATGGTTCCGGTGCTGTGTATGCGGTTGATGTGCTTGATTAGCTTCAGACGCTCCCGCTCATTCTTAATGGCTTGCTTCTGTTGCCGTGTTTGCTCAATCGCCCGCGTCCTGGCTTTGGCCTCCTTCTCGTAAACCGACGAGTTGATGAGTTGAAGGTGACGGTCGTTCTTCATGACCCATGATGCGGCGGAGGATGTATCTGACGCCGAGTCAGACTCGCCAGGTTTCGCCTGCTGGTTACCGTTCAAAACAAGGCTGCGATGGCGATGGAGGTGGGTTCTGCCGCCTGAAAACCCGTGGTAGTAGCCGCGATAAGGGTGGCTGGTTCCGCGGCGCCAGTTGCTTGAGTTTCCTGAGTCTTCCAGACCATCAGTCGGAGTGTCGCGATTGCTCGGGTGTAGCTTTGCCATACGTGAGCCTGTGCCCGCCTGCTGGTTCTTGTGACGATTGATACGGTTCCTAAGATCGCTGATGCGGGCCTTTATCTCCTCATCTTCGGCCGACATGGTTGCGACGATATGTCAGAGATGTCGTGTGTATGTATAAAGTGCCTATTCGAAACGACTTGTAAGTTGCTCGGCGAGGTCCTGACGGTTTGCAGTCGCGATTGTTGGGCGTGCTGTGAGAGAGGCGAAATTGAAATTGAACAAGTCTCAGAATTTGATTGCAATCGAGGAAGAAACGGCGACAAGTGCGCGCGCTAAATCTGACCAATGACCTCACACAGTGAGTGCGGTGGGAGGTGGGGCTGAGTCTAAGTGCGTCATCAAAAGCAGGCACACGCTGCAGAAGAGGTTACAGCTTGCTGCAAAATCTGTGAAGGTTGCAATTTGAATCGGATCAAACTTAAATCGACGCCGTTGAGTAGCAAAGCAGAGTTTGTCATCAGAGAGTGGTGACATAAAGACGCTTTCTTTTTGGGGGGGATTGAGAAGCAAGCAGGGCTCCACTTTCTTGCAGGGACCACACTTCACCTGGGCGCTTTTATCCACATCCGTTCACTGCCTGCTAGGCTAGCGCCGTTTGCTCCGTCAACTTTCGCGACGGAGCATCCGTAGCCACAACAACAGTCACAACCACAACCAACGGCCACGGACATACAGGATGGCTGATCAATTGCAAATCAAGCAAGACCCCGATGCCCGGTCTCCCGGCGTGGAGGATGAACTGGAGGAGTCGACAGATCTTGACTTCTACAGCAAAGACAACGACAGCTACAATAGAATGTACCTGGCCCGTCTACCCAACTATCTGTGGAAGGCGTGGTCGGAACTGGATGATGATGAGGAGATTCAGATTGGAACAATTCGCCAGTGGAGTGGCCCCAGCGGTTACGTTAGTCCCCCGTTCGCCATCGCGCTCGAGTTGTTGATGGAGGGGCTGGTTGCTGACGTGCTTTTGTTGTGTAGAAGATCCAAATGCGACTTCGCCCTGACCTTCCACAGCATGATTCAATCCCCAAGGAGTATAATATGGAAATCGCCAACGGAAACGTCGATAACACGTTCGTCTTCAGCGAGCAGGACCTCCCCAGCTATGCCGCCAAGAACAAAGAGCGAGCCGCCGCTATTGCGCAGGGCATACCGGCAAGCCTGCTGCGCCAGCAACAGTTGAAGGCAGAGTCGTCCCAGTCAGGCGACCGAACCAGGAGGAGCGCGCCGTATGTGCGTAGGGCGATTCCCAGTAAGCAGCGCCGAGATGTGGTGACAAGTATCGAGCTGACCCCCCCCCCCCCCCCCCCGCAGAGAAGACAACCATTGTCGGAACCATCAAGCATGAGGTGGTCTGCACACCAATCAAGAATGCTGAGACGGACTTCGTATTGGGAAGCAATGCCATTGCCAAGCAGATCCGCGAGAGGAAGGTTCAGATCGAGCGCAAGGCTCGTCCTGTTGGCAATGAACAGCACGAAAAGGGCTGGGACAACTTCATCGTTCGTATCCTGTGGCTCTTGCTTGGCTTTAATTTGCTGACTTATGGTTACAGCGCACCCAGGAAGTCAAACAGACAAAGGCCAAAAAGACGGACAACAAGACGGCGCGGTGGCCCGAAAATCAGCTTCTCGACGAGATTGCGCGGTGCTTTTCCGAGCACAAATACTGGTCTATCAAGGCCTTCCGAAACAAGATTCCCCAGCCCGAGGCGTTCATTCGAGAGTGTCTGGAAAAGATTGCCGTGCTTCACCGGTCTGGCTCGTTTGCCAACCATTGGTCGCTGAAGCCTGAGTATCAAACCATGATGGCGAATAAGAATCTGCCTGAGCCAGCCAACGATGCTGCCGCTCCCAAACCAGCTATCGATATTGATTCCGACGACGATGACGATGACGTCAAGATGGAGGACGTTCTCTTTTGAGATTGGACAGGACCGACCAGGTACCTAGGTATGTTTGAGTATTGGTGTTCATAGGAGTTTCACATTAGGGCACGGCAATTTTTAGGAAGGTCCCGGATGACCAATAGATGATACCCTTCACGTAGTATAGGTAGCAAACATAATGTACCATGAGTTGCTATCACCCCTTGGGGACTTTTTTTTTTAAGAGAGAGAGAACTGCAGCGACGCAGTGGCTAACGGCGCCCCATTATGTGGGGTCGTCCATTCAAACTATTGAGCCGCGGAAGGGGCGTACTTAACATGATTACCTATTCACCGTTTGTCTATCGACGAAATCATCTTCACAAAACCTCGGTACTACCCCGACCACACGCTGGGTATAGCCTTTGCCGGCAATCTCTTTCTGGGCAGGCGACGATGAATCCCACCGCTTTTCTAGCCAGACCCATGCCGCTCCTTATCCTTGACTTTGACGGGACCATCACCCGTTCGGACACGATCAATGCCCTCGCCCAATCCGTCATAGCCAAACACCACACCATCTCCCCGCCCGCATGGGACAATATTGTCAACGCCTGGCTCGACGACTACAGCCACCACACCGAGACGCATAAACCCGCTGATAACACGAACCTCACGCAAACCCTCACCTTCCTCGAGTCTCTCCGCCATATCGAAATGGCTTCTCTCGCTCGCGTCGAAGCCGCAGGTCTATTCCGGGGTGTTGAGAATCAAGACCTCCACGCCTTGGGCGTTGCAGCAGCAGCAGCAGGCGAATCCGGCGAGAGCAAGAGCAAAGATGTTGCTTCTGTCCGCCTCCGTCCTGGCTTTACAAAGCTAATCAACCACGTCCGCTACCTCGGCTGGGATGTTGCGATTGTGAGTGTCAACTGGTCACGCGATTGGGTGGAGGGAATCCTCGGGAAAGATGTGGCAAAGGAGGTGGTGTTTATGAAGGTGAATCGTGCGGGAGGGAATCAACAGGGACGGGTTGTTGGACCGGAAGGGGACCCCGAGGGGGTGTTGGTTACGGCGGGGGATAAGCTGCGAGCCGTGAGAGAGGTTTTACAGCAGCAACCGAAACGGGAACGGGAACGGGAACATGGGAAGGGAGAGGGTAGTAGTAGTAGTAGGTGGGTTTATGTGGGTGATTCGACGACAGATCTGGCGTGTTTAGTAGAGGCGCATGTGGGCATTGTTATAGCGGATCATGATGGTGGGAGTTTGCTAGGGGCGCTGAGGAGGTTCGGGAGAGAGGTACCACATGTCACACGGGCTGCAGAGCGTCATATGATGTGGTGGGCCAGCGACTTTGACGAGATTCTAGAGAGCGGCGTTCTTGATGTCGTGGCAGGACGTGAGTGAAGAGGGTATGTTTCTCTTTTGTTGTTTTTGTTGATCCTGTATCCATCCCAAGTACTAGATCTCATAGGTAGGTGCGTAATACGCATTTGTATGTTTTCGAGCTGCCTCGTTTCCTCGCTTCCATGCCCCGACTACAGTCCAACCAGTGAAAGATTGTTCGCGAGGTGCTTTACAGCTTGGCAGTCGTGAGGAACCCTCTAAACGGTCTAGGTACCCGACGGCAAATCCACTGGGCTACGCCTTGTAGTATCAAGGGCTCTGGGGCAATCCAACGGCCCGGGGAAGGAAGTAGACTACCCCTAGGTAGCTTGAGATGTAAATCCAAGACCTCTAATTCTAATCCAAAGGCCCAAATATTTCTACCTGAAGCCTCGCGAATAGCTCCCGAGCAGCTTAGGCCCCGCCCAATACCTATCGAGCCTCATGCTAATAACCTATCTGTAACTTGCTTGTTCAGGGCTTAAACTTCCTCACGAGAACAGCCTTGATTGCGCCGGCAATGTCGCGAAGTGTCAAGTCCGGGTTCAGCAGGTCCCGGGGCACAATGTTATGAAAGCCCCCCGTTGTCTGAGCCCTGCTCATCAGTAGCTCTTTCATGCCGTCGCGGAGTTTCAGATATTGGTAGCTCTCGCGGAAGATTGCTTGGGCCTCCGCCTCATCGGGCATATCCAACATGGTCAGTTCGAGCAGCAGCGCGATCATGCCGGCGGCAATGGGCGTCGCCACAGAACTGCCTGACATGTGTTTCGTTGCTCCTGGGTCTCCTACTACGGCTGAGGCTAACGGGGAGACACCGCCGCCATTACCGCTCCTTCCCGGCGGTGGACTGGCCGTCGTCGTCGTCGTCAACGCCGTGATCCATGCCGAGGACACCATTTCTCCTAATATCGTCAGTGTCCTGTCTGGGCTCGGGACCGGGTTGAAGTCGGATGGTGTGCCACTGGGGTTGGCCGAGTTGATGGCGATGACGTTGGAATCCCAAGCAGGGTAGGCCATGTGCCGCAGGGTGCCGTAGTTTGATGCCGCGGCGAGGACTAACTTGCCCCTGCGGACATGATCCGCGAGAGCTCTGTGGATGGCTTCGCTCCAACTTTGGAAGCCAAAGGAGAGGGACAGAATGTCGACGTCCCAGTTCTCGGGCAAGCCGTCAGGACCTCTGGAGCCGAGGGCTGTATTTATTGCCTGCATTGAAGGGGTACAGGTTAGCCAACATACCTGCCGACTGAGAGATTCCACAAGAGTTGAGACTCGGAGTCTTTCCATGTTACCTACCTTGGCCACAATCTCCTCGTTAGGCCCGGACTTGAAGTCGAGCGCCACCCGTCCAATGTAGATGTCGGCCGCTGGGGCGATCCGGTTTACAAGGGCAGCGCAGTGCGTGCCGTGACCGCACCTATCTATCGCTTTCCCGCCGGGATTGAGGAAGTCGACTCGCTTCTTGATTCGCTGTCGCACTTCCTCGGGCTTAAATGCTGTGTTCTTCAAGTCAATGCCCGTGTCCAGGATGGCCACTTTGACTCGTTTGCCGCGCTCCCGCCTATAGGGTTCGAAGATGGTTTCGTTAATCTCTTTGATGTCGGCAAACCAGCTGTCCACGCTGCAGCATAGTGGTTAGTGACATAGATTTTCCCACTTGGCATAAGTCCCATCAGCACGGGGGAGCATACCGGACATCGCCCCTGAGCTGTTGACTGGCATCACAGATGAAGCCGATTTCCGATCTTCGGGGAGGCGTGGATGACACCCTTATCTGTTGTGTTCTTGGCTCCGGCGGTGCGGGTTTTGGTTCCGCCTCCCCCGACTCCCCACTGAGCCTTCTTCGTTCGTCAGGAGACCGGTCGGGACCTGAGTCTTGTGCCCCTGACTTGTTGGTGGGAGGCTTGGAACTGCCGTTGCGATAGCTTTGGTTACCTGACTCTTCGAGAGAAGCCGATTTGGAGCGTGCCCTGTTTGTCGAGCTAGGGCGGGTAGCTGATGGGCGGTCTGTGTTTGCCTTGGCTTGACCAATGGGCCTTTGCTCATCGGGAGCAGAAGACGAACGTGTTTGCTCTCGGTGTCTTCGGTTCAACAATTCGTCAATGGGAATCGATGAAGCGGCGCCAGCGGGCTCATTAATGGTAATAGTTGGTGTCCCTGTTGGCATATAGGACGGCTTATTTGTGCTGTCTTCCTCTACTCGACCCCTCGGCTGCAGAGCTGGTGAGACTGACCTCCTTGGTCTTCGCTGATCATCGCGGCCTGACTGGTGGGCGGCACGGAACATTTCACTGTTTTCGATTTGCTGTGGGAAGCTGCTGCCCGAGTCTGAAGCGCTTTCAGCACGCGTCTGTCTTCCTGGGTACGTCGGGGACCTCGCTCTTCTCGTCGTCCGAGTACATGTTTCGACTTGCCTGTCACCGCGCTTCGGCTCCTGGTCGCTACAGCGTATTTCAGCCCGGTTTCTTACTTGTCTAGGCACCACGCTGCTTTCGGTTTGTTGTGGGAAGCTGCTTCCCGAACTTGCAGCGCGAGCTGGTGCCCGTCTCCTCTCTTCTTCCTGAATTCGCCTCTGCGCCTCATCCCACTTTTGCTTTTCTTCCCACAGCCTCCTAGCCTCCTCTCGCTTTCTCGCCTCCTCCTGAATCCGCCTATTTGCCTCATTCTGTTTTTGTGTCTTTTCCCACAGCTCCCTCAACTCTCGCTTTCTTCTTTCCTCCTCGGCCCTCATACGCTCTTCTTCCGTTCTAGCTCGCTCTTTTTCTTGCCAGGATTGGGCTTCCTTCAGCCAGGCCCAACATAGCTGCTCGATTACCTCGTCTTCAGGCTGTTTACCGCGTCTCCTCTGAAGCGCAGCCAGATCATCGAGGCATCGCCGGAGCATCGGCTCTGCCTTTGAGTAGTCCTCGATTGTCGCGTAGTGAATTGCGAGGTCTAGTCTGCTCTGGATCAAGGGCCTAGAGTCCCACGACTCTTTTAACTCCCGCGCAGCAAGAATATCTTCGTATATATCTCCAGCGTTCCGCAGGAAGCCGAATCTCTCCGTTCTAGTGACTGTCCCAGCTCGGGCAGCGCTAGACCAGCATTGCGCCGCCTGGCGACCTTTCTGAAGCGTCGTCTGGTCATGTTCCCCGCACACCTGCTTGTACTTCCTCCAGAGCGCCTGGAACCTGCCCGCGGCATGGGACAGAAGGCCCTTCTCAGCCAGGATGCGAGCATAGTGACCGAGAAGTGTGAGTGTCTCCGTGTCATAGGGGTCAATGGTTTCATGGTACTGGTACGCCTCGTCCATGTATCCGATGGCCTCCTCATATCTCTTCAGACTGGCGAGACGGATGCCGAGCTCTCCTAGGTGCCAGAGGGTCATTGGATGCATGGGATTTGTGGACAGGTGATCTTTGCACCACCTGACGTTGATTTCGAGGAGATTGACTGCCCTGCTCAGCTCCCCATTTCCGGCAGCAATGGCAGCCTTGCGTTGCCGATCCCGGCATTTCTCAAAGTCATTTTCGAGCTCCGGGGGAATCGTGTAATTCAGATGGCGGACTCCGATTTGGTTATCCGGCATGATGCTTAGGTACCTAGTCTCCGGGTGTGAGCTCTACCGGACGGCCGCTGTCGAGAACGGTGAAGTAAACCGTCGAGGAGACTCGGTCAAGCCCCGCAAGCCTTCCCCGAAAGCCAGCCGAGCACACTCGGTCCTTGCATATATCACTCTGATGGAACGGTACATAAAGCCGGGGCTATTTTACAGGCTAGCCAACGGTATCACACTAGCAGCGGCGCGTATTGATCCTTTGGAATATAACTTTAGTGTGGTTGCATGCGACCTTGCAATTCATGTAACTAGCCGCCGGGAGGAGATGCATCAGCTAGAAGAGGAATCATTAGCGACCTTTGACCCAAGGTACCTACAGTACCTACCTAGAGCGGTTGCAGTGCCATGGCAACGGGGGGGGGGGGGGGGGCGGCACCCATATTCT
>Ga0247765_1000830_pt1 | contig 19684 bp, 20 predicted proteins | sample UWRJL106311C6_FD_179949 | JGI IMG/M metagenome (GOLD analysis project Ga0247765, IMG submission 179949) | Plant litter microbial communities from Arlington Agricultural Research Station in Wisconsin, United States - UWRJ-L106-311C-6 | ecosystem: Environmental > Terrestrial > Plant litter >... | reverse complement strand
AAAAACCAAAAAAAAAACGTCCCCAATGGCGACTTGCATCCACCACATAGACGAACCATTCCGTGATCTCACGAAACACCAAACCATGATCTCCAAAAGAGATGATGACCTCAACTCAGGCTAAAGTCTCCCTGTTTGACCTCCAAACATTTTTGTTTTACCACTCGTCTTTCCTAGCTACCGAGGTAGGTATACCGAGCCGTCAACCGGGTCATGGTCATACAAAAACCGTCCGTCCACCTAGGCATTTGATGCCAGCATTTCCGCCTCAAAGCCCGGCGAGGTGCGCGGGCCAAGATAATAGTTATTCTGAAGATCTTCCCAAAAGAAGAACTGAGCTGGGTAGGATACGGGACCGCGTGGTTCGTAAAAGAAACCTAAAAAATGTGTATCAACCGCGCGCTCCTTGTGCCTCGTCCACATTTCCCAAGTTCAACTCCCACGGAATAATTACCACCCCACATGAGCACACGGGCGCATGGGGGCGGCGAGGAATATCCGCATGGGGGAGAAGGCCAGGAGAAAAGAGGTACGAGGCCAAGGGACGCGAGAAGTAGAAGATGTGAGCCAAGATTCGCTTTATCCCTCTCCGGTACTCCGAAATATGGACACAACGTTCAAACCAGACAGAACAGGGTTCAACGAAACAGAAACAGACGGAGCTCACAGGTCCACTTGTCTGGCCTGACCTGACCAGACCCGGTGATCTTTTTTCTCCGCGCATTTTTCCGGCTGGGAGGGGAAACACGACAAGATAATGGGAAACTTCCCTTCGCTGCTGTTGTTCAGGGGGAAAAGGTGGAGAGAGAGGTGAGGGTGATCACCGGCTCTAAACTGCTGGGCGAACTCGCAATCGTTTCGATCAGCAAGTAGCGGCACCGCAAACCAGCAGTAAGTAGAGCCGACAGGGACACTGTCCTTGACCCGACGTTTTTTGCAGAAAGTCCTCCCACCAAAAAAAATCTGGGAATAGAACGGGTAAATAGGAGTTTGGACTCGGGGATAAAACAACCTCAAAACAAATGTTTTGTTTTCCGGGTTGATCTGTTGATTCCCCATCGTCAAGCAAACTATGCCGTCCCCATGTTTTATCGCCCCCCCCCCCTTTCTCTCAGCGTAGGTGCGTCATATGACAGCAATCACAATGGCTTTACCTGAAGTAGTCACCTCCTGTTGCTCCGACTTCTCCGCCATGAGCAACAACCTCCCCGCGCGCACCACCACCTCGTCAAACTCGAGGCGATACGCCACGGGCATCTCGTCGCTCACCTCAACTAGCAACGCCGCCGCCAAGCCCGTCTGCTCACGCTCGGTCACGCGGAACCGCACGCCAACCGTCTGTCGGGCATCAGCCCAAAGGATGGGCGCAGGTGCACTCGTCCTTGCCTGCGCTGCCAGCCAGTCCCGCCAGACACGGATTAAGCCGTCGCCAATATTGACATGGCTGAGGAAGAGGCCCGGCTTGGGCCCCATCTTGACCAAGTTCGTCACGGTGCAGAGCTGTGAGAACAGCTCGCCCTCGTCTAGGAACACATCCTGCGATGGCCAGTCTGGCGGCTGAGCAATGGCGGGTGTGGTCTGAGTGGGGTACCGACGACGACCGCGCTGGTTCTCTTCCTGCTTGACGGGACGGAAGTGAGCATACGAGCTGCCCAAGTGGGCGGGCGTCCATAATGGCTCGTCGTCGTTGCACGACAGCCCATCGGTCGAGAGGTAGTCGCAGTAGAGGTAGGGCGTCGAGAGCTTGGCACTAGGGTGGTAGCACTCGAGGATAAGGCGGTGGTCGGGGAGGGAGGTTGTGCGCTTCAGGCGTTGGTGAAGTATCCGCAGAACCACCGAACAGAAGCGCCGGCTGACCGTGGCCAGGGGCAAGATGTCATGGGAGGCGAAGTATGTGAGGGTGGAGATGAGGATCTGAGGTGAGTTAACATCTCGTGTCTTTGCTCGGCTTGGACAAGGAAGCACAATACCTACCTCGTTCGGGACAGAGTCGATTGAAGCCATCTTGGAAGACACAGTGTAAAGGGCAAGCAGCAGACGAGGCCAACAGCACCGGTAAAAAAAAACGGTTGCGCTCGGGGCTACTTATCGGGACACATTGGCGTCATTTGGAGATGGCAAAGCGTCATGTTGGTGGAAGAACCATTATGTACGGCGCTGGGGATGTCGTGATGTGTAATGAGGTAGGACTTGCTCCGCAACACCGGTAAGATGCCCCGGGACCTTGCGTCAGAGGGTTTGGCAGCGCTGGTTGGTTGTCAGCGGCTTTCGGCGCTCAGCTCCCCTATTTGGGGCACCTGGGCGATGATGCAGTCGGCGATAACAAATCGGAAGAACGAAGGCTAGCTAAGAGTATCAAGGCTGAGCATATGAGTAATCTGGTGTGTTACACGATGCCTTACTGAGAGCTCACGGGGCTGATGTTCACGCAAGATAAAGGATTGAGATGTGTGGTTGTGTTGTCCCACGAGGGCGGGAGGTGAGTGGTGATGATCATGAGGGGAAGTGGGGAGTGGGGTTGAAGTGACTTCGATTGAGCACTCCTGCTGGTGAGCCGCTCTCCCACAGAAGGCGCAGGCAATGCATGAACCTTGCCTCTCCGTCCTCATGGGCGATTGTGCCCGCTTTGATGCACAAGCCAACGCCGACAAGGCAGATGATCCACGAATTGATCAAATGAGTCACGCCATTCCTCGCTCGTCATTGTGAAGTTTTCGTGAAAGAATCAAAAAGGCCTTGGCTTCCGAATTCATGGCCAAGAGCAACTTCTATAAACACCTAATCTTTAGCAGCTCCCCGGCCGTTCTGCGAATAGGAAACGTTCACCTACACTCGATAAAGTCTGGCACAGTCACATGTGGATTGTATCAATCATTCAATCACAACCTTGACCTCCAGGCCTTCGATATCTAGAAATGAGGTTTCTGCCACGAGAGTAGTGACATCTACCGATGTACCATTGCCAAATCGTATTGTTGTCCTAGACCCGTTGGGCAAGTCATGGCCAATCAATTCTTGCCTGCAAAAGCTCAGTAGATGGTCGTTGAAGAAGTTTGACTCCGTATCGTCGTGCCATTTGCCCATTAGCTCATCCAGGGCTGCTCTGCTGTGCGGGCGGGCCATGAGACGCTCCCATTCAACGGGCAGGCCGAAATACTTGTGAGTAGGGCTCTTCCACCAGGGCATTGTCTGGTCGAACTCTGCTGGCCTGTATCCTGAAGATAACCCCCAGATCACGAAGAATGCGCTATCTCGCCGATGCGTAAATAGCATGACACCGCTAATGTTATCGTGATTGGGGAGTGGACCATTGTTTGTGAGAAATAGCCCAGGAGGTTCAAGTTTCGTTGCGAGCCAGATGGGTAGGCTGGGTTCGAGGCCGTGCTTGGCTTCCAGCAAGTCAACCAACGTCCAATCAGAACCCTGTGCGCTGCCCTCGAGCTTCCAATCATATGCACATGGCCAGTAGCCGTATTTTGCATGGTAAGTGGGTTTGGGGAGGCTGCAAAGCGTAATCTGAGCCGGCGAAGCTCGGCTGTGATCCAAGAAGAAATGGGTGCCGCTGGACCAAGGACCGACAGACATTTGCCCTGGTGTTACAATGAAGAAACCCGCATGCGCGCGGTAGAACCTGTCTGACTGTTTCGAGTCGCGGTAAAGCATTAAAGCCACGCGCTTGGTGAAATTGCCATCCTCACAGCAGTTCAAAATTGCCAGATATGCGAGTGGCAGTCCCGTTTTTGACGAAGCCGTTTCGAAATAGCCCATCCTATCACGTGCGTGTCGTGGTCTCTCAAAGAGATAGTTGTCTTCAATCACTTGATATGGTGGGTTCAGAGGGCGCAGAAGAGCCGCGAACGTTATTGTGCCATCAGAACGTGAGCTGGTGTTCTCCACGTGCACATGGCCGCCTGCCCGGAGTGGCTGTATTCCCCGGCATCTAGCGAAGGACCCGGGATCAGGTGCTAGAACAGAGTGCCACCGACCTTGGCTTGTTGGTGTCACCGTCTCCGAGCACTTCTCCCACGCCAGTATTGACTGATCAAATGAATTCTTGATAATCTCTTCCTGAAGTCGAATGAACGACTTGTAACTGCCTTCGCCGTACAGTAGTGGTATGTTGACGTCGAACAGGCCGAGCATGCAATACGCCCTATCCTCGGGCCGCGTTGTAATACGCTGCGAGAGCCAACTCATCTTAACGGCTACAGAAACAGCGGACAGCAGCTCTCTCAAGTCGAGTTGGTAACCCGACTGCTGACGTGCCAAGATGGCGCGGTAGATACCTGTCCGAGCGCGAATGGGATCGGCCAGGTTGCGGCGGTTGCCGATGACGCCCCAATGCTGGTCGAAGAATAGTAGCTCCTCGGGGGCGATGAGTTCTTGCAGGGTCCAGCCTCGAGCGAACCAGCGAGACTTGGTGAAGTTGTTATTCTCCGTGTCGCTGCCGGGGTCCAAGTTGTGCCCAATGGGATTGTCATAGTCGGCGAGGTACGCAAAGCAGACGCCAGCACAGGCATACCACTCAAACATGGAGTTGATGGCCTCTGACAGCTCGGTGCTGCTCGACTTGTCGATGCACAATGTGTCGATCCAGATGTAGTTGTATCTCCTTCCTGCGAACGTGCGAGCAATCTCGCAGCTACGCTCCACTTTCTGCCAAGAGATTGGTTTCCTCGTCTTTACCGTCCTGAAGAGCTCAGGCTTGACCATGTCTTCGAAAAGGACCTCATCCGCAGGCCCCCAAGTGTGGGAAAGGATAGCGTACGGAGGAGTATCGATAGGACCGATGAAACTGGACAAGGTGTAATCCTTTGTGTTGAGCAGACGCATCTTCCCAGCCCGGAGTCTGCTTGATTGGAATGCACGACGATAGAAAAAAAAAACGATGCAAGTTGAACCCCAAAATTTCGACAACTCTTCCGTGGTTAGGCAGGCAGACAAGCGGGGTGCAGCTTCCTCAAACGGCCAATATCTGAGTGACAGCCATGATTGGATGGACTATTAACGAACCGACTCCCTGGCCAACTTGACCACGCCTCTACCGTGAACTTGAATTGGGCTCAATGTCTCGCATGTGCTGCACAAGGACAGAAGAATCAAGTTGAAGATGAACCATGAATAAAAGGAGACTCAGAGGCACACCCTCTCTCCGTATATTGCAGCAGCTGTGCCTTGCCAGCTGGCGGAAACATTGCAAAAGGCGTCACATTAGTCAAAGGAGGTCTCGGCCCGAACTCGAAGAGTTGATGAAAATATTGATATACGCTGCTTGGAAAATGGGAGACATGCACACAGAGGCTGACCAGAAATAATGCATGTTATTGTTCCACGCTAATGGATATGCTGATACTATGCTCCCAAATTAAAGCCCAACTGATTAACCAGCACCTATTTTTGTGTGGTATCACGCTCTCCCTCCCTCTCGAAAACAACAGGCTCGCTTTTGCTTGACATGACCCAGTGAAAATGATTATTTAATCATCAAACTTAATCCATTCTTGATACTTTAGAAATTCATGTGGTGACTTTGCCATCTCTTACCCCACTCTTCGGAGAACCGTGACATCTAGCTCTGCTCGGTAACTGTCCAACGCCTTTTTGTTGAACTAGTGTCGCGAAGGAGGTCGGCATCATCTGGTGGCCTTGGCCCACCCCAAAGACCGATTGCTGCGTCCGCATCGGATGGTCCAGTGTCCTTAGATGCAGCGCTTGGCGTATGGCTACCGGACTCTCTTGCCATATCACCTACGTCGGATTCTGGCTGTATGTCGAAGTAACCATCGGTCGATGCCATGGGGCGTGGTGTCTTTATCTGCGGCGTGAGGTCGACTGGTGTAATCTTCTCATGGCTGAAGTTGAGGAGCATGCCGTCATCCTCATCTTCATCCTCTTCTTCCTCCCGCGCTGAAACAGGAGACCAAAGGCCGATCGAAGGGGTACGGGATAGGCTTGAAGGCTTAGTCGATGAAAAAGATGTTATACCACTACCAACCGTAATACCCCCAATTGAGCTACCGCCACTGCTTGTGGTAAATGTCAACCTGGAGGGTTGGTAGGGCCCCTCGCCTCGCCGCAGGCTACTCAACGCTGCATTCGCTGACGAAGCTCTACTCGCCGAGTTTTCATGAAACGAGAAATTGTTCAGGGCCGAGGCGAAAGAGTTGGAGTGGCGAGCTCGTCCGCCATTAAAAACACTTGCTACCGATGGTGAACGGGTCGCCGCTGGAGTAGGGGGCGTCGACCGTAAGTGCTCGGTGCTAGCAAAGATCTTGAGATCATAAAGCTGATGAACGGGTATCGTATCCTTCTTCCTCTCGGGAGAAGCCCAGCCCCTGGGTTGCGCCAAATACGCCGAACCGTCGTCTGGGCGCTCAGAAGCGGGTTTCCGGACCGCCATGGTTAGTGACGCCATGGCTACATCCATAAGTACGGGCTGGTGGGTTATGGCCCCGATAAGCGCGTTGCAGCCAGCCCCGTGAGATACCATGATGACAATCGATTCTGTCTCGACGTCATCGTCAACGGTCAGGTCATCCATGACGTCGATGGATGCCTTCCTTGCGAAACGTGAGGCATACTTAGTGACCATATCGGCCGGCTTCTCAGTCGTCGAGTACCAGTCGACCAAGTGTTGAATCCCCTTGCGGAACCTTCGGTGCATAGCGGTCCACTCCTCGGGAAATGAGCCACCGTCTCCCCAGTCCAGTGGGGCCCGCATCGAGTCCCACTGGTAATCGATATCGACGCAGGCATCTCGGGCATGCGCGACGTAACCAGGAGGAATTGTGTTGTTATTGTTGACAGCCCAGTGAGGGACTGGAGACACATAGCCGCTGGATTCGCTCGTGGCCGAGATGGAAGCCGCCCTGGACTGGCTGCTGAGACTACTGACACTACCACTGCTCTGCAGAGAATTCGCGATGCTGGACATGTCAAGCGAGTCCAATGGCACTCCAGGTATGGAGGCTGAGCCTGGCCGGCTGGTAGGGCTCCAAAGGTGGCCCTGGGAATTGGAGTGGGCGCGTTGGCTGAAGTTGGGGTAATTGGCATAATCTTCTCGTCGAAGCAGGTCCGCCTTCGCGCTAGCAAGCATCATAACGGACTCGGGAGGCGGCGTAATGAGCTCAAAATAGCTAGGGGACAGCCATTCTCCTAAGAAGGCGTCGAGACGCAATACTGATTTTCGAATGGGCAAAGTCTTGGGCGGAGTGAGCGGATCCTGGCCATCGGATATCACCGTAGGTCTAGAGCGCGGACTAAGCACAGGCGGAGAGGGCGGTGCTTTCCGAGGTGTATGTGTACTGCCAAAAGGCGTCGGGTCTTGCGCCAACCCGGCACTTATGGCGATCGAGGTTTGGATGCACCGAAGGAACGGTGAGCTGTGGATGACGACCTTGTAGCGTTTGCGCTTCCTCTCGGATTCGGGCAGCTGCTTCTCGGCCTCCTCCTCTTCAGCAACCTTCTCACGTATAATAGAGCCAATGCGGGCTCCTAGGGTCTTGGCCTGTTGCCACCCGTTGTAGGTCAAGGGCGGGTCGTACGGGGTCGGAGATGAGAGATGCCATTGCTTGTCGACGGCGTCGAGTCGGAGACCGTGCCTGCGCAGGGGGATTAGTTCTGGTGCCGAGTGTCGTCCATGGACGTGAATACTAGCCTCACGACGAAGAGAAATGCCGGCGGGGCACCCATGATAGCGGACCCTCCGGTCGCGGTTCCGGCTTGGCAGGGGACGTGGTTCCCAAGCCGGCGATTGGGCCCCGAGGCGCGGGTTGAAGTACCAGGGTTGGAGAGTTGCGAGAAGATAGGAGATAGACGGATCGAATGACGTGCACGGTTTAGGTTACAAGGTATTGGATGGAAAGAATTGGTTGGAAGACGTTGTTCGGTTTAGAATTGGGCTGGACAGGTATGCACTTATAACGCCGAGGCAAACAAGCTCGGGACTGTTCGGTCCCGACCGCACGACAGTGCTGTTTGGTGACAGAGCCGCGAAAGTCGTCAATAGGAGCAGGCGTAGATCGGGTGACTCAAAAGAAGGCGCGCCCGCGGATGTCATGGGCGACGGATGCAGCTTTAAGTTGTCTTGCGGGCAGGTGGTGTCGATGGCTGGGCGTCTGAGGCTCGTGTGGCAGCAAGTAGCTGCTGGGCTGAGACCCCCCCAGAGAGGCAAAGCTCGAAACTCTGTAGATCACTGCTTGCGTCTGGGCGGTTGGGGAATCGGTGTTTGGCAACAAGACGAAGTGTCACTGTAAGTCCCTGCCGACGTCCAGCCTCATGCGATTGCTGCGTCAAGGAGTGCGAATCTCCCCATATTTCTGTCCCAAGACGACCTTGGAGCAGTCTCGACCTTTTTTTTTTCGGGTGCCGGCTGTCGTCACTTCCTCCTCTTGTGCTGTCACATGCTTTGACCCAGTTCCACCTTTTGGCCGTGTGACCATGCGGGGCTTGTAACGCGCTCCCTGAAGTGTTGAGCGAGTCCCTGTGAACCCGCTAGAGTAACAGCGGACGGAGCGGGGAAACACCCCAAACTGCGGGGGCGAAGCCATGTCAGGTAAGTGCAAGGGCCATCCTGTTTGCAGGCAAAGATGGGGAACCTAACTCAGCTGGCTTATGTAAACAGATGGCAAATGTCAATTGGTAATCGGCATTCAGGGGGCGTGAGCGTGTCCTTGACCATCAGCATCGCGACCGATCCAATGTACCACCATCGATGACACGACGCCGCCACCAAATGTAAACGCTTTCCGTATCCACTCGTTAACGCAGCCTTAGACCGCCCGATATGAAGCTGTCGAGTGTTTTGCGCCTCCCGGCGCTTCTGGCAGCGACGCTTCTCGCGCCGGCGGCGATGGTCGAAGCTGAACACACAAGCAACTGGGCGGTGCTAGTGTCGACCTCGCGTTTTTGGTTCAACTACCGCCATCTTGCCAACGTGCTGTCCATCTACCGCACGGTCAAGCGCCTAGGCATTCCGGACTCCCAGATCATTCTGATGCTTCCTGACGACATGGCTTGCAACCCGCGCAATGCGTTCCCTGGCACCGTTTATTCCAACGCCGATCGTGCCGTGGACCTTTACGGCGACAACATCGAGGTCGATTATCGCGGATACGAGGTCACGGTCGAGAACTTTATCCGTCTGCTAACGGACCGTGTGGGTGACGAGATGCCGCGCAGCAAACGGCTGTTGACAGACGACCGGAGCAACATCTTGGTGTACATGACGGGGCATGGCGGAAATGAGTTTCTCAAGTTCCAAGATGCTGAGGAGATTGGCGCATTCGACCTGGCAGACGCGTTTGAACAAATGTGGGAGAAAAAAAGGTTAGTGTTCAGCCAAGAGCAGGGAACGACATCTAACAGCTGCAGATACCATGAGATTCTTTTCATGATTGACACCTGCCAAGCCAATACCATGTACACCAAGCTGTACTCACCCAATATCATTGCGACGGGATCATCGAAGCTTGATCAATCTTCGTATTCCCACCACGCTGACAATGACGTTGGCGTCGCCGTTATCGACCGCTATACTTATTACAACCTAGAGTTCCTCGAATCCGAAGTTCGCGATACCAGCAGCAAGAAGACCATAGGAGATCTGTTCGACAGCTACTCGTATGAGAAGATTCATTCACATGCCGGAGTTCGATATGACTTGTTCCGTGGGGGCGCCGAGGCAGCACGGAGTCGTCTGCTCACAGACTTTTTCGGCAACGTCCAGAACGTCGAGGTTGATGGGTTTAAGAATACCACACTTGAGGAGGACTTGCTTTCCCTAAGCCGATCCATTGCGGCTTTGCGCCAGAAGGCGGATGAGGAGGAAGCCCAGGCCCGGAACGCCACAGTTCCTGGCGTCAAACCTACTCGACCACAGACGAAGGCTCAGTTTGCCAAGCCATTGACTAATGATAACTGGTGGACAAAGAAGATTTATGGGGCCACTGCCCTTGCGGGTTGCGCATTTTTATGGGGTTTAGGATCCTTTCTGGAAGGGAGGTGAAGGGAATTGGAGGTGAAGGCGTAATATGAATGAGCGGGAATTACTCAATGTGGCCATGTTCGGTGGTGGGTACGCCTACCACCCCACGCATTTTGAGCGCAGAACCTGAGGCAGCTCAGCGACGGCAGTCAGCCCCCAAGGTTATGCCAAAGGTCAGCGAGGCCAAAAGGGTTAGGGTTGCTTTTTGTGGGTCCAAGCGTAGAGATACCTCGTGCTCTTGAAGTTGGGCTATTGGAAGGAGCTATAGAAAGATGGCAATGTAGTCCCACAACCCCACTAGAAACCAGTATTTAGGCTACCCGACAGTGCAGCAGATTCTAGCCTAATCAACAACACCCTTACTACTAACATTTTGATGCTCACAAACTTCGTTGCAAATGGCCATGTGCCAATAATAATGAAGAAGCAACAATTCTGACATAGCTCTATCGGCCCTCTTTCATGGATTTCTTGCGGAGTGAAATTCCTTGACGGCAAAACAGGATGATCCCACCAAAACCCAAACAAAAAGTTTGTACACATGCTCTGCACACCCCTGCCACTCGTTGAACCTTTTCCCCACTAACGAGTACCCAAGTTTCTGCCGCTGCGCGAAGTTGTGGTGACTTCGCGTCCATTGGTCAAACGCGCTCTCACGTTCTCATGCGACGGCGATCTTGCCGTTGCGGCTGATGACTCAGTCTACGTCTTTGTGCCAGAGTTTCCAGATCTCCCCGGACGCAAAACGCAGAAGGAAAGGCAACAGACCAATCGTGTCGCTGGACAGACAAAAAATGATGTTGCTCCGAACAGCGAGGGCTCATCGGACGATGACGAAGAAAATGGGTTTGAGAGCTACAGGAACAAGACACGTGCTCAGTATTCGGAAGGCATGAAGCACATACCTGTGTCCTTCCCGCCACTCGATCCTCGAATTAACAGGGAATTGTTTGCAACGGCCGCGGTCCCTTTCCCTTACGATGTCAATGGTAGCCCAGCTGGCGAGAGTGACGGCGATGATTCGGAAGAGCGGGCCGAGGACGAAGACTCGGACGAGGAATCCGGGCCGCCGGCAGGATCAAATAGACCTTTCGGCGCTGGGTTTGGCCCTATCACGGGCGTTGGCAGCAGCATGAATCACGTTGTCCAGATGGCTTGGTCTCCATCTGGTCTGGGTGCCAACCTCCGGCCCATACTGGCAGTCTTGACCGGAGTAGGAGCAGTTGCCATGTACGGCGACGGAGCTGAATTCGACAACGTCCTGTCACACGCGAATGGAGGAATGCTTCAGCGGAGACAGCTCGATTCCTGGATCGTGCTGTGGGGTGTCGGAGAGCGTCTCATGATACCTAACCAACAGGCCGACGATAGCGAAAATATACAAAGTATTGCCTGGGCGAAGGAAATTGCACCTGGTCAGGCGCTTCTAGCTACCATAAACGACGTTAGAGAGGTAGCGGTTATCAGCGTTCAGACGATTTCAATAACGAGCCAAAGCACAAAGGACGACTCAGCCACAATCGGCGAAGGTGCAGAGAAGCTTGAATGGTTGGTACACGAAGTAGCCCGGTTTAAGGCCGAAGGTCCTCATGGGAAGGTTGATGTACGTGCCCACATAGGTTTGGCGTCCACCACACTGACGACTATAGATCACGGACCCAGACTGGACACCGTATGGCACGTCCTTCGGTCTCAGCTGGAGTCGGTGGGTAGAGGATGAAGATTGCCACACAGCACTAGTATCATTCATCGACAGGAACTACGTTGGGTTTCGACGCATATCCGTCAAGAGCAACTGGGCCAGGGGCAAGGTCCCAGAACTCCGCGTGGGGCGCTCAGACTGTGCTGGGAGATGCGTCCATCTCTCGACAGATCCCTTTGTTGAGTTTGAAAATGCCGTAAGTATATGTATTTGTGTCCTAGTTTCCCGAATGCTCACAGATATCTCGTGCTTTAGGTTTGGAAGTCAGAAGGCGGAAAATCTTGTCGTGGCTTGATAGCCAGCCCCTTCCATGTGCTACCATTTGAGGTTAGCATTACACCCGAGATTGTATCTGACCTTCCGCCCCATAGCACGACGGAGTGCGGGACCACGTACCTAGATGAGAAACTCGGGCTAATGCAAGAGAATCCCATTGTTGGTTCGTTTATTCTACAGATTGACCTTGAGGTAACGCTAATATACCTAGATCTTGTCATCCATCCTATCGACACCTCTGGGCCACCGCCATCACCAGAACCTTATTACTCGCTCATTCGTCTGGCAGCGACACCAACAAATGCCGATTGGTATGAATCCAATCTTCCTCGACTGCCCGATGACCCTTTACCGCAGTGGGCGCGAGACATTGCCCAAAAACTAGAGATTGCCATACCGGCCGGCATGTACATGAGGCGCAGCTTTGTCGATGTGAGCGACTCGGAAGATTCAGAAGATGAGGAATCAGACGCTGAGGTCATGGACTTGGGAAGCGACTTCGAAGACGATAACAATATCCCCCAAGGACCCGAGATCCACCCTAATCGTTTCCGCCTACATGGTTTGACCATCTCTCCCGGAGGTGGCGCCACGGCTGTGCTCGCAAGTGTGCATAATACACAACACCCGGAGCGCGGTGGATGGCACACTGTGAAGTCATCAGTGTTTTTCGGTCACCGACGCCGATGCCAAGCAAAAGAGCTCGGAACAGCAGCACTTGGGCCACAGTTCCCAGACCTCACAGTTGAGGCGCGTTTCTTCGAATATTTATACGGCGGAGGACCCCCGGTTCCGGGAATAAACACTGCCGTCCCAATTGACGGATCTCCCAGTGATCCCACCACCATGTGGCTACGGGGGCAGCGAATACGTTGCCAAGAATTATTCCGCGACGCTCTGGAACGCCAGGTTTGCGATCTCTGTGGCTCGAAGATGGCGCCTTTCCCGGGCAAGAATGGGTTGGTGGGTTGTGAAAAGGGGCACTACTTTGGGACATGCGGGACGAGCGGCCTGGCTGTGCAGATGCCAGGAATCACAAGGAACTGTGGCACATGCGGCCTCAGGTCGATGAGAATGAGCATGTTAGTGAAGAAGGTCCCTGACAGGGCCGAGGAAATTTACAGACACGTGGGTGATGGATCGTGTAGTGGCTGTGGCGGGAAGTTTTTGAATTGAGCTGTGTCTGCTGCTGAGTGTCGGGGTATAACGTGGTTTCTGTCTACAATTTACTAGATCAGTGGATGGTGTAGACCCTAAATGTGTCGCCGAAGCGAAAATTCGAGGCCCCAATTTCAATGTTCTGAAGTCTGGGGCCAAGAAACACTTTTCCGTGTGGTATCCAACGCTTAGCACATAGCCTCAGCGAAGGTCACCTAAACGGCTTTGTGCTTGACACATGCGTTTTATATTTTGGCAGCGGGTCCAAGGGTATGTTGTCAGCCACCCTAGGTTGCCCGTAACCAAGAAAAGAAGCGCTGGTTTGTGAAAATAAGAAAGGGCAGGACTTAGCTGCCTACGTACGTACTACAGATTTAGGACTTAGTCTACTTCCAGGGGTTAAAGACTGCTCTGGGTTGAAGTTTTCCTTTTTTGTTCATTGATTTAAACCTGGAAGCCCCTTCTCACATTGTAGCTTTACACCAAGAGCCAGTCTGGTCTATTTGAATCCTCGACGTAAGATGGGTAACTTATTGGCCAGGCTCCAGTCCTTCCTTGAGTTCATTCTCTCAATCAAATCCTACGTATCTCTCACCTGACCAACAAGTCCATCAACAGTCCCGGCCCCAGTTTTTACTCGAGTTGGTCGGTGATTGTACATATTTGAACTAAGGCCTCATCTGAGTCTGGCCGAGTCGAACTTGGCGATCTGGTCTGCAACTTGGCAAGGAAGCTCAACGCCAGGTCCTCGTAAACCCAATGTGCGTTGGGTGAGTCTGTCAGGGACGGAGGAGTCGTCATGTACGAGCCGGCTGAGCATGGAACTGTTTTGGACGTTGTGGTTGCTGTTCTCGCGTTTGATTAGCTGAGTTACAACTCCATGTTGCCTCAATTCCACAAATAGACAAGGGCTAGACTAGATGATAGGGTTGAACGCGCAGTGAGCATGAAACGGACCTGGAGACAGAGGATGTAAATGAACTGATCGACTTTACGTCGCTTGTGTGAGCATCCGTCCGGTTCATGTTTCGTTCTGAACTATTGAATTATAAGAAGGAAAAACAGCAACAATATTTTTAAGCTATTGCACATTGATGATTGAATTGGACATTTGCAACGACTGAATGCCTTGGGCCATGTTATATAGGTATTCAGTCGATCCATACGATGCAACTCAACACGCTCTCGCGGTTCGTGTCCATCATTCCTATAAACTATTGCTTCAGGATGACTTTTCCGAGCCATTGCATGTTGGTTTTGCATCAACAACCAAACCCCAACCAGACTTGCACACAGTACCCGATTGATCCGCTTTCTGATGGCTCAGTGGACTTCTACCCACGCCCAATTTCTGGAGCGAATGGACATGCATTCCGCCCCTACTGCAAGGGATGGCCCTGCGCGCTAAGCCTTGTCAGGCTCTGGGAAGTCGTAGACGCCGAAGAGCTGGGGTCTAGCGCCACATGTGCACCGGCCCAGAGAGAGAGAGGTTCTGCAACTAGCCCCTCCAGTCATAAGTACCTAGGTTGGTCAGTTGTAATCGTTTCATCAACCCAAGGGGGACACCGAATTTCCTGTCTAAGACACCCAGGAAGCAGACTGACGACCGAACCTTGTGATTTTGGTCTCGCTTCAAGAGAAACCAATGGCATTACGACCTGGCTATCCGAACGTCTCTCAGGAGGCGCCACACTACTCCTGTTATATCTTGAACACGGGAATGTCAATCCGATCGAGTTTCATACACGAGTTCACCTCCCTGATGTCGGAGAGCTTACTTAATTGGCCACCGAATGTCCCTGACTCCATACTTCAGCCAAGATACGTTCAGCGCAAACTTCATGAACCAATCACGACGCCCCACGAACTCGGGACACCAGGATCTGCCGCCAGGCGCGCAACCGCCTTATGAAGTGTTTTCGGGTGAGGATTCTGAGGAAATGGTTCGCAAAAGTCCGCCTTCCTCCGCCAAGACAAGGCATCCAGGGGCAAATCACCGTGGCATGCCGAGGACCTACATATTCAACCTGGTGGTGCCTGGCACTCAGGAAGGCGTTCCTGAAGTCATTGTGGGCGAGGAAACCTGTGCTCCCCCGGCGCCAAAAAGCTGCTTCAATATGCTCGCACTATCTGCGCTGTGCGTGGTCGCATGCTTTTAACGCTACCTAGGCAGTCATCATGCTCCCCGCTGTCCCTGCCAGTGGCCTGGATGCAGATGCAGGAATGCGCCTTCTTCCAGGTGATGGAACACGGCGTCGGTCTCTTCTTCCGGTCCTAGCCGCGATGAAGCGTTCCGGATTGCCAACTCCCTGTAGCACTGCTGCTGCGGCTCCCCGCCGGCTGGTCAAACGCCCCGCCGCCGAGGCCGCACCTGCCTTGACACCACCTTTTACACCACCTCAAGGCCCGCCCCCGAAACACACAAGTACCCCGCTGCTACTGAGCTTCTCCCAGATCATTGAGGTCTCCTGCCAACCTACCCCGCTATTCACTGCAAACGCCTTGAGGCATCAACATTCCCAATCATTCGATTCCGCAATAGGTTCCTCGATTGCAAGCATCCATGGTGATGCAGCTGAGGCAATCTATGCACCGCTGGACATTTCGGCTGCTACCTCCCGTCTGCCGCCGACACCGTCACCACAGAATATCCCGAGAAGCGACTCTCCAACCATCGGCCACACAGCGTTGGCACGCCCTGCCACCGTAAAGGGGGCCTTCCAAACAAATCCACCAAACCGCACAACACCGATGCCCCCTGCCACTGAGGAAGCCGTCGACGAACGCGATCAAGACCGCCAAGACGAAATAGACGAGGAAGAACAGGAGAGGGTTCTCCTCGCCATTGATGTTGCTGGTGACGCGCTGGCACGCGTTCTCGGGGGCAGCCTGGAAGCTTTGGAACTTCGGGATGCTGCCATTGGTGCGACCGAGGCGTACCTTCAGGACTTGATCAACATCGTGAAGAAAGATTCCCATTGTAGCACGCTAGTCCTTGCCCATTGGACAATTGGAGATTCCCCCATCCCATGCGCCGACCAGGACACGCCGTCCGATCAGCAACATTGTCAGGGCGCAGCACAGTGGGTAGGTGGACCAGGCCGCAGCGCCGCATCAGGTACTTTGAAGAGATCCCGGCCGGCCGGCGACGAAGACGGTGGTGACAACGAGCGAGGCCCTAACGAGAAGAGACGGGTCGGAGATGAGCACACAACGAAAGCGGAAGGGTTGGCAAATAAGACCCTGTACTCTTGCCCGTTCCGAAAGCTGAGTCCACCAACATTCCATGTCAGAGGCCATCCGAAGTGTGCAAACCAGCCATGGAAGGGCATGACAGAACTCAAGTCAGTTACCCAGTCTATTTGTAAGCTACAGCAACAAGATACTGACAGGGTTTCCAGGAGACACATTGCCTCGGATCATTACACCAACCGCTTCCCTTGCCTACGATGCAAGAAAGATTTTGGGTCCAAAGAGGCTTTAGAGAACCACCAGAGCCGGCCAGATTGTGTTTTTCGGGAAGGCCTGCCAGATTCGAAGACAATGTTGCGACTTGAAGATGGGATAACTAGAGCCATGCAGGCCAGGCTGATATCGAGAAAGGGCACGGACAAGATCAATGACTGGGACACATTGTGGTCTGCCATCTTTGGTAATAAGGTCCCCATCAGAGACAGTTGTAAGTGTATTATCGCCGAAAACCAAAGGGCTGTATCAATACATATTGACATACTTCTAGCCTTCGTTCCCCCGATAGAGCTGGTGGAGGTGCAGGTGGAGCTCAACCGTTTAATGCCCGAGTTTCTCAGCGAGCTGAGTTCCATGCTGCAAAGCCCCATATCTTACTATGAGGCGATCCTGGGCCAAGAAATTAACAGCGGCGACCCCTATCAGCTGAACGGGGTCACCCCCTCGGGCGTTGTTGGCTTTGTCCGGAATTGGATCTTGGATTTTTTCGAACAGTGCAAAGGTATTCCGGCCCATCAGAAACCCAGCCGCACCGAGTTGCAACAGTTTGAAGAGCCACAGGCTTCCCAAGAATCCGTGGCCCTCAGTAACGCGATCACGGGCAGCCAAGGAACAGTTAGCATTGGGGATCATTACACCCTTACGTGCTCGGACTTCTCTGTGTGGGAAACTTCCAACAATAATGGGGAGCCACTGGTCTATGACAGTCACGCTGCCGCCCATCCAACGGAAGAGTTCTCGCACATCCCAGGCTCTGTTCCGACTCACAATCATATCAGTGAGCGTTACGTGACGTCGGGCCTACTGACACAGCCAACGGCAGCGCCATTGCCGACACCCCTTGCTGTGGAGACTACGCGTAGACACGGCATTTGGAGGGCACCGCCGCCGCTAAGAGATACTGTGGCTGAGCGAGCTGTTGAGTCCGCTATAGCTCAAGAGAGCGCTAGGGCTTGGAGTCTACAGCAAGAGCCAATTGTCGCGGCTCCAGAAAATTTGGCTCTGAGGACGTTTCAAGACCGGAACTCGGGACAATACAAAGCTCCATCCCAAAATGGAGTCAACGAGTCGACTTACAGGGATTCGGGTGTAAGTGTCGGATCCTCATACAGCGGATTCGGCCGTGCGAGCTCGGGACAGTGGAGATTCAACCGCCCTAGCTCGTTGGCTTCATCACGTCGCGAGAGCCCATCGGTTGGCAACGGGGAGGGAAAAGCGAATTCGCCGGCGAGGGACTTTTCTTTTTGGGATCAAGGTGATAACCAGGAGTTGAGATGAATTAGGAATGAGGGTGCTACCACGCGGGCGGTGCCCAGGCTTGTTGTTGAATGGAGAAAGGAATGTATGATTTGTGTGTATGACCCAAATTTTATGTAGGGCATGAGATGGCGCAATTGTAAAATAGCCCAAGTCCATGCAGGCCATGGCGCGAGCTTAGAGATTAAACGCGTTCAAGGGACGATTTAAGGGCCTCAACTCAGCGTATTCAGTCAGACACCCCTGTGCGAGCACGGGAAGACAGACAGCTGAGATTGAGTTGGTATGGAATTTCCGAAATTCACACCCGGCTGGCTACGTTGAAGTCTTGAGGTATAGCCATTTGTATACCCCGCCGATGAGCATGTTTCTCACCCACCCCCTTCCCCCTCTCTGTGGTAATTAATATCTAGGTATGCACTAACAGCTAGGGAATCCAACATTGCTAGAGATAAACCAATACCTCCCTCACATGGTGACTAGGTAGGTAGAATACTACCGTTGATGACAATTAATCCAGCTTGCCCGCCCACTCCTCCTTCCACGTCCCTACTCCGTCCCAAAACACACAATAAAACACCAGACTCATCACCAGCACACACAGCGTTAGCCCTCTCGCCATAAGCAGCCCCCCCTCCGCGCACACACCAAACCGTGTCGCCGCCGCCGCCGTCACCGCCCGCCTATCCAAGACGAGATATTCCTTTGAGGACCACTCGCACAAAGTCCTTAACCAGTAATAAGCATGAAACAGCACTATGCCCAAGAAGGAAAAAAACATACATGGCAACCTAAAATGCAATCCAAGCTGCTGCGATGAATCCCCCCATCCGGGACCCATGATGAAGATGGCACACCAGTACCAAATTAGCTTGGATAACCATGAGGAATATTATTACTATTATTAAGAGCACGTCTATTCGGACTGTAGCGAGAGCCCCCCCCCCCATACTGTAAAAAAGGGTGGGGAGAAAGGGAGGGACGCTGGCTTTTACATCAAAGATGCCTATCGCCATCGCCATCGCGACTGTATTGTACGACAGGTTTTAATTGTAAGACGCCTTGTGTAAGGAAGCCCAAGGTATCCGACTACCCTTTATGGGCCATCGCTAGCTATCTTCAAGGCGTTGAACCCCCCAGTTTGAATGCCTTGGGCTTACCCGTACAAGGCGTTTTACAGTTTAAAACCTACCGTACAATACAGTTGCGATGGCGCTGGCGATAGGCATTTTTGGTGTAAAAACCAGCGTCCCACCCTCTACCTCCCCCCTTTTTGCAGTGTAGGGGGGCCTTTGCCACAGTACAAATAGACTTGCTCTTTATTAAATTCTAATTTTTACTCTTGACTCGCCTGCCCCCTAGGCTCCACCAAATGGCAGCCTCTTCCCCTTCGGATTCTCCGCCCTCCCCTGTCCCCGTCCCCGTCCCTGTCCCGGTCGACGGCATGAACATATTCTGGATCATCTTCACCCTCACTACCGCATCCGCCCTCCACCCTCTCGGGTCATCTCTGGGCTTTCCCGCTCCTCTGACAAAATACTGGCGCATCTTCCCGCTCACCAGCCTTCTCGACACCATCCTTCTGTATGCTGCCGTGATCAAAGGACGCTTATCCCATGGACTTCCCGTGCGTGAGACGGCAAGACGTATTGCCGCTCAGAGAATACAGGCCTCATTCACATTCACATTCACCCCTTCATCATCGTCTCTCCCTACTACTACTACTACTACTACTACTACTACTACTACTACTACTACTACTACTACTACTACTACTACTACTACTACTACTACTACTACTACTACTACTACTACTACTACTACTACTACTACTACTA